>Ga0210409_10001751_pt1 | contig 27440 bp, 22 predicted proteins | sample IncBWH17MmetaG_FD_161649 | JGI IMG/M metagenome (GOLD analysis project Ga0210409, IMG submission 161649) | Forest soil microbial communities from Barre Woods Harvard Forest LTER site, Petersham, Massachusetts, United States - Inc-BW-H-17-M | ecosystem: Environmental > Terrestrial > Soil >...
TCTTTCAACCATACGATCACCTCAAATTCCTAACTGCTTCCCCCCCGCTACCTTTCGATTTGTCGAACCCAGTTTTCCAGCCTCCGCCGTTCACCACAACCATCGATGCAAACGTACTCAATCTAAGCGCTGTCGATCCGAATCTGAGCCTCCCCTTCACCCTGCAGTGGAACGCGGCCATTGAGCGGGAACTGGGAGCGGGCCAGACGTTGACGGCAACCTATGTGGGGTCGGACGGCCGGCGTCTTCTGCGGGAGGACATCATCGCTCCTCCGCTCCTCATGAACTTGGGCAGCGGCGCGACGGTGCGCGCAACGCGGAACGCTGGATATTCCCACTATAACGCTTTACAAATACAGTTCCAGCGCCATATGTCGCACGGCCTGCAAGCGCTAATATCTTACAATTTTTCAAAATCAAATGATCTCGAATCCTCTGATGAAAACGGTCTGTTTGCGGGCAGCTTGAGCGGCATCGTGCTCCCGCCCTTGGCACCTTCCGACTTCGATATACGGCATTCAATTTCCGGGGCCATCTCATACGAGATTCCAACACCTTCATGGAGCCGGACCGCCAACGCGATCCTGAAAGGATGGGCGGTGGATGGCCTGGTACGCGCGATGACGGCGCCGCCCATCAATGTGTTCATCCAAGGGTTCTCGCCAGCGGTTGGCCACTATACGACCCAAGCGGATGTGGTGCCCGGCCAGCCCTGGTGGATCCCGGATTCAACGCAACCAAGCGGCCGAGCGTTGAATCCGGCGGCATTTACGTCACCACCCGCTGGCCAGACGGGAGACTTCCCCAGGAACGGGCTGCGCAGTCCATACTCGCTAGACCAGACGGACCTTGCGCTGCGCCGGCGCTTTAACCTGACCGAACGCGTCAAGCTCGACGTCCGCGCAGAATACTTCAATGTGTTCAACCATCCGATGTTCGGAATCCCGGGCTCGCAATGTAATCCAGACACTTTCTGGGGAATCCAGGGTGGCTCGGCGCTCTCATCCTTTGGCAAGGTTTGTCCCGGTACGTCCACCACAAACATCGACGGCGGCTTGGCCGGCTCAAACGGGCAAAGCCCGCTGTACGCGGTTGGTGGCCCGAGGTCGGCTCAGTTCACACTCAAAATGCTGTTCTGAGGAGAGTCGCGAGCGGATGGCATGAAGTGCCCCTGAATTGCAGTAGAAGAAGTTTCGAACCTGTCGAGTCTGTTGCTCTCCCACCCGGTGTGCGCCGAGCCAGCCGTGTCAATTTGCCACAATGATCGCAGTCATGCCCGCCGTGCCTGTACCCATCCGATGAAACTCCACCGAATAGTGCAAATGCTTGCCAGCGCGTTTATCGGGATTTGGCAAACTAGCTCTGATTGGATTATCGCCCCTGCCGGGGAATCCTCCACAAGCTGCCTCGTGGTTTCAATACACCGGCAAAACTCCGAAATTCTGGGGTCACTCCGACATATCGGAGGCTGGGCGAGCCCCTTTCACCACCCCAATGGCCCAAGGAGCAGTACTCAATCGACAGAATAATAGACACTTAGGAGCCTAGAGACGAAACGCGCGCTTGCGGCATTTGACCTGCACTGTTGTTTGAGGTAGGGGGCGTCAGCACTGTAGTTAGGGATAAATTCAGGGGGCTCTCTGTCCAAACTTTCTTTGTTCCCGAGCTGGCGGCACTACCAATTTGTTGGCAGAAGTAGCTAGTTAACTACCCCCCATCGAGCATTACGCCGCCTATTCCGGCACAGGGGTTCAAGGCATCAAAGCCCTGTTCGTTGACGCTAGGGGGAGCATCTCTGGCCAAAGGGTAAGCGCGCTCTCCAAAGTGGAATGGTTCGTGATCGGGGCACGTCCAGTACCCAACAGCGCGGATTGTTTTCGGCGGCGCGTATTGCAGCAGGAGATTCATGACCACATCGCCCTCTCCACGGTTTTCTGCAGACTCACTCGAAGCTGTGCGCGACAGGGAAGCACTCCTTCGCACGGTCGCGAACACGGTTCCCGCTCTGATTTGGATGTCCGGTACGGACAAAATGTGCACCACTTTCTTGAATGACGGTTGGTTGAAGTTCACGGGTCGCTCATTGGAGGAGGAGTTGGGAACAGGATGGACCGCGGCGGTGCATCCGGAAGACTTGGACCGTAGCTTAGAAACATATTCGGCGGCGTTTGAGGCACGGAAAGAGTTCGAGATGGAATACCGGCTGCGCCGGTTTGACGGAGAGTTTCGCTGGATTGTGGACCGTGGCGCCCCAAGCTTCGAACCCAATGGCACTTTCCGTGGCTATGTTGGAGTGTGCATCGATATCACAGACCGGAAGCGATCGGAAGAAGCGCTGATTGCCGCGAACGAGCAGTTGCGGGACGCCAACGAGCGAATCGAGAAGTTGAAGGAAATGCTGGAGCACGAAAACGTCTACCTGCAAAAGGAAATCACAGTCGAACGGGACCATCATGAGGTCGTCGGACGAAGCGATGGAATCCGGCGTGTGTTGATGAAAGCGGAGCAGGTGGCGCCTACAAATTCGGCCGTGCTCCTGCTCGGAGAAACGGGGACCGGCAAGGAACTCGTCGCTCGAGCCATCCACCGAAGCAGCAACCGGAAAGACCGGTTGATGGTTAAAGTCAACTGTGCTGCCCTCCCCGCATCGCTGGTTGAGAACGAGCTTTTCGGCAGAGAAAAGGGGGCTTATACCGGGGCGCTCACACGCGAGATTGGACGCTTTGAGTTGGCGAACGAATCCACGATCTTTCTGGATGAGATTGGAGAGTTGCCGCTGGAGTTACAGGCAAAGTTGCTGCGGGTTCTCCAGGAGGGCGAGTTCGAACGGCTGGGCAGCTCAAGAACCATGCATGTGAACGTGCGCGTGATTGCGGCAACGAGCCGAGACCTGGAAGCGGCAATGAGGGAGGGCAAGTTCCGCGAGGATTTGTACTATCGGCTCAACGTCTTCCCCATCCGCATTCCTCCGCTACGGGAGCGCCGGGAGGACATCCCGTTACTCACATGGCACTTCTTGCGGGATTTAGGCGGCCGAATGGGCCGAGAGATCGAGTCGGTACGGGCAACGACGATGACCGCGTTTCAGAACTACACCTGGCCGGGAAACGTGCGGGAACTCCGTAATGTGATCGAACGCCATCTGATCACCAACCAGGGACCGGCATTCGAAGCAGAATTACCCGAGGCGATCCACACATCGGCCTTTGCTGAAGGCACGGCAGAAGAATCGGAGCGAAATCATATTCGCCTCGTGCTTGAACGCTCCGGATGGCGGGTACGTGGCCAGGGTGGTGCAGCAGAATTGCTGGCTTTGAAGCCAACCACGCTGGAGTCTCGGATGAAGAAACTCGGAATCGTAAGACAATAGTGCCTCCGGAAGCTAGTCGATTTTCTGGCGCTACCTGTCGGAAGCGAATCTTCGAACGCCTCTTCTATGGCAGTGCATCCCGTCGGCGAGCATTACCCTTCCTCCTTCTGCCGTAGTTTTTTCGACCGCAATCAGAGCGCTATCCGCCGGCGCAGCCTCTAAATTAGTCCCGCGAAGTCGTCATCTTCGAATGTGGTCCGGGTGCGGAATTAGATTAGGAGCAGGGAATACGAACCGCCTCTACCGTATTTCCATCACGACAATCCTGACCCAATCTGTGGCCGCCCAATCGCGCGTATTTCCGCATCCCGATAAAATGTTAGCTCGGAACTGCTCTAGTGTTCTGTTCGACACCGCACGGAATGTTTGCCAGCATTGAAAGGAGAGTATTGTGCGACGCTCATTGGGTGAGCACATCGAGTGCATTGTTACCGCCGACGCCGACTGCCGAATCACCCCGTCAGTCAATTCCAGGATTTGAAATGTATGAGGTTCTCAAGCGGCTTCAGAACGGCGAATTCGTAAACGTAGACTTCGTCGACGATCTAAACAAGGCCACGAAACTCGTGCGGGACCTGGATGCCACCTGGCCGGGAATATATTTAGTCCGGGATTCGGAAGGCAACGACGTAGAATTTCTCAAATAACCTGGATCCATCCGAACAAGTCTCTTCAAAAGCACATCATAGCGATCTGGATTTCTTAAGTTCCGATCGTCCCGTTCCATGAAAAGGGATGTTTATCGGGCCCTATTCGGAATGGGAGGGCAGGAGGCAGGTTTAACAAACGGCAGGGGGGTTGTTCTTTCGTATCACTCAGATTCCTGATACTGGATTGTAGTCAGGCGATCATGCAAATCTCTTTCGATAAGAGGATTATACCTTGGGAAATTCTCCCGGCTCTCGAAGTGATTCGGCCACGTCGAACAATGAGCGACGCAAGTTACCGCGCTACGCCTTCGTCGCAACGACGGAGCTCGCTGATGTTGCGTCCACAACTAAGCTTTCGGGCAGGATCACGGAGATTAGCCGTGCTGGATGTTACGTTGACATCCTGAACGTGCTTCCGGTGGGAACGCTGCTCAATGTGCAAATTTCCTGCGATAAAGGAAAGTTCGTGGTAAAAGGAAAAATTCTCTACGTCCACGAGGGAATTGGCATGGGCGTTGTATTCCTCGATCCGCCAAAGGAGCAGTTGGAGATCCTCGATTCCTGGCTTGCCGAGCTCCCACCGTCTGCCGCTACCTAAAAGATCGCCGACCTGGGACCGGACCGCCCCGTTTATCTGGACTTATCTGGAGCAAAGAAAAAAAAGGGCCGACCTTCAAGCAATTTCGGAAACCGTCCAACCCACGAAACCCTCGGTAATTGCCAAGGAAACCGAGAATTTCTCTGCGTGGTCTTCCACCGGAATTTGTTCGGAAACCAAATTTCAATGCGCCTGTTTAACCCAGATTCTCTCATGTCTGTAATCGTCCTGAAATGGTTCGTCACATAGGCTTCCATCTCAGGGACCGCCCTTGGCGTCGCATGAACGGGCACACGGGCATGACCAAGCAGACTATCGATTGCGCCATGCGTGCCCGTTAGATGACCTAGGCCTGTAGACGTTGGAGAAGAGAATGGGGAATGTTGAAACCGTCGCCGCGTTTCTACAAAATCAACAAGGGCGATGGTTCTGCGACCGGTGCATTGCCAAACTTGCGGATATCAAGCCCCTTAATCAGGTGAACGTAATAACCAGATCGCTCGGTCGAACCTCGGAGTTTGAGCGCAGGCCTGCAGTTTGGTGCTCCCGTGGCCATCATCTTCGAATCTGCACCAGGGCACGACTCTCAAGCCGGCAGAACACGTGATTCTATGGGTGGTCAAGCGCCAAAAAGGAGAATATGGCTTCGAGTCAAAAGATCCCATGACCGGCCGTGGCCGTGAATGGTTGAACCACATGGTTTCGACGCGCCCAAAGAGCCACATTCCGAAAATCCCGACGGTCTCAATATGCCTTTGCAACGCTTGCTCGAAATCTTCTTATCTTGATAGGAGTCCACGAGGGTTATTTCATTCGCGAGCGTTGATTCAAATGGAACACTAGCCTGGCGATCCGTGGGGTCCAGTTCTCCTCCGCGGCCGCAAGAATCCATCCTCACTTAGAGGCTCACCTCTTCAGTATTCCGTACGCCGCTCCAGATAGATTTCCTCCGATTCCAACGGCCTGCGGAATCCACCAGGCCCTCCGGAAAAAGCGGTTTCGGCTTCGCTTCATCTCGGTTCCCAACCAAATTCCGGCAATCTCTTGCACCGCTCCGAGCGGTGCCATCCGGTTCCAGGTCGGATAAGGCCCTGTTAGCAATCTGACTGCCGGGTTGATTTCTTCGTTGCTGCTATATCGCACACTAGCGCGAGTAACTATCCCGTCGGAAACCAGGAAGAATCCCAGTGTTGCCGCCAGAATGGATTCAGCTTTGTCCTTGAACAGAAAAGCGTCTCGAGTGTCCAGGAATGGCTGCGCAAAAACATTTCGAGTAGGCTGGATGTGATCCGGCAACATATTCGCTCAGGCTAGATCCGGCGACCCCTGCGCCCACGATGTAACGGCAAACAGAAACGCCAACAGGGCCGACATTGCGGCTCGATTCATATTCGTCTACTTGTCTGAGCTGCTTTAGGTGTCGCATCCCGACCAACGCCCGGGATCAGGGGACACTCCTTCAGTTTCAGATCGCTTGGAAGTTAGAGGGTGTTAGCTGCTGGGATACTATTACTGGTTCATTCCCACGTTAAGTAACATTTTTGACGCAGCACTCACAGGACCTCTAGAAAGTCCAAAGGGGGCTCGCCCCTGAATTCCGTTCCAATCCTGAATCACCTGGCAAGCGAAGTTGATCCGGCTGCCGCATCCAGACCGGTCGGCTTATCGGAACTCCCCCCTAAATTTAGGTGTTCCGTGCCCCCCTGAGCCGGTCCTGTGTTAGAATCCGCCGCGAAATCATAGGAGAAACTGAATGGCCATGGAATTCGATCTCATTCCGCAGGGCACGCTGCTTCAGGAAAACGGGCACGGCGAGGCCGTCGATATCCGCGCGAGCCAAACGCGCACTTTTTTTTGCACCATGGCGATTCGCGATCAGATCGAACAGGAATCGGTCGACGTGTCCATATGGGGCTCCGCGGACGGAGAAAATTGGGGAACGCAACCCCTGCTGAAGTTGCCGCAGCAGTTTTATCGCGGCGAGACGCGCGCAGTTCTGGAATTGAGTCTGGTTCCGGAAGTTAATTTTATTCGCGCGGGATGGGATCTAAACCGCTGGGGGCGCGTCGCGCCTTTGCCCAAGTTTGTTCTTGGATTGCATCTTGTGGAAATTCCTGCCATGCCGCTGCACGCGCCGCGGAGTCAGGCCAGCGCGACGACGTAGGAATATTTTTTGGCGGAACTCAGCTCAGGCTCGCTCTTCGAATTAAAAGGGGTAGGAAGCAAACGGTCGGTTGCTGATTGGTGGTCGCTTCCTACCCCCCCGAGTGGTCTTGCCAAATAGACGTACAGCCGCTCTTGCAGGTTACACTCTTACGAAAACTTTATTTGATTGCACTCCCTTGCCGGAAGGGTGGAGTAGGTCACTGATTTCCGGGGCTGGGGGGCGGCAGCGAGGGAAGCCCGGACGTGTCCGGTTCCGAGGGTGGGGGCGCCACTTTGGGGGGGTCCTGAGGCCCCTGGTCGTCATCCTCTTGCGAGTCTTCCGAATCGCTTCCCTGGGATTCCACCTTCGGAGCATTCAGCATGGACTGGACGCGTTCGCGCGTTTTGCGCGCCTGATCGGCCCCCGATCCCATGGGATCCAGCCGGAGGTAGTCGTCGAGATCTCGCAGCAACGCGTGGTAGTCTTTGCGCTGAATGTGGATATTCGCGAGCAATAAATAGACCGGCGGATTATCCGGCATCAGGTCGCGGGATTGTTGCGCATACTTTTCGGCCTCATCTGTTTTCTTCAGGGCGGTCAGAGCGCGCGCCAATTCAAACGGGCCTCGCCAGGAGGAGGAGTCCACTGAGATTCCCTGGCGGGCAGTGGTCTCCGCCTCCGTAAAATGTTTTGAATCAGTCTGGAGTGCTGCGAGGGTGAAGGTGGCGTCGGCATACTGGCCCGAACTGAGATCGATGGATTTTCGCAGCGCTTCTTCGGCATGATCCATTTCCTGCAGTTGATAGTACGCGTTGCCCTCTTCCGCATAGGCTTCGTAATAGGTAGGGAAATCCCTGATCGCGAGTTGAAACTGTGCGATGGCCCCGCGGAAATCCGATTTCAAATAGATCAGAGTCATGCCTTTTTCAAATTCGTCATGGGCCTTGTGCGGGACGCTGAGCTGATGGGCCGAGATCGACAGCTGTAATGCCGGATTCCCCGGATTCGCGCTTTTCTTGGACCTGGTGAGAAAAAAAGAAAGTCCCAATTTGCTGCTGCCGGAAATCGAAATCCCTTCCCGCAGCGGATCGTAATCCTTCACATTGATCTCAAGGATATAGTCACCATCGCCGAGAGCATCGAACTGGAAATCGCCGTTCCCGCGCGTAAAGCCGGAATTTACAATACTTCCAGTAATTAGTTTCAAAGTCACCGGGACGTTTTCCATCGCTTGGTTGCTGATCTCATCGCGAATATTGCCGCCGATACTGAAACGCGCACGCCTGGTGGGCGTGTTTTGTTTGTCTTGTGTGATTTGTGCTATTCCAGGCAAAACACTCAGAGCCAGCAGGAAAACAAGAAGCGGCAAACGCCGAAGAAACATTGCGCCTCCGGTGGCTGGGAACGATGGACTGATTCTACCACGCCGGGCGGCGCCCGGCGCAATGGTGGCGGACCGTTGCTAAGCGCTCAGGTCCACGGTCTGGAGATATTGCGGAAGCGCCACGCGCCATCGAAAGGCCGATTCAATTTTGGCCTTCAGCGCGGCGGAAGCCGGAGGTTCGCCGTGTGTGAGATATGTCTGCCGCGGAGGCGCCGGAAGCCCGGTGAGCCAGCGCAGCAGTTCGTTCTGGCCCGCGTGAGCGGAAAATTGCCGCAGGTTGATGACTTCCGCAGCGACCGGGACATCTTCACCGTGAATGCGCACCGTTTTCGCGCCTTCTTCGAGCGCGCGGCCGCGCGTGCCTTCCGCCTGGAATCCGGCCAGGAGGATCATGTTTTTGCGGTCCGGCGCGAGGCGCGCAATGTGATGGAGCACGCGCCCGCCGGTGGCCATGCCGCTGGCGGAAATGATGATGGCCGGCGTGCGCACATCGTTGATTTTTTTGGAGTCTTCGACCGTATGCATGTAGTGCACGGTGTGCGCGTCAAGAGGGTTCCCGTTTTTTTCATCCGCAGTGAATGTCAGGTCGTGGTCTTCGTGGTGGCGCAAATATAAATCGGTCACGCTGATGGCCATTGGGCTGTCCACGTATACGGGCAAGCGCGGAATGCGGTTCGCGTCCTCGAGCTTGCGAATAATGTACATAATCGTTTGCGTCCGGTCCACGGCGAATGCGGGGATCACAATCTGGCCGCCACGTTTGGCGACGCGATTCACGACATCCGCCAGCGCGTCTTCCGGCGAACCCGCGGGATGATCGCGGTCTCCATAGGTGGATTCGCACAGCAGCACGTCGCAGGGCGGCGGCGCCTCCGGATTTTTAAGGATGGCCTGATCGTAGCGGCCCACGTCGCCAGAAAATAGCACCACCATTTTCTTTCCATTTTCGGTGATGGTCAGCTCCAGGCTGGAGGAGCCGAGAATGTGCCCGGCGTCGTGCGGGCGCACCGTGAATTGCGGGGAAATCGTGAAACGGTCAGCCCGCGGTATTTCGCGGAGCGCGTTCAGCACCGGGGCGACGTCGTTCGGCGAGTAGAGTGGCAGCGGCGCCGCGTGTTTGCTGTATCCGCCGCGCGCGGCGTTTTCGGCATCTTCTTCCTGCAGATGCGCGGAATCGGGAAGCAAGATATTGCACAGCTCGATGGTCGCCGCGTCGGCGTAGATCGGGCCTTTGAATCCGTCACGCACGAGACGCGGCAAATAGCCCGTGTGGTCCAGGTGCGCGTGCGTCAGGACGCACCAGTCGAATGTCGTGGGCTTTTCCGGAAGCGGATTCCAGTTGCGCTGGCGCAACTCTTTCAGGCCTTGGAATAGGCCGCAGTCCACCAGCAGCCGTTTACCTTCTGCTTCCACCAGATATTTCGAGCCTGTCACGGTTCCGGCAGCGCCTAGAAATGTAAGTTTTGGCATAGGGGTGACATTCTAATGGAAGTTTTCACTTTGCGGGTGGGAAACGAAGAAAAGGAATAACACGATACGAAGGAGGTCCCAGAGGACACGGAGAAAACTAAACGAACTCAAAAGGAATCGCAATTCAGGCTACGCGGCTTTCTGTCCTGTCAAGCATCTCGGTGGAATTTCATGGGGATATTCGTTAAGATGGTTGCGGTCTGCCAAACCAACGGTGATTTGTTTTGTACTGTGACGGGCGTGTAGCTCAGCTGGGAGAGCGCATCCATGGCATGGATGAGGCCGCAGGTTCGATCCCTGTCACGTCCACCAATTTTTAATTCCCTCAATTCCGAACGGAAAGGGCGCGCGCATTATTTTCTAAAGCTGGTTATCCCTGGAACATTGGCCGTAGGAGCACGACATGTCGTGCCGCCACTTTATTCCAGAACTTTAGCGGAAAAACCGGAGAGCGCGTCGTCTTCCACGCTGTAACTGATCTCAATCGGATTGCAGCACACTTCGCAATCTTCGACGTAAGTTTGGCGGCGAACGGAAAGGTCCAGCACCATCGAAATTTCTTCTCCGCAGTATGGACAGCTGAAGAAATGCTCCATCGGAATGGCGTCCTCTCGCGTCGACGCGGGTGCTGGACGCTTTCTCCGCCGTCCCTAGCGCATGGCGGCGTCGTAGTAACTTGAATCGTAATATTTGGACGGATCGGCTAATTTCTTCTTATCGTCCGCGTAGCGACTTCGCAAGGCGAGGACTGTCCGCATCCCTTCCTTGCTCACACGCGCCTTGCGGAAAAAACCGTCCTTCGGATCGAGCAACTCATCGTAGGTAAGCCCGGCCATCTCCGGTGACATTTTGACATTGCTCAAAAGGATCGAGATCGCTTCTTCGCGATTCGCTCTGTCGTAGAGCCAATCGATGGCCTGGGAGTACCCGCGAATGAAGGCAATTACCTTGGTTCTGTTCTCTCTGGCCCAGGAACGGCGGGTTGCGGCGACATTGCCTTGATACGGTCCGATCACCTTGATAGCTCGCGTGAGTTCATTGAAATGCTCCTCGCTGGCGAGTAGGTTGAAAGGCGCCGAGAGCAGAGTTCCCGCCTGTTTTCCCTCACGCAGCGCGTCCCAGCGCATCACCGTCCCACCAACCTTTTCGATTTTGTAATCGTCCTCTGCCAGGCCATTTCGCCTTAGAATGTCGAACAACACGAACGCATATCCGGTCGTGCGCGCATCGACGGACAAGGTCTTGCCTTTCAGGTCTGCAAACGTCTTGACGTCGGGCGCGGCGACCAGGCTCAAAAAGCCATTGTCGCTTCCCATGAACGCGAAGAACTCGGGTTGCGCCCCGATGGGGGCTTCGCCTTGCCCTTCGACATACGCGACGATGTTGTCGAAAGCAGTGACGGCAATGTCGAACTTGCCTTCGGATAGTCCTGTCATTTGCGCCACAGAATTGGGCGTCGCCTGAAGAGTCACCGCGATCCGGTTGCGCTCGAAGAAACCTTTCTGCTGGCCGACGAAAGCCGGCCAATTGAATCCGCCCTGAAAGACATTGACCGTGACCTTCGCAGGAGTCTGCCCGCGAGCGGGTGCCGCCAGCAAACTTGTTGCGAAGAGAAGAGCAACTGCTCTGAACCTTAACCAGCTGGATTCTTTCATCGCTACGCTCCTGCTAGGACATGCGATTTGGCTGCAAGGCCAGCGCCAGGCCGCCGGCAACAACAGATAGAAGCGAAATCTGGATTTCTCCCGCCGTCGTCCACCCGGCGCGAGTTGCAATCCAACCGACCAGATAGCCGGCAAAAGCGGCCGATCCGTACAGGCTGGTCACGAAAATGCCGGAGGCGCGGCTGGCCAGTCTACTCCGCAGAGCTTTGGCGTGATAGCCCGCCAGATTGACGTAAATCACACCGCTTACAATCAGGCCCCAGAGGAATGACAGAATTGACTGGGGAACGAAGGCACCAAATCCGTGGAAGAGTAAGTAGCCCAGCGCGGCGGTGCAGAAGAATGTGGAGCTAAGCACGAGTCTTGGCGAGAAGCGATCGCCGAGCCATCCGCCTGCAATCGAACCTAGCGCTCCCAGTCCGTAAAAACTCATCACGGTTCCGGCGGCCGCCGGCGAATACTGCAAACCTTCGCGGAGGAATGTCGGGTACATTCCCAGATAGCCGTACATGACAAGACCACCGATCACGCTCATCACCGTCAGAAGAATCGTATTTCTGTTGACGAGCGTCGGCGCTCCTCCGCGATCTTCTCGCTCGTAGGTGACGGTCACGCTCTCGGTGAACCATGGTTCTACACCGACCGCGATCACGGCGATCGCGAGGAAACCGAGCAAACCGAAGACAGCCATCGGCGCTTGCCAGCTACGATAGGCGCTCAGGAGCGCTCCGCCCAAAATCGGGCTGACGATGGCGCCGAGGGCAAAGGAAAAGTTAATTGCACCCAAGGCAGCAGCGCGGTGATTGAAAAAATAGTTAACCGCGATAGCCATTAGGACCGTCAATTGCATGGCCTCGCCGATGCCGGTGGCCGCCCGGTAGATCAGCATGTCCGAAAAACCGCGCGCGATGACTGTCAGTATCGTGTCTGCAGAAAAGAGGGCGATCCCGAACTGCAATACAGTCTTGCGAGAGAAACGCCCGAGGAGATAACCGGTTGGCAGCCCCGCAAGCGCCATTCCCAATGTAAAAACAGTGGACAGGAAACCTACACCGGCGAGCGAAAAGCCGTACTGCCGGCGCACTTCCGGGACGAGAAGCGGGAAAAGCTGCCGGTCCATGGCGTTGATCGCGTAGGAAGCGAGCAACACGCCAAACATGACGATGCCGTGTGTGCGCGTCCGGGCTGTAAACTGCGCCACGAACTACCTTGTGACTGCGCTGCTCTTCACCTGGGATTGCAGATACCAGTCGAGAATCTGCTCGCCGGTCCAAAACACGACGCCGGACCGCGCCTGAATGTGCTCCAACGCTTCGCGGAAGTAACGCAGCCGGTGCGGCACGCCCATGATGTAGGGATGCACCACCAGCGCCATGATCCGCGCCGAGCCGTGCGCGTCGGAGTACAACTGCTCGAACTGATCGATGGCGCGGTCCCGGTATTCCGAGGCTTTGTGATGCTGGATTAGCATCATGGCCACGTCGTTGCATTCCTGCGTATACGGCACACTTACGATCGAACGGCCGCGCGTATTCAGGACGATCGGCTGGTCGTCCAGAACCCAGTCGCACACGTAATCGTAGCCCTCTTCGGCCAGGATATCGGGCGTGTCCCACGTCTCGGTCAAGCCCGGCCCTAGCCAGCCGCGCGGGCGCCGCCCCGTGAAGGCCCGAATGGCCTCGGTGGTCTTGGCGATGTCGGCGCGCTCGTCGGGGACCTTCTGCATGTTCTTCTGGCCATAGCCATGGCCAACGAACTCCCATCCGCGTTCATGCGCCGCGCGCGCGATCGGCTCATAGGCGTGGATGGCGCTGCCATTGATGGCCAGCGCCGCGCGAATATTGAAGCGATCGAGCACTTCCAGCATTCGCCAGAAGCCGACGCGATTGCCGTATTCGTGCCATGCCCAGTTCGGAATATCGGGCATGGGCGAACCGCCCGCAGGCGGAGTGAGAACGGTCCGCGGCATAGTCTCCTGCGGATTCCACTCCTCCACATTCACAATCACCCAGACAGCAAGGCGCGCGCCCCCGGGCAAAGCGAGTGGCTTTCGGTCTTTGATCGCCGAGTAGGCGAGGCGCTCAATCGGCAGCATGTTCACCTGGTATTTCCGTTTTGAATTTCCGGCCGAGCGAAAATGTACACCGTATCTTAGCACGATGCAATGCGCCCAGAACCTTGCGCAACCTCGCAAAAGGATGAACCGCCCGCGGGAAAAGAAGTCATACCGCCCTGCGCTTGACGCGACAGAGGGGCGGGCGTATCGTTTTGCGGCAAAGATAAACTTGAATCTAGAGATTTCGCGTAAAATCCCGGGTTCTCAATTTCCGAGGGGGAACAAGCATGCAGATACGTAAGCATTTGTCGCTATTGGTCGCGCTCTTCGCGATATTACCACTCGCGGGCCCTTTCCAGGCAGCGCCTCACCAACAGGCGGCCGCGCCCGACGCGGCTCAGGCCGAGAGCCGAACCCCCGGCCTGTACATGACATTTCAAACTGATAAGGGAGATATCGCGTGCAAGCTCTATGAAGCGGAGGCGCCAATCACCGTCCACACCATGGTGGGCCTGGCAATCGGAAAGATCGCCTATATTGACCCGCAAACGAAACAGGTCACGCGCAAGAAGTTTTTTGATGGCCTGACGTTTCACCGCGTGATTCCGGACTTCATGATTCAGGGCGGCGACCCGCTCGGCAACGGCACGGGAGGTCCTATCGGGCCGGGCTTTCCGTACAAGAGCGAAGTCGTGAAGACGCTCAAGTTCGATGGGCCGGGACGGCTGGCCATGGCCAACGCCGGGCCGAACACCAACCGCAGCCAGTTCTTCATTACCGAGGCGCCGCAGTCTTCCCTCAACGGCGGTTACACGATCTGGGGACAGTGCGGCAATGTGGATGTCGTAAAAGCCATCGCGCGCGTCAAGCGCGACGGCCGAGACAAACCTTTCACGCCCGTTTTTATCGCGCATGTGATCGTGGAGCGCGTAGGCCCTGCGCCTGCAGACGCCCCCGAAGCCATGCCGCAGACGAAACCGGCCAACTAGACACAACTTGAGGACGGGCAGGTGGGACCGCCTTCCAGTTCGCCTGGAGTTCGGGAGCCTTATTCTTGCGCCCTTTGCAAGGGTGCGATGCTTGGAGTTCCCCCAACGAACGAAAAGCTTTCTAGGTATCGAGATAAGCAGCAGTCAGACAAAGGACCCCATCCTATCGCAACCTCGTGAAAGGATGGGCCATCTGCGCGATTCCTAAGCCAGTTCATAAAATGCGTTTTCGCCGATCCTCAAAGCAGTAATGGGGGCAAGCAACAAAGCCGGAGCTTGTCACCTGATCCACAGATACATGGATCATCCTTGCCTATCCCTCTCTCCTTGGCTAACTCAAGAAGTATTGACCTGGATCTGAGACGCCAAAGTCGCGTACTCTGGTCCGATTGATAGGTGTTAGTCCAAACTGCGGGGACAGGTGAAAACCTAACGTTTTCTGTAACTAGCGTCGATAGTTTGTCCCTCGCAGCTTGGAGAACCCCCAGCGGGATGTTTCTTTTGAGCCCTGCGTTGATCGAGGTAGAGAATTCGCTCGCTTGATTTGTCAGCAGTTGGTCGCGTACTTCTCTGCGGAAGGCCTCGCCCTCAGGGGTGTCCCGAAAGCGAAGAATGCCTCGAAAAATTCCGGGCTGAGCCGCTAGTGCCGCCCCTATGTCTGCACTGAAGGTCCCTGATAGAACATAACTGGCATAATGATCCGCTGACTCTGCGGCGGGCTGTACACCAAACGCCGCGCTCGCCAGTCGACTGCCCCCGAAAGGGATCTTAGCCGCCCGTACCCCAAGTCCGTCACAGACCGCGCCGGTATGGATTAGATGTGCCATCCGCAAGTATGAGAATGTCAGCCATTTCGGGACTTGGGATGGCAGGATTGCCTCTCCGATCCCGAGCAAACTCGCGACCTCAGGCATCATTAACGATGCGCGTGCAAGACCTGCGAGGTCAATCTTCGTTGCTTCGCCGAAGATTATCACCTTCATTTCGAGGTCTGAGAGCAGTTTATCGGCAAGCGACTCTGTGCCGGGGGCGGGGACAAGTGTCCGCCTTATAAAGCCTCCAGGAGGCTCGGGGTTCCCCGAGGGGTCAGAAACCATTGCGAGCCCAATATCTCCAATAATCGAGCCTTCTACAGACATGACAACTGGCTCGTGTTGTAGATGTACAAAACGTATTATTTCTGCTGGCACGAGCTGCCAGAAAAGCTCACCACCCAAGAGGGTGTGTACTTTCCCCAGAGCTGTCAGGGAAAAAAAGACGAAATCGAAACAGACTAACCCGACGACCAGATCATAGGCGGCCGTGGAAACGGCCGAAGGCAACTCGTCATTGTTGAACCCCAGCCCCGATGTCATCTCTGCCCTTAGGCCGTTCGTTTTGACGAGGTGCGATATCTGCGAGTTGACCCAGGTGCCCGGTGGCATGAAGTCAGAGATGAAATATGAGGTGCTGGTCGCCATTGGTGCCGCGCTCGCGTCCGGCTTCGGAGATTCCCACTCGGTACGAACGGTAATCACGGTCGGTGCCTGTTTGACCTGTCGAATGAAGTCCAGAACGGTCAAAGCGGCTCGATGGTCTTGAAATCGCTGGAGCGAATACCTTATTTCGCGAAGGACTGAGGTTCCCCTAAAATCTGCGCTCACGACGAAGTGAGGCCCTGCCCCGAAAAGGCTCATATCTTTGGCGTTTTCCGTCAGCAGGTCGACAACGTATTGATCGCTGACGCTGTAGCCAAGAAACACAACGGTTCCAATGGAAAAAATGACCCTCAAGCAGTTTGTGTACGACCTGTCTGCTTTAAGTTTTTTGTAGTCACCGTGCGTGAATACAGTGCTCTCGATTGCGCTTCGCGAGCCATGCAGTTTGCCAATGAACGAGTTCCCCTTCTGTAGCTGCTCTATGCATCCGGTCAAATCGGATTGCTGAAAAACCGCAACACCAAGTCGCTGTTCAAGCGCCTCGTCGATATTCGTGCTGAGAATGTGGAGCGGCGGTATTTTTCCCAGCTCCTCAGCAAATCGCTTGTAGAGGTCGGTTTCAGGACGCGGCATGAAGGCAGCACTTAAGAAGCGATAGTATCGAGCCCGGTCTATGTCCTGGCAGTATTGAAAGAATTCGGGGAACGAGTTCTCGCTAATTAGCTTAAGACCCTTCACGTTATCAAAGCACTGAGCGTACTTGAAAAATTCTCTACGAAGGTCGCGAGCTATGTCCTTCCAAAGGCCATATCCGAGCCACCTGCTCGCGCCAGCTCCGATCCAGAACACCACAGGCTTATTATTCTCTTGGACTACGCGCTTCAACTCACGGAGGGAGAGAAATGTTACGGGGTCACTTGCGTTGAGCACGTGGAGGAGTCGCTCCTATCCAGATAGGCATGGCCGCATGAAACTGTCGGAGAGAGAGTTAGCAAAACCGGGATCCAATTATCTCGCACAGGTTCAATTCCATATTACCAGAACGTTTGATAACGAACACGACTAATTGCCGTTCGGTGCATCAAGAACTGCACTACGTTCTGGACCCCACAGGCGGCGTGCCGTAGGTGTGGAATGACTCGATGGTCTTGAGTCCCCAAGCCTGGCCTTTCTTGCGTTCTTCTTCCGTCCACACAATGGGCTTCCAGTCGGGGGCCAGGATCAGGCGGGCGCCGGCGTTGGCGACTTCCACGCGGTTGCCGCCGGGCTCGTAAACATACAGGAAAAACGTTTGTTGGACGGCGTGCTTGTGCGGGCCGGTTTCGATGAAGACGCCATTTTCTAGAAAAATGTCGGCGGCGCGCAGGACATCTTCGCGGGAATCGACGGCGTAGGTGACGTGGTGGAAGCGGCCGCGCGTGCCGGTATGGTCGCGCGTGTAAGCGAAATCGTAGCTCTTGTTGCTGACCGTCAGCCACATGCCCGCTTCCGATCCGTCGTTCATTACGATTTGCTCGGTGAGGCGGCAGCCCAGATATTCCTGGAAGAAAATGCGGTTGGCCTTGATGTCCACGGCGAGGCAGTTGAGGTGATCGAGCCGCCGCACGTTGACGCCGCGGGCAGGGAAGCGCATGGCCTGGTTTTTCAGCGCGGGGCGCAGCTCGGGCGGCGCTTTGTACCACTCGGTCTCGTAATAAATTTCGACTTTATGGCCGTCGGGATCATGGAAGGCGAATGCGGGGCCGTGGCCGAGATCGCCATCCGTCCATCCGATTTCGTAGCCGGAGCCATTCAGCGCGGCGACTCGGCGCTCGAGCGCCTGCGGGCTGCGCGCACGAAACGCCATGTGGTTCATGCCCGAAGATTTTGAAGCGGTCAGCTTCAGCGTGTGGTGCTCGTAGTCATCCCAGCCGCGCAAGTAAACGGAATCGCCCTTGCGCGCCGTTTCCGTCATGCCCATCACGTCGACGAAAAATTTCCGGCTTTCATACGGTTTCGGCGTCAGCATTTCCATGTGGGCGAGGTGCGCGAGGTCGTAAATCGGTTCTGGTTGCATCCGTTTTTCCCCTTTAGTTGAGGCTCGGACAATGTAACGCCCGCCTTCAGGCGGGCACCCGCATGATCCCCAAAATGCCAACCTGAAGGTTGGCGCTACGATTTGAATCCAATGGACGATTTTTTTCGTGGTGATCTGGCTTCAGCGATCGCGTCGGCAAGTCCACGCCAGGAAAAAGCCTTGCCATTCGGAACGGCAAGCGCATGTTCGGCGATGGTCTGCACCAGCCAATCCTGCCGCTGCGCCGTCGCGAGAGCTGTCAAAGGCTCGAGGCCCGCGTCCGCAACGGCCTGGGCCGCTTCGCGCATCTCCGCCGCGCGGCGCTTCCCGTGCTCGGCGACGCGGCTGATCAAATAATCGGGCAACGCGGCGTCCCACGCCATGCCGGGAAAGGTCGCGGCCAGGGAATCGAGAACCTGTTTTTCGGCGCCATACCGCCGCGCCGTAAACATGGATTCCACAGTGATTGCTTCGAGACCTTTGATGATGATGCTGCGGCACATCTTGATCGCCGAGGCGACGCCGACACGGTCGCTGATGGGTTTTACATTCAAGCCGATCGCCTGCAACCGCCCGGCGGCAGCTGCTGCCTCCGCGCCTCCGAGCAACATCGGAACCTTGAGCCGCTGCGGCGCGACGGCGGCCATCACAGCCGCTTCGACGAATGTGGCAGGGGTTTCGCCGAGAGTGCGAGCGATTTCCTGCTTCGTATCGGGCGAAACCGAATTAATGTCCAGGTAAATTTGCCCGCCGCGCAGGAACGGCGCTGCGCTTCGGGCCGCGTCAGCAGCGGAGGAGGCTGTCACCGCGGAAATCGCCAGGTCCGCGCCGCGGACCGCTTCTTCGAGAGTATCGCACGGGAGCGCGCTCGCGCCGCGGGCCTTGGCCAGCATCGCCGGACGGGAAGATTCCACATTCAGTAAAATATCGAATGCACAAACATCCAGTCCCGCCGCCGCGAAATCATAGCCGAAGATGCCCCCGACCTCTCCAAATCCTATGAGTGCAACCCGGCGAATCGGATTTTGGTCCATGTCAACTCCGCAATTCTGAGGCAGTGATCGTATCCCCAATCGGACGGCGTTTGGTAGCGCAGACTTCACAGGCTGCGGAAAAAGCCCATTCCGGGAGGGTCTTAGTAGCACAGCCACTCCTGGCTGTGCGGTTTTCCGGGCCTCCCCGCATCAGGGAGGCGATCCATCGCGAAAATCGCACATCCAGGAGTGGCTGTGCTACTTGTCCCGCAGCCTGTTCAGTCTGTGGATTTCCACTTGATCTCGGCTAGCTCGCGCGGCCCGGGTACCTAACGAACCCCCACAGACTGAAGGCCGTGCTACCTAACCCCTTTCCCTGCAATCCGGTTCTACCACCCCTGTACCATTGCAAACCAGGTACTCTAGGCGCACAATACTACCAAGAAGGGGGAACCATTCCCCCTCTATGGTGTCTAATTTAATTGGAGCGCTTACCAGCCGAAGCGATCCGGCTGAACAGGTTTCTGGTCGGGAGACCCAGTAAGCGGCTTTAAGGTCTGCAGCGCAAGGCACATGGCGTTTGACGCGAGTGCTCCGCGGAAACGCTTGGCGCATGCAGGTGGGAGAGGTGGTAACCGTGTCTGACTTGGCGCGCGTCCTACCCTGGTCCCAGGACGAAGCCGAGCTCGTGACGGAGCTGCAAGGCGGTTCCGGCGCAGCGTTCGACTGGCTGGTGACGCATTATTCCGGTCCTGTTTACGGCTTGGTCGCCGGCATGGTTTCGGAATCCTGCGACGCCGCGGACATCACGCAGGACGTGTTTTTGAAAGCGTTTCGCGGCATTCGGGGTTTCCGCCGCGGCAGTTCGCTGAAAACCTGGCTGTACCGGATCGCCATCCGTGAGGCGCTGAATCACCGGCGCTGGTTGTGGCGGCATCACCGGGAACAGGATTCGATCGACATTACCGGGAACAACGGCCACGCGACGCTGGAAATCGAAGACGCCGGCAGCACGCCGTTCGACCAGGCTGCCTCTCACGAAGTACAGCAGGCTGTGCAGCAGGCGTTGCTGAAAGTGCCGGAAGTTTTTCGAAGCGCCGTGATCTTGAGAGACCTGGAGGGAATGACGTACGAGGAAGTGGCCGAAGTCCTGATGGTCACAGTGGGCACGGTGAAATCGCGAATTTTGCGAGGGCGGCGAATGTTGCGGGAAATCCTGGATCCGTTGCTGCGAAATCCGCACGGCGTGCATGCCCAGGCGCCCGCGCCGCACCAGAGAGAATCGGTTTTGCACTCCACGCTATTTTCCGCGGCGGAGGAAGTCAAAACCAGCCGGACCGACACAACCGGCTGGGCGCATCCGGGCGAGACGGGTGACGCAGAGGGAGGTGTCTAATGAACTGCGAAAAAGTAAGGAAAATATTGCCGGGCTATTTGGATGGCGCGATGCCGACGGGCCGCTGGTCCGATACGCACGTCTCCATCGGGCGTCATTTGGAGAGCTGCGCGGATTGCCGCGACGAGCTGAGAGCGTACCAGGCGATGTCCTCGATAATGTCCGGTGTGCAACGTCACGCGCCGCCGGTGGATCTGGCGCTGAAGATTCGTGTGGCGGCCGCGCAACGCCTTTCCGATCGCAATTGGTTGCACTACGTTCTTCGCGCGCGGACTCGCGCCGAGTTGGTCCTGAAGAATATTCTGGAACCTCTGGCCATCCCTGCGACGGGCGGCTTCACAGTCGCGTTCGTGGTTTTTGTCCTGGTCTGCCAGTTGCTTGGGCTGGGCGTGCCGCTGCGCGCGGATGCAAATGATTCGCCTACGAATTTGCTCCAGCCGGCGCGCCTGGAGGCACTGGCTCCATTCCCGATCACTGGCCTGGAAGAATCCGGACATGCCGGACCGCACGCACTGCTCGTGGAAGCCACGGTGAGCGCGCAGGGCGAAGCCGTGAGCTACAGAATTCTTGCCGGCCCCGATACCGAAACCGTTCGCCGACAACTGGACATGGTGCTCTTGTTCTCGCGCTTCCGGCCGCAGATGAGCTTTGGCCGCTACACTTCCGGCGGGCGCGTGGTGCTCAGTTTCAGCGACATTTCCATCCGAGGGTAGCCGGGCGGGCCGCGGATTTCTTCGATCCGCTGCCGTGATTTCCGGTGCTTGCCCGGGCCCATTCCGGATTTGCGCTCATGTTCCCTGGTAGTACGCACGTACTATAGCCAGCCTTCCCCTGCAAAGCCGAAAATAAGAGCATTCTGATGGCGCACGCGAACCCCTGTGCGTGGGACCGTTCATGATGGGAATGGCATGACGCTCACGACCAAAAACTCCCCTGAACTGACCGGCCCCGGTAATTCCGGCGCGTCGTCCCAGAATTCTGAAGGCAAGGCAGGCCAATCCCCTCGTTCCAATCCCGTCTGTCTGGAAGTAAGTGTCACTATACGGAGCTTGCCCAACGAAGTGGATGGCGCGACCCAGCCGTTTCGGGAAGAGGGCAGGACCGTCATTGTGTTTGATAATGGGGCGGTCCTTCGAAGCACGAGTAATATGCCGGTCGGGCAAACGGTGATCCTTTCGAATCCGAAGGGACGTGACGTTGTATGCCGAGTCGCAGGCGGGCACAAGCTGCCGAGCGTGAAGGGTTATGTCGAAGTCGAATTCATCGAAGCGGTTGAAGATTTTTGGGGCATTCACCAGAACGCTGGGCCTGTTGCCTCAGCTGCACCTCCGGCAGTTCCGCTTTCCACTCGGGAAGCCGCAGCGCCATCACTGCCATCTCCCCTTCCTCCCATAACTCCTCGCGCAACTGCATCCATGGAGACGCCGGCCAAGCCCGCGAGCATGTCATTGGGGAGTGGTCCATCCACCGAAAATGTTGCGGGAAGAGTGGGCATGCCCCCTTCCGCTTCGTCGCGCGATTCGAAAACCGAACCCACCAGGCTAGGTCAGGATAAGGTGTCGAAGGCCGCTTCTGATTACAGTTCTTCTGTGACGGCCAAGCCCACTTCGCTCGCGAACTGGGATCCGCCGGTTTCAGAACACCCAGTGGAGAAACTCGCGAGTCCGGTGAAGAGGGAAGCATCATCGATTCCTCCGACTTCCAAGGCCTCCGCGCCATCACACGATTTCCTAAGCAAGGGCTTGATGGCTTACGAGCAACCGGAACCTTCCTCCGCTACTTCGAGTGGGCGCATGCCATTGATTGTGGGAGTGGCCGCATTAGCATTGGCGGGAGTATGCGGCGTAGTGTTCTATATTCACCGGAGGTCTCTCCCCTTCCCGGTTGCGAAAAATGTTGTTGTAAGTCAGCCGACCACACCGCAACCTCCAGCGGCAAACACTGCCCCTGAGCCTGCTCAAGCGCTGCGGGAAGAAGCCGCTCCGACGGAAGCGCAGACACAGATGCAGGCACAACCAGTCGCCGCCGATCTTGCACAGCCCGCAACCCCGGTTGGGCCGGTTCCGGCCGTAGCCACGAGTCCCGCACCTTCGGATTCGCCGGCAGATACGCGTCCGGAGATACGGCCAGATACGCGGCCCGATGCGCGGAATGTTCGGCGTCCGGAAAAAAAGGCAGTGGCCGCCAAGCAGCCTGAGCTACCGCCCGCCCGCCGTCCGCTGATTCCGAATTTGAAGATTGGCTCCCCCAGCGCGCCGAGTCAGACTCTCGCGAATCAGGGCGAGGGTAGCGCGCCAATCACGGAAATGGCATCTACAGGAACATCCGGCGCGGTGCCCCCTGCCGGGTTGCTGACATCTAACGGGCGCACTTCGAACCCGCCGGCGCCTCCTCCCGCTGCCTTTCCAACTATTGGTTCGGCGCCTGCCGTCCCGGCGGTTACCGCCCCCGCGCCTGCTTCGGCCGCAAGCGCGACGCGCGAGCCGAAATTGATTTCTTCCGTGCGGCCTGCATACCCCGAGGCCGCGAAGGCATCGAGCATCCAGGGAAGCGTCTCGGTTTCCGCCAGCATTGATGCGAATGGAAAGGTCGTCGAGGCAAAGGCGTTGAGCGGACCGATGCTGCTCCGGCAGGCGGCCGTGGAGTCGGTCAAACAGTGGAAGTATTCTCCCGGCTTGATCGACGGAAAACAAGCCCCCTCTCAAGTGACTGTCAATGTCGAGTTTCGTTTGAATTAGACTGCCGCGTATTTTTGTACTTTCCCTCCAGCGCTTCCCATTGCGATAGGTGCAGGACAACCCGGCCCTCGAAACAACACTCCAAATAATGAAGGGTTTCTTGACTGAGTTCGCCCGGCCCTGTAAATTTAAGAACCGGCTGGATGAGCGATTGCGGTCTAATTTTGAGAGAACCCGGTGTGTGTGGAACGCTTGCCTCGGAGCTATTGTGCTCGTGGCTGCGCTGGCGCATGCGCACGCGCAGGCGCCTGCGCCTGCGGCCAAGGCTCCCTCCCCGTCCGCGCCGGACGAAGCTCGCCGAGCGGTTTCCGTCGATTCGCGTCCCCAGCTTTTTGCGGTCATGTGCGCGCTGGACGCGGCCGGGTACGATTCCGGTGCGAGCAATGCGGGCGATGGTCCGGGACGGATGCAGTTGCGCGTGCGCATGCAGGCGCTCCAGGGGCCTGCGACGCTTGCGCTTCGCAAGTACTACGCCGAGCATGCGCTGGGCGATGCCGGCGCCACGTTCTCCCGGTTTGTTTCCTTCGCTCTGGTGGCGGGTCCGCCTCCGGATTTTCAGTTTGAATTGCGCCGTGACGATTTGCCGCCGGAAGCGCTGACCCTGGATGGCTTCAATCCGGTCCTGGCCAATTTTTATGCTGAGGCGAAGCTCGACGAACTCTGGAAATTTTATCAGCGGGATTATGAAGCCGGCGTGGAGGCCTTGCGCGCTCCCGTTTCCACACTCGTTTTCACGATTTCAAATTATCTTCGCGAAATCATCCGCCCCAGCAGCCGGCGGACGTTTTCCGTTTATGTCGAGCCTCTCGCCGGCAGCAAGACAATTTTCCGAACATTTGGCGATCAGTATGCGCTGGTGGTCCGGCCCAGTATCGATCCGCCGATGGACGACATTCGCCATGCCTTCCTGCATTTTATGCTTGATCCGATCGCGATCCGCTACCGCGTGCAGGCTTCCAAGGCTTCGCCCCTGCTTGAATACGCCGCGCGCGCCCCGCAGCTGCCGGTGGATTTGCGCGACGATTTTTCCTCTTTCTTTGACGAATGCCTGGTCCGCGCGGTAGAGCTTCGGTTGCGCCGCCTGTCTCCGGACGATTTGGCCTCGGCTATCGACCAGGCCGAAGGGAGCGGGTACGTGCTGGTGCGTCCCATTTACGCGGGGCTAACCGGATTTGAAAAATCGGAACCGGCGATGGGGTATTATTTGCCGGACCTCATCAAGGGGATCGACGTGGAGGCGGAACAGCGACGCTTGCGTGGCGTGAAATTCGCGGACGCAGCTCCGGCCGGTGCGGCGCCGCCCGACGCCGTGCGCTTGTCGGCGAAGCCGGCTGTTTCGTCGACTCCGCAGGATGACGATCTGGCCGAGGGGCAGCGGCAGATTTCCGCGCGGAACGGCGCCGCGGCTGCCGCCTCCTTTGAGCGCGTGCTCGCCTCGCATCCGGATGATGAACGCGCCACGTATGGCCTTGCGGTGGCTTCCGCGCTTCAGGGCAAGCCGGAGCAGGCGCGCGAACTTTTTAACAGAGTGATCGCGGCCGCGCAGAATCCCCTGGCCGGTCCGGCAGCGCATCCCGATCCCTCGAATCTTTCGTGGTCGCATATTTATCTCGGAAGAATGTACGATGTAGAAGGAAAGCGGGACCTGGCCGTGTTGGAGTATCGCGCGGCACTGGCAGTTGCGGGTGCGCCGGAATCGGCGCGGACCGCCGCACAACACGGGATCGAGGCGGGGTACCAGACGCCGTCGCGCGACCGGCCGCCGGAAGGTAAGTCGTAATTATATTCCTGCTCTTCCTGCCGGGGTGCGGTACGCGGCAGAGAGCGCAGGGGCACCTTGCAATTCACTCGGAGCGTTCGATCAATCTCCGAGAATTATTCTCGCGGAGGAGATTCCTAACATGAGGGCAAAGTTCTTCAATCGGTCGGCGGCAGTGCTTGGCCTCACTGTTGCCATTTTCTTTGGAACAGGCGTATCCAGGGCTCAGTACGGTCAATCGTCGGCGCCGGCGCCAGCCGCAACGCCGGCGCAAAATGCCCCGGCGGGAAAAGACTCGGGGAAAGCGCCGAAAATCAATAAGGCGGAAGAAGCCGCTTACAAGACATTTTTTGCGTCACAGGGTGGCGATCCAGCCATGCAAATCCAACTCGGAGAAGATTTCATCACTAAATTTCCGATGAGCAAATATCTAAGCGGAGTATACGGCGTGTTGACCACTGCCTATTACACCACCGGGAACACGGATAAGATGTTTGCCGCGGGCGCCAAGGCGCTCGAACTCAATCCCGACAACGTGGACGTGCTTGCGCTTCTGGCGATGGCCATTCCCCGGCGCGTGAAATCGAATACGCCGGACGGCCCCCAGCAATTGCAGAAGGCCGAGGTATATGCGCACCACGCGATCGAACTGATTCCGGCCATGACCAAGCCGGAGACGCTCGACGATGCCTCTTTCGAGAAGGCCAAAAACGACAAACTCGCGCTGGCTCATAGCGGTTTGGGCCTGCTCGCCATCGACCATCAAAAATACGACGATGCCCGGACCGAATTGACGCAGGCCGTGCAACTCGCCTCGGCTCCCGATCCGGTCGACTACTACTTGCTTGGCAACGCCGATTCGCAGAGCAGCTTTTTGAACGGCGCCATCGCCGCCTATGAAAAATGCGCGGCGACCGGGCCGCTCACGACCGCTTGCAAGGCGCGCGAGGAAGCGGTCAAAAAAGATGTGGCGTCGGGAACAAAGTTAAGCAGGGACTGACCTGGAGCATCTGGTTTTCACATGGATCGCGGAGTTGGAGTCGGTTGCCGGACATCAATTCCGCGATTTCCGTTCCTTTCTGAGAGAGAGTCTGAGACATTTGGAGCGGCCGATCGCGCTTCAAGAATTAAATTAGCGCTGGAGGCCAATGCCATGGCTGCTAAGGTATTCAGGCGCCTGCCATCCGTCTTAGCTTTCGCGCTTGCCACTTCTCTGGCCGCGGGCGCTATCCGTGCGCAGAACGCACACCTTGGCACCGAATCCGGCCTGGATCGGGCTATGCAACAAAATGCGGTAAAAGATGTCGGCATAAAACCGGTAAAAACTGTGAAAGTCGACAAAGCGGAAGAGGCAGCGTACAAGGCGTTCCTCGCCTCGCAAAACTCGGATCCGGCCATGAGAATCCAGCTTGGCGAGTATTTCACGGCCAAATTCCCATCGAGCCATTATCTGCCCGGGGTTTACGGAGTCTTGACGAGTTCCTATTTTGCAACAGGCGATACGGACAAAATGTTCACCGCGGGCAACAAGGCCATCCAACTTGATCCCCAAAACGCGGATGTGCTGTCGCTCATGGCCATGGCGATTCCGCGCCGCGTGAAACCGACGGCCCCGGATGGTGCGCAGCTATTGCAAGCGGCTGAGGGCTATGCGCACCGTGCGATCGAGATCATTCCGGCCATGACGAAACCGGACGCGGTCGACGACGCCACTTTCGAAAAGGCCAAGAATGACAAGCTCGCGCTGGCCCACAGCGGACTCGGCCTGATGGATTTTAACAATAAAAAATTCGAAGAGGCCCGGACCGAATTGACGCAGGCCGTTCAACTTGCGTCGGCTCCCGATCCGGTCGACTACTATTTGCTTGGGAACGCCGATTATCAGGCTAGCTACTTGAATAGCGCTATCGCCGCTTATCAGAAATGCGCGGCGACCGGGACGCTTGCCACCACGTGCCAGGCTCGCGAGGAAGCCGTCAAGAAAGAAGCGGCAGCGGGAACGAAGTTGAGCAGGGATTAACCTGGAGCCTATGGCTTTCACCGAGATCGCGGAGTTGGAGGCACTTCTTGGGCATCCATTCCGCGACCCCCGATTGCTTCTCCAGGCGTTAATGCACAGCTCGCGCATTCCGGAACGCGCGGCGGAAGAACCCGCCGAGAGCAACGAGAAACTTGAATTCCTTGGAGATGCGGTCCTTGAATTGGTCGTAAGTGAAGAGCTGGTTCGCGAATTTCCGGAATGGAGCGAGGGACAACTCTCCAAAAGCCGGGCGCGCCTGGTCAACGCCACGGCGATTTCTCTCTCGGCGCAGCGCCTCGGTTTGGGCAAGTATTTGCGCCTCGGCCGCGGGGAAGAGAAAACCGGCGGGCGAACCAAGCCGGCGCTTTTGGCGGACGCTTACGAAGCCCTGATCGCGGCGATCTATCTGGACGGAGGGCTGGAAGCGGCGCGGGGATTCGTCAAGCTCACACTCGTGGAGGGAGCGATCGCGTGCGAGGCCGAACGCATGGGCCACACCGACCACAAATCCGCGCTCCAGGAATTTCTGCAATCGCGAGGAATGGCGCCGGGAGCGTATCATGTGATTGCGGAGAGCGGCCCGGACCATCAGAAGACTTTTCGCGTCGAGGTTCGCATCGCCGGGCAAACTCCCGCGATTGGGTCGGGAAGGACCAAAAAAGAAGCGGAGCAGTCCGCTGCGATCGCGGCCCTGATACAATTGGGAGCTGAGGAACGAAGTGACGACTGAGACCGCACAGGCTGTTCAAGCG
>Ga0210409_10001753_pt1 | contig 27433 bp, 20 predicted proteins | sample IncBWH17MmetaG_FD_161649 | JGI IMG/M metagenome (GOLD analysis project Ga0210409, IMG submission 161649) | Forest soil microbial communities from Barre Woods Harvard Forest LTER site, Petersham, Massachusetts, United States - Inc-BW-H-17-M | ecosystem: Environmental > Terrestrial > Soil >...
AGACTCACCACCCCATCCGACACTAAATCCGTAATCGGTAAAGGCCGTCCGTCCCACATCCCGCCATAGAGTTTCTGCCGGTGCACCGGCGGTGAGAAATATTTTCGCGCTCCAATATTTTCGCGCGGCAATAGTTCCACCAGCCAATCGCGCGAATGCCCGAATTCTTTTTCGTCCACAATCAATGAAAAATCCTTGAACGTCGACCGCCCGCCTTCCGAAACCTCTTGAAATCGAATCCCCGGAACGTCCCGAAGCTTTCGCTCGTACCTCAATCGAATCTCATTCCTGCGCTCAATCCGCGCATCCAATCTCACCAAGCCATGCAACGCCATCGCCGCATTTATCTCGCTCATCCGCGCGTTGACTCCCAGAACTTCCGGATTGTAGTCGCCCGCGTCTCCGTAATTTCGCGCCGCTCGTAATCTTTCAGCCAGCCTCGCATCGCGCGTCGCAACCAGTCCGCCTTCGCCGGCGACCACCAGTTTCGTAGGCGAAAAACTGAACACTTCCGCCGTTCCAAATCCTCCGACGTGTCTGCCATGGCTGCTGCTCCCAAACGCATGCGCCGCATCAAAAACCAGCGGAACCCGCAATCCCGCTGCAATTTCTTCCAATTCCTTAACCGCGGCTGGACTCCCAAACAAATGCACCGCCAGAATCGCCACCGTCCGACTCGACACTTGCGCCCGCACCGCTTCTGGCGCAACACAAAACGTCTTCACATCGCAATCCGCAAACACTGGCGTCAATCCATTCCACACCACGGCGTGCGCTGTAGCGTGAAACGTAAAACTCGGCAGAATTACTTCCCCGCTCAAATCCAGGGCCTTCAAAACCAGCAGCAACCCCGCCGTGCAACTCGAAACCGCAACGCAATGGGCAACTCCCAAATATTCCGCCGCCGCTTCCTCGAATTTCCTTACATACGCGCCATTCGTAAGTTGCTTGCTCGCTAAAATTCCGCGCACCTCTTCCAAAAACTCCTCGCCCGGCACGCCTTCCGGATCAACAATGGGTAGCAACTTTGGAAACGCCAGCCCACCCGCTCCGATTTCCGCCCACACGCGATCCGCAATGCTCATCAATTTTCCTTGCCCGGCCGTTTTTTCTGGTCGCCGCGCACTTTCGCAGGCGCCCCAAAAACTATCGTTCCTGACCCAACATTAGCTAACACCACCGCGCCCGCACCCACGTAGCTATATTTCTCCACTATAAGGTTCGGAGCGATCACCGCCCCCGTTCCTACATACGCAAACTCTTGGATGCGCACTCCACCAGTTAGCGTGGCATTCGGAAATATGTGGCAGCTTCTCTCCAGATAATTGTCATGATCCACCGATGCTGAAGTATTCACGCAAACATTGTCTTCAATGGTCGTGCCCGGATTTATCGTAGCTCCCGCGAGAATAGTCACTCCCTCACCCATCTTTACAAAACGCGAAACATGCGCGCTAGGATGCACCACATTCACCGCCGTGAGCCCCGCGCGGCGCAACTGCTGGAATTTTTCAAAACGCGCGTAATTATCGCCAATTGCAACCGCGACTCTCCCGCAATCCAATCTCCGCGCGGCCTCCGCCACACCGCCTTCCGGCGAAAACACCTTCACCCCCAAAACCTCTGTCCCCCTCTTTTTCTCATCTTCATCCAGAATTCCCGCCACTTCCCATTCGCCACTCGCCAGCAGCGCATCCACGGTCACTTTTCCGTGCCCGCCGGCTCCCCAAACCAGCACCTTTTTATTCCCCATGCAGCGGCTACCCTAAATCCTGAACGCGCACTCGCCCATCCTTGCCGTACACACCTTCGCTTCGAAATAAAACCGGTATCGTGCGCGCCATAATCTCGCAATCCAACCACAGCGAATAATGCTTCACATAAAAAATATCCAATTCCACGCGTTCCGCCCACGTCAGTAGATTCCGCCCCTGCACCTGCGCCAGTCCCGTCAATCCCGGCCGCATCGCCAATCGCCGCACCTGCTCCGTGGAATATTTCGACGCAATTTCAAAAAACGCCGGCCGTGGCCCGACAATACTCATCTCTCCGCGAAGTACATTCCATAATTGCGGCAATTCATCGATGCTCCAGCGCCTCAAAAAATGTCCTGCACGCGTAATTCGCGGATCGCTCGACGAAGTCTCAAATCGATCTCCGCCTTCCCGCGCGCCGTTCACCATCGTCCGCAATTTCCATTGATCGAATCCTTCACCTCCTAATCCCGCCACACGCAAACGAAAAAACACTGGCCCGCGCGAACCCAGCTTAATCGCGACCGCGCTGACTAACAGAAGTGGAGCGACGATAATCAGACTAAATATCGCGAGTACCACGTCCACAATTCTTTTAGCGAACAGTTGCAGCTCACGCCTCATTCGCCCGCCTAAGCACGCTCGAATTCGCTGGCGAGATCGAAGCCGCCAATCCCAAAATCAAAGAAAACACCAGCGCGTTCGCCGGAATATACAAATTAAAATCCGTCAAGCTGTGTAGCAGTAACGCCGCAATGCTTCCCAGACAACCCAAGGCCATTGCTCGCTCGAAGCTCACTTCAGACGACGCGGCTTTCCGTGCCACGCGTACCAGCAACGCACCCGTCGACCCGAAAAATAACGCTGCCGCCGGAATCCCTAAATCGGTCGCTAATTCCAGATAATCGTTATGCGCGTGGTTCACAAATTGTCCCAGGAACGTGCTCTGCACCCTCGTAAACGCCACGGGAAAAGTACCCAGTCCGCTTCCTAGCAATGGATGCCCGCCAATCAGCCGTGCCGTGTCTTTCCATAACGACCATCTGCTCTCGTCCACGCTGGTATATTCCTCGCTGATCATTCCAAAACGTCCCAGCGCCGGCCCCGCGCCCATCCACAAAACCAAAATAATCCCGCATGCCATGATCGCCGCAGCGAGCCATAATCCTGCTTTTCGTTGAAATCCAGAAAATGCCGCCATCACTCCTAGCGATGCGACCGCCGAAATAATGCCCATCCGCGAAAGTGAAAAAAACAATCCAGCTACCATCACCGTAGCGGCGAGCAACCACAAGCCAATCCGCGAAAGTTTTCTACCTCCCAGCACCTGTTTAATCCGCGCATTTTGTCCCCGAATAGCTCTTCGCGGCAGCTTGGCTTTCTCATATAACACCAGCGCTACCCCGAAGGGGATCGCCATCTCCAGAAATCCCGCGAAGTGATTCCGATTGATGTACGTTCCGGTCGCCTCTTCGAGGTTATATTTCTTCACATACCCAAAAATCCGTTGCCAACCAGTCAGATACTGCACAAGCCCATAAAGTGCTTCAAACGTTCCCAGCGCCACCAACCATGTCACTAAACGTCTTCGGCTCTCGCGATCTTGGCCTAGCATACGCGAAAAGAAAAATGTTACCGCGCAACAAACCAACAGGATCAAATGTATTCGCGTGTTGTATGGAGCGATGCTTAAACTGGAAAAGAAATGATGCTCACTTCCTGGTAGGGTCGCGGTCGAAATCGAATTATCCAGACGCAACAACCGCACTAACGGCTCGGGCAATGGAACCAGTTGGAATATCACCAACCCAATCAAAGCCGCAGGCACCGCTGCGCTTCGCAAAGAACCCGGCCACTCCAGATCTCTACGCCCGATAAGCACGGCCAAAACCGCGCCCAATAGCACAGTCTCCACCACCGCAAATGAAATCGGCTCCGCCCCGCCAAACGCCAATACCGCCGCCGTAACGCAAAAAATGAGCGAAGCCTCGGCAGTCTTCAGCACTCGCCCACTCTCCCGCCCCGAAAAACCGCGCCTCTCTACTTCTCGGATTCCTCTGGTTCCTGGTGATATCCCGAATAGTAGTAATCGTTTCTCACATCTGCAAAATTAATCGTCGCTCCAATCACGTGCGAGCCCGCATCTACCGCCGACAAATACGCCCGTTGCACCAGTTCGCGCGGTGTCGTCCCGCCTCCCACAACCAGAATCACGCCATCCACCAGCGTCGCCAGAATGCGGCTGTCAGAAAGATTCAGCAGCGGCGGCGAATCCAACACCACAAACTTATATTCCTTCGACGCTTCGCGAATTAAGCTGCGCATATATTCCGAAGAGAGCAGGTCAGCAGGGTTCGGCGGCACCGGCCCGCAGAAAAGCACAGAAACACCGATGGGCGCGGCTTGCCATACCAGGCTTCGCCAGTCGGAATCTCCGGTGAGGTAGTTCACCAGTCCTGTCGATCTGGACACTTGAAAAAATTTCTGTAAGCTCGGCCTTCGCAGGTCCGCGTCAATCAATAAAACTGAATCGCCCAGTTGCGCCAGCGAAGCCGCCAAATTCGCCGCCACGGTCGTTTTCCCTTCACCCTGCTGCGCACTGGTCACCAAAAGCGTGGCTGGCGGACGCTTCGCCGTCGAGAGCAGCACCGATGTCCGCAGTCCGTGAAACGCCTCCGCCAGCGCCCCGTGCGGGTGCCCTCCGCCATCCTGCACTTCAATGCGGTTCCATGGCGGCGCCAATCTGGTCCCGTTCTTCGATCCGTTATTTCCATTGCTGTCCTTGTGCCCGTTTGTTCCGTTTGACTTCCCAGCCTCCAGCACCGCCGCATTGTTCTGGAATCCGTGGAGCCGCCTTGGATTGGCAGATAGCTCCATCGCAGGCACCGCGCCAAGCGCAGGTATTCGCAGAAACCGTTCAATGTCTTCGGAGCTTTTCAGCGTGTTATCCAGATGCTCCTGCAAAAATGCCGCTGCGATCCCCAGGCACATCCCGACAATCAACGTGATTGATAAATCCAATAAAATTCGCGGCCGTGCAAATTTCTTCGGTGGATATGCCGGATCAACCACGCGAATATTAGTCGCCTTCAAACTGCTCGACACCCCCGTCTCTTTCAACTTTTCCAGCAGCCCAACGTACAACTGCTTGTTGGTATCCGCCTCGCGCTTCAAAATATTGTATTGCACAGACTTTCCGGCTATATCGTTCGCCTGCCGCTCTTGTTCTGTAAAAGCCTTTTGCAGCATCTCTTCGTGGCTCACCGCCGCTTTGTAATCGTTCGCAATGCCTCCTGCCGCCCGCGTACGCTCCGCTTCCAGCATCGCCTTGCTTTCGTCGATCTGACTCTGCAATTCCTTCACTCGCGGGTAATTTGGATTAAAATTTGCACTCAGCCGCGATTGTTCGCGCTGCAGATCCGCCAGCCTCGCCGTCAACTCCTGTATCAACTTGTTATCAAAAACTCCTGGCAGCTCCGCGTAATTCCGTTCTTCCAGTAACCGGTATAAAGACTCTTTCGCATACCGGTCCGCCTGCGCCTTCGTCAATTCCTGCTGCAGTTCTCGCAGCCTCTGCACCACGATATTCTCGCTGGTGCCTTTTTCCGTCTCCAGAAATAGCAATCCGTTTCCCCGACCGTATTTCTGCAACTCGTCTTCTGATTTCTCAAGCTTCGCCTTCATTCCCAGCAATTGTTGCGACAGCCAGTCCGAAGCTTTCTGCGCCGCCTGCCATCGCGCTTCCAAATTTGCGTCGATGTATGCTGAGGTCAGCGTGTTCACCACCTGCGCCGCCGTATTCGGATCGTTCGATTCGAACGTCACCTCAATCAGCCGGCTCCGCTTCACAGGCTCAACCGTTAGTCGCTCTTCGAAATTTTTCAACACTTCTTCTGGAACGGTCTTGTCCGCGGCCAAACTCATCCCAAATCCTGCCGGTATTGGCTGCGGCGCCGGCTTTTCCCGTGCCATCTGCCAGCTCCCGCTGCGCCGCGTAAATTCAGGTAACTTCTCCAGCCCCAGCTGCGTGATTACTCGCCGCGCCAGATTTTCGCTTTTTAAAATCCGGTTCTGAGTCTCGATATACGCATCTGAAACGCCCTCAATTTGAAACAACTCTTGCAGTGTCGGCACATCCGGATTTTCTTTCTGAATTTCAATCAGCGCTCGCGCCTCATACACCGGCTTCCCGCGGAACGTCGCGAACAGCCCAATCATGAAAACCACCAGCAACGCCACCAGTACCGTCGGGTAACGCTTCTGAATTACTCGCCAATATTCCAGCAGATCCGGAACCGCTTCGCGATCTTCCACCGGATAAGCGCCCGCTCCATGATTCACGCGTTCCAGCGCATTCTGTCGCGGCTCGTAGAGTTGCAATCGGTTTTGTTCGTCCATATTTTTAGGGATGAAAAATCGCTAACCCGGTGGCCGTATTGACAACGGCATCCGTACTTCTAAAAAGAACTGTCTTCCCCGTGCTGCTTGGCACAAATACAATATCCGCGGCCTGCAGATTCATGTCCGGTGCTTTTCCATCCAGAATCTTTCCCAGTTCTACAGGTATTTCCGAGCGTTTGCCGCTGCCTTCGTCGGTCCGGATTATTCGCGTGTGACCTTTCGACGACGTGCTCGAAAGTCCTTCGGCCAGCGCAATCGCCTTCAACAGCGACATTTGCTCGTTCCCTTTTACGGTGAAGCCGCCTGGCTTTTTTACCGCGCCCACCACGTACACAATACCCGCCCGAGTTACCTTAACAATGTCGCCCGCATAAATCGGCACGTTGAATCGCGGATCCCGTGAATTCAGCAGGTGCCGCAAATTAATCGCTAACGTGTCGCCTTGCTCCATCCGTTCCGCGCCGGCAACATTCGCTCCGCCAGTCGACGCGGTCGCATTATTTTTCGGCGCGCCATCCTTTGCATTGTCATCAGACTCTGCCGGGTTTTTAGTTCTGTCTGTGCTCTTCCCGCCTGCCTGCTCAGCTTCCGCTTGCATTGCTTGCGCGCTGCCATCTTGACCGCGGTTATACCCCGCGTTCCTCATCACCAACACTTCGTCGCCGGCTTCAGGCGCCAATCCTTGCGCCATGGAAAGCATCTCCAGCAGCGTCTTCGATCCTCGCACCTGAAAAACTCCCGGCTTGTTCACCTCTCCGATCACCGAAACCGGATGGCTCTCAATCGCGGTCACCATCACGCTCACGTGCGGATCCTTCAAAAACTCCCGCAACTTCGCCGCCAGTTCATTTTCCAGTTCTCGCGCCGTCAATCGCACGACGTGAATGCCCCCCAGTAGTGGCAGCGACACCTCGCCATTTTCGGAAACCCGCACCGTGCGATTCAGTTCCGGCGCTTCAAAAATATTTATATCCAATAAATCTTGCGGCCCAATCCGATAATCACCCGTCTGCTGCTCTAGCGTTTCCGCAAACTGTTCCCGCAACCGTTCCAGCTTCCGGTTGTAGTCCTCAGTGGACTCCGCAGTCGCCGCGCTCTCTTCCGCACTCTTCGATTTCGGCACCCCTTGATAATCCTGCGCGCGTACATCGACGGAAGACAGCATGCCGCCGTTAAAAAAAATGCCGAGCACCAACAGCCTCGTAGTTTTACTCAAGCCGAATTGCCTCGCCCTCACACCCGATCCCGTTACGCGTCCTTACCAGTGCTAAGAAGTCCTAAGCAAGCAGTACCAAGTCAATCTTGTATTCCAAGCTTACCGCCCATGGGCTAAGGCAGTTTTCCCCCATTTATTAGTCAAATCCTACACCAGCGGCACCCGTATTTCAGTGTTTTCCCGAACGCCAGAATGGCAGGGGGCAGAAGTTCAAGGTATGACTCGTGCCGACCTTGAAGGGGTTCGCACCCATTTCTATAGATGCCGGTTTTAGCGTAAACTGTCCCCTATTAATCCGCTGGTGGGCGTAGCTCAGCTGGTAGAGCGTCGGTCTGTGGCACCGAATGTCGCGGGTTCGATCCCCGTCGCCCACCCCAGATTCCTTCAATGTTTATCAGGTGATGAAGCGCGCTCAAAAGCAGCACCTGACCGAAGTGCGCGCGCTATGAGATTTACGGTTTGGATCGCGGGTCGTCCACGTCAATTTGGACAAGGGCACGGCGCGTGTGATGGTCGACGAGAGCCGTTGCGCCAAAGAATGGCCAAACGACAAAGCACGCACGGCGCGGATCGCCGGAGCCACGATCGTGAAGGCCGCGAAGAAACAGATAAGCCTCAACTCAAACGTAGTCGCCGAGCCGCTCGAACCTGAGCGGCTTTTCCTCACTGCATGACACCTCGAAGTTAGTCTCGCGGACTTGAAAGACTTTGACAAAACAACTTAATAGAAGGAATCAATTGGGCGCAAAGATTGGTCTTGTCCAACAAGTGCTTAGCACCGAAGCTTTCTGCGAGTGCTTTGGCATCTTGGTCGTTCCAGACAGAAATGGCTAAAATGCAGCCAGCCGATTGAAGAAAATGCCGCTTCAAAAATTCATGTGAATAATTGCTTTCGTCGGGCATATGCAGATCGAGCAGCAAAATATCCGGCTTCACGGCGGCTACCAATTCCAGAGTTTGCGCGAAGTCCACAGCTTCACCCACCAATTCAAAGGTAGAGTCAGTTTTCAGCATACTGGCAATTGTTGAACGAACTGCGGCATTGTCCTCTGCGACCAAAATTTTGACTGGCACTGGGGTCTCCGAGCTGAAGGACGCGAGCCCTATCTATAACAGAGATAATCAACCTTGTGATTACTATAACCAGTGAAGTGAGCATACTTGCCAATGACTCGCCAGATTGGCGCATAGGCAGCAAGCGCCGGAAAACGCTTAACGATCCATCGCCAACTTGACGCGACGCGACATTATTCCAGTGTTGGCCAAGAAGAAAATTGCCTGGCATGGATTTAGGCGCGGCCTTACGACAAACCCATACGAACTTGGCGTGCAGGATAAAGTCATCCAAGCGATCCTACGGCGCACGCGAACATCGAAGCGACGCGGAAGCACTACATAACCTACCTCGCTCTCATTACGGCATCCATCTTTCAGACGAACGATACTAGGAAGGACGTACCAGTGACGCCGTCCGCCCCAAGCAGTAATCTTCCTCCATGGACTCCAACCCCGCCAAGCTGCCAGACAAACCCCTCCCATCCGATATTCAGTCCGTTATGGAACAGCACGGCAAGGTGCTACGCATCTCTTACATGGAGATTGCGTCAGGCATAAATCGACTCTTGCGTCAGGGAATTCCCAAGGAAGTCATCGCACAGGTTTTAAATCAAACCGTCGAAGCCCTCGCCAAGGAATCGCCCCGCGCTCCACGCACAAATCCCAACCCACCCGCGCGCCCGTAATTCCCCGCTCGAGCCAAAGTTAAATTTCCAAACGACTCCGGTTGCATTGTTTTCCACGTGAATCCATTCAGCCGAATAAATTTCCACAGTTAGTACTATTTTGAGCACTGTACTGGCAATTCTGCCAGTAGACCCTCTATTAACTACTATGGTATAACACCACTTATGTATCCATTATGTTGTACGTTATCAACCTATACATCTATAAACCGCCCGGGTACATCCGAACAGGTTCGCTGTTTACCAGCAACGTTGGAGGTGCTTTCATGGCCATTCCAGGTCAATCGGTGAACGCTCATCCCCGCATGCAGGACACCCATTCCTTGACGGACGGCTCCTCTCATTCTGCGGCCATTTCCGATGCCCCCGCCCTGCCAGGCGCCGACCCGCTTTTTCTCGCGACTGCCGAAAAAACTCGCACCGCTTTGCTTAAGCTCGGCGATTCGCCCCGTGACACCTTAGCTCTGTCCGCGCTCTGGGATGAAAATCGCTCCTCCATCGAACATGAATTGCACATTCATTTATATTCCGATTCCAATTCTCCTCTGCTTCAACAATTGCTCGCTCGCTTGGTTTGGCACGCCAGATTTTTCTGCGATGAAGTTGACGATCCCAAAGCCTGGGTCGCCAGATGCGCCAACCTCGAAGCCCGCCGCTTGGTCCTGCAGCTGACCGAAGCTCGCTAGATTGGAACCGCCGCCCCGCCAACTAATCTGCATTCCAGCCAAACTCATTCTCGCTTCGGAAATCAGCAGCCTTCGGATCCGCCCTTCCATCTCAGCATCGCTTCTTCTTTCTCCGCGCATTCCTGGCTTCAAACTAATTATCATTGGCTATGCAGATTCGTTGCCGAGCGTTGCTATTCGATATGGACGGTGTTTTGGTCGATTCCACACCTGCTGTGGCCCGCGTATGGACAGCCTGGGCCAACAGGTTTGGCCTCGTCCCCGCCGAGGTGGTGCGCCAAGCGCATGGCAGGCCCAGCATCGCAACCATTCGCGAGCTTTTACCCTCCGCCGACCATTCCGCCGAGAATCAAATCATCGAAAAAGCCGAGATCGAGGATGTGCAGGACGTCATCGCACTCCCGGGTACCAAACAGCTCCTTGACGCACTTCCCCACGATCGCTTTGCCGTCGTTACCTCGGCAAGCCACACGCTCGCAGTTGTCCGGCTTCGAGCAGCCGGCTTCGCCATTCCAAAACACCTGGTCACCGCCAGCGACATTCAACACGGAAAGCCGCATCCGGAACCCTATCTGCGCGGAGCTCAAAGTGTCGCAGCCCCGCCCGCCGCCTGCGTCGTAATCGAAGACGCCCCGGCTGGAATTCAGTCCGGCAAAGGCGCGGGCTCTCGCGTGCTCGCCTTGCGAACTACCACTGCCGACTCCGCTCTCTGGGCTGCGGGCGCCGATTGGATCGTCACGGACTGCAGCAACATTTATCTCCATCCCATTGAGGAAGACAAGGACGTGCTCTTGGAATTGCGTTAGCAGGAGGCCAGCGCCGTTTCGACGACCAAGACCAACCATAGAGTCTGCGATGCTTGACGCGATTATGCGCCCAACTCCAATCCGTTAGTAATCTTCAGGCAATTCCCTCTCACTCAATATCCTATCCCCCGCGCTCCGCAGCTTAAGATATACATGCCGTAGAGAATAATTCACGACCACTCTCCAGGCGAATCTGGCCTTCGCAAGCTTAGGCCCAACCCAAAGGTGCATTCCCATGGGAACATCGACCCAGACCCTACAAGCGCCTCCGATCTCAGCTTCACCTGAAATATCAACTCCACCACCGCCGCCTCCGCTGCCACGCGTCATTCAGACCGCTCAGCTTATTAGCGCCATGGTTAAATCTCATGGCCACGTCAGCGATCTTATTTTTTCTCCCGGTCGCGCTCCGCAAATTGAAATGAACGGCCAATTGGTGGAGCTCAAGTACAAAGGCCTCGAGTCCCTCACCCCGCAGGACACCATGAGCATCGCCAATGACATCATGGGCAAGAACGAAACGGCCTTGCGCAAGCTGGAACAGGACGGCTCCGCTGACCTCTCCTACGGGGTATCCGGCGTGGCTCGCTTCCGCGTAAATATTTTTCGCCAGCGCGGCAGTTGCGCCATCGTTATGCGCGTCATTCCCGATAAAATTCCTAACTTTGAAGAATTGAACCTGCCCAAGTCGCTCGAGGAAATTGTTGATATCCGCAATGGCATCGTATTGGTCACCGGACCCACGGGTTCCGGCAAATCCTCAACACTCGCTGCCATCCTCGACAGAATGAATGAGCAGAAAGCCTTTCACATTCTTACCATTGAAGATCCTATCGAGTTTTTGCATCGCCACAAAAAATGCACCATTCACCAGCGTGAATTGCATACCGACACCCCGACTTTTTCTCTCGCCTTGCGCGCCGCTTTGCGTCAAGCGCCTAAGGTCATTCTCGTCGGCGAAATGCGCGACCGCGAAACCATCGAGATCGCCTTGGAAGCGTCCGAGACCGGCCATTTGGTGATGTCCACTCTTCACACCATCGATGCTTCCAAAACCGTCGAGCGTATCGTCGGCGTATTTCCTCTTTCCGATCAGCAAGCCATTCGCACTCGCCTGGGCAAATCTTTTCGCTTCATCGTTTCGCAACGCCTGCTGCCTAAGAAAGACGGCAAAGGCCGCATCGCCGCCATCGAGATCCTTAAATCCACCATGCGCACGCGCGATTACGTGGAAAAAGGCGAGACCGAAGGTAAGTCCCTACTCGACGCCATGCGTGACGGTAACACCGAGGGAATGCAACACTTCGACGGTGAAATCGAAAAACTGATCCGCAATAATGTTGTGGAGTTTGAAATCGCTATGACCTACGCCACGAACGCCGGAAATCTCCGTCTGGAGCTGGCCGACTTTTTGGAAGGCGGCGGCGCTACCAAGAAAAAACCCGCAACCGAAATAGAAATCGAACGCTAGACCCTCGCCGCCCCCGTTTCTGTGAAGTTCATCGCAGCGCGGAATCTGTAGGCGATTGCTCGCGAAAAAATCTCACTTACACACGATTGCCGCACCATGCCACCGCTGCAATCTCTTCAAGGTCGCACACTAAATAAGTTATGCTAAGCCGCACGTGCCACCACATCTCGCCCTGAATACATTCCCCGCAAATCTCTCTTCTCTCGCACTCCTCCTTCACCCCTTTTGGCGAGTCGTGTTCTTCACGCTGATACTTCTCGCCCTGGTTCTCCTGGCTGGCCGCTCCGCCGAACAAATTTTTACCCGCCTGGAACTACGGTTTTCTCAATTCGCAAAACGCCGCAATCTCGTCGTGCTCAGCTTATTTTTCGGCGTCATCGCTATCCGACTCGCCGCGCTCCCGCTCCTGCACGTCCCGGTCCCCGGCATTCACGACGAATACAGCTACCTGTTGATGGGCGACACCTTCGCCCATGGACGCCTCGCCAATCCTTCGCATCCCATGTGGCTCAGCTTTGAAACCTTCCACGTAAACTGGTTCCCCACCTATTCCTCAATTTATCCGCCCGCGCAAGGCGCCATCCTTGCCATCGGGCAGTTGCTCGGCAGCCCTTGGGTCGGCGTCCTCCTCAGCACCGCCGCCATGTGTTCCGCCATCTGCTGGATGTTGCAAGCTTGGATGCCCTCGCGCTGGGCCTTACTCGGTGGTGTACTCACCGCCATAAAGTTTGGCGTCGCGAGTTATTGGATGAATAGCTACTGGGGAGGCGCCGCGGCAGCCATCGGCGGCGCTCTTGTGTTGGGAGCGCTAGGTCGCATCTCCAAACATCCCACCGCAAAGAACGGCGTCGTACTTGGATGTGGTATCGCCATTCTCGCAAACAGCCGCCCCTACGAAGGCCTGTTGTTCTGCGTTCCCGCCGCCGCTTGGTTCATCTGGTGGCTCGCCACAGCAAAAAACTGCTCAGCACAGCACACCGTCGCATTATCCGCCCGCGCAAGAGCGAGAGTTCTGGCTTTGGTGCTCATTGTATTAACTGCGGCCGCCGCCTTCATGGGCTATTACAACTGGCGTCTAACCGGAAACGCCTTGCTGATGCCACATACGCTCAGGACCCGCACCTACCATTCTTCCGCACTCTTTTTGTGGGAACGCTCCCGCCCGCCGTTGCACTACAACAATCAGCAATTCGAAGATTTCTACAATGGCTGGGAGCGCGAAAATTACCGCCGCACCTGGAAAGATGTATGGCGCGTCTCTCAAGAAAAAATCAATCGTGGCGGCCACACATTTTTCTGGTGGGGAGTAGTCCTGCTCGCACCTGGAGTGCCATTCATTCTGCGCGACAAAAAAATGCGTTTGCTGCTAGCCACTATTGTTATCGGTGCTCTAGGCGTCTTCTCCGTGATCTGGTCATTCGCACACTATGCCGCGCCATTCACCTGCGTAATTGTCGCCCTCCTGGTGCAATCCATTCGTCACGTTCGCACCATAAATATCTCTACGTACCAGCTCGGCCGCTGGCTCTCCCGCGCCGCCATCCTCTTGCTCATAATCGAGACAATCTCCTATACAGCACGTCATCAGTGCGACCCTCTCGCCTGGACCTGCCAGGGAGACCCCAGTCGAGCCGCGATACAAAATCACCTTTCGTACCAGCCCGGTAAACACCTCGTCATCGTCCGCTACGAACCGGATCACAACGTCCACGATGAATGGGTCTACAACGGCGCTGACATCGACGCCGCTAAAGTCCTGTGGGCCCGCGAACTCGACGAAACCCAAAACGCCAGACTCTTCGCCTATTTCAAAGACCGAACCGTTTGGCTCGTCGAACCCGACAATGACAACACCGAATTAACCCCCTATTCCCCACCCGAACCGAACCAATCGGCCCCACCGGAACATTGAACGCTCGCCTCCGAGTTCCCGCGTCCGATCGCCATCGCGACCGATGACTTGTGCTTTGTATTTCCCCTCACCGCCATTATCATGACCACGGTCGCGAAAATACCGGACGACACGATTGCCTAATACCCCAGATGCCCCGCCCAATGTAGAAGTTCGTGTGGCCAGACCTCCCTTGCCTCTGAGCAAAATTTCCCCCGGAAAATTATTGCAAGTCCTCGGTGTATGGTTTGGCATCGCCGCTGCCGTTGGCAACACTATCGCTGCCGGAATCGTGCGCACCCCTGGCGTCATCGCGAAACTACTGCCAAATCCCTGGTTCTTTTTCGGCGTTTGGGTCATCGGCGGACTTTACGCCCTGTTCGGCGCGTCCTCCATGGCCGAGCTTGGCGCAGCCATCCCACGCAGCGGCGGCCAATATAATTTTTCGCGCCGCGCTATCGGCGACTACGCCGGCTTCATTGTCGGCTGGAGCGATTGGCTTTCTAGTTGCGGCACACTCGCAGCCGTAGCCATCGTCATCGGTGAGTACAGCGGAAAACTAATCCCCGCGCTTGCTGGCGGCGACTACACTATAAAAACCATCGCCGTCTCTGTGATCGTCGGGTTCGGAATCCTCCAATGGCGCGGCGTGCGCTGGGGCAGTCGCGCACAACTACTCACCTCCGCAATGAAGACCGGCGCTTTTGTAATCCTGGTCATCGCTTGTTTCGCGCTTGGTGGAAACGCCCATCGAGCCTCCCTCGCAGCAGAATCCGCAACCAACCTCGCTCTTCCTTCAGGCTGGCTCCTCGCAGTCGCAATGATGCTCGGCCTCCAGGAGGTTTTCTATACCATCGACGGTTGGGACGGCATCATCTACTTTGGCGAAGAAGTTCGCAACCCCGGCAAGGACGTCCCGCGCGCCATCTTTGGCAGCGTCTTCTCCATCATGGGCATTTATCTGCTCCTGAACGCCGCCGTCCTCTACGTCCTGCCCATGAACGAAATCGCCGGCAACAACTTCTCCCTGGGCACCGCCGCCGAGCGCATTTTCGGCCATTACGGCGATCCCATTATCCGCGCCATCATGGTGGTTTCTCTTCTAAGTTGCATAAATGCCGTCCAACTCTTCTGCTCGCGCATCCTCTACGCCATGAGCGCGGACGGCTTGTTCTTCCGCAGCGTCGCGCGCGTAAACAAAGGCGGCACGCCCGAACTCGCGCTCCTTCTCAGTACCGTCACCGCCGTGCTCTTCGTCCTCGGCTCCTTCGAACGCGTCATCGCCATGCTCTCGTTCTTCTTCGTCGCCGATTACACCCTTACCTACATTTCCGTCTTCGTGCTGCGAAAGAAAGAGCCTCATATGCCTCGGCCCTATCGCGCCTGGGGCTACCCGTGGACCACTGCGATAGCGCTGCTCCTATCAGTTTTATTTTTGATTGGTTCTCTGGTACCAGACATGGGAGAAGTTTTCCGAGCCTTATTCGTGGTTAGGGATTTTCATAGATTTTTTCACATCAGCGAATACACGCCAGCCGAATTAGCCCTCGGCATGCTGCTTTTAAGCTATCCGGTGTATCGAGTTCTTAAATGGGGCGCCGCTCGACCGACCCCTGACTAGGTAGAGGGGCTCACTCAGGAACGCAGACCGGTTTCGAGCGACCCTACGAAACTTTCTCCGCAATCGACTTCGCCTGCAAGAAATGCAATAAATAATCTTTCCCACCGGTCTTCGAATCCGTCCCTGACATATTAAATCCGCCAAATGGATGCGCACCCACCATCGCACCCGTGCATTTGCGGTTCAAATAAAGATTGCCCACGTGAAAGGCTTCTTCCGCCTTCTCAATCTTATCGGGATTCTGCGAATACACCGCCCCAGTCAATCCGAATTCCGTATCATTGGCAATTTCCAGGGCATGATCAAAGTCACGCGCTTTAATCACTGCCAAAACAGGCCCGAATATTTCTTCCTGCGCCACGCGCGCCTTCGGCGGCACATTCGCAATAATTGTCGGCTGGATAAAATACCCATCCCCAGGCGCACGCCCGCCTCCCAACACAACTTTCCCCTCTCTCTTCCCCACATCGATATAACCAAGAATTCCTTCCATCGCCATGCTGCTCACCACCGGCCCCATATAATTCCCAGGATCCTCACTCGGCCCCACGGTAATTTTCTTGGCGCGGTCCACCAACTTCTCCACAAACATGTCGTAGATTTTCTCCGACACAATCGCCCGCGAACACGCCGAGCATTTCTGCCCCTGGTACCCAAATGCCGCCGCCGCAACACCCTCGACCGCCGCGTCAATATCCGCCTCCTCATCCACAATCGTGGCGTCCTTACCGCCCATCTCCAAAACCGCCCGCTTGATCCAGATCTGGCCGGGAGCTTTCTTCCCCGCCGCTTCGCTGATCAGCAGCCCGACTTCCTTCGATCCCGTAAACGCAATGAATCGCGTCTTCGGATGCTTCACCAGTGCGTCACCAACAATCTCGCCAGCCCCAGTCAGAAAATTCAAAGCCTCCCTGGGAATTCCCGCCTCATAAAGAATCTCGACAACTTTCGCCGCCACCGTCGGCGATTCTTCCGAAGGCTTCAAAATCACCGTGTTCCCCGTCACCAGCGATGCCACCGTCATCCCCGCCGCAATTGCCGCCGGAAAATTCCATGGCGGAATAACCACGCCAACACCGAGCGGGATATAAACCAGGTAATTCTTCTCGCCCTTCTGTGGCGTGACCGGATGCTGCCCGGCAAACCTCAGCATCTCGCGTCCATAAAATTCCAGAAAATCAATCGTTTCCGCCGTGTCCGCATCCGCCTCGATCCAGGACTTGCCTACTTCCGCGCAGATCAGCGCGGAAAGCTCAAATTTGCGTTCGCGAATAATTTCCGCCGCGCGAAATACCATCTCGACGCGCTTTTCTGCAGGCACACGTTTCCACGTTTCGAACGCCTTGGCCGACGCTTCCACCGCCTGACTCGCGTGCTCAGCCGTCGCCGTCTGAAACATTCCAATTACCTGCTTCGGGTGAGAAGGATTCGTCGAGGTCATCTTCGCCGTGGTGATAATCCTCTCCCCGCCGATATACATAGGATATTCACGCCCAAATTCCGCTTCCACTTTCTTCAGCGCCGCGCGCATAGCCCGCTCATTTTCCGGCTTGGAAAAGTCCACAAACGGTTCGTTAGTGAATTCTGAGACGTGCACTCTCGTTTCGGCAGTAGCCATACGGAAATCTCCTTCGGTCTTCAACCATTCATTCTACTGTGTTGGGAAACTGTCGGACAACCGCGCAGAATCAAAACGCCTTTGCCGGTGGAGAGTAGGAAGGAATTAATTTAGCGGCGAAAAATAGAAAAAAGCCAAAATATCAGTGACAATCCGACGCTTAAAAGTAGGCAGGTTACGATCGGAAAATAAAATGTAGTGTGTTGACCGCGATGAACTATATCCCCAGGCAATCGCCCCAGTCGCAACGGCAACCGTCCGGTCAAATACAAAAACGCCCCGACAACCACCGCAATCCCCCCAAGCAGTAAGAGTCCTCGTCCGAGTTCACGCAGCGGATCCATGTTCACGAAGTCTACGCCCAGGGCCCCCGCAAGCAATACCGTGGCTACGGGAGAAACTTTGACACGAGAAGCACTGGACCAAAGGTCCAATCCAACTAAATCAGTTCATGCCCCGCAAAAAAATACCCAATTTCAAACGCCGCCGTGTCCGGGGCATCTGAGCCATGACTGCAATTATTCCCAATACTCGTACCCAGATCATGCCGAATGGTTCCAGGTGCCGCTTTCTTCGGATCAGTCGCGCCCATGGCGTCACGCCATTTCGTAATGGCTCCGTCAGCTTCCAGAACCATGGCCACAATCTTTCCCGAACTCATAAAGTCCGTAAGCTCCCCAAAAAATGGCCGCTCCTTATGCACCGCATAAAATCCTCCGGCCTCTTCCTTCGTCAGCCGCATCGTCTTAATCGCCACAATTTTGAATCCCGCCTTCTGAATCCGTGAAAGTATTTCGCCTTGCTGCCCTTTTCCGACCGCGTCAGGCTTGATAATCGCAAATGTACGTTCCAGTGCCACGAATCCTCCAGATACAAATTTAGATTTTGCTGTGTATCGTTACTTCAGTGCGGCCGCAACCGTTGAACCCAGATCCGCGGGAGTCTCCACGCAGCGAATTCCCGCGGCACTCATCGCGGTGTATTTATCCTTGGCTGTTCCCTGCCCGCCGCTGATGATCGCCCCCGCATGCCCCATGCGCCTTCCCGGCGGCGCGGTTTGCCCCGCGATAAATCCCACCACCGGCTTCTTCACATTCGTTTTGATCCACAGCGACGCGCGCTCTTCCGCATCCCCGCCGATTTCCCCGATCATGATAATCGCGTGGGTGTCGGCATCCTCATTAAATAGCCGGATCGCATCCAGAAACGTCGTCCCGATAATCGGATCGCCACCAATTCCGATGCATGTGGACTGCCCGATTCCTAATCGCGTCAGTTGATCCACCGCCTCATACGTTAACGTTCCGCTCCGGCTGACCACTCCTACGTGCCCTTGTTTGTGAATGCGCCCCGGCATAATCCCGATTTTGCATTTCCCCGGTGAAATCACTCCCGGGCAGTTCGGCCCAATCAGCCGCGTCTCTTTAAAGTCCACCACCGCCGCCACGCGTACCATATCCAGCGCTGGAATCCCTTCAGTAATGCAAATCACTAAAGGAATGTCCGCATCCGCCGCTTCCAGAATCGCGTCCGCAGCAAATGGCGGTGGCACAAAAATTACCGAGGCATTCGCCCCCGTCTCCTTCACCGCGTCGCGAACCGTATTAAAAACGGGTCGCTCCAAATGTTTCGTTCCACCCTTACCGGGCGTAACGCCACCCACCACCACCGTCCCGTACTCAATCATTTGTTGCGCGTGAAAAGTCCCTTCGCGCCCGGTGAAGCCCTGCACCAGCAAACGCGTCTTCTCGTCAACCAATACGCTCATCGAGCACCCGCCGCAAGCGCCACGACTTTCTGCGCGCCATCCTTCATCCCATCGGCAATTGTGAAATTCAATTTACTGTCGCGCAGAATTTTCTGCCCCAGCTCCACGTTGGTCCCTTCCATCCTCACTACTACCGGCACTTTCAACTGCAAATCCTTTGCCGCCGCCACCACCCCGCTGGCCAGCACGTCGCAACGCAAAATTCCTCCAAAAATATTTATGAACACCGCCTTCACCGCGGGATCAGCCATCAAAATTCCAAACGCATTCTTCACCTGATCCGCCGACGCGCCGCCACCCACATCCAGAAAATTCGCCGGGGATCCGCCCGCGTACTTGATAATGTCCATCGTGGCCATGGCTAACCCCGCGCCATTCACCATGCACGCCACGCTGCCGTCCAGCTTGATGTAATTCAATCCGTACTTCGAAGCTTCCACTTCCAGCGGGTCCTCTTCATCCAGATCCCGCAGTTCGCGCAATTCCTTGTGCCGAAACAGCGCGTTGTCGTCGATGGTCATCTTCGCGTCCAGGGCCACCAGCTTGCTGTCGCCCGTCAACACGCACGGATTAATCTCCAGCATCGAAGCATCTGTATCGATAAAAGCTCGATATAGCGCCAACAAAAACGGTACCGCGTTATTCACCGCCTCCATCGGCAATCCCAATCCAAACGCCAACTTCCGCGCTTGATACGGCTGCAGCCCCACCACCGGTGAAATGACCTCGCGCAAAATTGCCTCGGGATTATCTTTAGCCACTTCTTCGATTTCCATCCCGCCCGCGGTGCTCGCCATGAAAATAACTTTTCCGCTCGCGCGATCCACCAGCAAACTCAGATACAGCTCGCGCTTGATGTCCAATCCTTCTTCGATCAATAACCGCTTTACGATCCTCCCGCCCGGCCCGGTCTGCGCCGTGATCAAGTTCATCCCCAGAATCTGGCTGGCAATCTCCGCAGCTTCATCGGCCGAGCGCGCCAACTTCACGCCCCCACCTTTCCCGCGTCCTCCGGCGTGTATTTGCGCCTTCACCACCACGATATTTGATTTCAGGCGCTGCGCCGTTCCGCGCGCTTCTTCCTTGCGATAAGCCACTTCCCCGCGCGGGATAGCCACGCCATAACGCGCCAGAATAGCCTTCGCTTGATACTCGTGAATCTTCATCTAGGTTCCATCAGTGATAGAATTTTGCGTTCGTGAAACAGTAAAGTTTAACCGGAAGGTCGAGACGGAGCAAGGACACCATGGCGCCTTCGCTTTTGCAACGCGTCGAAAAGGGAAAAATTTTGAGGCGCTCGCAAGCCGAAGAGGCCATGGAGGAAATTCTTTCCGGTCGCGCAGAAACTCCAGAAATTGTAAGCCTCCTCCGCGCCATGAACGCGCGCCCCATCGAGCCGCAAGAACTTGCCGGCTTCGCAAGTGTGATGCGCCGGCATGCCGCCCCTGTTTTCTCCGACGAACGCTTGCGCCCCGCACACTTGATCGACACTTGCGGAACCGGTGGCGACGGTTGTGACACATTTAATATTTCCACCGTGGCTGCAATTGTTGCCTCCGCGGCAGGTGCCAGCGTCGCCAAGCACGGCAATCGCGCTGCAAGTTCGCGCTGCGGCTCCGCCGACGTGTTGGAAGCGCTCGGTGTGCGCATCGATATCCCGCTCCACCGTTGTGGCCAGGCCATTCGTGAAATAGGTCTCGGCTTCCTCTTCGCCCAGGCAGCCCACTCTGCAACTCGCCACGCCACCCTCGCTCGTAAACAAATCGGCCAACGCACCGCATTCAATTTGCTTGGCCCGCTAACAAATCCCGCAGGCGCTCATTCTCAACTCGTCGGTGTCTATTCTGCCGACGTAATCGACTTGATGGCCGCCACACTCGCCGAACTAGGTATTGAGCGCGCTCTTGTTGTACACGGAGCAGACGGGCTGGACGAAATCTCCTTAAGCGGCGAAACATACGTCGCCGAAGTACACGAAGGAACCGTAAAGCGTTACACCCTCACGCCCGAGGATTTCGGTATGGCTCGTGCCCCTACCGAAACCCTGCGAGGTGGCGCCGCGCAGGAAAACGCCAAACTCATTCGCGAAGTATTAGAAGGTCAACCAGGCCCCCGACGCGATATAGCGGTCATGAACGCCGCCGCTGCTCTGGTGCTCGCCGGAATCGCCGCCAATTTTCGTGATGGCGCGCAATTGGCCGCCGAAGCAATATCTTCGGGGTTGGCGCAAAAAAAATTGGGCGCATTGGTGGCCTTCACAAACTAGCTCTTCACCGCAAAATTATCCCGCGGCAACAAAGTCGTGTCATCGGAGGAAATTTGAGAAGTCTACTGCTCGCTGTATTCGCCGCCGTCGCTGCCTGTGGCACTTACGCGCAAAAAATTCCTCAGCCACCCGAACGCGCGCACAAACTCACTCCCGAGCAAGTGGCGCAGGAAGTCCGCGACTACCGCATGAACAACGAAGACCGTATCATCCGCGAGCTGTCTGAATTCCTCGCCATCCCAAACGTGGCCAGCGACACCGAAAACATTCAGAAAAATGCCGCTCAACTAGTTTCCATGCTCGAAGCCCGCGGCATCGAGACGCATTTACTTTCCATCTCCGGCCGCGGCCCGGTCGTCTTTGGAAAATTGTCCGCGCCCAACGCTCGCCGAACAGTGATTTTCTACGCGCACTATGACGGTCAACCTGTCGATCCCGCCGCCTGGACCGACGGAAAACCTTTCGAACCTGCTTTACGCACCGACTCACTCGAAAATGGCGGCAAGCGCATTCCGCTACCCGCTAACAGCCCCGAGCATCCCGCCATCTACAACGATGACTGGCGCATCTACGCGCGCTCTTCTTCCGATGACAAGTCCCCCATCATCGCCTTACTCGCGGCGCTCGACGCCCTGCGCGCCAACAAAATTCCACTCAGCATAAACCTGAAGCTAATCCTCGAGGGCGAAGAAGAAGACGGTTCTCCCAATCTCGAGCGCGTTTTACTCGCCCACAAAAATCTTCTGGACGCCGATGTGCTAATTACTGGCGATGGCCCTGTACATCAAAGCGGGCGGCCCCTGGTTTTCTTCGGCAATCGCGGAATTCTCGGATTCCAGATCACCACTTATGGAGCAATTCGCGCCCTTCACAGCGGCCACTATGGGAACTGGGCTCCCAATCCCGGATTCACCCTCGCGCGTCTGCTCACTTCCATGAAATCAGCGGACGGTAAAGTCCTGATCGAGGGTTTTTACGACGACATCGTTCCGCTGAACGCCACGGAAAAAGACGCCCTCGCAGCCATGCCTAATAATGACGCGGATCTCGAACGCGAACTTCAGTTCACCAAGCCCGAAGGCGGCGGCCAACGTCTCATGGAACTTCTGCAATATCCTTCGCTGAATATTCGCGGGCTGCGCAGCGCTTATATCGGCGAACAAGCGCAAAATGTAGTCCCCGAAAAAGCCATCGCAGCAATAGATGTGCGCCTCGTGAAAGGAGAAGACCCGGACGAAAAGTTCAAACAGGTACTCGCTCACGTACGCAAACAAGGCTTCTTCGTTACCACCGCTGATCCCACCAAAGAAGAGCGCCTAGTCCATCCGCTTATTGCTCGAGTCGCGAAAGATCCTTGGAATTACCCAGCCTCGCGCACCTCCATGGAATTGCCCGTCTCGCAAGCCCTGATAAAAGTCGTGCAGGACGCCACCGGCGGTCAAAGTGTGATCGCGCCCTTACTAGGAGGCAGCGTCCCTATGTACATTTTTGAGAGACTGCAAATCCCCTGGATCGGCGTGCCCATCGTAAACTACGACAATCACCAGCACAGTTCCGACGAAAACCTCCGCCTCGGTCACCTCTGGCGTGGCACGGAAATCTACGCCGCCATTCTCGCCGACTTGAACTGGTAATCAGTGTGAATTAATTCAGACACCCGACGCGAGGAGGCCAAAGGTTCGGCAATTAAGTTATGATCTTGCTCCTGAAGTCGACTTCCTGGTTGCGCGTGTATTCCAGCTTCGCAGTTGAGTTATTATTAGCCGCCCTGTAATCTACGAAAGCCTAAGAAAAACCGGTCATTCCGAGCGGAGCAGACCGGCTTTCTCCTCCTACTTCGCTCCTACGAAGTAGCCGGTCTGCGCAGTCGAGGAATTTCTCTTCGATTTATCCATCAATCTAATTCCGAAGTTGACTTCACTTCCTATTCGCAACCCATCAGCGCCCCGTGCGCCTTTTATAACGCCAAAAAATTCTTCAACAATTCCTTTCCAGATTCCGTAAGCACCGATTCAGGATGAAATTGCACTCCTTCAATCTTGTACCGCCTATGCCGCAATCCCATTATGATCCCGTCATCTGTCTCCGCGGTGATCATCAACTCTCGCGGCAAACTTTTCCGTTCCACAATCAGCGAGTGATAACGCGTCGCTGTAAATGGATCCGCCAGCTTTCGAAACACGCCCTTCCCATCATGATGAATCTCGCTGGTCTTGCCATGAAACAACGCCGGCGCACGCTTTATCTTCCCGCCGAACGCCGCCCCAATGGCCTGATGCCCCAGGCACACGCCAAGAATCGGAAACTTCCCCGCCAATTCCTCAATCAGCTCCACGGAGATCCCCGCTTCCTGTGGCGTACACGGACCCGGCGAAATTACAATGCGCTCCGGTTTCTTCCGCGCGATCTCCTCAACGCTGATCTTATCGTTGCGGTGCACTTCCACCTCGCACCCCAACTCACCCAAGTACTGCGCCAGGTTGTAGGTAAACGAGTCGTAGTTATCGAGCAACAAAATCACTTGGACTTTCTCCTGCCCCGCGCACCCACAGCTTTTCGCCCGCGCGCCATCGCGGTAGCCATTGTCCTACCCTTGTTTAGATGCGCCGCTTCCAAAGCCGCCAACAACGCCCGCGATTTATTTAATGTCTCTTGATACTCCCCAACAGGCGTGGAATCCGCCACCACCCCGCCGCCAGCTTGTACATACGCCATTCCTTTCTTGACCACCATCGTACGCAGCGCGATGCACGAATCCAGGTTCCCCGCAAAATCCATATACAACACGCCACCCGCATAAATCCCCCGCCGCGTGCGTTCCAGCTCTTCGATAATTTCCATCGCCCGGACCTTCGGCGCTCCTGACACCGTTCCCGCCGGAAAACAAGCCATCAGCGCATCGAAGCAATCCACATCCTCCCGCAAACGCCCCTTCAAACTCGACACCAGATGCATCACATGTGAAAATCTTTCTACCAACATCAGTTGCTCCACTTTGACGCTGCCGTATTCGCACACACGTCCGAGGTCATTGCGCCCCAAATCCACCAACATCACATGTTCCGCTCGTTCTTTCTCGCTGGCCAGCATCTGCTTCTCCAATCGCTGGTCCTCCGCTTCATCCTTCCCGCGCGGTAGAGTCCCCGCAATCGGACGGTAAAATACGTCGCGCCCCTGCACCTTCACCAGCATTTCCGGTGAACTTCCCACCACGTCGACATCATTCATGTGCAAATAAAAAAGATACGGAGAAGGATTCAACGCCCGCAGTTCGCGATATATCTCAAACGGTTCCGCCTGCACTTTCGTCGAAAATCTTTGGCTGATCACCACCTGAAAAATATCGCCCGCGCGGATATAAGCTTTCGCCTTTCGAACTGCAGCCAGGTACTCCGCCTTCCTAAAATTGGAAGTAACCTTCAACGGCCGCGCTTTTTTCTTCGCCGCCTTCCGCACCAGTTCGGCCGGGGCCGGCTCTTCCAAAAGCGCCCGAGTCCGTTTTATTTCCCGCACCGCCGCGCTATATTTCGAGCGTAATGTTCCCGGACCCTCCGTGAACACGTTCCGCACAATCCACAAACGGTGTTGCACGTGATCGAACGCCAGAATGCCGTGATAAAACATCAGCACCGCATCATACAAACCAATTTCATCGCGCAAGGTCTTTGGCAGCCGCTCGATCAACCGCACCATATCGTAGCTAAAGTACCCAATCGCTCCCGCCACCAGCGGCGGTAACCCTGCTATTCGAACCGGCTTAAACTTCTCCATCCGTTGCCGAAGAAAGCTAACCGGATCGCGTTCTTCCCATACCAGCTTGTTACGGTTCTCCAGCACACAAGCGCCGTTAGCGTAACGAAACACCTCTTCAGGATGCGCACCAGCAAACGTATACCGCGCAATTTTCTCGCCGCCCTCCACGCTTTCCAGCAAAAACGAATAGCGCGCCCCTCGCGCGATCCGCAAATACGCGCTCACCGGCGTGAGCAAATCCGCGGAAAAAACGTCGTAAACAGGAACAAGATTGCCCTGCTTCGCAAGCCACTGGAATTCGCGAAAGTCCGGTTGAATCACGCCCGAATCCCGCGACTCTTCCACGACGGCGCTTCTTCCGCACGCAATGATCGCAGCACGGCGCGTCGCATCGCACTCTTCGGCGCGCTCTTCCCCGTCCACAATTCCCATTGAGCGAATCCCTGCGCCAGAAACATATCCACTCCCGAAACAGTGTTGATCCCTTTTTTCCGCGCGATCTTCAGCAACTCCGTGTCCAGCGGTCGGTAAATCAGGTCCATCACGGTCCGACAGTTTAACTCGCGCCCCGAAAGCGGCGAAATCTTACTATGTGGGTACATCCCCACCGGCGTGGCATTAATGATGACGTCAAATTTTTCGCCGCGCAGCGTTCGCCGTCCAACAAATTCCCCGTTAACCGCGCGTGCCAGGTTTTTCCCCATTTGCTCACGCCGCGCGCAAATCGTAACCTGTGCGCCGGCCCGCTCCAACGCGAACGCCGCGGACCGCGCAGCCCCACCCGCTCCAAACACCAGCACGCGGCTTCCACGAAGTCGCATCTTAGTTTCCAGCGCCCGGAGCACGCCCACAAAATCGGTATTTGATCCGTACAACGACCCATCGCCGCGAACCACTACGGTATTCACCGCCCCGATCTCCGCCGCCAGGGGATCGCATTCCTTCAAATATTTCAGAATCGTCTCTTTGTGCGGTATCGTAACGCTGAATCCACGAATTCCCAGCGTTTCCACCGCATCCAGAAAATCTTCCAGTCTATGCACCAGGAAAGGCACATACACTGCGTCCACATCTCGCGCAATGAATCCCGTGTTGTGCAGTAGCGGCGACAACGAATGCCCCACGGGATTGCCGATCACTCCATAAACGCGCGTCCTCCTTGTCAACTCATGCGCGCGATATAAATGCATCATCTCGCGCAGTGAAACCTGCCCCGGCGCCGTAGCCTCCCCCACCGGCGCATACGCTAACGCGCTGCCTTCGCGAAGCGCCAGAATTCGCGCCGGCAGTCCAACTTCTCCCATCGGCACAGCAACAAAATTTTTCGAACCTCGCGCCAGTCCCAAAAGCTGCACGCTGTCCGCAATCGTATTCGCCCTCGCTGCCAGTTTCACCGCGTCAACCCCACTCTGATCCGCCATCTCAACCTCACCCGCCGACGCCGGCGTTCCCTTAAAATCGTGCACCGACAGCAGCACCCGCGACGGCACCCCACACCCGCGTACGTTTCGGCCAGGTAACTCGCGCAGCGTTTCTACTTCTACATCGCACCACACGCATCCGGCTTCCCGCGTTTGCGTCAGCCAATACATTTCCGCTTTAATTCCCCTCTTGAATCTCCCTCCGCTAGGCACCCGGCGGCATGTAGCCACCAGCACCACGCGCGCACCAAACTTTTGTCTCGCTACCCACGCCAGGAGCCTCCTGCGCTCCGCATCGCTGCGCAACCAGTCCAGCCGCAACTCCACCGTCGGGGTTTCTCGCAAGGCAACCCGCACCTGCCGCGCCATTTCCGCCGCCGTCGAAGCAGCAACCACCGCGCAAACCCTGCTCTCCCCCGTCCCAAATGCCCCCATTAGTAGTCCCGCTCGCTCCATATCATTGAAAACAAGCCTCGTAGCATTGCGTATCCTCGCAGTATCAAACTTGTAAAGCAACCCCGGCCATTTTGTTGACGTCCGTCATGGCCCCTGCTAATTTCGGTCTAGTAAGTTCTAGTACCGCCACACGACGTGCTTTCGAAGGAGTATTGCAATGCGCGCTAAGCTAGCAGGACTGACTTTCTCCCTACTTTTCGCTGCCGCCATCACTTCCGCGCAGGAAGGTGCGCAGCCCGGTTCAGCCACCAATTCGCCTGACTATTCCGCAGTGAATTGTTCCGGCTTCGTCAGCAATAGAGTTCCAGAGGACATTCGCATCATCTCCGGAGAACAGTCCAACCTTAAAATCACTTTTACTCACGGCGATTACGTCTATATCAATCGGGGTCGCGATAAAGGCGTTCAAGTCGGCGATCGCTTTTCCGTGGTTCGCCCCGATAAAGATCCTGTTGAGGTGCCCTGGTTCAAATGGCAAGACAAACTAATTAAAGCCATGGGTCAGTTGTATGTCGATGCCGGACACGTTCGCGTCGTCAACGTACAGCCTAATGTTTCCATCG
>Ga0210409_10001755_pt1 | contig 27412 bp, 24 predicted proteins | sample IncBWH17MmetaG_FD_161649 | JGI IMG/M metagenome (GOLD analysis project Ga0210409, IMG submission 161649) | Forest soil microbial communities from Barre Woods Harvard Forest LTER site, Petersham, Massachusetts, United States - Inc-BW-H-17-M | ecosystem: Environmental > Terrestrial > Soil >...
CGCGTGCTCGCGTGGTGTTATCTGGTTTGTTTTACGGTTTTCTTTATTCTGCACGGCAAGAATTATTACCTGTCTCCGATTTATCCGATGTTGCTAGCCGCCGGAGCGGTGTCGATCGAAGCGGCGATCGAGCGTAGAAAAATTGCAAGCGCAGAAGCTGAGAGTGTCCGCGTTGGTCCGAACCGGCTGGTTTGGCTGAAGCCGGTCATTGTTGTTCTTTTGCTGGCCAGCGGCGCGCACCTCGCTCCGCTTGCGGTGCCAGTCCTTTCGCCGGACAAGCTCCTTGCCTACGTGAAATATTTGCCGATGAAACCGCCGGTGATGGAACACGGCCACGAACGGGCCCCTTTGCCGCAGTGGTACGCCGATCAGTTTGGCTGGGAAGAGATTGTGGCGGAGACGGCGAAGGCATATAACCAGCTCTCCCCGGCCGAGCGGCCGGGCTGCGGAATATTTGCGCAAAACTATGGACAGGCGGGGGCGATTGATTTTTTTGGTCCGCGCTACGGGTTGCCTCCTGCGCTCAGCGGGCACCAGACGTATTATCTTTGGGGGCCGCGCGGTTATTCAGGCAATTGTCTGGTGGTGCTGGACGATTCGCGGGAACGGCTAGAGGAGTTGTTCGAGCATGTGGAATATGTGGGAACTTCGGCAGACAATCCTTATGCGTTGGAGCGGTTGATTCCCGTTTATATTTGTCGGGGCGCGAAGTTTGGATCATTGGAAAAGATTTGGCAGCAAGTGAAGAGATGGAGATAGTGATCGCTTGTGGAGATTGGTGTCGGCATCCGTAACTCGGGCGCCCCGACCCGGTCGGGGTGCCCCTGCGATAGAATTCGCGAGCTGGTTAGGAAGGAGAGAAATTATGGACTGGAACAAGGCTATCCAGTACGCGCAACTGGTGAACGCGGCGTATGACGTGTTCGCGGGGAAAGCACCAGTTACACCCGGATATGATCTGCTCGCAACTCTTTATGCGAACGATTTGGCAACGGACTCGAATCCGGAGCGAGGCAATACGCGAGTGAAGATGGGCTTGATCCTCCAGACACAGGACAATGGCGAAGCAGTCTTGGCGATCCGCGGAACGGAGGGGATCAAGGAATGGGTGCAAGACGCGCAATTTTTGGATGAAGCGTTCACGTTTGTTGCCGGAGGAGGGCGTTCGGAGGACGGATTCACCGACATGTACAGATCGATGTCTGTGGAGGAGGGGCTCGGCGCCCTATCTGTTGTGAAATCGCTGGGGACGGTCGCGTGGAAGCGAGATGTAAGTTCATTAACGATCTGTGGGCACAGCCTCGGAGGCTCAATTGCGACTTTGGTGGCGCTGGATGTGGCGACCAACGCACCGGCTCCGTTCAACAATCCTACCGTCTATACCTATGCCAGCCCGCGCACGGGAAATCATGACTTCGCCGTGAAGTATCACCAGACAGTCACAACTACCTATCGCTTCGTCGACACCGTGGACCTGGTGCCAAAGTTGCCGGGAATTTTTCCTTACAGGCACGTCACGGATGCGATTTTGTTGGATTCATTGACGTTGATTCCGCCGAGGGCGCGGCTGCAGCCGAACCCGTTGTGCTGGCACATTTTGTCGAGCTATTTGTACTTGATGTCGCTCTACTCGGGCGGAGCGGTGCTGAATCCGGAGGCGGAATGCGCTCCGGCCGGGGCGATTGAAGATATCCTGGGAAAAATCGAGACGGAGTTGAACGACCAGAAGAGTATCGCGGATATGTTCACGGCATCGCCGCGCAGGAGTATAGGCGGGACTGTATAGCTCGATTCCAATGCATTTGATGAGAGACGCGTTGCGTTTGAGCATCGCGCACGGCTAAACTGCGGCCATGATGAAACGTTTACTTACATTTTTCTTCTTTGCCGCGTCATTCATTTTCCTTGCACCCGTTGGCTACGGGCAGCAACCCAAGGCACTTTTTTATATGACGCGTGAACCGAAGTCGGTTCGATCGTTTCTGGCGCATGCGGACAAGATCGACCTGCTGGTACCTGCGTGGTACAGCGTAGATGCGGACGGGCTTGTTTCTGGCGGTCCGAATCCGTTGGTTCTTGAGACCGCGAAGCAGCACCACGTTCCCATGATGCCGCTGGTGGCAAACGGCGATTTTGCTCAGGAAGACTTTCATAAACTGCTGAAGAGCGCCGCGGCGAAAGAGAGCATGTTTGCTGAGCTTATTCGCGCTTGCAAGGAGAACGGTTACACGGGATTTCAGTTTGATTTTGAGAACGTGCATTGGACGGACCGCGACGCGCTGTCGGACATGGTTCGCGATGCGGCTACGGCGTTTCATCGCGAGGGATTGCAGCTCACGATTGCAACAGTGCCCAACGCGCCGGGCGAACCTGGGGAGGGCGGATTTTCGGCATGGATTTATGAAAATTGGCGCGGGGCTTATGACTTGAAGGCGCTCGCGCAATCTGTGGACCTGATTTGCTTGATGACTTACGACCAGCATACGCGGTGGACGGCGCCTGGTCCGGTGGCAGGTTGGGCTTGGACTACCGGCAACTTGGACTACGCGCTTAAATTTGTGCCTGCGCAAAAGCTATCGCTGGGGATTCCGCTCTACGGCTATCACTGGTTTGCGGGGACGCCGGTCAAATCGGATGACAAAGCCGGAGATAAACCCAACCCGTCCGCAGAGTATATCGGCACCAATGATGCGGTGGACCTCGCTAAAGCGTACGGCGGGCATATCGAATGGGATGCCACGGATCGCGCGGCGTGGTTTTATTTTTACCGGGCGGACATGCGTGAGTGGATTTTTTTCACCGACGCGCACACTTTCCGTGAACGCTATACACTGGTGAAGGAGCGCGGATTACAGGGATTTTGCTCGTGGGTTTTGGGCACGGAAGATCCCGTGATCTGGGATCAGCTACCTTCACACAAGTAAATCACACAAGTAAATTTCCGTTCGAAACAACTCACGCAATTGACTGCAGACCAATTCGGAGAGTACTAGTGACGGCGTAGTGGTTTTGTGGTTTAAAATGAAGGCAGAGGGATGTTTTCCTCTTGGGGTCCTGTCCTAAGCTATTCGCTCACCGGCTGGTGAGGCGGTCCGCCGGTAAGGTGCCCCATTTTACAAACTTGGGTGACCCCAGCTCCACCCCGAAGACGTCGAACGAAGACGACAAGGGGGAAACGTGAAACTCCATAATTCGATTATCCTTCGCAGCATTTTGTTCGGACTGTTCTTAGTTCTTGCGGCGCATGATTCGTTTGCCGCACCTTCCAACAAGTTGATCGTGAGCAACAATCCCGCGGTGTGCCCGGCCGCGAAGTTCACCTTAATCCAGGATGCGATTAACGCGGCTTCGCCGGGAGATGAGATTGTCGTTTGCAATGGCATTTATGCGGAACAGCTTTCGATCAATAAATCTCTGGACATCGACGCCGATTCGGGAGCGTTCCTGGTGCCGGCTTCGATTCAGCAGAACGCGACAAGCCTGGCAACCGGAGATGCGATCGCTGCCGCCGTCCTCGTGAGCGGGGCGACGAATGTTTCGATTTCGGGGTTGACGGTCGATGGGATCAACAATGGAATTACGGAATGCGCGCCGAAGTTGATTGGAGTCTACTTTCAGAACTCTTCGGGGAGCTTGCGGCATGCCGCCGTTCGCAACTTTACGCTTGGAGCTGCATTGAACGGATGTCAGAGCGGGACCGGCGTTTTTGTGGAGAGCGGAGGCGGGCAGGCCTCGGACGTGGAGATCGCGGACTGCTCCATTCACGATTATCAGAAGAATGGAATCACGGCGAACGAAACAGGAACGACGGCAAAAATTCACAACAACGTTGTCACTGGCATTGGACCCACTCCCGGAGCAGCGCAGAATGGCATACAAATCGGGTTCTCTGCTGGAGGAGCGATTCGCGAGAACGTCGTGGCGAACAATGTTTGGTCACCTTGCACGGCTGTCGCGACCTGCGTCACGGTGGCTACGGATATTTTGGTGACGCAATCGGACAACGTGCGCGTCGCGGACAATACGGCGGGGATCAGCCAAGTTGGGATATTTGTGGATGGAAATAATGCCGAGGTGCGCAGCAATAAAGTGTTCGCCGCGAGCGTCTTCGAAAACATTCGCTTGCAAGGCAATGGCAACCGCGCTGCAGAAAACACCGTGTTTAACGGCGGTGACGCGGATATTTATGTGCAGGGCAACAACAATTCCGTGGTGCGGAATTCGATTTCGGAAGCGCCGGTTGGAATACTCGAGGCACAGGGATCCACTGGCAATCAGTTCACAGGAAATACATTTTTTAATGTGAGCATTAAAATTCAGGACCCAGCGGCGAACAACCTGAGCAAGCGCGTTGCGCCCGACCGGTAGTTTCCACAAGCAATCGTTCCAACCGTGATTAGGACGTGACACGGTTACGCACGGGGAACAGTGTGTCCTCGCGGCTCCTAGCGCCTTGACCGGCCTTGTACAATCTAGTGGAGTTCAGCCTGCCAAATGCCTAAGGCGCAATCACACTCGCGCGGCTTGATGTTGATCGCGGCCTTCAAACTTTTGAAGGGAATCGCGTTGATTGCTGTCGGCGTTGGTGCATTGCACTTGTTACACAGAGACGTGGCGGCCGTAGCGGACCACTGGATCAATGCGTTTCGAGTGGATCCTCACAATCGGTTCATTCATTGGCTGCTTGCGAAAGTGCCGTTGGTGGACGACAAGAAGTTGAAGGAACTGAGCGTAGGGACGTTTATCTACGCGGCGGTTTTTTTGACTGAGGGGACGGGGCTGGCGCTGCACAAGCGCTGGGCGGAATATTTTACGATCATCACGACGGGCTCGTTCTTGCCGCTGGAAGTGTACGAGGTTATTCATCATGCGACGGTTGCGAAGGGCGTCGCGCTAGTCATTAATATTGCGGTGGTTATTTACTTAGTGCGGGAGCTTCGCAGGTATCCGAAGGCGTGAGCACTCGGCGTGCTGAGCGGCGGTATGTAGTGAGATTCCGGTCATAGCGCGCGGCCGGCGGCTGCTGCCGAGGCCCAGGCCCATTGAAAATTGAAACCTCCTAAGTGGCCGGTGACGTCGACGACTTCGCCGATGAAAAATAGTCCCGGGACTTTGCGGCTTTCCATTGTTTTGCTCGATAACTCATCCGTGTCGATGCCACCCGCGGTGACCTCGGCTTTTTCGTAGCCTTCGGTATCGGCGGGGACGAGAATCCACTCGTGCAGATCGCGTTCCAGCCAATCCAAGTCCTGGTTGGTCCAGGACTGCGGCGCGTGAAGCTCGAGCCAGCGTTCGGCGAAGCGTTTTGGCAGAACGCCGAGGAAAGCTGTGCGGGCGGCGGATAGGTTTCTGGTCTTGGCTTCGCGAATGGATGGAGTGACTTGGCGTTCGGGAGCTAGGTCGATGCGGAGAGGCTTGCCTCTTTCCCAGTATGAGGAGATTTGCAGGATGGCTGGGCCGCTTAGCCCGCGATGCGTGAAAAGCATTTGTTCGCGAAACGAGTGATGATCCGTGGAGACAACGACGCCTGCCGAGACGCCCGCCAGGTCAGCGTAGAGAGTCTGCTCCTTTTTTGGTAAAACGAGCGGGACGAGCGCGGGGCGCGTTTTTACAATCTTCAGGCCGAATTGACGCGCGAGATCGTAGCCTTGGGCGGTCGCCCCGATTTTGGGAATGGAGAGGCCACCAGTGGCGACGACCAGGACTGGAGCGCGGAATTCTTTGGAGTCGGTGCGGGCGACGAATTCGGCGGTGTGTTGAACTTCCTGTATTTTGGCATTTAGAAAGATTTGGACATTGGCGTCGCGGCATTCGGCTTCCAGCAGATTGGTGATGTCCTGGGCGGAACGATCGCAGAAGAGTTGGCCAAGGGTTTTCTCGTAGTATGGAATGTGGTGCTTTTCGACTAGCGCGATGAAGTCCGAGGGGGTATAGCGGGCTAGCGCGGACTTCGCGAAATGCTCGTTGGCGCTGAGGAAATTCTCGGGGCGGCAATGGATGTTCGTGAAATTGCAGCGGCCGCCCCCGGAGATGAGGATTTTCTTGCCGACGCGATCGGCGCGCTCGAGGACTGCGACGCGGCGTCCGCGTTTGCCGGCTTCGGCCGCGCAGAAGAGTCCCGCGGCGCCGGCGCCGAGGATGAGAGCATCAAATTGGTGCGCTAGCGGAGCCAAGATTCAGTCGAGCCTCGCGTTGCAAACTGTCCCTGCGTTCGTTCCTCAGGTTAAACTAAGAACAGGAGAAGACCGAGAGAATTGCCACCAATCATCAGCGCCCAGGGACTGTCAAAAAGGTACGGGGTCGCTCCGCTATTCAAGAATATTTCGTTCACTGTGTCCGAAGGGGACCGGATCGGCGTGATTGGCCCGAATGGGTCGGGCAAATCGACGCTACTGGAAATGCTTTGCGGAAAGACGAAACCGGATAGCGGCGACGTCGCAGTGCGTAAGGGGACGAGGCTGAGTTACGTCAAGCAGATCTCCGAATTTGCGGCGGGCATAACGATACAAGCGGTGATCGAGAGCGCGCTGGATCGAGTGTCCATGCCGCAATCGGAAAGAGCGGCGCGCTCGGCGGAGACGCTTGGCCGTGCGGGATTCACGGACCTCGAGATTCCAGCGGCAACATTGTCGGGCGGATGGCGCAAGCGGCTGGCCATCGCCGAGGCGCTGGTGCAGAACCCGGATATCTTGCTGCTCGACGAGCCGACCAATCATTTGGATCTCGCGGGAATCGAATGGCTGGAAAAACTTCTTCAGCGGGCGACGTTTGCGAGCGTAGTAGTGAGCCACGACCGCTATTTTCTGGAAAATGTTACGAATGAGATGGTGGAGATTGACCGCGCGTATGAGGACGGGGCGCTGCGCGTGAAAGGAAACTACAGCACCTTCCTTGAGGCTAAGGAAGAGTATCTGCACGCGCAACGAAACCGGCAGGAAGCACTTGAGAATCGCGTGCATACCGAGATCGAATGGCTGCGCCGCGGCCCCAAAGCGCGGACATCTAAAGCAAAAGACCGCATCGACAAAGCGCACAAGATGATTGGCGACCTTGCAGAGATGAAGGCTCGGACCGGCGTCAGCACAGCGCAAATCGATTTTTTCGCCACCAATCGGCAGACAAAGCAATTGATCGAGCTAAATGGGGTGACGGGCGCGGGCGGCGATCGCGTGCTGTTCGAGAATCTCAGCTTTACAGTGACTTCGGGAATGCGCGTTGGGCTGGTTGGGCCGAACGGCAGTGGGAAAACGACCCTGCTGCGCGTGCTTCGTGGCGATCTGCAACCTGTGGCAGGCAAGATTCGCAAGGCAGAGCCGCTGCGCATGGTCTATTTCGATCAGAACCGCGAACTTGATCCGGATTTGCTGCTGCGGCGAGCGCTGGCGCCGGATAGCGATGCGGTGATTTATCAAGACCAAGTGATTCATGTGGCTTCGTGGGCGGCGAGATTTCTGTTCACGGGAGAAGATTTGAACCGGCGTGTCGGAAGGCTTTCTGGCGGGGAGCGCGCTCGCGTTTTGATCGCTCAGCTTATGTTGCAGCCTGCGGACGTTTTGCTATTGGACGAGCCGACGAACGATCTAGACATTCCCACGCTGGAAATTCTAGAAGAGAGTTTGCTGGAATTTCGCGGGGCGCTGGTTTTAGTGACGCACGATCGCTATATGCTGGACCGCGTGTCAACCATTGTTCTCGGATTCGATGGATTGGGCGGCATTGAGCGGTTTGCGGATTATTCGCAGTGGGATGTTTGGCAGGAATCACGGCAGGAACAGAGCGACAAGGCGACCTTCCCTGCACCGGTCACCCGATTGGGGAAGGCGGCGGATGCAGCACCTCAGCCCGAGGCGAAAAGGAAATTATCATATAAGGAAGCGCGTGAACTTGAGAGCATCGAACAGCGCATCGCGGAAGCTGAACAGGAACTCCACGTGCGGCAAGCAGCGCTTCAGGATCCAGCGATCATGAGCGATGGACCGCGGCTTCACAGTGCTTCTCTACAGCTGGACGAAGCACGGAAAACTGTGGACCAGCTCTACGCGCGATGGTCGGAGCTCGACCACAAGAAAAGTTGAAGCACCAGCGATTTGCAAGTATGGAATCACTTCGGACGTGACCGCCTCTTCAACGTCAGTTCCGGCTAAAATGTAAGCGTGCAGAAAAAGATTTTCTGGCTCACCTTCACGGGATTGGGGCTGGCCGCGGATTTAGCGCTGCCCTTCTGGTGGGCTGTCTTTGCGACCATTCCTATCGTGTACGCGAGTTGGTGGGTGGCATATCGCAGCGATTGGTTTTAACCGGCAGTGGAGAGACAGATTGAGCAAGAAATAGACACGGGCGACTAAGAATCTGCGGGGCACTTGAAGGACGGAAACAGCAATTGAGTGTGGCCCAATTCCCGATTCCGCTTTCCCAATCTGGCAACCCTCCTATATTGGGAAAGCGAGCAAACCAACAAATCGCAGCGTCCGCGGAAAAAGCAAGAAACAAGATTAGAACTCACCAAGAGTGAGTTGTTGATTTTCTGTCTTATCCCATAGTCGCAGCAACCTGCTGGAATATCCCTGACGATACCTACATCAGGAGATTCCGGACTGCTTTGGCGTCAAGGACCTGACCGAAACCCCACTATTTAGGGCCTTTGGGGTGTTTATTCTGCTTCCCGCTCTGGCGGAAGGGCAGAAAAATACGGGAAATACGTGCCGGTGGTTGCAAGTGCATCGGTGCGGCTGGCCATTAAGACCCAGGTTTGGTTGCCCGCGAAACCGGCCGAGGCGTTCGCAGAACGCTTATTACGGCTTCAGGTTAATTCTTCAATATGCGGTGACGTTGGCCCTCGCAGTGCTCCCTTTGTAGTTCACAACTGTGCCATGCCTCACCTTGGCGCACGGAGACCATTATGAAAATCGCGAGTTTGAACCGCCGTCTGTCTCGTCGTCTTTCTCTTAAGACTCCGTTGCGTGTGCGCATCTGGAAATCCGCAGCGGCTGAAGAAATCGCTGAATCGCTCAATCTTTCTCAGAATGGAGTTTATTCCGCGACAAATTCAGCCATTCGCGAGGGCGAAATCGTCGAAATCCTTTTGAATATGCCGGCGGAAATTACTGACGAGCCGTCCGCGGGATGGAGATGCACGGGCCACGTTGTGCGAGTGGAGCGTGTCGACTCAGAGTGGGGTAAGTCTGGCGTGGGTGTGCAGTTTGATTGCTATGAAGTTTCACGCGCGGAGAAAGCAGTGGCGAGCTGAGATTCCGCATCCGGGTGGCCGGCGAGAGTCATGTTCGCAGCCAGAGATGCAACCCCGTAGGGGAACAGCTGGCGGGACCAAGAGGACGCGATGCAAAGACGAGCTCTAGTGGTTGACGATGAACCAGCAACGTGCGAACTGATTCAAAGAGTATTGTACGCCGCCGGCGTCGATGCTCTGACATTGACAAGAAGTGGACAAGCCGCGAGTTTCCTGGAAGAAGGCAAGTTTGACATGGTGTTTTTCGACTTGCACATGGGATCTCCGGATGGCATCGAACTTTCGCGCGAGATGCGCCGAGGGGGATCCAACCGAACGACGCCGATTATCTTGCTGAGCGATGACCTGCGACCGAGCGCTATGTCCCAGGGATTTGCAGCCGGGGCAAGCTTTTTTCTCTACAAGCCCGTCGACAGAGAGCGGCTCTTGAAGCTCGTCAGGGCCACGCAGGGACGATTGGACCATGAGAAACGGCAAACGCGGCGCGTTCCGCTTCTTTCCAAGGTGCGGCTGCGATTTGGATTTGAGGTCGTAACTTTTTACTTCACAGCAGGGCCAGGTGGTAACAAAAAGCCCGACATATCCACGTCACGCGTCCCTCCGGCCTGAATTTGAGTTACCGCATGTTTTGACTGCGCGGGGTACCGATATCTACCCTGCGTCCTGGTTGGGAAGAACTCCTGCCTAATGTCGTGAAGTCTCCGCGGTTTTTCAGACGGGTGAACGGCGTTCTACGCAACGCCGATTTGCAAATCCTCCGCTCTTCGCTCATTATTATTGGTTTGTCCGGGCTGCGGATAACCATCTGCTGCCGGCCTTGTTGCTCGCAAACCTTTATCATCGAGGAGTTGCATGGAAAAGCCAGAGAAAATCGCGCCGCCGAAGGGGAAACTCGGGATACTCACACCCGGCATGGGCGCCGTCAGCACGACCTTCATGGCAGGAGTGGAATTAGTCCGCAGGGGCAAGTCGCAGCCGGTCGGCTCGGTGACTCAGCTCGGAACCATCCGACTAGGCAAGCGCACGGACGGGCGTTCGCCCCTGGTCAAAAAGTTTGTGCCGCTGGCAGAATTGAAGGATCTAACGTTCGGCGGCTGGGACATTTTCAGCGACAATGCGTACCAATCCGCGGCAAACGCGGGTGTGTTGAATCCGCAGGATCTCGCGAAGGTGAAGACATTCCTTTCTGGCATCAAGCCGATGAAGGCTGCTTTTGATCGTGACTACGTCAAGCTACTGGATGGACCGAACATCAAGAAGGGCAAAAATAAATACGAGTTGGCGCTGAAGATTAAGGAAGACATCGCGAATTATCGAAAGAGTTCGCGAGTTTCGCGCCTGGTCATGTGTTGGTGTGGTTCGACGGAAGTGTTTGTAAAGCCGGAAGAGGTGCATTCGACGCCCGAAAAGTTTGTGGAAGCCATGAAGTCGAATCATCCGGCCATTGCTCCCTCCATGCTGTATGCATGGGCTGCGATTACGAGCGGCGTGCCATTTGCCAATGGAGCGCCGAATCTGACGGTGGACATCCCGGCGATTCAAGAGCTTGCGCAGGAACACAGCGTGCCGATTTGCGGCAAGGACTTTAAGACGGGGCAGACGCTGATGAAGACAATTCTTGCGCCGGGGTTCAAGGCGCGCATGCTGGGACTTGACGGTTGGTTCTCGACGAACATTCTGGGCAACCGTGACGGCGAAGTTCTCGAGGATCCTGGATCATTCAAAACCAAGGAAGAGTCCAAGCTCAGCGTGCTGGAGTACATCCTCCAGCCGAAGCTCTACCCGATGCTGTACGGCAAGATGCATCACAAGGTGCGCATCAACTACTACCCGCCGCGCGGCGACAACAAAGAAGGCTGGGACAACATCGATATTTTCGGCTGGCTAGGGTATCCGATGCAGATCAAGGTTGATTTTCTGTGCCGGGACTCGATTCTGGCCGCGCCCCTTGTTCTGGATTTGGTTCTTTTCCTGGACCTCGCGCAACGCGCGGGAATGAAGGGCATTCAGGAGTGGCTGAGCTTTTACTTCAAGTCGCCGATGACCGCGCCGGGACTGTATCCCGAGCACGACCTCTTTATCCAGTCGATGAAGCTGAAAAACACGCTGCGATGGATGATGGGCGAGGACTTGATCACGCACCTCGGGCAGGAGTATTACGACTAGCGCGGTTTTGGGAGCTGCAAGGGGACAAATTGTCCTGCTCTCGATTCATTTTTTCGATGGCGCGAAATGATTTTTCGATTTGACGCTTGCAAGACTGCCGCGATACCCTACGGGCCGATGAATAGCGCCTGCACGCCCCGCAATTCTGCCCCATACCTTATTTCATCCTATTTTGAGGAGATTCATGTCGAACGAACTGCGTAATTTCCTTGCTCTTTCCTATGATGAGCTCGAAGAACTGAACCTGAAGGCGAAAGAGCAGCGCAAGAACCGCATTGCCGCGCACAAAGTCCAGGAAGAGCGGATCAAGTATCTGACGGACGAGAAACGGATCAAGGCCGTAACGGTGCTGTTCAGCGACCTCGAAGGCCGCTTGCACATGCTGGATTACGACAAAAAGTTTCTGATCAAGAGCTGGGACAACCTGACGTTTGACGGTTCTTCGATCCGCGGTTTTACGGCGCAGCGCGAGAGCGACTTACGCCTGGCGATGGATTGGGGCGCGTTTTATTGGGGACCGGCCGATGTTTTCGGGTCCGGCAAGGTGCTGGTGTTCGGCGAAGTGATTGACAAGGATGGTTCGCCCTACAGCGCGGACATTCGGGGTGTGCTAAAAGGGTACGCCGGGGCGTTGCACAAGAAGGAAGGCTACACGCTAAACGCGGCGAACGAGATCGAGGGCTTTCTGTTCAAGGGAGAGAATGCAGAGCGGCACTACCACGAAACGGGGAAATTTGAGTACGTCAATACTGGCGGGTACTACCATTCCCTTCCTGGCGATCCGTTGAGAACGTTTATTGACACGACCGCGGAAGTGCAGCGCGCCATGGGCTTTCAGAATGAGAAAGATCACCCCGAAGTCGCGCCGTCGCAATTCGAGATCAATTATGGCTACGGCGAGGTGGTGCAGGCCGCGGACCAGATTCAGCTTTACAAATTGATTTGCCGGCAAGTGGCGACGAACATGAACACGACCGCGTGCTTTTTGCCGAAGCCGGTTGTGGGCGTAAACGGCAACGGGATGCACACAAACGTTTCCATCAGCGAAGACGGCAAGAATCTTTTCTGGGACCCGAAGGGTGAAGAGAAACTAAGCAAAATGGGCTGGGGCTTTGTGGATCGCATTTTGACACATGGCAACGACAACTGTTTGTTGCTGAATGCCAGCGTAAACGCGTACCGGCGCCTGGACCCGCACTTTGAGGCGCCCAATCAAATCAAGGCGTCGCCAGTGGACCGCGGCTCGATGATTCGAATTCCCATCGGCAACGAAAAGAGCATGCGCGTCGAGGTGCGCTCGGTGGCGCCGGACGCGAATCCGTATCTGGTGATGTATTCCATTTTCAAGACGGGGCTCGATGGAGAGACCGCAAAGATTAAGAATTTGCGACAAGCGGAGCGCTATTTGCCGGACAATATTTACACAGCGCTGGAGGACTTCAAGAAATCGGAGTGGACCACGAAACTGCTCGGCGCGGATGTGAAGGGGCGCTACGCGGACTTGAAGCAGGCTTCGGCGGATCGCTGCTCGCGGCTTTTGGGCACGTTTGTGAAAGCGCCTGAAGTGCAGTATCACCACGAGGTTTACAATCAGTTCCTGTGGAATATGTTCTAAAGCGCCTCGCGGCTGGAATTGGTGCAGTTCGTCAACTTGGCATCTGAACCGCAAAATGGCTGACTGCATCACACTTGAACGCCCTGGCTTCGGCTACGGGCGTTTTTGTTTGGCAGATGCAATGGCGCCCCATTGCGTATGCATAGCCCTGCAGTCAACCCGGTGATAGATTATCCCAACCCGTAACTGCCCTCAGAACACCTACTCGGAGGAAATACCATGGCCACTCCTGGCTTTGCCTTTGCGAACCCGAAGCCCTCTCCCGATGATTACAACGAGTTCGACCCGCAAGACGTTGCCGCCGACTCCAGTGTCGCAGAACTCCCGGTCACAGAAGTCATTCCTGCGCCGTGGAAAACGCCGCCGGTAATGTCGCTAAGCGATGTGGTCGGGGCTAACGCTTCCCAGCAAATTCAGACTGCCGGGAAGATTGTTTTTCACTCCGTGGGAGACACGGGCGGTGTCAAGGAGCCTTCCCACCAATTTGCCGTGGCCGACGCCATGTCCGCCGACATCGGCACAGAAACACCTGCGAACGGCCGGCCTGCTTTTTTCTACCACCTGGGGGACGTGGTCTATTATTTCGGACAAGAACGCTATTATTACGACCAGTTTTACGATCCTTACCGGGATTACGCCGGGCCTATCTTCGCCATACCTGGAAATCACGATGGCGTATTGTTCAAGAGCGAGCCGGTGGCATTCTCCCTTGCCCCTTTTTACGAGAACTTCTGCTCGAAAGCTCCCACGAACGATCCTTCTGCAAAGGGCTTTGCGCGCACCACGATGACGCAGCCTGGCGTTTACTTCACTTTGAACGCGCCGTTTTTGAAGGTCATCGGGCTTTATTCAAATACGGGCGAGAGCACAGGGATCATCAGCGACGCGACGACCGGAACAGCGCAGCTTCAATTTCTGCAAAGCCAGCTGGCGGCAGCGGCAGCCCAGCGCGCGCAAAATGGGGCGGCTCCCTTTGCGCTAGTGCTCGCGGTACATCATCCTCCCTTCACAATCAGTAGTTCGCACTTCCCTAGCCCGGCGATGCTCGCCCAGATTGACGCGGCGTGCGTAGGAGCAAAGATTTGGCCGGACATCGTGCTTTCCGGCCACGCGCACCTTTACGAGAGATATACGCGCACGATGACGGCCGATGGCAGGCAAATTCCTTACGTGGTCGCTGGCAACGGCGGCTACTTGAATCTCAGCAGCCCACGCAAAGGTAAGAACGGCCTGAATCCGCAGCCGGGCATTCCCGGCAACGACGGAAAGGGCAATCAGTTGACGCTAAATGTTTATAACAACACGACGCATGGCTTTTTGCGGCTGACCGTGGATAAAGATTCGATTCTTTGCGAGTCGCTGGGCGTCGACGAAACGACCGATAAAACTTCGAGCATGGATGCATTTACCGTGGATTTGACGAACCACGTCGTTGCCACGCAGGGCGCTCCCCAAGCCAGCAGGACGCGGGCTGGGGACGTGATCCTGCCAAAGTCGCCAAAAGCGGTGAAAGTTGCGAAAGCAAAGAAAAAGAAGTAACGCTTCGCGGCGGCTTCGCCGCTCGGATCAGGCGCCCTGCGCTTTCGCGGTATGCGCGGCGACGGCGTCCAGTGCGCGTGACGAGTAAACCAAGGCAGCGCCGGCGTTCATGGCCACGGCTACGCCGAGGGCTTCGGATATCTCCTCCTTCGTAGCTCCCGCTTTCAATGCAGCGTCAGAGTGAACGACGATGCAACCGTCGCAACGCGTGGTGACCGCGACTGCCAACGAGATGAGTTGTCGAGTCTTTTCGTCCAGCTTGCCGGTCTTGGAATTGGCAGCGCTTAACGTTTGATATCCACGGACAGTGTCCGGGCTTAGCTTTGCTAGCTCGCCAATCCTGGCGCCAAGCTCTTTGTGATATTCATTCCAATCAAGCATCATCTCCGTATCTCCTTGCTGTGCGTTGTAGATTCCGCCCAGCCTCGTTAGATAAGCATATATCACGAAAACATTTCAGGTTGGCACATATGAGCCTCTCTTCGGGGATTTTGACTGCCCCTGGTTGGCTGCTCATTTCGAACTTCGCGCGCATTATGGTATGTTTTCTGGTTCGCGAGGACGTGCGGAAATCAGTGAGTTTGTCGAATAACGGCACGGCTTTCCAACAGGAAACGCTCGAAAATCCAGGGAGGATTTGCATTCATGAAGAGTTCGTATAACGGTCAGGCTATTCCTGTTGGGGGCAAGGGGATCGGCTATAGCGGCGGCGAATTACAGGTTCCGGACACGCCTATCATTCCGTTCATTGAAGGCGACGGCACAGGCCGGGACATCTGGAAGGCTTCGCGGCGCGTTTTTGATGCGGCTGTGGAGCACGCCTATGGCAGGAAGCGAAGGGTGGCTTGGTTTGAGGTCTTTGCGGGGGAAAAGGCCTTTAACGCGTACAAAGAGTGGTTGCCAAATGAGACCGTCGACGCCATTCGCGATTTTCGCGTGGCTATCAAGGGGCCATTGACGACTCCGGTCGGCGGGGGGATTCGCTCGTTGAACGTGGCGTTGAGGCAGATTTTGGATCTGTATTCGTGCGAGCGGCCGGTGCGGTATTACGCGGGAGTTCCCTCCCCTGTGAAACATCCGGAGAAGATGGATGTTGTGATCTTTCGCGAGAACACGGAAGACGTTTATATCGGGATTGAGTGGAAGTCTGGGACGCCGGAAGTGAAGAAGCTGCTTGAATTTCTGAATCACGAAATGCTGAAGGACGGTAAGAAGCAGATTCGCTGGGATTCGGGCGTGGGGATCAAGCCGATTTCGCCGACAGGCACGAAGCGGCTGGTGCGGCGGGCGATCAAGTACGCGCTGACGCACGGCAGAAAAAGCGTCACGCTCGTGCACAAGGGGAATATTCAGAAATTCACGGAGGGCGCTTTCCGGGATTGGGGTTATGACCTGGCGCGCGAGGAATTCCGGGCGCAGACGGTGACCGAGCGCGAGAGCTGGATTCTCGACAACCTGGACAAGAATGCCGGTCTGAGCGTCGAGCAGAATGCGGCGATGATTGAGCCAGGGCTGGAGCAGGCGACCGAAGCATTTACAAAGAGTATTTGCGATGAAGTGAAGCAGACGCTGGACGCGATTTACGCAACGCATGGTAAGGGGCAGTGGAAGAAAAAGTTGATGATTAACGATCGCATCGCGGATTCGGTGTTTCAGCAGGTCCTGCTGCGAGCGGATGAATATAGCGTGCTGGCTACGCCGAATCTTAACGGCGATTATCTTTCGGACGCGTGCGCGGCACAGGTGGGCGGGCTCGGCATGGCTCCTGGATCGAACATCGGCGATGGCTTCGGAGTGTTTGAAGCTACGCACGGGACTGCGCCAAAATACGCTGATAAAGATGTGATCAACCCGAGCTCCGTAATGCTGTCGGGCGCGATGATGTTTGAGTTTCTTGGATGGAAGGAAGCGGCTCAGTTGATTGAGGACGGCATTGCGCGGACGATTCAGCAGAAGCACGTAACGTATGATCTCGAGCGGCTCATGCAGGGCGCGACGAAGGTTGGCACCGCGGCGTTTGCTACCGCGATCATCGAGAACATGCAGGCTGCCGCCGTAGCGCCGTAGTTCGAAAATCAAAAAGAAAAAGATAACGCAGAGACGCAGAGTACACAGAGCTAGCGCAGAGACTTCCAACAAAAAACGAGGAGACGGCTGAATGAGCAGGAAGAAAGTTACGGTGGTGGGCGGCGGATTTGTGGGATCGACCACGGCGCAGCGGATTGTGGATTTGGAGTTGGCTGATGTTGTGTTGACGGATATTTTGGATGGGCCGCCGGCGGGCAAGGCGTTGGATATGCTGGAGTCGGGGCCGATTACGCGGACGGATTCGCGCGCCACCGGGGCTTCGACAGCGACCGGAGATTACAGCGCTACAGCGGGCAGCGACATCGTGGTGATCACGGCTGGTTTTCCGCGCAAGCCGGGGATGAGCCGCGATGACTTGTTGAAGGCAAACTATGATGTGGTGAAGGCGGTTGTCGAGCAGATAGTCAAGCACTCGCCGAACTGCGTCATTATTGTGGTGACCAATCCGCTGGACGCCATGGCGCAGGCGGCGTTTAAGGTGAGCGGCTTCCCGAAGAATCGCGTGCTGGGGATGGCCGGAGTGCTGGACTCGGCGCGCATGAGCTCCTTTGTCGCGACGGAGTGCAAAGTAAGTGTGGAAAACGTGCACTCGTTCGTGCTCGGTGGGCACGGCGACGATATGGTGCCGCTGCCGCGGTATTCGACGGTTGCTGGAATTCCCCTCCCCGATTTGCTGCCGAAAGAGCGGATCGACGCGATTGTGGAACGGACGCGCAAGGGCGGCGCGGAGATCGTCAACCTTTTGAAGACGGGATCGGCCTACTATGCGCCATCTGCAGCAGCGGTCGAGATGGTGGAAGCCATTTTGAAGGATAAGAAGAAGATTCTACCTTGCGCGGTGTATCTGGACGGGGAATACGGGATCAAAGGGCTGTTTGTCGGCGTGCCGGTGAAGCTGGGTGCGGGCGGAGCTGAGGAAATCATTCAAATTAAATTGACGACAGAAGAAAATGCAGCGCTGCAGAAATCCTCGGCGTCCGTGCGGGAATTGGTCAACGTCCTCGGATTGTAGAAGGTCAGCAGAAACAATTAGGGGCACGGGTGTTATTCGGCAAACCGAATGACGATCCGCGCCCCTCTGTTGTGTGCTCTGGTCGATCAAAAGCCGAAAAGCTTTTCGGCTCCAACCACCAAACCCAATGTAAAGACCGCAATTACAACTTCGCCGATGGCTCCGACTGCGAAGGGGCGGAGGCCTTGTTTGCGCATGTCGCGGAAATTTGTCCGCAGGCCGACGCCTGCGAAGGTCAAAAGAAAGGCCCACCGAGAAAGATTGCCCAGCGCGCCAACCTGGTCCTTGCTGAAGAACTGGTATGTGGCAAGCACCGAGATGAGCAAGAAACCCAGGACGAACTTGGGGAATTTCTGCCAGAGAAAGGCGGCTTTGTTCCCTACTGCCTTGGCTTGGCCCTGGCTGGCCCAGTAGATCGCGTAGGCCAGCACGACGAAGCCGATCATGGCGTTGCGGGTGGACTTCACTAGGACGGCCAGTTTGCCCGCAGCGTCCGAGTAGAGCGCGCCTGCGGCGGTCGCTTCGGCGGTGTTATCCACCGCAAGGCCTGCCCAGATGCCGTAGGCGCGGTCACCCAGATGCAGATAGTGGCCGATCAGAGGAAACGTGAAGAGCGCCAGCGCACCGAGAGCGAGAATGGCTGCGATCGAGAAGGAAGAGTCTTCGTCGTCGGCATCGATGGCGCCTTTTGTGGCGATAATGGCACTAACGCCGCAAACGGCGGAGCCGACGGCAAGGAGCGTGATCAATTTTGGCTTGAGATGGAAGACGCGGCCGAGAAAGGTCATGAAGGCGATAGCTCCGGTGATTTCAATCGCCACGAGCAGAAGACTGACACCGCCCAGCTTCAGAATATCGCCGAGCAAGAATCGCGAGCCAAGCAGGACGATGCCGGCTTTGAGCCAAAACTCGTAGGTAGCGACTCCGGTACGAAAGATTTCCGGAACGCCCACCGTGTTCGAGATCAGAAGCCCAAGGAGAATGGCCCAAAGGACATACTCGATATTTGGAAACACCCAGTGATGAGCCTTTGCGTACCTGCCCACGTTTTGTTCGAGCAGCTTGCCGGCATAGCCGATGGCTGCGAGCAAAAGCACACCCGGTATGAGCCGAAGAAAACGGAGCGCCGGCTGGACCGGCTGAACTTGAGGAATTACGACTGCGTCTGCCATGTTTTTTCCTTTTTCAACTGCGTTTGCTCGCCGATCGATCACCAGGGGATATGTTTGAAGACTCCGGCGCGAACCAGCAGCGCCGCGAGCAAGGCCACCAGTACCGCCCAGCTATCCAGCGATAGACGCCACGGTTTCTTTAACGGCATTCCTTTTTCATTGCTACCCATTTCGTTCTCTCCTGACTAACTTACGGAAACTCTCTGCGCCGATGGCTCATCGCGCTCGCCATTCCAGAATGCCTCGCCAATTTCACGAACTTGCCGCGAAGCGACGCGTCCGACGATCATCAGCGCGGGTGCGGGCAGTTTTTCTTCAACGGAGAGCGCCCCAACGCTGCTCCAGCGAACTTGCTGTTGCGAACCCGAAGCGCCTGAAACGATGACGCACGGTAAATCGTCCGGCAGACCCGCTCCCGCCAGCCGACGCGAGACTTCCGCGTAATCCGGCCCCGGCATGTAAAGAACCAGTGTCGTGGCGGGCGTTAGGCAGCCCCAATCCATCGCATTCGCGTCCACGCCGCGAGAAAAGGTCGAAAGCAACACTTGCGACGCGACTCGGCGATCTGTGAGCGAAATCCCCGCCGCAGCCGCGGCGCCTAGCGCGGCCGTCACGCCAGGAATGACTTCATACTCTACATGCGCTTCGCGCAGGGCTTGCAGCTCCTCGCCGGCGCGTCCAAAGATGGAAGGATCGCCACCTTTCAAGCGCACCACCACTTCGTGGGAAGCGGCGTAGCTCACGAGAAGCGCATTGATTTCGTCCTGCGTCAGAAGCTTCTTGCCGCAGCGCTTACCGATGTCGACTACTTCCGCGTTGGACGAAATTCTCCTGAGCACTTCGAGGCTCACGAGCGAATCGTGCAGCACGACGTTCGCGCATGCCAAAAGCCGTGCAGCTTTCAGGGTCAGCAACTCCGGATCGCCGGGTCCCGCGCCAATGAGAAAAATTTTGCCCATTACGCCGCTCCTCGATGCCCTGGCCTCTTACCGGCTTGTCTGAGAAATTCCTCGAACATCGGCTTGCTTGCCAGCTCATGCAGCAACTTCTTCGTGGTATCAGAACTTGGGCCGCTTGCTCGCAGGGCCTCTCGCGCTGCCCCGAGCCATTGCAGCCACACTTCGTATTCCGCGCCAAATTCCGATTCGAACTCTTGGCGAAGACGCTGCGCGAGGGCCGGACTTTTGCCATTTGTGGAGATGGCTATCTGTAAATCCCCGCGTTGGACTACGGCTCCATAGTAAAAATGGCAGTTCTCGATGTCGTCGACGGCGTTGCACAAGATTCCGCGCGTTTCGGCCTCGCGAAAGACTGCTTCATTCACACCCGCAGCGGAAGTCGCCGCAATTGTCAGAAAAGCTCCGTCCAAGTCCGCCGGCTCAAACTCTTTCGGCAGCCAATCGATTTTGCCGAAACGCACCCATTCGGCGATTTGTGGCGTGATGGACGGCGCGATCAGACGGATGCGCGCTCCAGCGACCAGCACTCCAGGAATCTTGGCTTCGGCAATGTTCCCGCCGCCAACGACGACGATCAGCCGCCCTTTCAGCTTCACGAAAATGGGAAAGAGGCTCATTGCTTAGCCCTCGACTCCCTGGGGAACCTGGCCGAGAGCGAAGTCGCGCTCCACCGCCGCGAGGTAACTCCCCGCGAGAATCGCGCGAATATCTTCGTTCGAATGGCGCGCCAGAAAGCGCCTCAGATTTTCGCCGGATTCACGGCGCTCTTCGAATCCCGCAAGAAGCCGCTCGATGGCGTCCGGAACGTCCGAAGCGGCGCAGCGATAACCAACGGGCCGCGCGATCGACGCAAACTGCCCGACGCTTCCGCCGATGCAGAAGTAATAGGCGTCCACCATTCGGCCATCCAATTTGATTTTCTTGCCTTCGATGCCGATATCGGCTATCCAATGCTGTCCGCAACTGTTGGGGCAGCCGGTAATGTTGAGACGTAGCTGTTCCTGAAAATCGGGGAGGCGCTCCTCCAGCTCGTGCGTGAGCCATCGGGCAAAGCCCTTAGTCTCCGTAAGTGCAAGCTTGCAAAATTCAGAGCCTGTGCAAGCCACGGTTCCGCGAGCGAACACCGAGGCTTGCACCGGCAGGGCAGCAACTTCAAGCTCGTGGGCCACCGCAGCCGCATGGCGTTGCGGCACGTTGACGATCAGCAGATTCTGCATGGTGGTGGTGCGAATGTGGCCGTCGGCGTAGCGATCGGCCAAATCCGCCGCGGTGCGCAATTGTTGCGGAGTGATGCGGCCGCGCAGCACGGAGGCGCCAACGTAAACGAGGCCATTTTGCTTTTGGGCGTGAATCCCAACGTGGTCGCGGTGGACATCCTTGGGGATATCTTCCACCTCGCCGGGATCAAGAGGAAAACCAATTTTTCGCTGCAACTCATCCAAAAAGCTGTCCGCCGTCCAACCCTGCTGCAAAAACAAAAACTTCAGGCGCGCTTTTTCCCTGCTCTGCCGCAGCGTTTCGCTGGCACGAAAGATCTCCGCAACGCCCCGTGCAACGGGCACGATTTGGTCCCATTGAATGAATGCGTTGAGACGCAGGGCGATGTGCGGATCGGTCGAGAGCCCGCCGCCGACCCGCAGGGAAAATCCCGTTTCAACTGAGCCGCCCCTATTTCGTGTCGTGGCTGTCAGGGCAACATCGTTAATCTCCGGATACGAGCACCAGTGCCTGCACCCAGTGATGGAGATTTTGAATTTGCGCGGCAAATTGTAGAACTCCGCGGCGCCGCCCAGCTCGCGGTCGATTGCCAGGGCCAGCGGCGAGGCATCCACAATTTCTTCCGCGTCCAAGCCTGCAACGGGGCAGCCCGTGATGTTGCGTGCGACGTCTCCGCAGGCGCCGGTCGTCGTCAAATCTGCACGCCAGAGGGATTCCAGGACTTCCGGCAGCGATTCCAGCGTCACCCAATGCAACTGGAAGTTTTGACGGACGGTAATATCGGCTACTCCGCGCGCGTGCTGCTCGGCAATATCCGCCACCGCACGAACCTGGTCGCTGCGCAGCAAGCCGTTTGGGATGCGAATGCGCACCATGAAGTACGGGGTGGCTTTGCCTTCCCCGCCCGTTCCGCCGACGACTCCCGCGCCGTCGCCCTGCGTATAAACGCCCCACGACCGGAAATAAGTGCCGAACCATTCGGGCGGAATCGAAGCGTAGCCGTTGCGCGCAAACTCACGAATCTCGTCAAAATGCTCCCACGCATTCTTCGACCGCTTCAAACGTTCGACGCGTTGTGCTTTGGTTTCTTTGATTTCGCCCATTGCTGAATCACCTATTCCAAAAACAAAAAACCCACGTGACCTGAACCTCTGGCAACGTGGGCTTCGGAACTTTGAATCTTAGAGTAGCGTTAAGTCCGGAAACTCCCCTGGCCAGAGATGGGTGTCATACAACACGCAGCCTTGCGTGCGCACGAACAACACATAATCTGGCGACAGATCATCATAAAAGCTAAGAATACCTAGCGGTCTCCTCTAAGTCAAAAGAAGACCATCACGAAAGTTTAGATGCACCGAACTCAAAAAAGTAATCAACCCCAAATTTGCGTTGACTAAGGCTTCTGAGGTGCAGGCGCTGGCGCCGGGTTCGCCGCGGCAGGCGCCTTCGCCGGCGTTGCTCCGGGCGGTAGAATTAACGTTGTGGTCTTAATCCAATCGAGGTTCGGGAAGCCTTTGTCGAGATACGGCTTACCTAACTTCTCGATCTTATCCTGATCTGGGCCTTGGCCATCCGGCGGTGCTTCGCCATAACCTGAGAACAACGCGTCCACAACGTCCGTGCCTTCAGTGACTTGGCCAAAAGGCGCGAACCCGCCAACTGTGTCCAACCGCGAGTTGTCCACTAAATTAATGAAAACCTGCGTCGTGCGGGTGTTGGGATCCGCGGTTTTTGCGTACGTAACATACCAACGCATATTGCTCTGCACGACAGGATCGTCTTTGATCGGTGCGTGTTCCCAAGCCGCAGTTACAGGCGGATAAGCGCTGATGCCCCACTGCACAACAAACTTCGGGTGCACGCGAAAGAAGTGAGTATTGTCATAAAAATGATGGCGTACGAGATTGTAGAAGCGGTCCGCGCCGAGAGGCGCCCACGCGCGGGTGACGCTGATGACAAAGTCTCCCTTCGTCGTCGTGAATTTCACTTGATACGTCGCTGGCGCCTTCGCGGTCAGAAGCGCGGGCCTCAGCAAAGCACGATCATAAGGGCTCGTCGCCGCCGGTTTGTGTGCCGGAGCCTGAGCCGGTGCTGTTTGGGCCTGCGTATCGTTGCAGGGCACGGCAGCAAAAAACAGCAGCCCTACAGTCATCATCCATCCACATTTATGCATTGCTCATCCCTCTCCGAGTTGAGTTCTTCAGTTCTTTTGCTAATGATTGCTTGCAACTACTTCGCGGCATTCAGCTCGCGGCTGACGCTCTCGACCTCCGCCATGACCCTAAGAGTATTCTCGCCGAGAATCTTCTTTACGTCACCCTCGGAATAGCCTTTTTCCAGCAAGGCGTTCGTGATTTGCGGTAGCTTGCTCACGTCTTCCATTCCGAACGGCATGTTTGCGCCATCGAAATCGGAGCCAAGACCAACGTGCTCGATGCCGGCAATTTTTACGGCGCGGTCAATGTGTTCGATGATTTTGGTCCAGTCCACTCTTGGCAAGTCGCCGCGCAAAACGTACTCCCTGGTAACTCGGTCGCCCTCGATTAGCTGGCAGCCTTGCCGATCCCCGCATCGCTTCTGGACCTCCAGGGCGATCGCTTTGTCCCATTCCGGATGCGCTTTCTCCGCATTCCGAAATTCCTGGCTCAGAAAGCCGACGTGATAATTAATTTGAATGACGCCGCCTTTGGCGGCCAGCGCCCTTATCATGTCGTCGGTCATGTTACGAGGTGCATCGCAAATGGCCCGGCAGTCGGAGTGAGAAGCAAACACAGGCGCCTTGCTGACCGCCAGAACGTCGGCAAACGTCTTGTCGCTGACATGTGACACGTCCACAATCATTCCCAAACGGTTCATCTCGCGCACGACGTCTTTGCCAAATTCCGACAGGCCGTTGTGCTCCGGCTTGGCGGTCGAGGAATCCGCCCACTCGGCATTTCCGCTGTGCGTAAGCGTCATATAGCGCGCGCCAAGGGCTGCATAACGCCGAAGCACGCCGAGATCGCTCGCAATCATATGGCCGCCCTCGACACCGATGAGCGCAGCGATTTTGCCCTGCTTGTGCGCTTCGCGAATTCCCTCAGCCGTCGTCACAAGCATGAGATCGCTCGAATGCTTGCGAACTTGCTCATGCACGGCATCAATTTGAGCGAGCGCGCGCTTCACAGCCTCCTGACCGGTGATTTTGCTGGGAATCCAAATCGAAAAGAAGATCGCTCCGAGACCGCCCTCTTTCATGCGGGGGATGTCGATGCTTCCAAGAACATTTCGCGCGCCCAAATCGAATCCAGGATCGAAAAATCGTTGTGTGGTGTCGTCGTGCGTGTCGATGACAAGAGAAGAGAAATGCAGCTTGCGCGCTCTTTCGGAAATTCCGTCCACTGCCATTGCCCTCGCAAGTACAATTCCCGCCAAAAGACACATCCCGGCCCCGAGAAGCGTCCTTGACATCAACGTCAGCTTCATTTCGTTATTGCGCGGCCCGCATTTCACGGCTCACGACTTCATTTTGTTCCATTACTCGCAGCAAGTTACCACCGAGGATTTTCCGAAGGTCGTCATCGCTATAGCCCTTGCGCATAAGCGCTTCGGTAATCCGCGGGAGGTGCGTGCAGTCATCCATGCCCTCGGGCATGTTGGCTCCGTCGAAATCTGAGCCAAGGCCGACGTGATCCGGGCCGACCAGTTTAACAACGTGGTCGATATGGTCGATGATTCTTTCCCAGCTAACGTGCGGCAGCTTGCCCTCCGCAGTGGCTTTTTCTGTCATCTCGGTCATCTTTTTGTTCAGGCATTCGTCGTTGTCGCCACACTCTTTCTTGAGCCGGTCCATCATCTCTACCACACCGCCGGACAGCTTGTCCTCTGCGTCTTTATAGGCTTGATCGATGAAGCTTTTTTCGTAATTGATCTGAATGACGCCGCCCTTCGCGGCCAGCGCCTTGATCATGTCGTCGGACATGTCACGGACGTGATTGCACAGAGCGCGGCAGGAGGAATGCGACGCAATCAGCGGCGCTTTGCTGACTTCCAGCGCATCGTAGAAAGTCTTGTCGGAGACGTGCGAGATATCCACCATGATTCCCTGCCGGTTCATTTCCCACACGATTTGCTTGCCGAAATCCGTCAGTCCATTGTGCTCAGGCTTGGCGGTCGAGGAATCCGCCCATTCGTCGTTATAAAAATGCGTAAGCGTCATATAGCGCACACCCAGATCGCCGAACATACGTAATACACGGATGTCGTTCCCGATCATGTGGCCGCCTTCGACACCGATGAGCGCGGCAATTTTGCCTTGTGCGTGCGCGCGGCGGACTTCTTCCGCCGTGCGACAAAACGCCATGTCCTTCGAATACTTATTTACGTTTTCGTGGACTGCGTCGATCTGGTCCAGCGCTTTTTGAATGGCCGGCGGCCCCATGATTCTGCCGTCGATCCAGATGGAGAAGAAAATAGCGTTCATGCCGCCTTCGCGCATGCGCGGAATGTCGATGTGCCCATCGGGATTGCGCTTGCCGATATCAAAGTCCTTCGAGAAGAAGCGCTGCGTCGTGTCGTCGTGCGTGTCGAGGACGATAGTCGAGAAATGCAGCTTCTTCGCGCGATCGGCGATGTCGTCCCCCGTCGCGACCTGACTCAGCAAAAACCCGGCAGCAAGCAAACAGACAACCAGCGAGACACGAACCTGACGCATGTATTCCTCCAATGGAAAGGGTGCGGCGAGATTCTACCCTATTAGCCAGCCGACCAGCGCTTGTTTCCACGCTTGACGGTTCATCTCGGCGAGAGATTCGGTCAAGGGAATGTCTTTCGGGCAGGCCTTCACGCAGTTCTGAGCGTTTGCACAGTCTTGGATGCCGCCCGGCTCCATCAGCGCCGCAATGCGCTCTTTGGCGTGCATCGCGCCTGTGGGGTGCATGTTGAAAAGACGAACCTGGCTGATGATCGCCGCGCCAATGAATTGGTTGTTGTCATTCACTTGGGGGCAGACTTCGAGGCAGCTTCCGCACGAAATGCAGCGCGACAACGGATAGGCTTTCTCCTGCGTCTCGGGCGCCATCCGTGGGCCTTCGCCGAGATCGTAAGACCCGTCAATCGGAATCCAGCCTTTAACGCGTTTCAGGCTTTCGAACATGAACTGGCGGTCAACGGCCAGATCGCGGACCACAGGAAATTTTGAGAAAGGTTCAAGACGAATCGGCTGCTCGAGCTTGTCCACCAGTGCGGAACACGCCATCCGCGCCTTTCCGTTGATCAGCATGGCGCACGAGCCGCAAACTTCTTCGAGGCAATTCGAATCGTAGCTGATGGGCGTCGTCTTCTTGCCTTCGCGGGTGACAGGCGTCTCAGCGATATCTCGCAGGCAGATGATCACGTTCATGGCGGGACGCCACGGCAACGCAAACTCTTCCCAATAAGGCGTCCCCTTGGGACTGACCTGCCGTTTTACGCGAACGAGCACCTCTTTGGCGTCAGGCATAGAGTCCTCGGCAAAGCTTACCAATACTGGCCGCAGCGAGCTCCAACGCTGGCGATGTCGAAGAGGTTCTATTTTGCGGCGTCATAGCGCCTCGCGCGCGGCGGAATTAGCGAAATGTCAACCGGCTCATAACTGAGCTGGATTTCACCGTGCACCCACTTGGCGCGGGTGGTTTTCAGCCAATTTGCGTCATCGCGTTCAGGAAAATCCGGCTTGTAGTGCGCACCGCGTGATTCGTCGCGTCGTAGCGCGCCAAGAGTGACGACCCGCGCCAGCACAAGCATGTTTCCTAGCTCCCGTGCGAAATTCAAGGTTTGATTGGACCATCGCGTGCGGTCGCTTAAATTAATTCTGCCGTAGCGCTCTTGAAGCTCGCGAAGCCTGGCGTCAGCAACCTGCAAATCTTTGTTTATACGCGTCACAGTAACGTGCTCGGTCATCACTTCGCCGAGTTCCCGCCAGATGGTCATCGGGTTTTCCGTGCCGTCCGGCGATATCAACGCCTGATTTTTCTCTTCTTGCCGCTTGCGCTCGCTCTCGTAGACGTTCGAGCCAACCGTCTCGCAGCCGCTTCCGAGGCTGCGCGCGTACCTCACAGCCGCTGGCCCAGCCAGTCCACCGCCAAAAATACAAGAGACTAGAGAGTTGGCTCCCAGCCGGTTCGCGCCGTGATACTGGTATTCGCATTCGCCGGCCGCATAAATTCCCGGAACATTCGTCGCTTGATCTTCTGCATTCACCCAGATGCCGCCCATCGTGTAGTGCATCGCCGGAAAGACCTTCATCGGCTCTTCGCGAGGATCGACGCCAAGAAACTTTTCGTAAATCTCCAAGATGCCTTCGAGTTTGCGGTCCAGCACTTCCTTCGGTATGTGCGTGACATCCAAATAGACGGCGGCCTGGCCGCGTATCCCCAG
>Ga0210409_10001756_pt1 | contig 27406 bp, 25 predicted proteins | sample IncBWH17MmetaG_FD_161649 | JGI IMG/M metagenome (GOLD analysis project Ga0210409, IMG submission 161649) | Forest soil microbial communities from Barre Woods Harvard Forest LTER site, Petersham, Massachusetts, United States - Inc-BW-H-17-M | ecosystem: Environmental > Terrestrial > Soil >...
GTAATTTCTCTCAGTGCGCTTTGGATGGCCTGCAACCTGGATTCACCCGCGTCGCGGTGGAGCACGATGTTTTCCAGCACCACGATGGCATCGTCAATCACCAGCCCTACAGCGGCGGCGAGGCCCCCAAGGGTCATCAGGTTGAAGCTCTGTCCCGTCAGCTTCAGCACGATCAGCGTCAGCAACAACGTCACCGGAATCACAAGTCCCGCAACAAACGAAGTTCCCCAGTCCCGCAGGAACAGCACCAGAATGACGGACGACAGAATGATCCCCAGCAGCACCGCGTCGCGCACACTCGCGATCGAATCCTTCACAATCGTCGACTGATCGTAGAACGCCTCCAGGTGAACGCCCGGCGGAAGCGTCGGTCTCAGCTCCGCAATCTTCTGATGCACTTCGTTCGCAACATCCAGGGTGTTGCTTTCCGGCTGCCGGTGCACACTGAGCAGTACGGCTGGTTTGCCGTTCGCCGTCACCATCGTGTACACGGGCGCTTCCGACGGCGCCACCTTCGCAATATCGCCCAAGCGAATCGGCACGCCGTCCTTCGACGTCTTCACCACGATTTGCCCGATTTCTTCCGGGGTGCGCACCTGGCCGCTGATCAAGCCGAGCACCAGTTGATGTTCATGCTCCAGCAGTCCGGGCGAATCGATCAGGTTCGTCCGCCGAATCGCGTCGAGAATGTCCGTCACCGTGATTCCCGCTGCCTGCAGTCGCGCCGGATCCGGAGTGACCTGGAACTCCGGAACGCGGCCACCTTGCACCAGCACGCTCGCAACGCCATCCAGCCGATTGATTCGCGGCTTCAAATCGTAGGTGGCAATTTCCCAGAGCTTGCTTTGCGGTATGGTGTCGGATGTCAGGCTGTATCCGAGAATGGGAAACGACGCGAACGTCATTCGGTGCGTTTCGATTTTTGCGGTTGTCGGCAATTCAGGCTGCAGCCGCGCCACCACAGCGTCCACGCGCTGCAGTGTCAGAATCATGTCTGATCCCCAGTCGAAGAACAGATCCACTTCGGCAGAACCGCGGCTGGTAATCGACACCACTTTATTCAGGCCTGGCACGCTGTTCACGGCTTCTTCGATCGGGCGCGTAATGGTCACCAGCATCTGGTCGATCGGCATCACGCCGTTATCGACGCCGATCACAATGCGCGGAAAGTCTGTATTGGGAAACACCGCCACAGGAATGCTGAATGCCAGGTACGCTCCCACCAGCGCCAGGCTCACGATCAAGAACAGAAGGGGCCGCGACAATTTCCGGAACCACGGCACCGCCGCGCCTTGTGGGTCTCTCTTTGCTGGGTTGACAGTCTCTTCCGGCCGCGAATCCATGCCCCGTTACTCCTTGCCCTTCGCAGGAGCAGGCGCACTGTCTTTTTTGTCCGGGGCCGCATCGGCCTTGTCGCCCGCATCGCCGGCATCTTTATCTTTTTCTGGCTCAGCTGCTGGCGCTGCTTCCACTTTGATCTTCGTGTTGTCCGGCAATGCGTACCCGCCCGCCGTGATCACCGGATCATTTTCCTTAATGCCGGATTGAATTTCCGCCAGCTCTTTGTTGCGAATTCCAATCTTCACCTTCGCGAGATGCGCCTTCTCGTCCTTCCCGGCAAGCATCACGTAGTCTCCTGCTTCGGGCGACTTGAACACGGCTGCGGCAGGCACAACTAGCGCATCCTTCACACTTTTGGCCGTCGCTTCAATTTGCACGTTCATCCCGGGCTTCAGCGCGGGATTCGTCTTCAGCGCCTCCACCCAAATTTCGATAGTGGTGCTTCCGGGATCCAGCGCCGGGCTCACCAACATCACTCGCCCAGGGATCGGATCTTCCACACCCGGCACATTGAGTTCCGCGCGATCGCCCACTTTCAGCAACACTGCTTCACTTTGCGGCACATGCGCCTTGGCAATCAGTTTCGAAGTGTTCATCACCGTCAGGATCGGCTGGTTCGCCGTTGCCAACTCGCCCTGATACAGCGGGCGGTCCGTCACCACTCCGTCCATGGGACTGCGAATCACCGAATAACTCAGCTGCGCTTGCGCATTTTCATACGTGCCCTTCGCTGCGGACAATTGACCACTGGCAGCCCTGAGCGCCTGCTCTTTGCCCAACCGCTGCAAATCCGCGAGCTGCTTTTGCGCTTGCTCGTTCTGGCTGCGCGCCTGGATCATGGCCACTTCTGCTGCATCCAAGTCGCGCCGCGGGATGGCTCCCTGATCGAACAACTCTTTTCGCGAGTCGTAGACTTTCTGTTGTGCATCGAAAGCCGCTTTTGCCGCCGCCGCATCCAACTCTGCCTTTTGAATCTGCTGCGGCACGCTCGCTCCCGTGGTCGTTTTGTAGTTGGCTTCCGCTTGTTCGAAATTGCCCTTGCTCTGCTCGGCGGCTCCGGCCAAGTCCGCGTTTTCCAGTTGTGCTAGCGGTTGTCCCTTTTTCACGCAAGTTCCGCGTTGCACATAAAACTTGCTGATCGTCGAAGTGATCTTCGGCGTAATGACCGCCTGCTCCAGCGGAAAAACGACGGCCTCGGACGACACCGTCAATTCAATCGGCCCGCGCTTTGCCGGCGTGGTCTGCACCGCCACCACGGTTTCCGGCTCTTTTTCCGCACTGCTGCAACCCGCCAGCAGCGCCACGGCGCACAGCGGCAATAGCAGCGCCGGCCAGCGGCCCACCACGTACGTCTTTCTTCTCATTCGAGCGTTCATGGAGTCGTCATCACCCCTGTCAGTGTCTGCAGATTCGCCAGCGCCACGCGATAGCGTACCGCCCCGTTCTGGTAGGCCGCGTTGGCCTGTGCAAATGTGCTCTGCGCGTCCACCACCTCAAGCACCGTCGCCTCTCCACCTTTGTAGCGGAGCGTCGTCAACCGCAAGCTTTCCGCGGACAACTCTGCGGATCGTTGCAGCCCGCTCAATTCATTCAAGGCCGTCTCCGCTTCCGAATATAGGGAGCGCATTTCGGCCAGCAATTTCCGTTGCGCGAACGACAACTCTTTCTTGGCGAGTTCACGCTTTAGTTCCGCCTGGCGCACACGACTCTGCGTCGCGCCCCAATTCCACACCGGCAAAGTAAGCGCCGCCATGGCCGAAGAACCTAGGTTGGAAAGCTTCTGCCCATCGATCACCGAATTCGTGGCATAGTTTGGTGCATCGATTCCGTACCAATAATCCAGGCTGATCGACGGCAGATATCCCGCGCGCGCGGCTGTTACGTCGTGTCCCGCGGCCTGCGCGTTGGCCAGCGCCTCGCGAATCTCCGGATTCTCATGCGCAGCCTGCGCTTCAAATTCCTCGCGCAGGGGCAGTGCCACATTCGCGTGGAGATCATCCGCGGTTTCGAAGTTGTCGTTGAAGTCCGGGAAGATCAGCACCGCTAGGTCGAGCCGCGCATTCAGCAGCGTGAGTTGCGCTTCCTGCAATTGCCGCCGGCGGTCTTGGGCCTGCAATTCCGCCTTGATCACATCCGAATGCGCAACTTCGCCGCCGTGTTCCAGCTCTTGCGTCAATTTCAGAAAGGCCTCGCCATCTTGTGCGGTACGCCGCGCGGATTCCATAACTTGTTCCGCGGCGCCCACGGCGAAGTAACTCTGCACCACGGTCACTACCAGCCCGCGGGTGGCTATTTCCGCGCGCGCCTTGGCCGCTGCTGCCAGCGCCGCCGTCCGCCGGTATGCCGCCACCGCTGCCATGTCGAGCGCCTCGTGCACGTTTCCCTGGCTGATATATTCGTGTTCCACATTATTCGCGATGAATTTTACAGTTCCTGTGCCGTTTAACTGTGTGTAAAGGCTGGAGGTGTTGAAAGCAGCCCCAGGCAGCAAACCGGCGCGCGCCTGCACCTTATCTTCCCGGGCTAGTCCCGCATCCGTTGTGGCCGACTGGAACTGTGTGCTGTTTTTTCGCGCCAGGTCGAGCGCGTCTTGCAACGTGATTCGCTGCACCGACGCATTTGGTGACGTTGTCGCCGCTGGAGCAGGCGCCACCTTGGGCACGGGCGCGGACGGCACTTCCTGCGCCTGCAGCGGCAGCACGCTGGCCATGGCCGTAAATCCTGTGAGCAATACTCTGGTTGTTGTTCTTCGCATAGAAAGCATCCGGCCGCGCATACCGTGCCCTGAAGCGCCAGCCCGCAACTCTCTTAACGTATCGGAGAGAACCTAAATGTACGATTAATCGCCCAGAAGCAGCGCGTAGGCAAAGTCCTCAACTAAGTTGGAAGGCAATCGTTTGTAGCGGCCGCCTTCTGAGGCGGGCCCTTCCGCGACTGCGAGGGATACCACTCAAATATCGTTTTCTTGCTTGCTGATCGCCGCGATCTGGTATCGCGTTGGGTCGCTCAACCTACTTACCAACATCTCCCACAGGCAACCACGCCGTGAACGTTGTTCCCGTCGCATCCGACTTCGCCAATTCCAGTCGCCCGTGATGTGCCTCGGCGATCCACCGCGCAATCGACAATCCCAGGCCAGCGCCACCGGAGTCGCCCTCTGCCCGCGAGCGCGCCTTGTCTGCACGGAAGAAGCGCTCAAATATGCGCGTCTGCAACTCCACAGGAATTCCCGTTCCCGTGTCGCTCACACTCAATGTGTAGTCGTCGCCCTGCCGGCGGCATTGCAGCGAGATTTGCCCGCCCTGCTGCGTGTACTTGATGGCGTTATCCAACAGATTCAGCAGCATCCTGCGCAACAGCGCTTCGTCCGCGTCGATCGGCAATTCTGGCTCGATCGCCGCAGACAACGTGATCTTCTTCGCCATGGCCAGTGTTCTGGCTCTGCGCATCACGTCCGCAGCCAGTTCATCCAGGTAAACGCTCTGCAATTGCAACGGATACTGCCCCGCATCCGCCCGCGTCAGCGTGAACAAGTCCTCCACAATGCGCGCCAGCCTCTGCGATTCGTCCTTCAATATTCCCAGCGTCTCGCGGTATTCCTCCGGCGAACGGTCTGCCCGCGAAAGCGTTACTTCCGTCTCGCCGTGCAGGATGGCCACCGGCGTCCGCAACTCATGCGACGCGTCTGCCATGAAGCGTTTCTGCCGTTCAAAGGATTCTTCCAGCCGTTCCAGCAATTGATTGAAGGTCACGGCCAGTTGTCCCAGTTCATCCCGGGGATTCAGCACCGCCAATCTGTCGTGCAGGTTCGCCGCTCCCATTCCGCGCGCTTGCGTAGCCATGGCCGCCACAGGGGCCAGGCTTTTTCTCGCCAGGAAGTATCCGCCCACGCTTGCCAATATCAACGCAATGGGAATTGCCCAGAAAAATGTATCGCGAATGTCTTCCAACATTTCGTGTTGCGGATGCAGCGATTGCAGAACCACCAGGGTGTAATGCTGCCCGGCCAATTCCACCCGCCTGGCGTACCCACGGAAACGTTCTCGTCCTGCGCGAATCGTACGCAGCCCTCGAGGAAAGGAACCGGCAGTGGCTGCCAACTCGCGAAACGGTTTTGAGGCAAAAACCTCAGGGGAAATCCGCTCAGGCGACGGGTCGGCCGCCGGCAGATCCAGCGTGCTGAGTAGTACGTTGCCGTCAGTACCGAGAATCACGAAGATGGTGTCGCGAAAGCGGTGTTCGATCATTGCTTCCCGCGCGGCGTCCTTCACTGTGTCGGGGCTGGCCTGATCCTCCATCTCGGCGTTGAAAGTCGTTGCGAATGCATCCGCAAGCTCCACCAAATTGCTGTCCGTGCGTTGCGAACTATTTCGTTCGTACAGCACATAGGTGAGTACCGCCAAGAGAATCAGCACTAAAGCAAGCGCCAGGGTGTACCACACCGTCAGCCGCATCCGCACCGAATCAAGCATGAGGTTTTCTCGTGGTACTCCCCGACGCTGGCGGTTTTGCGCTTTTACCGTTGCCCGCGCCGGCGTTTTCCCCGCCCGCGTACAGCAAGTAGCCGCTCCCGCGCCTGGTCTGCAGCATCGGTTTAGGCGCGCCCTCGTCAATCTTTCGGCGCAGCCGGTTGATGTATACTTCGATCAAATTGGAAAACGGATCGAACGATTCGTCCCACACGTGCTCTGCGATTTCCGCTCGTCCGATCACGCGGCCCGGGTTGCGCGCCAGGAATTCCAACAGCGCATATTCCTTCGTCGTCAGCGAAATCGCGCGGTTCCCGCGCTTCACGGTCTGCGCCGCCGTGTCCAGCACCAAATCTCCCACCACGATCTGTGGCGAACGAACTTCCTTTGGCCTGCGCAGCAATGCCCGCAGCCGCGCCAGCAACTCCCCAAACTCAAACGGTTTTGTCAGGTAGTCGTCGGCGCCGGAATCCAGGCCGGTAATGCGGTCCTCTACCCCGTCGCGCGCCGTCAGCATCAGAATCGGCGTGCGTTTGCCCTTTGCCCGAATGGCGCGGCAGGTGGCGAATCCATCCATGCCGGGAATCATCACGTCCAGGATCACTACGTCGTAGTCGTTGATTTCCGCCTGGTACACCGCATCGTCGCCATTCGCAACTACGTCCACGGCGTAGGACTGTTCGCGCAATCCTTTCGCCACGAATCGCGCAATCCTTGCGTCATCCTCCACTAGAAGCAGTCTCATGCCCGTATCATACGGCAAATGATTCAGCGCGATAGCAGAGAACTATCGGCGGCCGTTCGAGACGGAGCTGAATGACAAATTTCACTGCCGCGAGAGCCTCTCTTCCATCTCCTCCAGCGACCTCGGCCAATCCTCCCGCAATAGCCGGCTCAGCGCTCGGTCCGCCAGCAATTTCCCGTCGGTCTGACACTGTGGGCAATAGTTCGTCTCATTCGACGCATAGCGGATCCGCTGGATCTTAGTGCCGCACACCGGGCACGGTTGCCCGTATCGCCCGTGCGTCGCCATGCCCACGCGAAACGCCGTCACTTTCTCGGGAAACTTATCCCCCGCTTCCTCTCGCAATCGCTGCGTCCACTCCTGAAGCGAACGTCGCACCGCTTGGTACAGTCGCTGAATCTCCTCGGGCTTCATGCGTTGCGTGAGTCTTACCGGTGAAAGCCGCGCCGCGTGCAGTATTTCATCCGAATAGGCGTTGCCAATTCCGCTGAACATGTGCGGATCGGTCAACGCTCGCTTCAATGTATGATTCAAGGCCGTCAGCGCTGCAGTGAACTCACCGAGCGTCGCGTCCAATACTTCCAGTCCACCGGGATGGAGCTTCGCCAGTTCCTCATCTCCATCGACAACATGCAGCGATGCTCGCTTCTTTGTGGCGGCCTCGGTCAACGTCAGCGCGCCCGAATCGAAGTCCAGCGCCGCCAGCGTTCTCCTTCCGTCCGGAGTTACGCGTTTCTGGCCCCAGTGCAACCGCCCGGCAATCATCAGGTGAAACACCAGCCACAGATTGTTATCGAACTTCAGGGCGATGCGTTTGCCCACGCGCCTCAGGTCCTGCACAGTGTGACCCTGGATCGCTTCAACGGGAGGCTTTGCTGTTCGCAATAAAAATGGTCCGCGGATTTGGATCCGTTCCAGCACGCGTCCCAGAATCCGCTGCTCCAGCGCTTCGATGTACACGGTTATGTCAGGAAGCTCCGGCATCTCGTCTCAGAGGGATCGGGTGCAGCGTGTTCAGTTTGCTTTGTTGGCTGCAACGCCAAAGTCGTAGACGCCGATGGTGGGAGGCCCGCCCAAAACATATTGGCCGGGCGGCAAAGGCTGTTTGGTGGACACGACCACAGTCATCGGCTTCCACGCGGACCCGTCCAGATAGTGCGGTGCGTAGTCGGCAGGGCAGCACGGTTCGGCGGAGCCACCTGCTGCCGCTCCGCCGCCGGAGTGACTCCGAGCGTTGAACGCTTTCCAATCTTCGAAGGATTTCTTGAGCTTTTCTCCATCGGCGTCGGGAAGCAGCATCACCTGCAGGCTGCCGTTCATCATGATAATTGAGCCGACCACCTTGTCTCCCTGAAATACCTGGGCCATCTGAGCGGACGGTCCGAACTTGAAGGTGTAGTCGTCCCATTTAACGACTTCGCTCGGTTTTACAGTTTGCGCGTGGCAACCAAGCACAGGGGCAAGTGCGACTGCGCCTGCCAATGCAAAGGACCGCAGAAAACGGGGAGTAGCCATGGTGGAGCCTTTCTTTCTTGCGGCGAATCTCAGTGCTTCCTGGGCAAGGAGCCTAGTTTAATCCCAAAGCGGATGTAAACCCATGAATGATTTGTGAATGGCTCGCCCCTCGGCTATATCTCTTCGGGCGAAACACTGCGCGAAGGAGTAGAATCGCCCACACGCCCACAGACAGGTCGCAGGTGAATCACGGAGCACCATCATGAATCAAATACAAAAGGCCGGAAACCATTCGCAGCTTTACAATGCCGCCGCCGCCGCTTTCTTTCTATTCACTTTGATTCTTTCGTCGCCAGCCCGGGCGAAAATGGGTGTCGACTTTGATCCCAATCTGGATTTCTCAAAATTCAAGACCTTTGCCTACATCGGCGGCGCGAATATGCTGGAGTTCCGCCAGTTGAATCCAAACTACATCACTGACCGGGTGCATTCGGGGGTGTCGCAGGCATTGATCCAGCGCGGCTTGAAAGAAGTAAAGCCCGAAGAGCAACCAGACCTGGTGGTTCGGTATTGGGCCAATAGCCAATCCCAGATTGTCTCGCCGTCGGCCGGAACTTGGGGACAGTTCGGACAATATGTCAGCGACTACTGGGCGTACACCTACGATCTGATGAGATCGGAAAGCGCCCTGGACGCGTCGCTGGTAATCGATCTGATTGATGCGAAGCGAAAAGACCTGGCATGGCGTTTGTACATGGAGCAGAAAATCGTTGATGATGACAGCATCTGGAATAAAGTGCTGAATGAAATTTCCAAAGGCTTCGAGAGCTACCCGCCTTCCAAAAAACAAATCGAGGAAAAGCGCAAGGAACGCGCCGAGCACCCGCCCAAGCCGGCGGCACAGTGATAGAAGCTAGCGACGAAGAGTTGCGGAGTCGGTAAATGTCAGTTAGCTTTTCCCAGAAGCTGGCGGGCATACGCCGGCGCTTTGCCGGCATCTTCGTGTTTGCAGTAAGCGTAGACGTCCACGCCTTGGCCAAGCCACGTGTCGAAGCGTTTTTTCCAGGCTCCGAGTTGCTTCGGCGTGTAGTTTTCTAGCCGCAGGCGGGCGTAGGTGAATCCGGCGGTGAGCACATCGGGTGGTGTTTGCTTCTCGGTTTCTGACAGGCACAGCGCCGTGTCGTGCTGGCGAAGTACGGCGTAGGTTTCATCTGTGTACCAGGATGGGTGGCGCACCTCAAAGGCGAAAGCGAACGCCGGCGGACGAAGCGCAAGAAAATCTTCCAGCAGCGGGCGATCGAATTTAAACGTGGGCGGTAGCTGCACCAGGATCGGGCCGAGGTGGTCGCCTTCGTTCAGCACACTGGCTACTTCCAGGAAGCGCTTCAGTGTGCTCTCGCAGCCGCGCAATCTCTGAATGTGCGTGATCTGCTGGTTGGCTTTCAGGGCAAAGCGAAAGCCTGCCGGCACGGTCTTGGCCCACTGCAACAGCACGTTTTCCGTCGGCATCCGATAGAAACTGTGATTGATCTCGACGGTGGAGAACTGCTGGGCGTAGAAGCCGAGCATCTCGCGGTCCGGCAGCTTCTGTGGATAAAAACTCCCCTTCCATTCCTTATAAGAGTATCCAGAAGTCCCAACGCGAAGCTGATCCGAGCCAGGCATGATCCACCTCCGATGCCCTGTCATTTAATCACGGTACAGCACGCCCGGAAAAGACAAAGGGCCGCGAATGCGCGCAATCAACGCCCCTTCGTCGTTCGCGCTGGCATGCGTTGGCTGAGAAGCTCGATGGCTTCTTCCAGCCTTTGCTGTCGCTTCCAAAAATCGCCCCACAGATCGCCCTTTTCTTTCAGCCCCGCAAATACCGTCTTGATATTTAGGGTTTCGGGCCGCAGGTTTTTCCGCAGCTCTTGCGGCAGGATGGGTGCGGAAACCGGGGCCTTCGGAAACGCCCGCACGGAATAGGGTGCCGCCAGCGGGCGGCCATGAGCATTCTGTTGAACGTCGATCAATATGCGTCCTCGAGGACGTTTGGCCACGGACCTTTCATTGGTTACCAGATTGGGATGCTCGCTGGTCACCGTGCGCGCCACAATCTCGGCAAATGTCCGCAACTGCTCGTAGGTATAGACAGGCTCGACGGGAATGTATATGTGGATTCCCGTTGCCCCGGAAGTTTTCAGGAAACTCGCCAACCGTAATTCCTGCAACTTCTCATGCAACGCCCCTGCAATCGTGACTGCAACAGAGAATTCCGTGCCCTCGGAAGGATCGAGGTCGAAGAAAAAATAGTCCGGATGGTCCAGATCTTCATAGCGGCTGGACCACGGATTGTGATCGATGCAGCCGAGGCTGGTCAAAAACAGAAGCGAAGCGCGGTCATCAGCGGTGGCGTAGTGAATTTGCTTCCCGCGTTCTTCGGAATCGACGGGCACAGTCTTGAACCAGTCCGGCAGGCCTTCGCGCATGTCTTTTTGGAAGAAAGCCTGCCCCTTGATTCCGTCGGGATAGCGGCGCAAGACCAGCAGCCGGTCGCGGAGAAACGGCAAAATGAAGTCCGCCATGCGGTAGTAGTAGGCCAGCAGCTCCCGTTTGGTATAGCCGGATTCGGGAAAATAGACTTTGTTCAGGTGGCTGAGCCGCACGCGTTTGCCGTCCAGTTCGATGGTCACCGTTTCCGCGCGGCCCTTGAACAACTCCGCTTCAATCTGCGCTTTTGTGTCGAGCACCTTGCCCGTAACCTGGGGCGCGCGAACAACGGTCGGCGCGGTGGTGACAGGTTCGGCTTCGCTCTCCCACCGGCAGTCCGTTGGACGCGCGTCCTCACGAAGCGCCAGGAAAACGGGGTGGCGCAGAACGTGTTCCTGCGTCCATCCGCTGAACTTGACGCGTGCGACCAGCGCCGGCTCTACCCACGATGGCTTTTCATTGGTTTCGGGCACCATCTCGAATGGACAATCGGCAGTCGCCAGTTCTTTCAACTTGCCGCTGATTTCTTCCAGCTTTTTTCCGTCAAATCCGCTGCCCACGTGTCCGATGAAGCGCAGCTTCTTGTCTTGGTACAAGCCCAGCAGCAGCGAGCCAAAGGGTAAAGCAGGAGTGCGCGATTCGGTCCAGCCGCCGACAACTGCATCAAGGGTGTTCGTTACCTTCAGCTTCATCCAATACGCGCTGCGGTCGGAAACATACGGGCTGTCGGCGCGTTTGGCCACGATGCCTTCAAGGCCGGTCTGCTTCGCCAGCTCAAAGAGTTCTTTCCCATGTTCCATCTGGTGATCCGCGTAGCGGAATCGTTCCGAGGCGTGCACCAGGCGCTGCAGGAGTTGCTTGCGTTCCAGCAGCGGCGCTTTGCGAAGATCATAGCCATCGCAATAGAGAAGATCGAACGCGAAGAAAACCACGGGTATCTGCGAAACCAGATGCTCGCTCGGCGCTCGCACGTGCATGCGTTCCTGCAAGCGTTCGAAGCTGCTAAGGCCGCGCTCATCCAGCGCCACGATTTCTCCATCGACAATCGCTTGCGAGGCCGCAAAAGCTTGCGGAAGAAAGGCCAACTCGGGGTAGCGTTTGGTGATGTCTGCGCCGTTACGGGAGCGCAAGGTCGAAGCGCCATCCTCAATTCTGGCCAGCGCGCGCACTCCGTCCCATTTAATTTCAAACAGCCAGTTCGGATCGGAGAACGGATGCGCGCCAAGCGTGGCTAGCATGGGTTCGACGTGAGACGGCACGGCACTTTTTTGCGCGCCGTCCAGCTCACCGGGCTGGATAGGATTCGCTTCGCGCTTGGGCGGCAACTCTTCAGAAATTTCCTTGATAGTGCGGCCCGTGAGGACCGAGCCATCGTGCTCGTCGATGTTCCAGGCGGGATCTTCGTTGGCATCCTTATGCTTGATGAACAGCCATTCGTTGCCCTTCTCGCTTTGTTTCAGCTTGACGAGCACAAAACTCCCGTGCAGCTTCTCCCCGTTCAGATTGAACTTGATCTCTCCTCGCTCGATTTGTTTGCTCGCGTTCGCGTCGCCAATCACGCTGAAGGTTCCGCGATCCCACACCATCACCGTTCCCGCGCCGTAATTGCCCTCCGGGATTTTTCCCTCGAAGTTCGCGTAGTCCAACGGATGATCTTCGGTTTGCACCGCCAACCTCTTGTCCCCGGAGTTCAGCGAAGGTCCCTTGGGCACCGCCCAGGATTTCAGCGTTCCATCGATCGCCAGCCGGAAATCGTAGTGCAGCCGCGTTGCCCGGTGCTTCTGAACCACGAACGTGTCGCCATGCTCGGCGCCGGGACGGACCTCCAACTGTGGCAATTTCGGTTTCGGCAGGCGCGTGGGTTTGCCAGCCGGGGCAGGTTTGTCCTGGATCGGAACTGCGGCGGGTTCGGGCTCGCCGGACGGCTCCGGTGTGCGATCGAAGTGCCGTTTTCGCTTGTATTCTTCGAGCTTGCCCATGAACGGATTCTATCTCAGCCTGTGATGGGGGTAGCAGCCTTGCCTGGCTACGATCCCTGACCAAACCTATGGCGACTCATTTAACAAAATGAGCAATATCGCATGGGTTCATCTTGATTCTGGCCTGCCGGAAGGCTAACCTTAAAAGCCTGTGCGCGGATCCCTAGGCTGCTCACCGAAGGAGTATCCACATGGCTACCACTGTCTGGAAGGGTCACCTCACCTTTGGCTTGATTTCCATACCCGTGCGGATGTTTGCTGCGGCTCGCGGTGAACGCATCAGTTTCAACCAACTCCACAAGGAATGCCATTCGCGGCTCAAGCAGCCGTTGTTTTGCCCCGTTTGCAACCGCAACGTCGAGCGGTCTGAAATTGTGAAGGGCTACGAGTACGAAAAAGATCAGTACGTCCTGTTCAGCGAGGAAGAGCTGGACAAGATGGAGCCTGCCTCGGCCCACGTCATGGAAATCCTGGAATTCGTCAAGCTCAACGAGATGGATCCCCTGTACTTCGATTCCTCCTACTACATCTCGCCGGAGGAAGCCGGAGTGAAAGCCTATAAACTGCTCATGAAGGCTATGGAAGAGTCTGGCTACGGAGCGATCGCCAAGCTGACCATGCACCAGCGGGAGCACATCGTGATTATTCGCCCGGGCAGCCGGGGCATGACGTTGCACACCATGTTCTATTCCAACGAGATTCGCGCCGCCGAATCTATTCCCACTGACAACGTCGAAGTAAAGGAACAGGAAAAGAAACTCGCCGAGCAACTGATTGCCAGTCTCGCGGCTCCTTTTGAGCCGCAGAAATATCGCGACGAATATCAGGAGAATGTGCGCGCGCTGATTGCCGCCAAGCTTAAGGGACAGGAAGTTACGGAAGTTGCCCAGCCACATCTGGCACCGGTAATCGACTTGATGGAAGCGCTGAAAAAGAGCATTGCGGAGAAGAAAGCACCTGCTGCTGCCACCGCGGAGGTTGCTGCAGGGCCCGTTCCCGTGGGGAAGAAGCCTCCCGCGCGAGCTGTGCCGCCAGCCGCAGCTACGCAGCAGAAGAGGGCAGGGAAGAAGCTGGCCGGATAATTCTGAATGGGTACGACCGACAGATTCAGTCCCCAAGACGTCCAGCGAATTTTGGGTCTCACCGGGAAGCAGTTGGACACCTGGGACCGTTTGCGCCTGGTTTCTCCCCGAAACGATTTGGGAAGCCCTTCTTACGATTTCCGGGATCTGATCGGCCTGCGCACTGTAAAACAACTAATCGAAAACGGAGTATCCGCGAACCGCCTGCAACGCACGGTGGCGGCGCTTCGCGACAAACTCTCTCAAGTTCACGTACCACTCGCGGAGCTTCGTGTTCTTTCCGACGGAAAGGACGTCATTGTTGAACGCGAGGGAGCGCGCCTGGAGCCGCTATCGGGCCAGTTCGTATTGAATTTCGAGACTCGCGAACTGCACGAACGAGTACGCGTCATGGCCGAGCCTACGGCCGACGAATGGTTTGCCAGGGCGCTGCAGTATGAAGCCGACAGAGCCACCCGGGCGCAAGCGCTCGATGCTTACGATCGCGCTCTGCGCCTCGATTCGCAAAGGCTCGATGCGCTGATCAATTGCGGAACCCTGTATTACGAGGATCGCAGCCTGGAAAAAGCCGCGGAATGTTTTCGCCGCGCTCTCGCTCTGGATTCGGAAAACGCCTTGGCGCATTTCAACCTGGGAAGTGTGCTCGAAGATCTCGGCGATCTCGAAGCTTCAAGACAGCATCTCCGGCAAGCCGTGCGCCTGCTGCCTGACTATTGCGATGCGCATTACAATTTGGCTTTCGTTTGCGAGAAGCTGGGCGCGGTTGCCGAAGCGCAGGAGCATTGGCAAGCCTATGCAAGCCTCGATCCCGTGGGTCCCTGGTGCAACTACGCTCGCCAGCGCCTCGCTTCTTTCAAGTCCGCAAAGTCGGCTGTCACCACATAGGAGCTCGCCGCGTTCGCCTGAATTCTAAGCCAACGTGAACTCATCTATCACCTAGAGGTGCAAAGCAAAATGTGCAGGAACATCAGACCGCTTTTCAATTTTGATCCGCCTGTCACTCCCGAAGAGATTCGCGCGGCTTCGCTCCAGTTCGTCCGGAAGATTAGCGGCTTCACCAAGCCGTCCCTCGCAAATGAAGCCGCGTTCCTCGCGGCCGTCGACGATGTTGCCGCTATTTCCGCTCGCCTGATTCACTCGCTCGAAACCAGCGCGCCACCCAAAAATCGCGAACAAGAAGCCCTGAAAGCGAAAGCTCGCGCCGCGGCCAGGTTCGGCGATTGAACCCGCCCAACCCGGTGAAGTTGCTCCTCGGCTAGCATCCTTCCGATAGAGTCGATTCGGCTAGATGCTTATAACTCATTTAAAATAAATGCTTTCCATGTCACAGCGGGCAGCCCGGTATGACACTGGGGGCCCCAAGCCTTTACAACTTTTTACAATCCTTTGCGCCGTCTTGACACACTCCGTTTGGCGGGCCTTTATAGTCTTGTTTCGGTAAGGCGAATGAACGACGCGGGTGAGGCGAGAATGTCCAAGAAGAAATGGTTGACGGACCGCACGAGAACGCTGCTCACGCTTGAACTTGCAATCACGCTCCCGGCGGCGGCCCTGATGGCATTAAGCGTTTGGAACCTGAAGCATATCCAGCGCTCTGAGGCCTTCGAAGCGGCCTTCCGGCAGGACTTTTCCCACGTGCTGGCGATCGCGGAAAAGAAAACCTTGTACAAGGCCAATGACCTGATCGCCCCGGTCCGTGAGGAGTTCCCAAACCCCGACCAAGACCGCGCCACGATCAAGGCCAAGCTCGAGCACATCCTCTCGGAGCATCCCGAATTGGCGTATGCCTTTCTGTACGACAAGAAGAACAACCTGATGGTGAGCCGCGCGCAGCCCGCCCGCGACAAGGATCCGGAGTTCTGCGCACGCGCGCAAGGCGCGATCAACATGGTAGCGACTTGGTTCCCCCTGGATGCACCTGACTTGTCGGCGCGTGTTCGAATGATGGAGGAAAAAGACGAAACGCCTGTCGTGTTCGATGGTGGGTGGTACCATCAGGAGAATCAGTACACTTATTGGAACCTCACTTATTTCCTGCCCCCGAATGTCGACAAGGATCGTGTAGTGCTTGGCGCTGTCGCGTTTGATGATGACTATCTGAAGCAGACCTTCTTGCCGGCTATGATGAAAGACGTATTGAGCAGCAAGAGCGAAGTTTTAAGAGGCGACAATCCGCCAGTCATGATGATACGTCCGTCAAAGGATTACACACCCTGGGTGACTTCCGGCAATTGGGGAGAAGGTAAGGCGGAGGCGGAACGCAATTTTCAGGGTGTTTTCCCGAACTTAACCGCAGCGATCAAATACCAGGGCATCACGGTCTCAGATATGGTGTCCAGGTTCCTTCGGTACAACTACCTGGTTCTGACCGCACTCTCGTTATTGATGATCGGCGGAATCTGGCTCACTTATCGCAACGTCTCCAGAGAAATGAATCTGGCAAGATTAAAATCCGATTTCGTTGCCAACGTCTCGCACGAATTGCGTACGCCCCTGGCGCTCATTCGCCTCTATGCCGAGACCCTGGAACTGGGTCGGATTTCAGCAAAGGAAAAATACCAGGAATATTTCCGCATCATCCGCGAGGAGAGCGAACGCTTGACCGCGCTCATCAACAATATCCTGGACTTTTCCCGCATCGAGGCTGGACGCAAGGAATACGAGTTCAAGGAGACGGACCTCGCGGAACTGGTTCATTCCACGTTGGAATCCTACCGTTTCCAAATCCAGCAAAACGGTTTTGCCTTTGAGGAAAACATCTCCGGCGATATTCCGCCGGTAAACGTGGATCGCGAAGCTATCGCGCGCTCGCTCCTCAACCTTGTGAACAATGCGCTGAAGTACTCCAAGGATGACAAGTTCATTGGTGTGCGCTTGTACCGCTCGAACGGCTCCGTGAATCTGGAAGTCCGCGACCACGGCATCGGAATCCCGGCCAACGAGCAGGATAAAATCTTCGAGAAGTTTTACCGCTGTGGGGATCCGTTGGTACACAACGTGAAGGGATCGGGCCTGGGCCTCTCGCTCGTTCGGCACATCGCACGGGCGCACGGTGGCGACGTGCTGGTCGAAAGCCACCCGCAGAAGGGCAGCAAATTTACGATCGCGTTGCCGCTGGCTTTCCCTGCGCAAGCTGGAAGCGGAGTCGCCTGAGGGAGTGGAAGAGTTATGACGCACGGCAAGGCTAAAGGAGAAGGCATGGGAACAGCGAAGATTTTGATCGTCGAGGACGAGCCGAACATGGTTGCCGGCCTGCGCGATAACTTTGAGTACGAGGGTTTTCAGGTGCTGACGGCGCTCGATGGTGTCGAAGGACTCGAACGCGCACTGAAGGATTCACCGGACCTGGTGGTGCTGGACGTGATGATGCCGCGCATGAGCGGGCTGGATGTGTGCAAGCAGCTGAAGGCCAAGCGTCCTTCGATTCCCATCATCATGCTAACCGCGCGCGGACAGGAGGTCGACAAGGTGGTCGGCCTGGAACTCGGCGCCGATGATTACGTCACCAAGCCGTTTTCCATCCGCGAATTGCTCGCTCGCGTGAAAGCCGTCTTGCGGCGCGCACAAACACTCCCCAAAGATCAGGACCGCTATTCCTTTGGTGATGTCGAAGTAAATTTGCGGAGCTACCAGGTGCGGCGTGGCGGTAACCCGGTGGAATTTTCCAGTAAGGAATTTGACCTGCTAAGACATTTTCTTTGTCACACCGGAGAAACGCTCAGTCGCGAGCGGCTGCTTGACGAGGTTTGGGGTTACGAGAATTTTCCAACGACTCGGACGGTGGATGCTCACATCGTGCGCATTCGCCAGAAGCTGGAGCCAGTTCCGGAGCAGCCCCGTTTCTTTCTGACCGTGCATGGAGTGGGCTACAAGTTCGTGGGATGAGGATGAGGGGAACATGATCATGCCAACCGCAGAAACGCCGATCGGCACGCGAAAGCTGCCTGAGAATCGTCAGGTGTGTGAGAAGAAACGCGCTGCGGGAGATCGCGCGCCCGAGTGTTTACCAACCGTCACGTCACCGAACCTCACGGAGAGCATCCAATCACTGCGGGAAGAACGCGATACCGTGCGCGCTGCACATGCAAAACTGCAACAAGCCATCTACGAAGCCGCCCAGGTCCAGCGGCGGCTCTGCGCTCCACGCGAATTGGTTTCGGGCGAGTTTGAGATCGCCGGCGAGATTTTCCCAGTGCGCCATTTGTCGGGGGATTTTTTCAAGGTGATGCAACTCGACTCCGTGCTGGGGCTCACCGTGGGGGACATCGCTGGCAAGGGTTTGTCCGCGGGAATCTGGCAAGCGCATCTGATGGACTTGATTCAGCGCAACGCGCGGACTTACCTGCTGGTGGCCGATGCGGTCGCCGCCGTCAACCGCGAGCTATGCCAGGACAAGAGCGAACCGCCGATCGCGGCGCTGTTCTTTGCGCGGCTCGATCTGGAGCGAAACGAACTGGTGTACTGCAACGCCGGCCTACCACCCCCGCTGATTCTCAGGCGCAACAAGTCCGTCGAACGGCTGGAAGAAGGCGGCCCGATGCTCGGCGCACTCCACCAAGCGACCTACCATTCCGGGACTGTGCGCCTGAATCCCGGCGATATGTTGCTGGCATATTCCGACGGGCTGACGGAATGCCGCAATCCGCGCGACGAAGAGTTTGAGATGGCAAGGCTAACTTCTGCAGCGGAGGCCGTCAGCGGCGCAAGCGCGAACCAGGTGCTCTTCTCCACGCTCGGCGCGGTACTCGACTTCGCCGACGCCTGCCCGCCCGGCGATGACTTGACACTTTTGGTTGTGCGTCGTCGCGAAGCCAGCGCGCACCGCGCTTCCGCGGACAACAAGGATTTCCCGAAGACTCGCCGTCGGCCGGCGTCGGTTGTGCGACCGAGGAAAGTTACGAGCAACGAAGAAGGAACTATTAAACAGCTCGCTGAATAATCGTAACGACGACCTCCACAACCTGCACCGTGCGGACCAGACAGTATTGGTGTGCAAACTCAAAGGAAAGGACTGGCGATGGCAACCGAAGCAACTTCGATGCTCATGGAAGGACCGCAGGTCTCCTCAGCCCTGCCGCAGTCGCAGCCACAACCAATCTGCCCCGATGTTTTGGGCTCCATCTACACCGATCACTATCAATACGTTTTGCGGGTGTGCCGGCGATTCTTTCGGCAACCGGAAGACGCCGAGGACGCTGCCGCGGAAGTCTTCCTGAAGCTTTACCGTGTGCTGCACCAGAGAGACGAAACCATGCCCTTCCGCCCATGGGTCTCACAGGTGGCGGGGCGGCACTGCATCGATAAGCTGCGGCAAAGAAAATGCGAGAGAAGTTCCTCCCTGGAGGACATCGACATCGGCGGCTTCACCGATCATTCGGCTCTTTCACCGCTCTCTGAAATTTTGCGCAAGGACGAGCAGCGCCAAATCCGGAAACACCTGACTCGTTTGCCGGAAAAGTACAAGGTGCCCCTGGTGCTGCTGTACTACAAGCGCATGAGTTACTCGGAGATTGCAGGCACGCTGAACACGCGCCTTCCCGCCATCCGAATGATCATCTTTCGGGCCAAAGACTTCCTGCGCCGCAATTTGCGACGCGAACAGTCCGGCGAGAATTAACCCACGGTGCGTGGGCTCGGCGCGCCGTGCTCTAGTGGGTGTCGATCTGAATTTCTGGATATTGTGGGGACACGTTCGTCAACTCACTTGCAGGGGTGCCCTTCAGGTAGACGTCAAAGAACGTGTGCACATATGTAGTCGTAATCCTAAGCCCGCGACGGGCGTCGAGCTTTCCAAACGCTCCAACGGAACTGATTGCCTTCATCAGGTATTGACTCTTCAGCAGACTTTGATCGCTGAAGCTGAAATGATGCGCGCCGCGAATGGTAATTAGCAATCGGCCATTTGGAAGCCGGTCGTCAATGGATCGAATGTTGGCGAGAATCTGCTTGCTGGCGGGATCTGACAGTTCGCGGCTGTGATCGCTGAGAATAAACAGGAACGGCTGTTTGACGCCCTCCTGCACCACGCTGCCGTAGGGTGCGCCATCGATATCGATTCCGGCCTTGCATCGCGGGTCGTCATGACAGAATTGCAACGCTGTTGCGCCGCCAAACGAATGCCCAAACATGCCGAGCCGTTGCAGATCCAGCCTGCCCGTAAACTTGCCGGATGGATCAGCCGCGTTCAGTTGCTCCAGTTGGCTCACTACGAACTTTGTGTCGCTCGTCCACATGGGCAGAAGTCCATTGATCAGGCGATCCGCCTGGTCACCCAGCAGGTTCTCAGGATTGTTCGCCGGGGCTCTGGTGACCACGCGGTTGTCCGGCAACACGACGACGAAGGTTCTGTAAGGCGCGTCGAACCCCACCACGACGTAGCCGTGACTTGCCAGATCCTCGGCGAGTGTCGTGAAGTCCGTGGTCAAAGCTCCCCCACCAGCCCGCATTATCGCGACGGGATAGGAGCGCTCTTCCTGCGATATGTCGGGATCAGACGAGCTATGGACTCGGACCACGGACAAATCTCGCGTAAAGAATCGACTCATCAGCACGCCGGAATGTTGCACCAGGGCCAGGCGCCATGGCGCTGGCAAATACTCGGCTTGCGCGGTTGACGTCGGAGCCGTCGATGGATACCAGATCCAAACCACCACTTCCCGTTTTGTTCTTGGAGGGGGCGCCAGTTCGTCCGTCTCCGCGTTGTTGACCCATGTATACGTTGTCCGCCCTACGGCAAAGTGGCCTGTGGGTTCCGGTAGTGTGATTTCCGTTTTGTGCTCCCACCAAAGAACGGCGAGCAGCAGAATCACGCCGCCCACGGCAAGCATTGCCAGCGCCGCGAGTCCTCGAGCGATAGACTTAACAAGTTTGCCGAGCATTGAAAGATCACCCCGCTTGGGTTGAATAGCGCTAAGCGGAACTTACGGTAGCACGTGTGCTTTATGAAGTAAAGTACTTGGCGTTGCGAAAGAGCCAAGGCTTGCGCGGAGCTGGCCAACAAAAACCTGATGTGTTTTGCCACTTTCGTCGCACTAACCCCTTCGTACGGTATCGCGGCGTCATTTACCTTTTTTATACTAGGTCTATGCTGGCCAGTCATACTGGCAATCCTTTGAAAACCGCGTTTCTCCTTACCCTCCTTGGTGTATTTCTCATCACAAATTCTTGTGGACGCGCCAAAGCATCGCCTTCCCCGGTTGCCACGGCCGCGGTCATGAAAGCGATTCAAGACTACGGCCGCGATCATCACAGCCTTCTAACCCCTGGCAGCTTGGCAAAACCCGACGAGCTCGATGGGCTATACATACAGTGCCCGCATCAAGAACTTGTTGGTCCAGGAGGATTTCGCGCAACTCGAGAAAATCGCGCAGCAGAATCGCATGGAAAAGGGCCGGCTGCTCGGCGGCGTCTGGAAAACGTTCGCACTCTACAATGGAACTGGAAAGCCAGTGTCGGCGGGAACACCCACCGATTCAGACTACGCCGCGCAAATTGCCAGGGTGAAAAGGTGGATTGCGGCTTATACAGACTCCCCGACACCCCGGATTTCTCGGGCCTGTCTCTATCTGAACTATTCGTGGCTGGCGCGAGGTTCAGGCCTTGCCAACAGCGTATCTGAATCTCAGTGGAGTCTGTTCAAGAGTCGTAACGCTCAAGCGAAAGCGATACTTCTCGAGGCCGGCACCCTTAAAGAAAAAGACCCTTTCTGGTACGAGGCCATGCAGTTGGTGGCTCACGACAAGGCTGGGACCAGACCGACGTCCGCGAGCTTTCCGATGATGGCGGAAAAACGTGGGAGCCAAACTTTGTGGCCACGTTGACGCGAGAGAAATGAGGTGAACGTGAGCGACAAGATGCTGATTCGACCCGTCCAGCACGGCGATTTTGCGCAATGGAAACCGCTTTGGGATGGCTACAGCGCGTTTTACGGCCGGTGAACAATGCCGGGACGTACGAGTTCGCGCCATTGGACGCCATCACCGAGCAATTGTTCCACAAGCAGTTCAATTTGAATGTACTTGGTTTATTGCTGACCACGAAAGAAGCGGTGAAGCTCATCGGCTCGGAAGGCGGCAGCATCATCAACATCGGTTCGGGCGTCAGCACAGTTTTTCCACCCAATGCAGCGACCTATGTGGGTACGAAGGCTGCTGTCGACGCCATCACCGTCGTGCTCGCAAAAGAACTTGGCCCGCGCAAGATTCGCGTAAACTCCATCAATCCCGGCATGATTGAAACCGAGGGAGTGTACGCCGCCGGTCTGAATGAAGGGGATTTCCGTAAGTGGGTGGAGTCGCAGTCTCCGCTCGGGCGCATCGGTCAGCCGAACGATATTTCTCCGACAGCCGTGTATCTGGCATCGTCCGATTCAAAATATCTCACCGGCGAAATCATACGTGTCACCGGCGGCATTCTCTAAAATAAAGCGCTTCCGAGCGACGGTTCTGGCTTTGGAAGAACATCTTCAAGTTTTCCGCCAATGTGTTCTCAAGAAATTTGACAACAGGGCACTGGCCACTCGTCTGGGTGACTGCGGTCACACATGTTTCCCGCCTGCGACGCGTATCGTATACGCAATGGGCTCGTCCGTGTAACGAGGGACTGTTGCTGCCCTCTCAAAACCTCATGTTCGAGTTTCGACGAGCGCGTTCACAACAACCATGCACTTGCTTCGACTGGATTATATTTCCTGCATTCTGACCGTCGCTTCGACTATTCTGCTAGGCAAAAAACGGTGGGAAGGCTGGCTGATTGCCGGCCTGAACAGCGCCCTGATCTGCGTGATTGCCGTGGACACATCACAATTGGGATTCATCCCGGCTAATATTTCTTGCCGCGCGTTGTACAGCTATAACATCCGCGAATGGAACAAAATCTCTCACCCTCCAAACCAGCAGGCATAGCGACTCAATAGGCCCTTTGTTTTCCGGCTTGTTCCAGCCATTTGTTCAGCACGCCTGCGAAAAAAGCCGGCATCTCCGTAAAGGTCAATCCCATTCCTTGTTTCGGCTCGAAATACACCACCGTCGCGTGCGTTTCCAGAAATTCTGTCTCGGTATAGATTTCCATCAGCACGTTGGTCCCTTGGGGAAGTGGATTCACCATTTCCACGTAACACCCGTGCTGGCTGAGGTCGCTGACTCGCGAGACCGTGCGAACGCTTTCCTTTTCGTCGATGATTTCCGCTCTCGCGGTGAACGGATGCCTTGGTGCTCGGCGTCTTTCGGATTGCATGGTGTTGGCCTATCGGGGGCGGGCTTCGCAATGCTAAACCAGTGTTTTGCCCCCAGCAAGAGCCTGTATTGTTTCTTGGCCCGCCTCCGCAGCACCGGCGGATGGAAGGAAGTTATTCGTCGCGAAGAGCAATCATTGGGTCCACGCTCATGGCCCGCCGCGCCGGAACATACGCGGCAAGCGCCGCAACGGAGGCTAGAGCAATTGCGACGCACACGAATGTGAGCGGGTCCCTGGCTGAAACATCGAAGAGCAAGTGGCCGAGCACTCGCGAAGCCGCGAGCGCGCTAATCCCTCCGAGAATGAGCCCCGCCGAAATCAGGATAAGCGTCTCGCGCGAGACGAGCCCAAATATCGCGCTGCGTGAAGCTCCGAGCGCTATACGGATGCCGATTTCATGCGTCCGGCATGCAACCGAATAGGAAATGACTCCAAAAATTCCGGTCGCCGCCAGCATCAATGCCATCGCGGCAAATAGTCCCAACAGGAATGTGCGAAACCTGGGTTGCGCCACCGAGGCGTTTAGAGCGTCCGGCATCGACGCGATATCACTGACCGGCAAATCCTTATCGATTTTTGCCACGTCATGGCGAAGCGTTGCCGCGACACTGGCTACGCTCAGGGGGCTCTTCACGACGACTACTGTGCCAGGATAAGGCGCTTGCGTGAAAGGGACGTACACCATTGGCTTGGGAGCGTCACCTAAGGACACGTCCCGCACATCACTGACAATGCCCACGATCTGGCGCGGGACTCCCGGATCAGGTGGAAAGGCGAACGAAACTTGTTTTCCCAGCGCATTCCCGCTCGGAAAATACATTTCCGCCAAGGTTTTGCTGATGACCGTAACGTTCGGCCTCGACATCACATCGCGCTGCTCGAACAGCCGCCCGGCCAAAAGCGGGATCCCCATGGTTCGGAAGTAATCGCTGCTGACGGAAACGTAGTCCGCGGTTCTGGACGTGTTGGCAGAAAGTGGAGGCTCTCCGACGATATCGAACGGCACTGGGGCGTTTCGATCCGCGATCGGCGCGGGAAGAGTGACGGCGGAACTTTCTAGTCCGGGCTCCGACTGCATTTGCCGAAGCAACTCGTCAGAAAAAGCGATCCACTGCTGCGGAGTCGAATACTGCGCACGTGGCAGCGGGATCTCGGCCTTCACGATGTGTTGAACGTTGAACCCGGGATTGACGGCAGTAAGCTTGGCAAAGCTGCGCAGCAACAATCCGGCCGCCACAAGGAGCACCACCGCGAGGGCAATTTCTCCGCTAGCAAGCATGTTGCGCGCGCGGCGGCCACCGCTGCTCTCGCCGGAACGCGCGCCGCCTTCGCGTAGGTTTACTTGCAAATTCGAATTAGCGACGAGAAACGCCGGAGCCAACCCGAAGGCAATGCTGGCGAGGGCCGACAGCACCAGCGCAAAAAACAGAACAAGATGGTCCACGCGAATGGTGTTCACGATTGGCACTCCCGCGGGGATCAGCGCGACCAGCACTTGAACGCCCCAATACGCCAGCGCGATTCCGACTACTCCGCCCAGCAAACCCAGAACCGCCGTCTCGCTCAATAGTTGACGAATAATCCGCGCGCGGCCCGCTCCGAGTGTGTTCCGTACGGCGATCTCTCTGGCGCGCGATGTTGCGCGGGTGAGAAGCAAGTTGGCGATATTGGCGCAGGCAATCAGCAACACCAGGCCAACGGCGCCGAGCAGTACGAATAGCGCGGGCTTCACATTTTCGATGATCATTTCTTGCAGCGCCGCTGTGCGGATGAGCCAGTCCTTATTCTCGGCAGGGAACTCCTTCGCCAGGCTCGCGGCCAAGGCATTCATCTCTGCCTGAACCTGGCTCATGGGAATTCCGGGCTTAACGCGCCCGGTTACCTGCAGCCAGTGCCCGGTCCGTCGCTCCATCCAGCGGCCAAAAAGCGGATCTTGAGGAAGTGGGACCCAGAGTTGTGGCGCTTCCGTGACTGCAGGGAAAAGTGGAAAACGAAATTCCGCCGGCATGATTCCGACAACCGCAAAAGCGCGCTTCTCCACATCAATAGTGCTTCCAATTATCTTGAGGTCACCGCCCAGCGGCCCGCGCCACAGATTTTCGCCAAGGATGGCCACGGCCGGAGCTCCGGGCTTGCCGTCTTCGGAATGGAAAGTGCGTCCGGCGAGAGGTCTCGCCTCGAAGAGCGAGAAAAACTCTCCTGTTACCACTGCGGTATTCACGACCAAAGGCTCGCCTCGTCCGGTAACCGTAAGCTGGTGACGTTGCGCTCCCGCCATCGCACTGAAGACATGATTCTGCTCGCTAAGTGCTTTGAAGTTCGGATACGACCAGGCCATTTGTCGCGTTTCGTCCTGCGCGTACTGCTGGAATACGTTGAACACCTCTTCCGACTTGGCGCAGGGTAGCGGTTTCAAGAGCACCGCATAAACCACGCTAAAAATCGCGGTATTCGCGCCGATGCCCAACGCTAGGGTCAGAACGGCCACTGCGGTGAAGCCTGGATTCTTGCGTAGCATCCGCAGGGCGAAGCGCAAGTCTTGCCAGCAGGTCTCGACAAACGATTCCCAGCCGGCGGCGAGGACGGTTTCTTTTGCCACGCCAAGGCTCCCCCGTTCCAGTCGTACCGCTCGAGCTGCATCTTCACGGCTCATCCCCTGCTTCATCTTTTCCTCGATTGCCATGTCCAGGTAGGTGCGTAGTTCCTCGTCCAACTCCTGATCGGTTTGTTCTTTTCGCAACAGCGATCGAAGCCCGCTTGCTAGGTTCTGCAAGAAAGACATGGCTGGCTTATTACGCCTCCAAAATTCTGGCAATCGCCGCTACCTGCCTACTCCATTCCCGCGTTTCGCTGCTGAGCCGCTTTCGTCCTTGCTCTGTCAAAGCGTAATACTTTGCTCGCCTGCTGTTCTCGGTGGCGTTCCATTCACTTTTAATCAGTCCGGCTCGTTGCAAGCGCTGGAAGGCCACAAACAACGAGCCCGCATTCACGTGGAAGACGCCTTTGCTGATCTGTTCGATGCGGACGGCGACGCCATATCCGTGCATCGGCTCTAGCGCCAGCGTTTTCAAAATCAGCATGTCTAACGTGCCTTGCACCAGATCACTCGGTTTGTCCGCCATCAAGACTGTCCTCCTGATAAACAAGAGGAGAATACTCCTTTCATCCTGATTGTCAAGAGGAGCGAGCGAAGATGAAGATAGGGTAGTGGTAGCTCTTCCGGGGAATGAACTAACTCGAGGTTCTATTTCGTCTGCACCGACACGCTGGTTCCATTTCGAATCGCATCCGTTGCGTTGGCTACTACAACATCGCCCGCGCGCAAATCACCAAAGATTTCAGTTTTCCCGTTCACCGTTACACCGGGTTTCACGTCAACCCATTCGGCTTTTCCTTGGCGCAGGCGAATCACGAATGTGCGTTGCAGGGCTGTGGTCACGGCCGTTGGATAAGGACCTGAATTGGCCAAACCACATTTGCGAAGGAACCGGAGGTGATCTGGGCGTCCGCGTTGCGCAAATCGAGTTGTGCAGTAGCAAGTTGCGCCTCAGCGCTATGCAAAGTGGCCTTAGCCTGGGTGCCCCGCGCGACTAGCTCCGGAGCCGAAAGTCGGATGACCAAGTCGCGGCGCGCACGCGGGATCCGCGATCGACCGATATGGAGCCGAAAAAGCGCTTGCAATTGATTTAGTGTTGTAGTTAACTATAACACACGATCAGTACGCAGTCTCCGCTTGGCTCTTCTCGAGGAGCACCGCCAAAGCGATCAGATCGTGCAGAAGCTCAAGGAGAATGAATATGAGATCCTTACGTTCCATCCTGTCCCTCGTCGCGCTAATCTCGCTAGCCACCGTGACGGTCGCGCAGTCGGATGCCCAAAAGGCGCCGTCTGATTCGCAAAGAGCCTTCGACAAACTGAAAACTCTGGCCGGTTCTTGGGAAGGCCGCGTAACCACCATGCCGCCGCAGCCCGGAATGGGAGACGGGGCGCTCACGGACATCTCGCTGCGCATCACTTCACGGGGAAACGCGATGGTGCATGAGATGAAGGAAGCGGGAACGGCGGACGATCCGGCTCGTTACGACCATCCGGTCACCATGCTCTACCTGGACAGCGATCGCCTGCTCCTGACGCACTATTGTGATGCCGGGAATCGGCCTCGTATGTCTGGCAAGATGTCGCCCGACGGAAAAACGGTGGAATTCGAATTTATCGATGTTGCCGGCGGCACGCAGTACGGGCACATGCACCATGCCGTGTTCACGTTCATCGATGCGAACCATCACATCGAGGAATGGACTTACATGATGCCCGGTGACAAGCCGGTCCACGCGCATTTCGACCTGCAGCGCACGAAATAACGGGGGCATATCTCTCTGAGGGCTATGTGGAACCCATGATGGATCGTGAGTGGAACGACAGCCAGCCGATTTACCGCCAGATTCGCGACCGCGTCGTCGCGATGATACTCGACGGCGTGCTGAAGGAAGGCGATCCGCTGCCGTCCGTGCGCAATGTTGCGGCCGAATATCGCGTCAATCCGCTCACGGTTCTGAAGGGCTACCAACAACTGGTCGACGAGGGACTCGTCGAGACAAGGCGAGGTCGCGGCATGTTTATCAATACCGG
>Ga0210409_10001759_pt1 | contig 27364 bp, 23 predicted proteins | sample IncBWH17MmetaG_FD_161649 | JGI IMG/M metagenome (GOLD analysis project Ga0210409, IMG submission 161649) | Forest soil microbial communities from Barre Woods Harvard Forest LTER site, Petersham, Massachusetts, United States - Inc-BW-H-17-M | ecosystem: Environmental > Terrestrial > Soil >...
CGGAATAAGAGGAAGTCATTGGCGAGTGTCAGTCCGATTCAGGCCCAAATCATCCGGGCACCTGTAACGAAGAGTATGAAACAAAGAATGCGGCGGAGCCATAAAACAGGAACTCGAGTGCTTAGATAAGAGCCGACAAGTCCGCCTGGAATCGAGCCAATCAGAAGCGATGTGACCAGACCTGAGTCGACGTTACCCAGTCGGAAGTGCAAGAAGCCAGTGACACCCGTTAAGACCACCGCGTGAACGATGTCGGTGCCAACATTCACTTTTGGTGGGTAACTATAAAAGAGCAACAACATCATCATAATGATGCTGCCGGAACCAACCGACGTCATGCCGACCAGGAAACCTGAGCAAAGGCCAATAGCGGTCATTCCCGCGAAGGATTTCAGCGTGGGCGGCCGGTTCACCATGCGTTCTTCAATGCGGGTTTGAAACATTAACAGCATCGGGATGAACACCAGCAGGATTCCAATCGCCAGCTTGATGACGTCATTCACACCTGAACCATAAATATGGCGGAGATGCGTCAAGTAACCGACCCCCGCGGCGGATCCCGGAACGCTGCCCACGGCCAGCGCCAACACGACCTTGCGCCGTACCGTGCCTTTCTTCAGATGAACCAGGCTGGCGGGAATTTTAGTGAAGAAATTGAACAGCGCATCCGAGCCGACCGCAACGATTGCAGGCACTCTGAGGCCAAAGATCAGGATCGGCAGCAGCAAAACACCGCCGCCCAGCCCGGTCAGGCCGATCAGAGTGCCTACAAGAAAACCAACGAGGATTTTGGCAGCAATGAAATCCATCGTGCTTCTACATTGACATCGAAACAAAAAACTGCAACATCACGATTGTGTTCCATTCGCGCCGATATACCCCTGACGTTCCAGGTGCAAGATGATCTCCTGGGCCGCCTCCTCCGGGGAAAGATCAGCAGTGTTGATCACTACTTCGGCGTTCTGGGGTGCCTCATATGGATCAGAGATGCCGGTGAACTCCTTAACGATTCCAGCGCGCGCTTTTGCGTAGAGGCCCTTGCGATCACGCTGTTCGCAGGTCTCGAGCGGCGTAGCAACGTGTACCAGTACAAATCCGCCCACCGGTTCGATCATGTCGCGCACGTGTTTACGAACTGCTTCGTAGGGCGCGATAGGCGCGCAGATGGCGATCCCGCCGTTCTTGGTGATTTCTGAGGCTACATAGCCGATGCGGCGAATGTTGATGTCCCGGTGCTCCTTCGAAAATCCGAGCTCTGAGGAGAGCTGTTTGCGCACCAGGTCACCATCAAGGATTGTGACCGGGCGTCCTCCCATTTCGAGGAATTTTGTGAGAAGCACATTTGCAATCGTGGATTTCCCCGATCCGGACAGGCCGGTAAAGAAGATCGTCACTCCCTGCTTGTGCCGGGGAGGGAAGCTGCGGCGTAACTCTTGAACGACCTCCGGATAGGTGAACCAGCCCGGGATATCGCGGCCTCCATTGAGCCGCTCGCGCAGTTCCGTTCCCGAGATGTTGAGCACCCGGGAATCTTTCGGGACTTCATTGTCCGGCACGTATTTGTCTTGGTCCTCAAGGTAAACCATCATGTTGAACGGAACCATGGTGACGCCGATAGCGGGTTCGTGTTTCTTGAACAGCTCTTGCGCGTCATAGGGTCCGTAGAAGTTTTTGCCATCCGTATCTTTTCCCGGGCCGGCGTGATCGCGCCCGACGATGAAGTGGGTGCAGCCGTGGTTTTTGCGGATGATGCCGTGCCAAATGGCTTCCCGTGGTCCTCCCATGCGCATCGCCAACGGCAACAGGGAAAGTTTCACTGTGCCGTGCGGATACTTGGGCAACAACAATTCGTAGCAGCGCACCCGGGTGAAATAGTCCACATCGCCGGGTTTTGTCATCCCAACTGAAGGGTGGATCAGCAGATTTGCCTCGACTTGCTTGGCAGCACGGAAGGTGAGTTCCTGATGCGCGCGGTGCATGGGGTTACGAGTTTGGAAGGCGACCACGCGTCGCCAACCGAGCCGAGAAAATTCCGCCCGCAATTCCGCGGGAGTCAAACGCAGGGAGCGAAAGTCGTAATGGGAAGGATGTTGAAGGCCCTCCAGCTTTCCACCGACATACCATGGGTTCGATTTGTTCATCGCGTAGTCGGCACCAGGGTGAGCTTTGCTGGTGCTGCCGAAAACGCTCTGCGCTTCCGCGCCCCGATCCGGCTGCCATACGTCTTCAACGTTCAAGACGGCCAGCATCACGCCTTCGGGATCGCGTAACGCAACCTTACTGCTGCCTGGCTTAAGATTTTTGGCGAAGTCTTCCGTTACGTCGAGGGTGATCGGCATCGGCCAGAGCACGCCATTCGTCAGTCGCATATTCTGACAAACGCCTTCATAGTCGGCCCGGTTCATGAAGCCGCGCAGCGGTGAAAATCCGCCGCTCAAAAGCAATTCCACATCACATACCTGCCGGCCGGTGAGATCCCATGATGGCCATCCCTTCGAATGGCTTTTCAGTTCGGCGGCGCGCGCCGGTTCGACAATGAGGTTGACCAATTCCCCGCCGTGCGGGGCGATAAGGTGGCTGGTCGAAGTCAAATCTGTGAACCTCCGGGGTTCGAATATTCACTGCCTAATGAATTGCCGGGAAACAATTCCCGGCCGGATGACTGCTTGGCGCGGTCTAGCGCCGTACCGGATCGATTGCGGCGATCGGAGTTGAATCCGACGTTTGCAAGGAAAGACTTGGTTTACCAGGGCAATCGGCGTGCCTCGAGAGACATCCTCGAGGAACCCAAGCCATTGATAAACATACACTAAGCAACAAACCGAACGACAATCCACTCGGCGTCGTTTTGAAACATGAAAACCATTGCACAAGGTAAATACGATCTTACCCCACGGTTCCTCTGGAAATCTTCTGACGAACTACGCGTGATTTGAAAGGTTACGATGGTTTTCCGCCCGTGATCGTTGTGCTTGAGAGCTGTCATTTACACTGGAAAAAGGCTACTGCAATGCGTGCGCGGAGGGCGGAATCTAGCATGAGCGTTTCCGGTGACGGAAACTCTGGTATCTATGGCAATGATGAAGGTTCTGGCAAAGAAAACTCTTACCCGCATTGGAATTTTGCGAGTTCTTGCGCGCAGGCGCCCGAACGCGGTGGCGATTCTCATGTACCACTCCGTGATGGAAAATCCGAAGCTGGTCGTTGATTCACTAGGCGAGATTGTCCATCCAACGCGTGTTTTTGATGCACAGATGCAAATGCTCGCCCGCGATTTTCACCCCATTAGCCTTGACGATTTGTACAAGTTTGTGCGAAGTGAAGCCGAATTGCCCAAACGGAGTGTGGTGGTGACGTTTGACGACGGCTACGCCGACAACTATGAAGTCGCCATGCCGATTTTGACGCGTGTTGGCGTTCCCGCGAGTTTCTACGTGACGGTTGACTGCGTCGAACGGAAAACGCTGCCTTGGCCGAGTCGGCTTCGCTTCGCATTTCGGACAACCCCAAAAAGGACTTGGATCGACGAGAAAGCAATCTCCTGGGCACTCGGTTTTCCCCAGCAACGCGAGCGCGCCTATTTGAGCGCTTGTGATCAGTTCTGCAAACTCTCCGGCGCGAGTTTGGAAAGCAGAGTCAGCCAAACAGAGATTGATCTGGATGCGAAGATATCGGACGCCACGGGAAATTTAATGATGGACTGGGACCAGGCAAGGAGTCTCGCGAAAAACGGATATATCGTTGGATCGCACACCATGACTCATCCAAATTTAGCGTTTCTCGAACTCGAGGATGTGCGGCGTGAGTTAAACGACTCCAAGCGGCAAATGCAGGATCGCATGGGGATGCCCATTCACCATGTTTCCTATCCCTGCCCAGCCTTGTTTCCGAACTGGACACAGCAGACCACCGCGGAGAGTCAACGAGCCGGGTATAAAACCGCCGTGACAACCACCAATGGTTTGGCGCACGAACGAGACAATCCTCTTCAGCTTAAGCGTCTTGGCCCGACCAAAACAGTGGATGGATTACGCTGGAACCTGGAAAGTGCATTTGCCGGTTGGTCCGGGTAGTCGCAACTGTGTAGCGGTAGGGAGCAACCCCACTTTTGGCGAGAATACTGGTTCTTGACGGACATAGTGCGGCCGCGTTGGCATTCACTCGCTCCGCCGGACGAGCAAAACACTGGGTCGCGGTAGCCGCAAATCGTGGCCTGTTCGCCCCGGCGAAAGTCTCTCGTTATTGCAGCCTCGCGTTTGAGTATCCCATTTCAACCGATGATGCCGAAGTCTTCGTCGAAGCAGTCCTCAAATTTGTACGGGAGAATTCCATTGATCTCGTTATTCCGATTACCGACTGGACGCTGCAGCCCCTATCGGAAATGCGTCAGGTCTTCGAAGGGGTTTGCAAGGTGGTGCTGCCGCCGCGAGCCGCCGTTGAACTCGCAGGGGACAAGTATCGAACGATTGAACTTGCAGGCACACTCGGCATCGCCGTCCCTCCTACACGGCTTGTGACTCACATCCAAGATTTAGAAGCTGTGCGAGCTTGGAAATTTCCGCTCGTCGTTAAAGACCGCTCTTCGGTTCGCCGTGTGGGACACAAGACAGTTTTCGGATCTGTCGCGTATGCCTTCGAAGATGGTGAGCTGCACCGAAAGGTTACAGAGCGTTTGGAGGCGGCCGGGGATGTCTTGATTCAACAGTTCGTCGAGGGCGACGGAATTGGCTTTTCGTGTTTCGTGACCCCTGACGCGGTCTCCTTACCGTTCGCATGGAAACGGATTCGTGAAGCGGATCCGAGGGGATCGGCCAGCAGTTGTCGACAAGCGATTGCAGCCGATGACCAACTCTGCGATGCCAGTAGTCGGCTCGTTCGAGCGGTCGGCTTTGAGGGAATCGCGATGGTGGAGTACAAGCGGTCAGACCATGGAGAGCACGTCCTGATGGAGATCAACGGCCGACCTTGGGGGTCCATAGCATTGCCGATCGTGAGCGGCATTGACTACCCAGAATACTTAATCCGCTGGTACTTGGACGGAATCCCGCCCCCGGCAAAGAAGCATTATCAAGAAGGTGTTACCTGTCGCCGCCTGATCGGCGAGTTGAGGCATTTGGCGAATGTTCGCAAGGGCAAGCCAGCCTATTGGCCCGGGCGCTATCCGAGTTTTTGGAGCAGTTTACTGAGGATTGCCGTACCCTGGTATCCGGGCCTGCACTACGACGAGATGTGGTTGACTGATCTGCGGCCCGGCGTTGTGGAGTTGGGAAACTGGATCCGGGCTCGGTTTCGGTGAGGGGCGGGAGCTTTCTAAAATTCAGCTAGCGTCTCGGTTTCCGCCTGTGTGTAGAAAGGTTCATACCCAAGGTGTTGCATCAGGGGGCCCCAAGCCGCTTCGATAGCCATCACGGCGGCAGGAGACAGCACAGACTTCCACATCCCAGCGGTGGCACTTCGCACAAAAGGCTTGTCGGAGCGAGTGGACTTCGTGAGGACCCATTCCCCGTTTTGTTCTTTTTCGAACTTGCGCATGCGCTCGGGCGAGCTACGTTCAATCGCCTGCCGAAGACTTTCGGCGCTACGGTTGATAAGGCGGAAAGAACGTTGCCCTAAAAAATCGGCTAATCGCGATAGTTCGTGCTCCGGATCTGCCTTCATATCCTCATACCGGAGCAACATAAATCCCGGATGGTTTTGTCGCATTCGCAGCCAACTCTGGACGTGATCTGCCCACGTGCCCCATTTGCGATCGAATTCAGCCAACAGAAAACGGGACACGAATTCGTCCATCGGATAGTTGTCGGGGATGTTCCTCGCTTTCAGATTATGGTGGTAAAAGGACACCGCTACATCACGCGGATCGCGAACGATGTAAATGATGCTCGGATAGTGAGGTTGGAAGCACTCGTGACTCTTTAAGATTCGGGGGCGTATCAGGGCGCGCAAGCGATGATCGGAATTGAAATAAATCTCCGGGATCCGCTCTTCAACGTTGAGGAAGGTGGTTGGTTCATCTGGATAGATCAGATTCCCGATCAGGAAGCGGCTCCAAGTGTTTCCCGACCGTGGATACGAGGTCAGGAATATGTCATCAGGGAAGACCGTCAAATTCCGGCCGGCCATCTGGCGTCCCGTGACCACGCGGGCTACCTGCTCCAGCACTCGGACGATCTTCTTTGTGACATCTTTTTTTCGCATACCTGCGTGCCCCGGAACAGCCGTTGCTAAACAAGACCCAGCGACATCAGCTGGAAATGCTGGACTCCATCATCGACTGACTCTGATCGTGCGTCGCCAGTGCCGACGCCAGATTCAACACACAACTACGAATCACTGTAAAGCACTGCCGCGTGGCGTCTAGATCACCGAAGTAAGGGTCGGCGATTTCGCTGCTGCGCCGTTCCCCTTCGGCGTAGCTGCTCAACATGAAGACCTTATGCTTCGATGCGGGATAGAAGGCCATGAGCTCAGCTTTGTTTTGGAGATCCATTGCAAAAATTGCATCCGCTTTTTCTACTATCTCTGTAGTAAGCGGTCGGGCCCGATGATTTGTGAGTGGCAAGCCAAGTTCTTGGCCCACCGTTAAAGCCCACGGATGGGCGGCCTTTCCCGGTATCGCATGCAGGCCGACTGAAGTGACTTGCCTGCCCGGCAGAGGTACCGACTGGATTGCACTGAGCAAGATCGCCTCCGCGATCGGACTACGCATAATGTTGCCGAAACAGACAAATACGATGTTGCGCGATGCTGATGGAGCCTTCGTCGCGTTCCATCGACGGAATCCTAGCCAGTCCAGGAGTCGTAGCCGTGCGTAAACGAGCCCAGCCGTTGGCCCGAGCTTCAGAACGACCCCCCGCTCCTGCAACAGCAAAGGCGGCAGGATCCTGCGAAACTTCTCTTTCCACGTGGTGCGAGTCTGATTCATGAGCCCGGTCTTTCCTGCTTGGCGTTATTGGTCCTCTTGATAACTTTCGATTAAAGCGACGGCGACCTCGTCGGGCCTTTTTGCAACCAGGCTCGCCTTTACGTTCCAGATGCGATTGGAATAAAACGCCCATAACACGCCTGCACCATAGGGAATTAACGCAAGAAGGATTTGAAGCGCCACCTGCAGATACGTATGTGGAACGAACCAACGTTTCAAGACGAGCAATGCCACCACGAAAGGTGTGACAAGGACCAAAGGAAGTGTGTAGGCTTCCCAAAAAAAGGTTCGCACCCGAATACCCAGCAGGCGGCAAAGATGTCTCGGCATGAAAAAGAGAGTCGTACAGAGTAACGGAATCGCAGTGCCTGCAGCATCGCCGACAATGCCGAAGGGCGTGATTAATACGATGCTCAGAATCAGGTTCGCGACGCTCTCCATCAGTGTCACCCACGCCAATGACTGATGTCGGGCCATGCCATAGAGAATCCTGGGAGACGCTGCCTGAGCGAGTGAGGTTGTGATCGGAAATACGAGAACGAGCAAGACGGGATAGCTCGCAGGAACATAACGCGCCCCCACCCAAGCTTCGATCACCGACTTTCCCAGAATTACCAGGATCGCGGTCATCGGAAAGATGACAAGTGCACAGGTTCGATTTCCGGCTACCAGAATCTTGCGCAAATGATTCGTATCGCCGCGCGCATCGGATTGGCCGGACATGGGTACGAAGATCTGGGCCAGGCTGCTGACCACTTCTGCGGCATAATCCAGTAAGCGGTCGCCGATCGAGAAGTACGTGATCGCTGTCACGGACAAAAATGTTCCGATCACGATTTCATCTGTCTTAAAGCGCAACTTGTAGGCGATCATCAGAATGAAGCTGATGGCGCTGTAGTTCGCAATCTCTCGAAATGAGCCAGGGTCTACATATCGCCAACCGAGACGAATAGGCAATATGCGAAGCACGATCAAGGCTCGCACGAGAGAGCCGATAATCGGCAAAATCACCGTAATGAAAGCGACGGTTACAAGACCGTAGCCGTGCTCCATGGCCAGCACAATCAGTCCCGCGCGGAGCAACGTTGAAACAAGGTTTGTGAGATTTACAAAATAGAAGCGCTGCAGGCCCTCGAGAATTCCGCCAAACACCCCGGTGGGGAAGCCGATTGATACCGCCGCTCCCACCATCAGAAACAGCAAACGCGCCGTAGCAAGGAACTCTTGTGGAATGCGGAACAGATGCTCCACATAGAAACTGCAGACAAGAGTTACACCCATTGCGACCGCGCCGATGGCTGTGTAGGTGACGAGACTGGTATTAATCAGCTTGGTAAGTCCATCTTTGTTGTCGGTGGCAGTGTAGGTGGAGACGTACCGGATCACCGACGAGCGAATTCCAAGGTCGAAGAGTCCGTAGTAGCCGGTAACCGAAAAGATCAGGACCCATATGCCATACGCCGTGTCCCCCAACCGGTGGAGGATGAAGGGTGACAAAAAAATGCCGACCAGGATGTTGACTCCCAGACTGAACCAGCTGGACCCTACATTCTTGATGACCTCAGCTCGTTGCATCTTCATCCGGCTCGTCGAACAACAGGGGGTTGCGCCAGTTCGCTTTGCGAAAGCCGCCGCCGGCAAGCATTTTCGATTTGTGTGCATCCAAACAGCATTTTTTTGCTATCGAGTCGTCTGCGGAACAGGGATGGTCGCTAATTCATACTTGAGCTTGGTCATGATGTCTCCCCAGGCTGATTCAATCTGGCGAACGCAGGACTCCGGCAGCGAGCTTTTCCAGCCTCCCGATCGAGCCACACGTACAAACGGAATATCCTTGCGGCGGTTCTTGGTGGCGACCCACTTGTGTTCTTCCAATTTCTCCAGTTTTCGCATGCGGTCCGCGGAGCTGCGCTCTATGGCTTGCTGGATACGGCTGGTATCAGGATTGACGGCGAGGAAATTGGCGATACGAGTAAGCTCCTGCGCGGTGTCGTTCATCATGTCTTCGTAGCGAAGCAGGAGAAACGTCGGACTGTTTCCACGGGTAAAAATCCAACTGGCGACATTTTCACTCCAGGTTCCCCAGTCCGCCGAAATGAGCTTGCCAGTCACGAATTCGTCAACGTAGCGATCGAGAGGATATTCATCGGCGATTTGCATGTACTTCCGCTGAAAGTCGTAATACGAGAGGGCGACGTCGCGCGGGTCGCGCACGATATAGATCAGCTTGCCATAGCGGTGGTCAAAATACTGATGGGTTTTGATGATCCGCGGTCGCGGGGTTCTTTTGAGGGCACGATTCGATTGCGAAGATGTGTCAGGAATCAGCTGTTCGATGTTTGTGAAGCTGACATTTTGATCGGGATGGAGCAAATTCGCGATCAGAAAGCGTGTCCAAGTATTTCCGGAGCGCGGATAGGACACCACAAAAGTGTCGTCCGGATACACCCTGAAATTACGCTCGGCCCGATCGGTGCCAAGGCAGTAGCCGAGCACCGTCTTAATTCCATAAATCATCGCTGCGATTGCTCCATTCTGAAAGCTGGGGTGTCAAGGAATTTCATTGGGCATTCTGTTCGTTCGGACTGGCAGAATTGGATGGCTGTGGCGTCCTTATTCCTAAATCAACTTGGCCAGTCTTAACGAACTCTTGCGTGGACGCCACTGGTCGATTGCTGTTCCTACCTGCGATCCGTTTTCGATGCAGCCGATAAATGGAACGAAGGGCGCCGGGGAAAAAATAAAGGCCGACTTGCAGCAAGCGTACCTTCCATTGTGAACAGGCACGTGCGGCACGGCTCGCTGCTTGCCGCGCTTCTCGAGAATTGCCGTTCAGGAGGAACGTTTTCGCGCGGTTCAATTCAAGATCGAATTCAAGCTGTTGAATCCTCCGCCGTACGATTACGCGCTGCTGTTCAGTAAGAATGCCCGAATTGTCCATTTTTTGGACGACCCGCAAACGCGCGTCCTTCATCAACTCCGAATCCGCCGCCAGACCGTTTGCGAGCCGATGGTAGACCTGAATACTGCGCGTGAATGTCATACGAACGCCGTTGTGGGCCATCCGCAACCAAAGATCGAAGTCCTCGCACCGTCGTAGGTTTTCGTCAAAAAGGCCAGCGTCCAAGACTGCCTTTCGCTCGGCGACGGTGGTCGACGTTCCAACTGTACAATCCTCGCGGACCAACGATTCGAAAGTGACGGGCTCGCTCTGAGGAGTGCGATCGAAGGAGTTCCCTTCGGGTTGGTTGTTCACAATGTGCAGGCTGTTCGCGTAAATCAGCCCAAGAGACGGGTCGGTCTGCAAAGCAGCCACCTGACTTCCTAGATGGTCGGGAAGCCAGAGATCGTCGCTATCCAGGAAAGCCACGTATTTTCCACGTCCTTGCCGGATACCAACATTTCTGGCGGCGCTTGGACCTGCGTTCTGTTGTGTGATGTAGCGAACGCGAGAGTGGTAGGGTTCAAGAGCCCTTTCCAAAGCTATTGTGTCGGGAGAGCCATCGTTGATCACGATGATTTCAAAGTCACGAAATGATTGATTGAGAACAGAATTTAGCGTCGCCGAGATATAACCAGCCGCGTTATACGCCGGGATAACGACGCTCACGAGCGGAGGCTTCGTGGTCGCAGATTGCGCTCCGGTCGTTTCTGTGGCTGTTTCTGGCATGATCTCAGCTCTTGGCTTGATGCGCTTCTGCTACGGGACGCTCTCCGAATATTACGTCAGTTTGCGGGTGGCTTCGATAATTACGGCGGTGCAAGTTTAGCTCCTCGCTCATTATCGTTGGATCGGCAAGCCATTGAAATAAAAAGAGAAGGCGACGGGAGCAATCCCAATCAGACCGCGATCCTGAAGGTGTGTGCAAGACGTTTTCTCTGAGTTACCAGATGGAGGGGGAATTGCCATGGGACCCACACCTCCTGTTTAGCGCAAAAAAGCAATTTCTTCCTTCAGAAACTACATTGTGATGGAAATCCGTGCGCAACAAGTCGCGGGGAGCATCATTCAACTTATTCACGCATAAGACAAAGCAAAATGCATCGGCACGGCAACAGAATTGCTACGGAGTCAGTGAGGTGTACCTCCCAGTCGAGGCCGATTCCGACTCGACCGACTCATGTAATTGATTCCCCTCCCAAGGAGCGGTCAAGCAGTTTTGTCCTAATGTATTCCCCTTAGCGCCTGGCTCAGGTCCTTAGCGTAAGGAAAAAAACAAAATTCCTTGATTTCGCTCTCTGTTCTCCGGTGTGATGGGGGCGGAGAGTCCACGCTGCAACACGGGCCGATCCGCTGGTTTGCTGCGATGGCAATGAAGCTATTGTTATTCGCGTGTTTACCCGATCTTGGCGGCTGAAGGCCGCCTTGCCCGCCCGTTGTCCGATGACACCGGATGGTCTGTGTGGACCTCACTCAGGTCTGTGGAAATTGTCCCCGCAAAAATCACAATCCGGAAACAGCCTTAGTTGGCAAGGTGTGTGCTATGGAAATCGGTAAGTAAGCTCGGTTTTCAATCAATTGCAGTCAGCGGCTTGATCCCCGCAAGCCCCTTTCCTTTGGTGTGCGGTGGATCAGGAAGGTCGCTTCACCAGCACAGTTGGAGGGGGTAGTAATGAGCGAAAAACCCGTACGTTTGGGGCAGCGCGAACAGCAAATCGTCGAATTGCTTCTGCAAGGTTGCGATAACGATGAGATCGCTCGACAGCTCCACATGGCGCGCAGGACCGTGAAAGCGCACTTTAACCGCCTGTTTTTGCGATTTGGAATTACGAGCGGCATCAAGCGGGTCAAACTCGCAACACTCTTGTACCGGAGGCAGTTATGTTTGGAGAAGAACGTTACGGAAAGCGCGTACCCAGCGAACGAGAGAGCAGAGTCATTGAACTTGTTGCCCAAGGACTCAAGAACAAAGAGGTCGCCGATGAAATCGGAACCACCGAACACGTCGTCAAGAACTATCTCCGAGTCATCTACGACAAGCTCGGACTCTGGAATCGGGTCGAGTTGGCCCTCTGGTACGAAGCCCGCAGATTCGAGCAAGCCGCTCGAGCTTGAACCTCTCGAGGCTTGGGAACACAGCATCCTCGATCTTGGTCAGGTCACCTCTTCAGGACCCCATCGATAACAATTCGAATCCAAGGCTGCCGGCAAACTACGGACAACCGGACTGTTGAAGTTGGCGAAGTTTGCTGGCAGCTTCTGTGACGTTTTTTCGCGCGGCCGCGCGAAGAAGCATCCGGGCCTGGTCGCAGCTCTTCGGAACCCCGTCACCCGCGAGATAAAGATTCGACAGAAGCAGAATCGCTGTCGTGTTTTCCTTTCCAACCGCCCTCCAAAGCAGCTTCGCTGCCTGGCCGCTATCGCGTTTACCATACTTTCCACTCAGGAAGCCCTCGGCCGCAGCAAGTTCTGCAGAACCAGCTGTCTCCGTCTGAGCAGTTGGGGTGCCTCCTGAGGCACTCTCGGCCTCCGTGTGAACCGTGCCGGCACTGCGTACCGGACCGGTTTCCATTCTCTTTGAGGGCGCGGCGGGCTTTATGGGGCTGCTTCCGGTGGTATCTGCAGGCGGCTGTGCTGTTGCAGTGGGACTCTCGCGCTCCGGCTTAGAATCCCGTGTCGAATCGCTCCCCGCTGCATCTCGTGTGGGTGGGGATGCGACCTGCGAGCCGGAGGGCGCTTCAGGCGGCTGGGGCGATGGTGAGGAGTGTGCCGGGCTCCCAGCGGAGTTCGAGACGCGAGGGCGGCCTCCTTGAGGTTTCCACTGCGCATAAAGCAAAATGCCAAGCAACAAAAGCCCTAAGGCAGTGACGATAAACTTGGTAGACGAGCCGCGAGATTCGTCGTCCGCGGCTTCATAGCTCTTCTCGCGTAGCCACTGAATATCCGTGTCCGACGTCGACTCCGACGTGGAGGGCGGAGCGGTCGCAAAGAGAGAGAGTCCGCTGAAAGTCGGCATTCGTAACGGTTCCGCAGGTTGGCTTAAAACAGAGGGACGCGCAGGAACCGCGCCATCAGTGATTTCATCCCTCATAGACGGCGGAGTCTCGGCATCATCGGAGAACACGAGCCGGGATCCACACATCCCGCAGAATCTCTGGCGAGGCGCGTTCTGATGCCCACACTCCGCGCAGCTCAGACCAGGGTCAAGCTGCGCTCCTCGGCCAGTATTCGACGATTCCATTTGTATCGCGGGCTCGGCGCTTCCCGAATTTTCGGTTCCATGTTCAGCTTCGAGTTCGCGGAGAAGCTCCAAGACTGCTTCTTCCCGCTTTTCCGGCGGGCTCGTAAAGTAAGCTTGTGCCCACCTTCCCAGATTATTTCCCAATGTCGGGTTGAGCAGTGGGTTCAGCTCAGGATTGGGCAACTTGTGGTTGGATTCGCGGGTTTTTTCCTGTGACTGCGGCACGCTAGCGTTTCTCCCAAGGCGTCAATGGACACAATTCCACTACCGAGCGGGTGACTTGTCAAATATGGGCTAAGTGGAATCCCGTAGACCACAACACTGCGCGGCCAAGTTGGTGATTTCAGTCGCAAACCTTGCGAGAGGCGGGTTCGAACTGATCGAGCTGCGCGTCATGTTGGCTGGCGATTTTTCCCTGTGGCGTTTTTCCGTACAGATCCGCTCCCGGGCAGTAGTACAAGGCGGTATGCACGTCGATCCAAACCGGGACATTAGGATTCCCGCTGTACGACGGCGCCGGAGGAGGATCCGCCAGCCCCAGACTCACCAACATCTGGTCGAAGAATGAGAGTTTAGGCGGAGCCGGCACTTGTTTTCGTTTCGGCTTCGCAGGCGCCGCGCTCGTGGCGTTCGTTTGCGAAGAGCCAGAATCGGCCGATGTCGTCGGGTTATTCGAAGTAACCGCCCACAGGATGGTTATCAGAAACAGGAAGGCGGCCGCCCCAAGAGCCAAATCGCCAGGGTGCTTTTTTATGAACCCCTTGTGCTTCTCCCAGAATGCAGCGATCTGTCCAACGGGTGGTTTGACGGCGATGGAATCGAGTAATTCCTTTTGCTCCGACGTGCCCGATAAAGCTGGATCGTTTTTGGCGACAGCTTCCAGGCTCTCGGTGGGCTTGGACTGATTCGCCAATGCCGCCGTTTCAGCTGGCGCTGAGAGAACTTCCGGCGCTTGTTCTTCCTTCGGCGGAGCCTGAAGTTCTGGGACGTAGGTCGGCGACGCAGCTTCACCCTCGGGCAACGGAAGAAGAACGGATTCCGGACTTCCTGGCACCGGCAACTTGATTTTCTTGATCGGCTCTGCGGTCGGCTCGGAGGATTGCGAGTCACGCAATGCCGCCTCATTAACCGTTTTCAAATTCCACATCGTCGCCCATTTGCTTTGCAGGTCATTGTGCGAGACGCTCGAGCGCGAGGTTCCACAAGCGCCGCAGAAAGCCTCTCCCGGAGCTAGTTCGTTCCCGCAATACTTGCAAGTCGCGTCATCGAGCGAACTGGCAGCGCTTTCCAGAGCAGGCGACGCTGACGGTACACTCTGTTCGTGCTCTTCGGATTCGGCGCCTGCGGACTCTGAATTGTTCGCCAGCCGTGCGAGTTGTGGCTTGATCTTCTCCAGCACCTCGAGCATCGAGGCACGCTCGGCGGCGACTCCCTTTCGCCATTCTTTTTGGGCGTCGTGAGTGAGGGCCTCAGTGACCAAACCTGCCATCAGTTGGCAGGTACGCACGTCGTGTTCCTGAAAAGCATTGGGCTTCGCAAAAACAAGTTCCAGCGCTCCCGCCGTTTTGCCGTCGTGGAAAATCGGGACCGTGATCATCGACCGAATTTCCAAAGTTCTGGCAGTCTCTGGGTTCACACGAAAATCGGTGCTCGTGTCTGCACAGCGAAGCAGGGCGTCATGCAATAGAGTGGACGCCGATATTGCGGCTTCCGCTCTCCGGCTTGTGCCGTTCATCGGGGCAAGAGAACCGTTGCATGCTCGATAGCTGACGTTTCCCCCATCCAGCAGACCAATGGCAGCTCCCTGAGCGCCGGTGATCTTACGAATGCGATCGACGACGAGGCCCATCGCCGCCGTTAGATCCAGATCTTTGCTGTGAATCTGGTGCTGTGCGTCCACGATTTGCGCGAGCGCAGCGGTTGAGTCGGAATCTACGGTAAGGGCGTCAGCCTTTTCCTCTGCGGAAGGCTCTCCGGTGCGCAGGCGGTCGTTATGCTCCTGCAACATATAGGCGGCGGCCAGCAACTTTTGGAAAGTTGCTTCGTCGAGAACAGGTCCGCCATTGTCGGTAGTCGGTGGGCTCATTACGTCCACAGAGTCGCACTCCAAGCGTGCGGAGGAGGCCAGTGAGCCTATTGTAGTGCAATTTCCACGCCAAATATCTGTAATGGGTTGGGTCTACGCTGCCTTTTGGGGAACTGGGCGCAGGTCCTGGCGGATACATGAAGGCCGTGCCTGCGCTTCAGAAACTGCACGTTGAGGAACGATACAGCTCCAGCCGTAGCAGGGAAGCCAATCCTGGCGCGGTTTGGTACATAACCGCGCGGAAGCTCAAAGGCCACGCTTCCCTGAATGTGCAACAGTCTGCACCCTGGTCTCACAGTCCATTTGGCGCAACACAAATTAGCCTTCGGAGACCGGGACAGGCTCCCTCGTGCGACTGGGCAGCCGACCCAAGTAGGAATGAACCGCCGGGGTGATGATCAGCGACAGAATCATCGAAATGAGAATCCCCCCGATCACAGCGATGGCGAGGGGTTGGAGCATCTGGGACCCCGCACCGATCGCAAAAGCCAACGGTAGCATCCCGGCAACGGTGGCCAGGGCTGTCATGACAATCGGCCGCAGGCGGCGACGGCTGGCTTGAAGCATGGCATCTTCTGCAGACATTCCGAGCTTCCGGAATTTCTGGTCGGCGTCGAGCAGCAAGATTCCGTTCTTTGCGACGATGCCTACGACCATGATCATCCCCATGAAGGACGAGATGTTGAAAGTCGTGCGGGTCACCAGTAGAGCGATGAACACGCCAGATGTGGAAAGTAATGCAGACGCGAGGATCGCCAGCGGAGCTGCGAATTCTCCGAATTCGAACAGGAGCACAATAAAGACCAAAAGAATCGCCAGGACAAAGACCAGCACGAGGTCGTGAAAGGATTTCTGCTGCTCCTCATACGTGCCTCCATATTCGACGCGAATAGTCGCCGGCAAATGAAGGCTGGAGATTCCCTTTTGCACCGCATCCATGGCGCTTCCGAGGTCGCTCCCCTCCAGGCGAGCCGTCACAGCGATATCACGTTGTAAATTCTCGCGGCGGATCTCCGTCTGACCCGGGAACTCCGTGACAGTCGCCAATGACCCAAGTGTGGCTGTTTTTCCCGTACTGCTCGTGAGCAAGGTGTCCCGCATGGCGGACAGCGAAGCTCGATTACTCTGCGGAAAACGCACACGCAGTGTGTAAGCCCGATCATTGGTTACGACCGGAGTTGGTGCGGGTTCGCCCTCCAGGATGGCCGCAGCGTCGGTCGCAACTTCTTCGGCAGAGAAACCTGCGCGAGCCGCCACCATCGGGTCCACTTGAAACACCACCGCCGGGCCGCTGATCGTATTTTCGACTCCATTCAGCACGTCTACCACGCCATGAATCTTGCTGATCGAGTCGGCGACCTTGGGCGCCCATTCCTCCAGTACTTTGGCATCAGCAGAAAAGAGCTTGATCTGAATGGGCTCCGGAGCACTTGTGAGGTCTCCGATCATGTCTTGCAAGACCTGGGGGAATTCCACGTCGACCGCCGGTTCCTTTTGCTTAATTTCAGCACGGACGTCTGAAATGATCTCCTCGATATCACGGTCACGTTTTTGCTTTAGCTTGACCGAAATATCACCCGTGTTGGCCTCAGTGACAGCGGCGAGGCCCAGTTGCATACCGGTACGGCGCGAGGTGCTTTCCACCTCGGGCATTTCTCGCAGCAGTTGCTCGATATGATTGACGACCCGGTCTGTCTCGGCCAGAGAACTGCCCGCCGGCATGATGTAGTCGACAATAAAGCCGCCTTCATCCATCTCTGGGAGCAGATCCGATCCGGAAAAGCGATAACACAAGTACGAGATGACAATAAGGCCTGCGCTGAGAACTGCCAGATACAAAGGTCGCGCGAGTGCGCGACGCAGCCAGCGCTCGTGAAAAGCGACAACCTTCTGAAAGAAGCCGCTGAGGTGGGCGTCCTCGGCGGCGAGCAGCCGCGAGATCGATTCTTCTTCGCTGTCTTCGGATTCCTCTTCTCTATCCCGCTTGCCACGTCCAATGAAGTAAAGACTCAAATTGGGAGTCCAGGTGAGCGCGAGGGCCAGAGAAGTCAGAAGGGAAACACCCATGGTGATCGCCAGCGCCCGAAAGAAGGTGCCCGTGACACCCGTGATGGCGATGAGGGGAAGGAAGACCACAATCGGAGTAACTGTCGATCCGATCAGGGGAACCGTAATCTCCTGCAACGCGCTATGGATGGCTCGGGTGCGGCTTTCCCCGGCGTCACGATGGAGAACAATATTTTCCACCACCACAATGGCATCGTCGATGACGAGTCCAACCGCAGCGGCAAGGCCGCCAAGCGTCATCAGATCGAAGCTTTCGCCGAGCACCTTGAGCGCGATAAAGGTTACGAGGATCGTAACCGGAATCACGAGCCCGGCCACGATCGAGGTACCCCAGTCACGAAGAAACACCACCAGGATGATCGAGGCCAAAATGAGGCCGAGGAGAATGGCATCCCGAACGCTCTTGATCGACTCGCCCACGATGATCGACTGGTCATAGAAAGGCTGAAGTTGAACGCCGGGCGGCAGGGACTGCTGAATTCGGGCAACCTCGGCGTGAACTTCATTCGCCACTTGCACGGTATTGCTATCGGGCTGGCGATTGATATTCAGCAGGATGGCGGGTTTGCCGTTGGCGTTGACGATGGTGTAGACGGGCTTCACACCAGGAGCGACGGCGGCAATGTCGCCGATCCGAACCGGAATTCCGCTTTGGGTCGTCTTGATCACCGTGGCGGCGATCTGCTCGGGTGTGCGAACCTGGGCGTTTACCAAACCCAATACGAGTTGATGGTTGTTTTCGATTAGCCCGGGCGAGTCGATCAGGTTCGTCTTGCGAACTGCCTCCAGAATGTCGGGAACGGTAATTCCGGCGAGTTGTAACTTCGCCGGGTCGGGCGTGACATAGAACTCCGGCTCCTGCCCGCCCTGCACAAGGACAGTCGACACGCCGTCCAGGCGATTTAAGCGCGGCTTGATGTCATAGGTGGCCATTTCCCAAAGCTTCGTGGGCGGAATGTTCGGCGCCACCAGGCTGTAACCGATGATCGGGAAACTCGCAAACGTCATGCGATGCGCTTCGATCTTTGCGGTGGCCGGGAGTTCGGGCTGTACACGGGAGAGCGCTGCATTCACGTACTGCAGCGTCTGAAACATGTCGACGTCCCAACGGAAGAAGAGATCTACTTCCGCAGAACCACGGCTCGTGATCGATCGAACCGTTAGCAAGCCAGGAACACTGTTAACGGTCTCCTCGATTGGGCGCGTGATCGTAACCATCATTTGGTCGATAGGCATGACCCCATTGTCGACGGCGATCAAAATGCGCGGGAAATTCGTCGATGGAAAAACCGATACCGGAATGGTGAAGGCGAGATAACCTCCGAGCAAAGCGAGTGTCAGGATCAGGAAGATCACCGACCTCGAGTGCCGCGTAAACCAGTAAGTGTCCGCCTGATTCCGCACGCTATTTCTCGTCCTTCTTGTCGTCTTTTCCGTCGTCTCCAGCGGCAGGCTTCTCAGCGGGCTGGGCAGCGGCTTCGATCGTGACCTTCGTCTTATCCGGCAACGCATAGGCGCCGGAAGAGATCACTCGTTGTCCCTCTTCGATGCCTTCGACGATCTGGATCTTGTCTCCCTGGCGTATGCCGGTCTTCACGGTGGTCTGGTGAGCGCGGTTGTCAGGACCAATCACCATGACGGTTGTACTTCCGTCTTGAGCGGTCAATACGGATTCTGCGGGGACGGCGATCGCGTCCTTAAGGGTTTGAGCGATCATCGCGAGTTGAACACTCGTGCCGGGCTTCAGCTTCTGCTTAGGATTCGCCGCCTGGACCCACACTTCGACCGTCGTACTGTTCGGATCGAGCGCCGGACTGATGATTGTGACCTTGCCATTCACTGGATCAGTTTCACCTGGCACCGTGAGAGTCGCCTTATCGCCCAGCTTCAGCACGGCCGCGTCCGGCTGCGGAATATGAGCCTTGGCAATGACCTGCGACGTATCCATCACCGTGATCAGGGCCACCCCGGCGGCGGCCATTTCACCAGGATAGAGGGGGCGATCGGTCACGAATCCGTCGATCGGGCTGCGGATTTCGGAGTAGCTCAGTTGGGCCTCGGCGCCCATGTATTTGCCCTTGGCGGCTTGCAGCTGACCTGCTGCCGATCGCAGCTCCTGCTTCTTACCGATGGCTTGCAGTGCGTCAAAATGCTTCTGGGCGATGTCGTACTGATTTCGGGCCTGGGTGAGATCCACACCCGACTGGTCGAGTTCTTTACGGGGAAGCGCTCCCTGCTGGAAGAGCTCCTCACGGCTGGTGTACACCTTTTGCTGCGCATCCAGCATTTTCTTCGAAGCCTCGACGTCTAATTGCGCCTTCTGCATTTCTTCCGGAAGGCTCGCGCCGGTGGTGGTTTCGTAAGCAGCCTGAGCCTGTTCCAACGCTCCTTTGTTTTCTTCGTTGGAAGCAGCAAGATCCCGATTCTCGAGTTGAGCGAGGAGTTGATCCTTGCGCACCTTGCTGCCCCGGTTCACATAGAACTTGTGAACCGGGGCACTGATTTTTGGCGTGATGGCCGCCTGTTGCAAGGGAAACAAAACGGCTTGCGCGGCGACAGACTGCTGGAGGGTGGTTTTCTCTGCGGCCACCGCTTGCACGGAGACGGTCGGCTCTTTATTGGACGGCTCTTTTGAGCACGCTGTGAAAACAGAGAGCATGCCGGCGACAGCGACGCCAGCGATCAAGGTCGAGTGAAAACGAGGCCGGCGCATAGATCAGAAATTCCCCGTTAGAGTTTGCAAAGTCGCGATGGCTAACCGATAACGGGACTGCCCATCAGCATAGGCATTGCGGGCCTGGGTCAGGGTGTTCTGAGCGTCCACCACCTCGAGGACCGTTGCCTCGCCAGCCTGATACCGCATGGTCGTGAGGCGCAAGCTTTCCGCGGCGAGTTCCGCTGATTCATTCAGGGAATTCAGCTCTGCTTTTGCGGTTTCCGCTTCGCCGTAGAACGAACGCAGCTTGCTTAAGGCCTGACGCTGAGCAAAGCTCAACTCCACCCGCGCCTGGTCTCGGCGCAGATCGGCTTGTTTCAGTTTGCTGACGCCGGCGCCCCAGTTCCACAGCGGAATCGAGACGCTGGCCACAATCGACGTGCCCAGATTGTTCACGGTCTGGCCAAGGACAGGGTCGAACTGGCGAGTCGCAAAGTGGCTCGCATCGATTCCGTAAAAGTAATCGACGCCTCCCGTGGGCAGAAGGTCACCCCACGCACTGGCGACCTCGTGTTTTGCCACCTGCAGGGCCGCCACGGCAGCCCGCAGTTCGGGATTTTTCTTCGCCGCCATCACTTGAATTTCCGCGTACTCGGGAAGTGGCACAGGCATCTGAAGATCGTCAACCAGGTTGTAGTTTTCGTTGAAATCTGGGAAAAGCAGAATGGCAAGTTCGAGCCGGCTCTTTTCCATCTGCAGCCGGGATTCCGCGAGATCTCGTTCCTGTTGGTCAAATTGGATACGCGCCTTGATGACGTCGGAATGGGCAACCTCTCCGCCTTTTTCAAGTTTCTGGCTGATATCGAAGAATTTCTTCGCTTCTTCGGCCGCCATTTGCTCGGTTCCGTATTTACGCTCCGCGACGATCAGTCCGTAGTAGGACTGCACGACGGTGACAACTAAACCGCGAGCAGCGATCTCGGCCCGCGCTTTGGCCAGCGCCTCCGCCGCCGCCGCCCGACGATAGTCCTCGAACACCGCCAGCGAGACGTTCTGATGCACGTCCCCCTGGCTGATGTATTCGTGTACCCCGTTGTTGGCAATAAACGTGGGTGAGTTGGTGCGCGTCCCGTTTCCCTCCGTGTAGATGGCGCTGGCGTTGTAGTTCACATTTGGTAACAGGGCGGCTCGTCCTTGAACCCGATCTTGGCGTGCGATCCCTAGCTCGGTCAGAGCAGCACGGAATTCGGGATTGTTCTTTTGAGCGCGCTGCAACGCATCCTGCAGAGTGATGGTAACTGGGGCTGGCGTATTGGTCTGGTTGCTGGAGGAGGGCGCAGGCGGTTCGGTTTGGGCTGAACTGGCGAGACTGCAGCTGATCATCACTACGGCGATCCACGTGAGTCGAAATCTTGCGAGCTTAAGCCAAGCACTCATCATCGAATTCACCCGCTTTCTCCGTCAAAGAGCATAAGGAACAGACATTAAGAAAAGCTGAAAAATGCAGGCAGCGCAAATTCCAAAATGAACGTCATCCTGGGGCCGAAGTGCCAATCCGGGCCGTGAAGCGATTTACTTCAACTCCGACTCAGAAACAGCGCGCCAGCGACTGGTGCCCTTTGTGCATGCAAACAAAGACGTTCCGAGGCCTTTCTCGTAAAGCAGCCATTGGCGAAGGTTTGGCGAAACACATGCTTATGGTCATAGACGTTAGATCATTCAGGAGCCGCCCTCATGATCGATCTCGATGCCATCAAAATTACGCCTCGCGACGCAGAAGTATTGCGTCTACTGGCGCAAGGGTGCAGTAACAAAGAAATAGCCGAACACCTCAACATCAGCCCCCGCACAGTTAAACAACACCTCCGGACGCTGTTTTTGCGAGCCGGAATTACCCAAGGCCGGAAGCGAGTTAAGCTGGCCACCGCCATGTTTGAGAGGGAGCAAATGCAATCATGCAGCCCCGCGATCAGCTAACACAGAAAGAAATTCAAGTTGCAACGTTAGTCTGGGAAGGTCTCACAAACCGGGACATCGCTAAGGTGATCGGAACCAGCGAACAGGTTGTAAAGAACTATCTTCGCACGACGTTCGACAAGCTTGGAGTTTGGAGTCGCTGGGAGTTGGCACTCTATGTTGCCAGTCACGGCGGAGTGAATTGGGTATCCGAACTTGGCCTGGAGAGCAGACTCCCGGCCGCGCTTGCGACAAGTTCAGTCGCTTAAGGCGCTGAGCGCGGGTCGAGAGACCGTGTCGAAGGCTTGGAGTTTCCTGGAGCGCTGGCCAGTTGCCGACTTAACGCGGGAATGCTGAATACGCAGAACGTCCGCGTATTATCGGCCGGCGCTTGGCAGGCTTTCCACGAAGCGCTGCAGTTCGACGCGGTCCTCGTTCTTCATTTCGAGGAATTCGATCCCTATGCCGGATCCGAGGCGGGCATCAGCCACTTTGCCCAGCGCCCAGATCTTTTTCTCCTGAATCCAGAGCGCCAATCGAACCTGAGTGCCCTCTTTGAAGGGACTGGGCATTTCGACAAAACACCCGCTCGGACTAATGTCGGACACCCTGCCCCAGGCCCGGCTCTCTCCGCTCGCCGGGTGCAGTTCTACCGACAGGTTGCATCGATTCCTGGGATGTTGGCGACGTTCGTTGAGTGCTCGAGCCCGAACCTCGTCGTCGGGCCCGGCCGCCGGAAGCGGGAAATCCCAGACCGACTCGTCCGTCTTTACGTTTTGCAGGCCGGCCAGATTCTCCTTGTCGGTGCCCGCTCGTCCAACCCAGCGGACCTCGTACCGCGCTTTCGATTTCCCATAAGAAAGGCCGATGATTTCGCCAATTTTAAGTTCTGTACGAATCTCGATCACCATAGCGCCGCTCCGGCTCACGTTGACCGTATGAACATTCTCGTTGAACGGTTTTCCCGACACATCGGTGCCAAAGATTCGAACCGGGACGCGGATGTCTTTGCGTGGCTCCCGACGGGTCACCATGGTCGAAGGCCGATCTTTTCTAAGTAACTGTCAGTCACATGTAACCAAAGCTCTGTTGCCATCGTAGCCGACACCCGAATCGCATCCAAGTAACGAGGTGCGCAACCCGCCATTTCGGTGGTAGGGAGGGGCGCGGCAACTTTCTGCAAATTCTTGCAGCCACACGGGGATTTACCCGAGGACCATGCGCTCGGTACGCAACGCAAACAAGGGTTTTCCCGGTTTCTCGTGCGGTACAACAATTGCTCTTGCTAGCTCCGTCGTTCTTCACTGGTCTCTCTCAGGACAGGTGATCTAGACCCCGGGGCGAGGTAGGCATGGCTTATAAAGAGACTTTCTGGATGGCTTGCGACTCTACCGAGCAGATGCGAGCCGAATACGGACCCTTCCACACTCGGACGGAGGCCGAGTCCGAGGCCAGAAAACTGGGTTTCGGCTACTTGTTGAGATACGAGCATCTGATCGGCCCTAACGAAGAGATCGAGGAAGTGCGTTGTATCTTCGTCGAGCTACAGAGTGCGCAGGGCGCTTCGTACGCACCATCAACGCGTCTGCATACGCGTTGTGCAACCTGTGGGGAGTCTGCGACCCACGAAGTTCCGTGGCAGGCCGAAGTATGGGCCGACATCCACGAATTCGAACATTCGCGGCACATGGTCCGGCTTTTCCAGCATACTTTCGGCGATGGTTTGAGAGAAATCGCTGATTGGCGGAGCAGCGCCGCCTAAGCGCCTTTTCGGGATAGAGAGGCAGCCGCAGCCTCATCGACCAGCCAGATCAAGCGTCCTTTGATCGGCTTTATCAGTTTCGACGGAAAAAGTTCCGCAGACTGTTGGCCTTCCAACACTTCCTTCAGCGCAGAGCTCTTATCCGCTCCCGACACAAGAAACATCACTGTCTTTGCCTGGTTGATTAGGGGAGCGGTGAATGTAATGCGGTATGTCTTGAATTTCTCTACCCAGGTCGCAACCACGAGTTTCGTTTTTTCCTGAAGCGAGGAAGTCCCCGGAAAAAGGGATGCGGTATGCCCGTCCGGCCCCATTCCCAGCAGAATCAGATCAAATTGGGGAAGAGTCCCGGCTGTGGTATGGAAGAATTCGCGAAGAGTTCTCTCGTACTCTTGGGCCGCATGGCTTGCATCAGGGTTTTCAGCGGGAACACGAAATACGTTTGTGGCTGGCACAGGGACCTTGGACAGCAAGGTCTCATGGGCCACCCGATAATTGCTCTCGGAATTGTCGGGCGGAACATGCCGCTCGTCGCCCCAAAAGAAAAAAATCTCGTTCCAGGGAAGGCGGTCGCGATAATTCGTGGCGAGCAGGCTGAACAGTCCCTTCGGCGTCGATCCGCCGGAAAGAGCCACGGTAAAACGGTCACTCGATTTCAGCGTCGATCCGACCTGAGCCGCGAATTCCTCAGCCGCCACCTGAAATAAAGAATTGGGGTCGGGGACGACGCGAAGTTTGTTTCTCTCAGCCATTCGTTTTCCCTACTAGCCCTGACCGTGCGCAACTGCGTAACGCGCGGCCCCAAACAGGGCAATCTTGTCGTTGGTAATGACTTTCACTGGAATTGACTCCAGGAGTGGCTGCATGCGGCCTTTCGCAACGAACGCCTGCATGAACAACGGTCCCGCGAGCTTGTTCACCACCTTCGGAGCGATCCCGCCGCCCAGGTACACGCCGCCGGTGGCCATGATTTTCAAAGCGATGTTGCCGGCCTCGGCACCGTAAATCGAGATCCAGAGATCAAGCGCGTGTTCGGCAAGCGCACTCTTGCTGCCAACGGCGGCATGGGAAATCGCAGCGGCTTGATCCCCATGTGCCAGTTCGTCGGTGAGCCAACTCGGTTCTTCTCCTCGACGAGTATCGCGGAGGAAGTGATAGACGTTGACCAATCCTGGTCCGGAAACGATTCGTTCATAACTCACGTGTCCGAAACGTGCAGAAAGATACCGCAGCAGTTCGATTTCGAGCTCGTTGCGCGGGGCGAAGTCCGTGTGGCCGCCTTCCGACGCGAAGATGTGGTAGGCCTTGCCATCCCAGGAAAGACCTGCTTCGCCGAGACCCGTACCCGCAGAGATTACGGCCTGATTACCGACGGGGGTTCCCCTCACTCGATTGAGCGAAACCAGATCACCGTCTTGGAGGCTCGCGATTCCCCATGCATTCGCCTCGAGATCGTTGATTAGAAGGGCGGAAGGCAATCGGAGTTCGCGGGCAAGCTGGGCGGCTTCAACCGTCCATGGGAGGTTAGACGTTTCGACCTTGCCGTTGCGGACTGGGCCTGCGAAGCCAAAGCAAGCGACGTCCGGTTGCTGGCTCTGTGACCTCACGAATTGATTGACGATTTCATCCAGCCCGCTGTGTGCACGGCTGGGAAACACGCCCTCAGCAGCTACTGTTAAATGGCCGTTCTGCGACTGGAAGTAGGCTAACCGCGCATTGGTGCCGCCAATATCGCCGGCCAGAATCATTTTTCGAAATTCCTCCACCGACGGCCATCGCGCTCGAGAAGTTCGTCAGCCTCGTTTGGCCCCCAGGTACCAGAAGCGTAGTTCGGGAAATTGCGAGGCGGTAACGCCTTCCAGACATCGAGGACGGGGCTCACGACGCACCAGCCAGCCTCGACCATGTCAGCGCGCTGGAAAAGCGTGGCATCGCCGATCATGCAATCGTGTAACAACCGCTCGTACCCAGTGCTGGGTTGCGACCCGAAGTAGTCGGCATATTCGAAATTCATATCCACGCTGCCCAGGCGCATCAGCGCCCCGGGCGCCTTTGCCGCAAAACGCAGCGAAATGCCTTCCTCCGGCTGAATGTGAAGCACCAGCTGGTTGGGCATCAGGTTCTCTACCGGCGTGTCGCGGAAGAGGACAAAGGGGGCACGCCGGAACTGAATCACGATATGTGTATTGCGCATCGCCATGCGCTTGCCGGTGCGCAGGTAGAAAGGAACGTCGGCCCAGCGCCAGTTGTCGATGAGTAACTTCATCGCGACGAAGGTCTCGGTGCGAGAGTCCGGCGGGACGCCGGGTTCGGCACGGTACGCGGGCAGGCGTTTTCCCGCAATTACTCCCTCTCCATATTGCCCGCGAACGGTGCGGGTCAAAACCTCCTCCGCACTCAGCGGCTGGATCGCGTGCAGAATCTTGGACTGCTCGTCACGAACGGAATCGGCACGAAACGAGACCGGTGGTTCCATCGCGGTCAGCGTAATGAGCTGCATGATGTGGTTGGGCACCATGTCACGCAGAGCCCCGGCTGTGTCGTAATACCCACCGCGTTTTTCGACGCCGACGGTTTCTGCAACGGAAATCTGAACGTGATCGATATAGCGACGATTCCAGATCGGCTCGAAGATCCCGTTGGCGAAGCGCAGCGCCAAGATGTTCTGAACCGTCTCCTTGCCCAGATAGTGGTCGATTCGGTAGATCTGCTTCTCGTCGCACACTTTGAGCAGTTGCTGGTTCAGAGCCCTCGCGCTTTCGAGATCGTGGCCGAAGGGTTTCTCGATGATGACGCGGCGCCAGTGGCCCGTCTGATCCATCAAGCCGTTCTCAGCAAGGCTCTCCACAATGGGACCGAATGCGTCGGGAGCGGTCGCAAGGTAGTAGAAGTAGTTGCCGTGGGTGGCGTAGTCCTTGTCGATCTTCTCGAGCAGTTGCTTCAGCTTTGGATAGGTCGTTGGGTCGTCAAAGTTTCCCGACAAGTAGTGCATCCGGCGAACGAACCATTCCCAAAGGTCGGGATCGATGTCCCCCGTGGCGAACTGCTTCATCTCTTCCGAGACTTTTTTCCGGTAGTCCTCGGTCGACATCGGACTGCGTGCGATCCCCACTACTGCAAATTCTCGAGAGAGAAGTTGGGCGCGGGCCAGGTTGTACAAAGCAGGAATCAATTTACGGCGAGTGAGATCTCCGGATGCCCCGAAGATCACCATCACGCAGGGGTCGCCTTGTTTTCCGACGGGTTGCGAAAGAGCAGCAGGTGGACTCTGGGTCTGGACCATAGCCTTCTTCTTTGTGGTGGGGCCGAAAAGCGTATCGCGGGTTACGCACCCTTCTTCGCAGTTTTCGGTTCGACGTGTCCGCCGAATTTCTGGCGCATTGCCGAAAGCATTTTCTCGGCGAAGGTATGCTCCTGCCGCGATCGGAATCGCACGAAGAGCGCAGCCGACAAGACATCGACCGGAACCGCCTCGTCAATCGCTGCCTGGATTGTCCAGCGACCTTCGCCGGAGTCCTGGACGAAACCGCTGTACTCGGCGAGCGTTGGATTCTCGGTAAGAGCCATCGCAGTGAGGTCGAGCAGCCAGGAACTGACAACGCTGCCGCGACGCCACACCTCGGCGATATCGGGAAGGTTCAGATCGTAGCGAATGTCTTCCGGCAGTTCTTTGCTGGTGGCATTCTTGAAGATGTCAAAACCTTCAGCGTACGCCTGCATGATCCCGTAC
>Ga0210409_10001760_pt1 | contig 27362 bp, 19 predicted proteins | sample IncBWH17MmetaG_FD_161649 | JGI IMG/M metagenome (GOLD analysis project Ga0210409, IMG submission 161649) | Forest soil microbial communities from Barre Woods Harvard Forest LTER site, Petersham, Massachusetts, United States - Inc-BW-H-17-M | ecosystem: Environmental > Terrestrial > Soil >...
CGCGATCTCCAGTGCCAGACCGGCAATCTGCAGCGGCCAGATGCGCCAGGCGCCTCCGACGGCGAACAACACGATGCCGCCGAGCGCGGCCAGCACGAAAGCAACCACCCGCCACCCCATCATCGCCTCGCCATCGAGCGGCGTTTCAAGTCCAGCCCGACGCCGCGGTTCACGAATTGCAGCGTGGCAACCCGCGCCGGATCGATTTCTCCGGCCGAATACAGGCCTGCCTGCACCATGCTTCCGAGGAAATGCGCGATCCGCGCCAGCTTCATCGCTCCGATGCCCAGCGTGATCGCGTCGGACGAATCGATGATGCCTTGCGAGCGCATCAAGGCGACCGATGCTTCCAGCTCGGCCTCGCTGATGTCAGGATTGTCGCGCCGCATGGCCGCGTTGGCAGCCCGGCGGTCTCCATACAGGTAGCTGGTCCAGCCCAGTATCGAGGCATCGACGAAGCGCTGGACCAAGTCCGGATGGTCCTGCACCATCTGGACCCGCGTCTCGATCAGCGTCGAATAGGTGTCGAAGCCGTGATCGGCCAGCAGGTGCACTACGGGCTCGAAGCCGCCCTCGTTGCGAACGTAGATCGGCTCGGCGATCGAATAACCCTGCTGCACGGCGCGGGGGTTGGCCAGGAACGGGCCGAGGTTGAAGTTATAGGGCCGCAGCTGCTCGTCGCGAAAGCCGTGCGTCACCTTCAGCCACTGCCACCAGGTGAACTGCGCGTCCTTCGCCACCAGCACCACCGGCGCCTCCTTCAGACGCTCGAACAGCTCATAGCCCTGACCCGGGTGCGCGATCAGCGCCTGCGGATCCTTCTGGAAAATCGCCGCCACCTGCACGGTAGGCAAACCGTTTTTCACGTTATCGAATGCGTGCAGCAGATTGCCGGTCATCAGGAAATCGATGCGGCCGGCCGGCAGCAAGGGCCGGTTGTTCACCTGCGGCCCGCCCTGACGGATCGTGACGCTGAGGCCGTAGCGCTCGTAGGTGCCGTCGGCCAGCGCCTGGTAGAAGCCGCCGTGCGCGGCCTGCGCCTTCCAGTTGGTGGCGAACACGACCCGATCGGGCTGCGCCCGCGGCGCCGTCGGCACCAACGCGGCCGCCGCGATCAGTACGCTGGAGCAAAGCTGTTTGAACAACCCGTCAGGCGGCGCGCTCGTTGGCTCTGGCTTGCAGCGTAAACCAGAACGTGGCGCCCTGCCCGGGCGCCGCTTGCGCCCATATGTGCCCGCCGTGGCGCGCGATGATGCGGTGGGCGGTGGCCAGGCCGATCCCGATGCCCGGAAATTCGTCTTCCCGGTGCAGCCGCGTGAACGGCTTGAACAGGCGGCCGGCGTGCCTCATGTCGAATCCGGCGCCGTTGTCGCGCACGAAAAAGGAGCGCTGCGCGCCGCGCCCCTGCGCTCCGATCTCGATGCGCGCATCGGTCGTGTTGCACGTGTATTTCCACGCATTTTCGAGCAGGTTCTGCACCGCCACCCGGATCAGCCGGAGGTCGCCGTCGACGGCGAGTCCGTCTTCGATGCCAACATCGACGCGACGCTCGGGATGGACCCAGCGCAGGTCCCCGAGCGCCTCCTGGACCAGGCGCGACAGGTCGATCCGCTCGAGCGTGAGCTCGGCGCGGTCGACGCGCGACAGTCGCAACAGACCGTCGATCAGCTCCCTCATCTGCTCGACCGACTTGACGATCAGCGCCAGGTAGTCGCGCGCCTGCGCATCCAGCGCGTCCCCATGGTCCTGCAGCAGTGCCTCGGAAAAGCCGCCGATCGCACGCAGCGGGGCGCGCAGATCGTGCGAGACCGTGTAACTGAAGGTCTCGAGCTCCTTGTTCATCGCTTCGGCGGCGCGCCTGGCCGTGATCAGTTCGTCCTGGCCGCGTTTGAGCGCGACCAGGTTACGGACCCGGGCCTGCAGCTCCTCGGCCGCAAAGGGTTTCACCAGGAAGTCCTGAGCGCCCTCGCGCAGCAGACGGACCCGCTCGTTCTGGTCCGCGAGCGTCGTCAGAACGATGACGGGCGTGCGGTCGAACTCGGGCTCGGCGCGCAGTTGCCGTATCAGGGGTTCGCCGCTGCCGGACCGCATCATCGGATCGGCAACGACCAGGTCGGGATGCACACTGGCCACGCGGGCGCCGGCGTCGCTGCCGTCGAAAGCGGGGACCGCCTCGAATTCGCCCGACAGCGCCTCGCAGATGAAACGGCTCAACTCCCGATCACCTTCCACCACCAGCACGACCGGCAGCACGGGCAAGGGCCCTCCATGGCGCAACGAAACACGGCCCGAGCCAGCTCGGCAGATATCCGACTCGCGGCGATGGGTAGGCTACGCTAATCCCCACCCGCGTTGAAGTGCATCGGGTGCCAGCGCCCCAGCAGCGCGCGCGACAGCGCGTTGGAGGCCAGGTAGATCGCCACCCCGGTCAATGCGACCAGCGTCAGTGCTGCGTACATCTTCGGGATCTCGGTGCGAAAGCTCGCTTCCAGGATCCGCGAAGCCAGGCCCGTCTCGCGCCCCGCCGCGCCCGCGGCGAATTCGGCCACCACCGCCCCGATCAGCGCCAGCCCGCCCGAAATCTTCAACCCGGCGATCAGGTACGGAAGCGCCGATGGCGCCAGCAGCCAGCGCAGCCGCTGCCAGCGGGTCGCGCCGTACAGCGTCAGCAGGTCCCGCAGATTCGGATCGGCCGAGCGCAGTCCGATCAGCGTGTTGGACAGCACCGGGAAGAAGGCCACGATGAAGGCGCAGATCAGCAGCGAGGCGGTGGTGCTGTCGACGTAGATCAGGATCAGCGGCGCGATCGCCACGATCGGCGTGACCTGCAGTGCGATCGCAAACGGAAAAAGCGCCAGCTCCAGCGTTCTGGACAGCGCGAATGCGCAAGCCAGCAGCACGCCGCCGGCCAGCGCGAGCGCGAGCGCCCCGAACGTGATCTTGACCGTGTACCACCACGATACGAGCAGCGAGTCCAGGTTGTCCCACAGCGTGTGCGCGATCAGGCTGGGCGAGGGCAGAATGTAAGGCGGGATTCCGCGCAGCCGCACCACCGCTTCCCACAGCAGCAGCGCGGCGATCCCCGCGGCCGAAGGAATCACGCGGGTGGCACGTGGCGATGCCGTCACGGGTCCGCCGCCCCGGCGTCGGCTTCGGCGAGCTGCAGCGCCTCGGTCACGCTGGCGCAATGCTGCGTGAACTGCGGCTGCAGGCGAAGCGTCGGCGCGCGTGGATAGCCGAGCGCAACCGGCAGGTCCGCGATCAGACGACCGGGTCGCCCACCCATCACCAGCACGCGCTGGCTGAGGTAAACCGCCTCGAACACACTGTGGGTGACGAACACCGCGGTCGAGCCCAGCTCACCCCACAGCGCGAGCAGCTCGTCATTGAGACGGTGACGCGTGATCTCGTCCAGCGCCGCGAACGGTTCGTCCAGCAACAACACCTCGGGTCGGGTGATCAGCGCGCGAGCGATCGAGGTGCGCATTTTCATGCCACCGGACAGTTCAGCCGGATATGCGGCCGCGCGGTCGGCCAGCCCCACGGCGGCCAGCGCTTCGAGGGCGTTCTCGCGCGCCGGCCGGCGCCTCATCCCCTGGATCCGCAGCGGCAGTGCGACGTTATCGAGCGCGCTCGCCCACGGCATCAAAGTGGGCTCCTGGAAGACGTACGACATCGCCGCTGCGCCCGGATGCGCCGGCCGGCCGTCGACCCGCACCTGCCCGGCGGTCGCCTGCTCGAGTCCCGCGATCAGCCGCAGCACCGTCGACTTGCCGCAGCCCGACGGGCCCAGCAGGGAGACGAACTGGCCCGCAGCGATCGCGACCGACAGCGCCTGCAACGCCGCCACACCGTTGTCGAAGCGCTTGTCGACCTGCGCAAATTCGATCGTCGCGGGCATCGAGACGGAGGGGCGCCTGCGCCGCGGATGCGGCGGCCGGACCGGCATTGTCCGTATGCTAGCCGGTGGTCCATACTTAGCGGAAGGGCCGTCACCCATTCGAGTGCCTGCTGGTGCGTATGCCATGAACGAAGCGACGAGGGACGTGGCTGAGGCCAACACCCGACTGAAGCAGGCCAACGAGGAACTCGCGCGACTGTACGAGAAGACGCGCGAGATGGACGAGCTGAAGTCGCGCTTCTTCGCCAACGTCAGCCACGAGCTTCGCACTCCGCTCACGCTGATCCTCGGTCCGGTGGCCAGGCGACTGGCGGCCGACGGGGTCTCGCGCGAAGAAAGGGACGAGCTGGCGGTGGTCGAACGCAACGCCCGCCTGCTGCTGCGTCAAGTGACGGATCTGCTCGACGTGGCCAAGCTGGAGGCCGGGCGCATGCAGATGAGCTATGCGCCGTTCGACCTCGCCCTGCTGGTCCGGCTGATGGCCGGACACTTCGAAGCGCTGGCGAAGGACCGACGCATCCGGTTTGGCGTCGACACGCCGGACACACTGCCGGCTCAGGCCGATTTCGAGAAGGTGCGCCGCATCCTGTTGAACCTGCTTTCCAATGCGTTCAAATCCACGCCGCACGGCGGAGTCATATCGATCTGGCTGTCGGTGCGGGCCGAGCAGGCGATCATTCATGTACAGGACAATGGCCCGGGCGTGCCTTCCGAGATGCGCCTGGCCGTCTTCGAACCGTTCCGCCAGTCCGACGGCGCAGCCGGGCGGCTCCATGGCGGCCTGGGCCTGGCGATCGTGCGCGAATTCGCCGCCCTGCACCGCGGGTCGGTTGCGGTCGCGGACGCGCCCGGCGGGGGCGCCCTGTTCACGGTCGGCCTGCCGCTGTCGGCTCCGGCCGGAGCGCAGTTGCAGTCCGCGCCGCCCGCATTCGACGAGGAGTCGGAACCACCCCCCGCCGACGAACTGCGCGTGCAGGAGGCCGCAACGAGGGGCCTGGCGGGCGCAACGGACCTGCCGCTGGTCCTGGTGGTCGAAGACAACACCGACATGAATCGATTCGTCGCCGCCGTGCTGAGCCGGCACTACCGCGTCGCCACCGCCTTCGACGGCAAGGAGGGCCTGGACATGGCCCTGGCCTTCCACCCCGACCTGATCGTCAGCGACGTGATGATGCCGCGGATGAACGGCGACCGGATGGTGCGGGCGCTGCGCAAGCATCGGGAGATGGCGGACATCCCGATCGTGATGCTGACGGTCAAGGCCGACGATGCCTTGCGAGTCGACCTGTTCAGGGAGGGCGTGCAGGACTACATCAACAAGCCCTTTTCGGCCGAGGAACTGCTGGCGCGCGTGGGCGCGCGCATCAGCGCGCGCCAGCAGCAGGAAGCGGTGCTGAAGACTTTGCGCGGAGAAATGGAGGAACTCGCCAAGCAGCACGTGGCCAGCCAGACCGCCGCGGCGATCGCGCATGAGCTGAACCAGCCGCTCAATGCGATCACCTCTTATGCCGAGGCAGCGCTGCGGCTGCTGCGCGCCGGCAACCAGGCGCCGGAGAAGCTGCAGCAGGCCCTGGAGGGCGGCGCCGCGCAGGCACAGCGCGCCGGCCAGGTGGTGCGCGAATTGCTGCAGTTCTTCCAGGGGCGCGATGCCCCGGTCGAGGCGGTCGACCTCGGTCAGGCGATACAGCGGGCGCTGGCGGTGGCCGAGGGGGACGGTCATGCGGGGTTCGATTGGACGATCGATCTGGCCCCGGACCTGCATCTGGTCAAGGCGAACCGGCTGCAGGTCGAGAAGGTGCTGGTCAACCTGGTGTGCAACGGCGTGGACGCGATGCGCGCGGCCGGGGTCAACCCGCAGACGATCACGATCAGCGCTCGCCCGCTGGCGGACGCCATGGCGCAGGTGACGGTTCAGGACTGCGGACCCGGCCTGACCGAGGAGGCGACGGGCCGCCTGTTCAAGCCTTTTTACACGACCAAGCCCCGGGGCATCGGGATGGGGCTGTCGATCAGCCGGGCGCTGATCGAAGCGAACGGCGGGCGCCTGTGGTGCGAGCCGGCGCCGAGCCGCGGAGGTCGATTCCATTTCACGCTGCCGCTTGGACGATGAGCGCTGCTGCGACCGTATTCGTGGTGGACGACGACGCCGCCGTGCGCGACAGCCTCGCGCTGCTGCTCGACACGGCCGGATACGCCGTTGAAGCCTACGACGGGGCGCGCTCGTTCCTGGACGCCTATGCGCCGGGCCGAACCGGCTGCGTGATACTGGACGTGCAGATGCCGGAGGTGAGCGGCCCGGAGCTTCAGGCCGAGCTGAACCGGCGCGCGGTCGACCTTCCGATCATCTTCCTGACCGGTCACGGCGACATCCCGACCACGGTGCGAGCGATCAAGAGCGGCGCGATCGATTTCCTGACCAAACCGGTGCAGGGCTCGGCACTGCTGGACCAAGTCCGCAGCGCGCTCGAAAGGAGTGCGCAGTTGCGCGCGCAGGCGGCCGCGGCCCGATCGCTGCAGGACCGTCTGGAGGGTCTGACCCGGCGCGAGCGCGAGATCATGGTGCTGGCGGCTGCCGGTCAATCCAACAAGGAAATCGCGCGCCAGTTGGGCATCAGCCATCGCACAGTGGAAATACATCGCGCCCGCGTGATGCACAAGACCGGCGTGGCCAATCTGGTCGAGTTATCCCGCCTGGCCGAGGCGTGCGCCCTCGCCGCAGAGCCCCCTGACGAATCGCGCTGACGATTGTGCGGGAGCGCCGACCGTCCGGGTCAGGCCACCCCGGCGCTGTTGTGCGCCGCTTGCCCCGGCGGAGCCGGCATAGGTATTCGTACGGATACTTAAGGAGCACGCGAATCAATAGCGTGGCGCATACCTGCCGTCTCGAGGTGGCCGGCCATGGACATGCCGAACTGGGTGGATCCGAGAGTGCGTGTGACCTGTACCAACTGCGGGCAACGCCCGTTGTGCCTTCCCGCCGGATTGTCGCCCGTCGAGCTCGAAAACGCCGAGCAGCTGGTATCGACGCGCCTGCGTATCCGGCGCGGCGGTGCGCTGTACCGGATCGCCGACCCGTTCAAATCGCTCTACGTTCTGTGGATCGGGTCTTTGAAGAGCACTTTGTCTTCGGGCGACGGCCGTGAACAGGTTGCCGCCTTTCACATGGCCGGCGAGATGGTCGGCTTCGACGGCCTCGGCGCCGGGTCCCATACCGTCGATGTCGTGGCGCTCGAGGACGCCGAGGTCTGCGTCTTCCCGTACAGCCGTCTGGAAGACGCTACCGCGCCGCCGGCGCTGCGCCGGCATCTGTACCAGCTGATGAGCCGCGAAATCGTCCGCAAGCATGCGCTGGTGCTGATGCTCGGGAGCATGCAGGCCCACCAGCGGCTGGCGACCTTCCTGCTCGATCTGGCCGATCGCTTCGCCGAGCGTGGGTATTCGAAGAAGGAATTCATGCTGCGAATGACGCGCGCCGAGATCGGAAGTTTCCTCGGGATAACGCTCGAGACCGTCAGCCGCGTGTTGTCGCGATTCGCCCGGGACGGCTTGATCGATCTGCAGCACGTCACGCAGGTGCGGATACTCGATCCTCAGGGGCTGCGCCAGCTGGCCGCGCTGGCCCCGCCGGGGCGGTCCGAGCGCGCAGCCCGACCGGCAGCCACCCGCGTGCTCGGGGAACAGGCCTTCGCCTAGCGGCTGTCCCTCTACTGGGGAAAACGCGTCAGGCTTCTGCCGTCCTTCGGCAGCGGGTAGCGCGCGACGTTCAGCTGCATCGCCAGCAGCGTGTAATAGCCGTCGATTCCGGCCAGATCCACGACGCCTTTGTTGCCGAAGCGCCGGTCGGCGCGTTCGAATGTCGCGTCCGAAACGCGCTTGTTCCGATTCAGCTCGGTCAGGAAGTCATACACGATCTGCTCGTCGTCGGACATCGACGACGGCCGCCGCCCGTCGGCGATCGCTTCCAGGACCTGCGGCTGGATGCCGGCCTTCAACGCGATCGGGTAGTGGACGTGCCACTCGTAGTCCTGCGTCCATTCGCGTGCCACGATCAGTATCGCCAGCTCGCTCAGCACGTTTCCGATCGCGGAGTGGAAGCGCAGGTAGTCGCCCATCGCGCGTGCCTGGTTCATCAGCTGCGGGCTGTACATCATCGGTTCGAACGGGCCGAACACCGGCGTCGCGCGGGCCGCCTTGAATTCGTCGGCCGCTTGTTTCTGCTCGTCGGTGTAGCTGCCGGCCGGAATCGCCGGCAGGCGGTCCTGCCCCAGCGCGCAGTCCGCGCACGCAAACGTGGACCACAGCAGGGTGGCATATGGCAGTTTCATTTCATTACGCTCCCATTGCGCACAGACGGTTTGCGATAGTAGAGTTGGCTGGATCACCCGAGCCGGCGCCGACCTGCAACCGCGTCGGTCGGCGGGAGCGCGACCCCATGAGCCTGACACATTTTGGAGCCTGGTTCGCCTGCCTGGCGGGCCTTTGCGGAATCGCTCGCGCGGAGACACTGTATCGGTGGGTCGATGCGGGTGGCGCGACCCGCATCTCGCGCGATCAGCCCGGATCGGGCACTCCGTACACGGCATTCGAAGTGCCTGATCCGGTCCCGTGGTCGAACGCGCCCCCGGTGCCGTCGGAAATTGCGGCCGACTCCAGGCCGAGCGCGCAGAATCTGTTCAAGGTGGCCTCGCAATCGGTCTACGGCGTGGTGGGGCGGCTGGCATCGCGGTCGGACGGCAAGCCGGCCGCGATGTACGGATCGGCGATCGCGGTGACCGACAAGCTGGCCATCACCAACTGCCATGTGATCGAGGCTGCCGGCGAGGAGATCTACCTCGGCACCGGCACGGCCGAAGCCGTCGAGAAGGCCAGGCTCGTGGCCGCCAACTACCTGGCCGATCGCTGCGTGATCGGCGTTCGGAACATGGATCTTCAGCCGGTCGCCGGTATTCGCGCCTTCGATGCGCTCGAGGTGGGGGAGACCGTCTATGCGATCGGCAATCCGTCGCGTCTGGACCGCACCCTGTCCGACGGGCTGCTGTCGGCAAAGCGGGTGATGGGTGAACTGCGCTTCCTGCAGACCAGCGCCCCCATTTCACCGGGTTCATCGGGCGGGGGCCTGTTCGACGGACGAGGCAACCTGATCGGCGTGACCGCGTTCACGCTGAAAGGGGCGCAGAACATCAATTTCGCGATTCCGGCCGAAGATTTCTGGAAGTGACGACGGGGAGATGACACGGCCTTGACCATGCTGTCGGCGGAGCAGATCGCGCGGATGAGCCGGCTGCTCGACGAGGCGATGCCGCTGAGTCGGGACCAACGGCAGGGCTGGCTGGATGCGCTGGCGCCGGAGCACGGCGATCTGGTAACCGCGTTGCGCCAGGCATTGCTGCCGGCGCAGGACCGGGTCAGGGGCGCGGGCGCGCTCGACACCCTGCCCAAGCTGGCGGCCGATCCGCTGGCGGAAACCGTCGGCCCCATCGCACCGGGCCAGCACGTCGGCCCTTATCAGCTGGTGCGGCCGCTGGGCATCGGCGGCATGGCCGAAGTGTGGCTCGCGCACCGCGCCGACGGCGCCTTCAAGCGCGACGTTGCCTTGAAGCTGCCGCTGCTGGCCCGGCTGCGCACGGATCTGGTTCAGCGCTTTGCCCGTGAACGCGACATCCTGGCAGCTCTGGAACACCCGAATATCGCGCGCCTGTATGACGCCGGCGTCAGCCCCGACGGTCTTCCCTACCTGGCGATGGAGTACGTTCCGGGCCAGCCCCTGACGGACTGGTGCGACGCGCGCCGGCTGGGCGTGCCGGAGCGGCTGAAGCTTCTCCTACAGGTGCTCGATGCCGTGCAATACGCTCACGCGCGCCAGGTACTGCATCGTGACATCAAGCCATCGAACATCCTGGTCCTCGAATCCGGACAAGTACGCCTGCTCGATTTCGGCGTGGCGAAGCTTCTGGCCGAGGAAGAGCCGGACTCGCAGCTCACGCGGATTTATGGCCGGGCGCTGACCCCCGAGTACGCCAGTCCCGAGAGCTTGCGCGGCGACCCGGTCGATGCCGGCACCGATATCTATTCGCTGGGGGTTGTGCTGTACGAGCTTCTGGCGGGCAGCCGGCCGTTCCAGCTCACGGCCGGCGCTTCGACCGCCCTGGTGGAGCAGGCGATCCTGGAGGCGCGCGTGCGCAGGCCCAGCACCCGGGTGACGCAACAGGCGGCCGTCGCCCGCGCCACGACGGTCGACCGGCTCGCGCGCCGCTTGCGCGGCGACCTGGATTCGATCGTGCGCAAGGCCCTGGCCAAGCATCCCGCCGAGCGCTATCCGAGCGCGGTCGCCCTGGCCGACGACGTGCAGCGCTACCTGAGCGGCAAGCCGGTTCGCGCGAGGCACGGACCGCTCGGTTACCGCGCCGCCAAGTTCGCGCTGCGCCATCGCGCGACCCTGGCGGCAGCGGGTGCCGGCATCGGACTGGTTGCGGCCGCGATCGGTTATGCGCTCACGCGCCTCGGGCCGGCGGGGGCCGCAGCGGACCAGACCGTGTCGGCCGCACCGCCGCCGGGCAATGAGCGCGGCGCTGCGGCGTCCGCCGCCCACGACAAGTCCATTGCGGTGCTGCCGTTTCTAGATATGAGCGAAAAAAGGGACCAGGAGTACTTTTCCGATGGGCTGTCCGAGGAACTGATCGACCGGCTGTCGCGCAGCCGGGAGCTGCGCGTGATCGCGCGCACCTCCTCGTTCCAGTTCAAAGGCAAGAACGGGGACGTGCGCGCGATCGCCCGCCAACTCGGTGTTTCGCATTTGCTGGAGGGCAGCGTGCGCAGGTCCGGCAACACGCTGCGCGTGACGGCACAGCTGATCCGCGCCTCCGATGGATCGCACCTGTGGTCGCAAAGCTACGAGCGGGATCTGAACGACATCTTCAGGGTCCAGGACGACATTGCGGGGACGGTGGCGCGCGAGCTGAAGGTCGCCTTGAGCGTCGCAGGAGGGCGCGCGCCGGCCCCGGAAGCGAACACCGAAGCCTACAACCTGTACCTGCAGGGCAATTTTTTCGACAACCGCAGGAGCAAGCCGGACGAGGAAAAGGCGATGCAGCTGTACGGGCAGGCGATCGGCCGGGATCCGAACTTCGCGCTCGCCTGGACCCGGCTGGCGGGCGCCTATCGGGCCCAGGCCCGTTTCGGATGGACGCCGGCCTTGCAGGGGGCGGCCAAGGCGCGCGAGGCCGTGCAACGCGCGCTGCAGATCGATCCGGATCTGGCGCGCGCGCATCTGCTGCTGGGCCAGCTGGAGCGGGACTTCGACTGGAATTGGGACGCAGCCCGGGCGGAGTTCGAGCGGGCCATCGAACTGGATCCGAACGACTTGACGATCCGGGTGCAGCTCGGATACCTGAACGCGGAAACGCAGGGGCGCCCCGATCAGCACCTCGAGTATCTGCGCCAGGTGCTGCTGAGGGACCCGCTGGATACCAATTCCCTGTGGATCCTGGGCACCGGGCTGCTGGACGCCGGCCGGCCGGACGAGTCCGTGGCGGCGTTTCGAAAGTTGCTCGAGCTGAACCCCGATTTCGCGGGCGGTCACGCCTCGCTGTCGGGATCCCTGTTGTACATGCGCCGGTATGCGGAGGCACTGGCTGCGGTGCAGAAGGAAGCCGATGAGGGCGAGCGCCTGGCCAATCTGCCGATGGTCTACTGGGCGATGGGGCGGCACGCCGAGTCGGACGCGGCCCTGAGTCAGTTGAAGGAAAAGTACGGCGCTGTCTCGGCGTACGAGATCGCGGAGGTGCATGCCTTCCGCGGCGAAGCCGACGCCGCCTTTCAGTGGCTGGAGCTGGCCTACCAGCAGCACGATGCCGATCTTCAGTGGATCAGGAACGACACCTGGCTGCGCGGTCTGCGCGGCGATGCGCGCTATCGCGCGCTGCTGGCCAGCATGAACCTGTCTGTCGAACCCCGCGCGGATTCTCGATGACGCCGGGCCCCGCCGTGCCATTCGGAACCGGCACTTTGACATTCACGGACGGCGCGACCGTTCCGGCGCTGGGCATCGGTACCTACCGGATGGGCCAGGCGGCCTCCTCGCGCCAGCGCGAGATCGCCGCGCTGCAGCTCGCGCTCGATCTGGGCGTGCGCGTGATCGACACGGCCGAGATGTACGCCGACGGCGGCGCCGAGCGGGTGGTCGGCGCGGCGCTCGGCGGCGGCCGCCGCGACCGGGCATTCGTCGTCAGCAAGGTGCTGCCGTCCAATGCCAGCCGCAGCGGCGTGATGGCAGCCTGTGAACGCAGCCTCAAGCGCCTGGCGATCGAGCGTATCGACCTGTACCTGTTGCACTGGCGCGGCGCCACGCCGCTTGTGCAGACCGTCGATGCGTTCGAGGAGCTGGTGCGGCGGGGAAGCATCGTGCGCTGGGGCGTGAGCAACTTCGATCTGGACGACATGCACCGCCTTTTCGAGCTGGACCCAGGAGCCCGCTGTGCCGCCAACCAGGTCTACTACTCGGCTTCCCGGCGCGGCGTCGAGTTCGACCTCGCGCCCTGGATGAGCGGGCAGCGCATGCCGCTGATGGCGTACTGCCCGTTCGACGAAGGCCGGCTGCTCGGCGACCGCACGCTGGCCGCGATCGGCCGCAAGCACGGCGTCAGCACCGCCCAGGTGGCGCTCGCCTGGCTGCTGTCCCGCCCCGGGGTGATCGCGATTCCGAAGGCGGGTAGCGTCGAGCACGTCCGCGATAACGCAGCCGCGCCGAACCTTCACCTGACCGCCGAGGATTTCGAGCTGATCGATCGGAATTTCCCGCCGCCCAAGCGCAAGCAGGGGCTCTCCGTCGTCTGAAACCGGTTCCCTCCCGCGCCCACCCGGCCTGAAGCAAAACCATCGCGCCGTGTTCCGCGCCAGGTAGCGGAATCGCGGTAACCGGCACCGACCTGATGCCTGCGGCGAAAAGCCGCACTGGCTTTGCGGTGGGCTTCGCGCTGGACGCGTCCTTCCCGCAACACCTTCACTCGCATACCGGTTCGCCCGTAGTACTGTAACGGGAACGAAAAATTTGGCGAGGGCGGCAGCCCTCGTCGGCCTTGGCCATGCAAACCCCGACTGACCACCGGCCGGCCGCCGTCCCGGGCGTCCACTCCGGCACTTGGCCCGCTGATGGCGTCGCAGTTCGGCCAACCGATCGCCGACCCGCGGATCGCCCGGTCTGGCGAGTCGGTGACATCGATTTCTCGCGCGCGGACCGGCGGCATCGGGGCGACACCACCCTGTTCTACGTTTTGACCGGCGCGTCCTTCGTCGAGAGCGGATCGGATCTGTATACGCGCAATCTGCTCACGTACTACCGCGGTGACCCTTCCATCGCCGACTGGCTCAGCCACGCCTGGGAGCCCGAAGAGTTGCAGCACGGGGCTGCCTTGCGCGCCTACGTTGAGGCGGTGTGGCCCGAGTTCGACTGGGACCGGGCATACCGGGGTTTCATGGCGGAGTATTCGCCGGCGGCCTCTCCCGAAGCCTTCGAGGCCACGCCGCATCTGGAACTGGCGGCCCGCTGCATGATCGAGACCGGCACCGCGAGTCTTTACCGGATGCTGTACGACTACGTGCAGGAACCGGTGCTGCGCCAGGTGCTCGGACACATCCGGGACGACGAGATCAACCACTACAAGCACTTTCTGCATTTCTTCCGGACCGGCCGGCAGCGCCAGTTCGGCGGTGCGCTGAAAGTCGCGTGGGCCATTGGGCGCCGGGTGCGCGAGTCGCGGCGCGACGATGCCTGGATCGCGTTCCGTCACGCCTTCGAGGTGAGCCATCCAGGCCGCCGTTGCCAGCGCAGCGATTTCGATCAATGGCAGGCGCAGCTTCAGGCGATCTTGCGCAGCGCCTTCCCGTTCCGGATGGCTGCCGAGATGCTGGTCGCTCCGCTGGCGCTGTCGCCGCTCGCGCGGCGGCTGGCGCGTCGCGCGACCGAGGCGGGTCTGCGCCACTTGCTGTTTGCATGACGCCACCGGCTGGTCGTGTATGTATATGAGGATGGCTGTCGGGACGCTGGCCCTGGTGGCCGGTTGCGTCCGCGCCGGCGCGGCCCTCGCCGCGCAGAGCTCCCCGGTCGATGCGACGCTGGCCAGGATCCAGCACATCGTGGTGCTCTACGCCGAAAACCGCAGCTTCGACAACCTGTTCGGACTGTTCCCAGGGGCGGACGGCATCGCGCAGGCACCCAAGGACGCCGGCACACAGCGCGACCGGGACGGCAGTGTCCTGCCGGTGCTGCCGCGCGTGTGGAACGGCGCCGGGCCTGACTTCGATCCGCGCTTCGGCACGGCGCTTCCCAACGCGCCGTACCGCATCGATGCGGCGCCGGCAGGGCTTGCGCCATCGTTGGCCACGCGCGATCTGGTCCATCGCTACTACCAGAACATCGAGCAGATCGATGGCGGCCGCAACGACCGCTTCGCCGCGGTATCCGACGCGGGCGGCCTGACGATGGGCCATTATGACGGCAGCGTTCTGGCGCTGTGGCAACTGGCGCGCGAATTCACGCTGGCCGATCACTTCTTCATGGGCGCGTTCGGCGGTTCGTTCATCAACCACGTTTGGCTCGCGTGCGGCTGCGTTGGGCGCTATCCGGATGCGCCCGACTCGATCAGAAGCCGGCTCGACGCCCAGGGCCGGCTGCTGCGCAAAGCCGGCTCGCCGGCCAGCGCCCTGGCTGGACCGGTGCAATGGCAGCAGGACGGAGCCGTGACGCCGGACGGCTATGCGGTGAACACGATGCAGCCGCCGTACCAGCCCAGCGGCATCGCGCCCGCCAAGGACGGCGATCCGCAACTGGCCGATCCGGCGCGCCGCCCGCTGCCTGCGCAGGATGCGCCGACCATCGGCGATCGTCTGACCGAGCGCTCGATCAGCTGGGCCTGGTACGCCGGCGGCTGGAACAGGGCCGTGGCCGACTCGGCGCTGTCCGGCGGGACCTCACGCGGCGTGATCTATTCGAACCAGCCCGGGGCGGTCAACTTCCAGCCGCACCACCAGCCGTTCAATTACTTCTCCCGCTATGCGCCCGGCACAGCGGCGCGGCGCGAGCATTTGAAGGATGAAGCGGACCTGCTGGAGGACCTGGTGCGCGACCGCCTGCCGCAGGTCGCGTTCTACAAGCCCAATGGGGACGTGAACCAGCATCCCGGCTATACCGACGTGGCTTCAGGCGACCGGCACATCGCCGATCTGATCGGGCGGATCCGGGCCAGCCCGGCCTGGACCTCCACGCTGATCATCGTCACGTACGACGAAAACGGCGGCTTCTGGGATCATGTGCCGCCGCCGTCCGGGCCCGGCTACGGCGATCGCTGGGGACCCGGCACGCGCGTGCCGGCCATCCTGATTTCGCCGTTCGTGAAGAAAGGCTACGTGGACCACACGCCCTACGACACCGGCTCGATCCTGCGCCTGCTCAGACGGCGCTTCGCGCTGGCGCCGCTGCCCGATGCCCGCGACAAGCTGGGCGATCTGACCGGTGCCCTGCAAGCGCCGGCGCCCCCCTATTCGGCTCCGTAGTTCCGGGTCAGATAGTCCACGATGACCGGAACATCCTCCGGGCGGATCGAGGCACCCATCACCTTGATCATCTTGTTGACCGTGGCCTCCCAGGCCGCGCGCTTCATGAAGGGCGAGTTCATCTGGATGTAGTCGGTGCTGTGGCAGGCGGAGCAACTGCCCAGCACGATGTCCCGGCCGGGACCCTCCTTGAGGCGGACGTCTTCGCCCGCGAGCGCACCCGCGCACGTGGCGGCCAGCATCAGGCCGACAATTCCCGCATCGTGCGCGCTCATATTTGCGCCTCACCCCACCTGAATCTGTATCCGCTGGACCACATTGTTGTGGTATCCGGCCGGATTGAAGATCAGCTCGAACGTCTGGGAGGCACCCTGTCGGTTGGTGGCCTTCGCCAGCACCGCGTAAGTGCCGGCCTCGGGCGGCACGAACGCATGCTGCCACGAGACGAACGAATAGCGGCCCAGGTCGGACACCAGCTCGGCGGTCTGCCATGAACGGCCGTCATCGGTGGACACTTCGACCGAGCGGATGCCGTATCCGCCGTCCCAGGCGAGGCCGCGGATCGCAATCGGCGACCCTTTGCGGAATTTCTGCCCGTCGGCGAGGTTCGTGATCAGCGAATTGACGACCATCTCGGTGATCGGCATCGTTTCCGCGGTTTCCTGGGAGACGAAGCGGTCTATCACCGGAAACTTGCGCTTCGGGATCCGATAGGCCGTGCTCATCCAGAATCCGCCCTGCGGCGCCGATAACACATTGACCGCTGTCACCTGCTTGACCCAGTAGGTGGCAGTCCAGCCGGGGACCACGATCCTTGCCGGAAACCCGTTCCAGTGGGGAAGCGCCTCGCCGTTCATCTCGTACGCGATCAGCGTGTTCTCGTCCTGTGCCTTCCACAGAGGAACACTCTTGACGAAATCCGGGGTGCGCTCGATCGCGGGTTCGTCGGCGCCGTCGAAGGCGACTTCGAGCGCGGTCCCCCTGGGCGCCGCCCTGGCCAGCACGTCCTTCAGGCGGGCGCCCTTCCATCGTGCGTTGCCCATTGCGCCATAGCCCCATTCGACGCCCGGCACGTGCGGATCGGACAGCCCCCGCCGGTTGCCGGCGCACTGGCATACCGCAACCAGCTCGGCGGGCTCGAACTCCTGCTTGAGCTGATCGAGCGTCAGCTGCAGCGGCCGTTCGACCGCATCGCCGCCGATGGCCAGGCGCCACGCGTGCGGGTCGACTTGAGGAATGTTGCCCAGGTGCCAGCGCACGAAAAACCGGTCGTTCGAAGTCAGGATGCTGTCGAACGCCTCCAGTGGCGTCTCGTAGTTCGGCGGCCGCAGCGAGTGCCGGATCAGCGCCCGCTTGCCGGGAAGAGCATCGAGCACGGCTGCGTCCACGGCGCCCTGTGGCAGCCCGGCGGCGCGGGACCGCCGCGGCGCCATCCATGCGCCGCCGGCCAGGGCCAATCCCGCACCCACGCTTTTGACGAAAGCGCGACGGCCTTGCACGCCGTCCTCCCCTGATTGAAGCAACCTGTGCGACGAAGCGTACTACCAGCGCGACCCGGCGTGGGTAGGTGACTCAAAAAGCGGACGAGGTGAGTGTGATGTCCGCGTATTTCCAGGCCGCGCGGAAGCGCTGTTCGATGCGGGCGGCTTCCGTCGCATCGCTTTGCGCCTTCAGTGCGGCGGCCAGCCCGTACAGCGCCCAGCCGTTTTCGGGGTTCCGTTTCAGATCCTCCCGATAGACGGCTTCTGCGGCCGCTGGCTGTCCGGCTGCGAGCAATTGAGCGCCAAGAATGTGCCGCGTGGGAAAGAACCAGTCGTTCGGTTCGTCGTAGGCCAGCTTGTCTTCGCGCGCCACGGCCTCGCGCAGCAGATCGATCGCGTCGCTCTGACGGTGTTCCGTGACGGCGATGCGGGCCCGCGCCACCACGGTGGCCAGCGCGAAGATGTCGCGCGTCGGGTTCAACCCGACGGAACTGTCAGAGGGCAGCTTGCCGGTGAGCGAGCTCAGCTCGCGCACGGCCTCGCGGGCCTCGTCAACGCGACCTTTCACCGCCAGAGCCACCGCCTTTCCAAACAGGTAGCCGCCGCTCGAGGTGGTTCGTTTCGGATCCGGCGCCGCGCGTGCCAGCAGGTCATCCCACTGGCCGAAGCGCACCAGCGCGGCCCATTCCTCCAGCAATACAGGCCGGTCCGGGTCCGACGCGGCATGGCGCGCTCTGCGCACCGCTTCCAGAGCCTCGGTCTGGCGGCCTTCCATCGCGGCCGAGTAGGCCAGAAACTCGTAGTTGTGGGCCAGATACATCGGGTAATTGTCAGGCGGCACGATCTGCTTGAAATAGGCTTCATCGGCCCGCGCACCGTTCCGGTTGGCCTGTGCCGCCTCCTCGTAACGGCCGACCCGCTGCAGGATGTGCGCGGGCATGTGCTCCAGGTGCCCGGCCGCCGGCATCATGCCGCGCAGCCGTTCCGCCGCAGCCAGGGCTTTTTCCGGGTGGGGCGAGGCTTCCATCGTGTGCACGTAGTAATGGTTGGCACCCGGATGGCGCGGATCGCGCTCCAGCACCCGCTCGAGCGTCGTTTCGATCTGCAGCGTACCCGGGGCCGGCTGGCCGTCCGCCGTCCACAGCTTCCATGCGTTCACATTCATCAGCGACTCGGCGTACAGCGTCTGCACGTCCGGGTCATCGGCAAACCGCAGCGCCACGTCCCGCATGGCCGCGGCGTACTGCGTCAGCACCGGCCCCTGCTTCGACTCCACCGGCGGCTGCGCGTTCGGATAACGGCGGGCGAGCGCGGCGATCAGCGCTTGCTCCACCGGCGAGCCCGCGGCGCCGTTCTGCCGTGCCAGCTCGAGCGCTTCAAAGGCCACCTTCGCACGCGGGGCGGCGACCGACGGCAGGTTGTAGTTGGGTCCGACCGTCAGCGCCACACCCCAGTAGCACGCCGCGCAATGCGGATCGAGTTGCGCGGCCCGGGCAAACGAACGCGTGGATTCGTCGTGGTTGAAGGCCCACAGGAAACGCATGCCCTGGTCAAAGTATTGCTGGGCCTGGCTCGAATCGGTCGTTATCCTGCGGTGGAAATCTCCAAGCCCGTCGAACAGCCGCGCGCCCGCGGCCCAATCGACGACGGTGGCGGGAACCGGCGGCATCGGGTGTGCCGCCTGCGGGGGCGCCGGCTCAGAGGCGGCCACGGCGGTGCGCTTGGAGCGCAGCCAATCGTCGACCACCTGTTCCAGGCTGTCGAGGGGCAGCGCTCCGCCTTGCAGCACCACGCGGTGGTATTCCTTCAGATCGAACCGCGGGCCGAGCGCGGCGCGGGCGCGCTCGCGCAGCTGCAGCAGCTTCAACATGCCGAGCTTGTAGGCGCACGCCTGACCGGGGGTCACCATGTAGCGCTCGACTTCGGTCGTCACCTCGGTGCGCGACATCCCGGTCTGGGCGGTCATGTAGTCGATCGCCTGCTCGCGACTCCAACCCTTGGCGTGCAGGCCGGTATCGACCACCAGCCGCACGGCGCGGAACAACTCGGCTTGCAGGCGCCCCAGATCCCCGAGGGGATCGCCTTCGTACATTCCCATCTCCTGGGCCAGGTGCTCGGCATACAGGGCCCAGCCCTCGACGTAGGCGGTGAAGACCGGCTGCTGGCGGATGAACGGCAAACCTTCCAGCTTCTGCGCGATCGAGATCTGGAAAAAATGCCCGGGAATCGCCTCGTGGTAGGCGAGGGTCTTCATTGCCCATTGCGGCGTTTCGGCCGGGTCGCGCAGATTGGCGAAGAAGGTTCCCGGGCGCGAACCGTCCAGCGCGGCCGGCTGGAAATAGGCTCCCGGCGCGCCCTTCTCCGAGAAGGCAGGTACGCGCTCGACGGTCAATGGCTGGGTCGGAATCACCTCGAAGAAGTCCGGCAGGCGCTGCTGCACCATTTGAAGGATTTCGCGGTAGCGCGCCAGCATCTGCTGGCGGCCCTCGTCGGTCGAAGGAAACTGCAAGCGCGCGTCCTGGCCCAGCTGGGCCAGGCGCTCGCCGACCGAGCCGCGCGAGTACCCCTGCCCGCGCAGCACCGCGTCGGCTTCGGCGTCGATCCGCTCGACTTCACGCAGCCCGATCGCGTGCACCTCATCCGGCGGCAGGCTGCTGGTGGTCGTCATCCGAAGGACCGCTGCGTAGGCGGCGGTTCCGTCCGGAAGGCGCGCCAGACCGTCGGCCGGGTTGCGCGCCGCCTCGCCGCGCAGATCGGCCAGCCCCAGAGCCAGTCGCCGATAGGCTGGATAGACGCGATCCCGCAGCGCCGCGACCGACCGCTGTTCCAGTTGCGCCCGCAGCGCAGGGTCGAAGCCGGAAAGGGCTTCGAGGCGGTTGCGAAAGTGGGTTGCCAGCGCATGCTCGGCCGGATCCGGCCGAAGAAAATCGGCCGCTATGGCAGCGGTCTTGTCGATCACGCTGACCGGTGGCGTGACGCCCAGGGCGCGCTGACGGCTGACTTCCTCGAGGCCCTGATCGATCACGACGCTGACCTGCTCGAGACGCCCCACGTACGAGCGCGCGGTCTTCGCGTTGCGAACCACGTGGGCTTGCAGCAGCAGATTCGGCAGCGCGGTTTGCAGGCCGTTCATCGGCTCGAACGGATAGATCCCGACCGGCGGCATCCACGCGAATGCCTTCAGCGCCAGCTGGTCCGAGTAGAACTCGTGCAACACGTCCCAGGTCAGGCGATCCTGCGGACCGAGCCGCGCGCGGTCGAAACCGTCGAGCTCGCGCAGGAAGCGCTGCAGGCGGGCGTAGTCCTCGTCGCGGTGGGCCATCGTGAACGGGGTGAGCTTGCCGGAGTGGAAATCGAGAACGGTGCCGTCGATCAGTCCGAGCTGCGACAACAGCTCCGGATTGCTCAGCAGGAAGACCATCGCCTGTCGGTTGGCGAGCTGGTTGATCGTGAACGGCGTTCCGTAGGCAATCCGGTACCCGGCCCACAGGCCCAGCACCAACAGCGCCAGCATGGGCCAGCGCAGCCAGCGCCACAGGCTCTTCATCGGTGCGATTCCCCCTCGTGCGGGCCGCGCAGCGCCGGGGCGTCGACTTGGCCCGGGGAGCCGATCAAGGTCAGTCGCGCTCCCGCCGTCGCACGCCGACCGTCTCGGACTGCGCTCCTTCGAGCGCTTCTTCGAGCGCATGGGCCGCGGCGATTTGCTCCCCGGCCTGGCGCGCCTCGGCCTCGGCGATCTGCGCGTGCCCGGACGATTTGAGCTTCTCGTTCAGCGGGCCCAGTTCTTTTGCCGACAGGTCGCTCGCGCGCTGCTCGACGTCCTCGAGCTCGCGCGCCAGCACGGAGACGCGTTCGACCTGGTAGTCGCCGGGGCGTCCCTCGTACGAGAGTAGAGCGTCGTAGACGTACGCCAGATGCTCGCGCAGCCGCTCCTCGCCGGTGATGGCGCCGCCCTCGGAGGTCGCAACGATCTGCTTGCGGACCAACTCGGCCTTCTGTGCGAAGGCTTCCAGATCCTTGCGCAGCGGCTCGCCCGGCGCCAGCTCCTTGGCGCGGGACGCGGCCAGCGTCCGATAGCCGTTCAGGCGGTTGACGAGCTCGCTCATCCGCCCAAAAAGACCATGTGCCTTCATCGCGGCGTCATATTGGGCTTTGCGCTCCGCCGGCGTAAACGGCGCCCGCGGATCGAGCGAAACGGCCAGCGGCGCTTCGACCACGTCGGAGCCGTTGGTCAGCCGAACCGTGTACGTCCCGGGCAGCACGCGCGGACCGGCTGAGGCGCCCCCTGTGGCCGCGGCGGTCGGAACCAGCGGCGGTTTTTCGCGCATCAACCAGGCGACCCGGTTGATCCCCTTGCGCGTTCCGGGCGGCGGCGTGTCGATCACTCGGCCGGAAGCATCCAGAATCTCCAGCTTCATCCGGCCGAACGTGTGGCGCGTCTTCAGGTAGTACGCGATCGTGGCGCCGGTGGGGGGATTGGAGCCTGAAAAGGCCGCATCGCCCTCGGGCCAGCCGCCCGAACCGAGGGGTTTTTGACGGACCGGACGGCCCGCCAGCAGCGCGACGCTCTTGTCGAGAACCTCGGGCGTGAGCGCGCGCAGAGGCGTCAGATCGTCGACGATCCAGATGCCCCGTCCGTGCGTTGCCACCACCAGGTCCTGCTCGCGCGACTGAAACGCCAGGTCGCGCACGGCCACCGGCGGGAAATTGCCGCCTTTGAACTCGGCCCAGGTCCTGCCGGCGTCGAGCGAGATCCACAAGCCGACCTCCGAACCGAGGTACAGCAGGCCGGGCCGCAGCGGGTCTTCCCGGATCACGTGGGCGTAGCCGCGCACGCCCGAAGAGCCGTCCACGATCCGGGTCCAGGTCTTGCCGAAGTCGCGCGTGGCATACACCCAGGGCGTCATGTCGCCGAACGAGTGGCGGTCAAACGCCGCGTAAGCGGCCCCTTCCGCGTGCGGGCCAGCTTCGACCCACGAGACCCAGCTGCGGGGCGGCAGGCCAGGCACGTTGTCGACGACGTTGGTCCAGTTGGTTCCGCCGTCGCGCGTCAACTGCAGATTGCCGTCGTCGGTGCCGACCCAGACGGTCCTGGCGTCGCGCGGGCTTTCCGAGATCGAGTAGATCGTCGTGTGCATCTCGGCGGCCGAGTTGTCCACCGTGATGCCGCCCGATTGTTCCTGTTTCTGCTTTTCGGGATCGTTGGTCGTCAGGTCGGGCGAGACCCGCTGCCACGTCTGGCCGGCGTCCTTCGTCACGAACAGGTACTGGGCGCCGATGTACAGCTTTCCCTTCTCGAGGCGAGAAACGTGGATCGGCGTGTTCCAGTTCCAGCGCAGCTTTTCGCCATAGCCTGCCTTGGGCTGAATGTCGCGCGCCGACAGCGTGCGTCGATCCACCCGGCCCACGAAGCCGCCTTGCCATTCCGCATAGACGAAGTTCGGATCGGACGGGTCGACGTACACCCAGAAGCCGTCGCCGTTGTACAGGTTCTCCCAGCGCCCGTTCGTGATCCCATCTGGATACTCGGAGTCGCCGACCCACGAGCTGTTGTCCTGCAGGCCGCCGTACACGTGGTACGGGTCCTTGTCGTCGATCGAGACATGGTAGAACTGCGAGATCGGCAGGTTGTTGCACTTCCACCAGCGATTGGCGCCGTCGTACGAGATCCACAGGCCTCCGTCGTCGCCGGTGACCACGTGCTTCGGGTTCTTCGGGTTGATCCACAGGTCGTGGTGGTCGCCATGGGTTCCGCCGCCCACCTCGCTGAAGCTGCTGCCTCCGTCTTCGGACGCGATCAGCGAGTAGTCCGGTTTGTAGACGCGGTCGGGGTTGGTCGGATCGACCACCAGGCGCGAGAAGTAGAACGGGCGCCAGACCATCCGCTGGCTGTCGTCCTTGCGGGTCCAGGTCTTGCCGCCGTCGTCGGAGCGGTACAGCGACGACTTGACGTTCTCGATCACCGCGTAGACGCGCTGCGGGTTCGAGGGCGCAATGGCCACGTCGAGGCGGCCCCACGGCGCTGGCGGCAACCCGGCTGCGGTCTTCTCGTCCAGCACGCTCCAGGTGGCGCCGCCGTCCTCGGTCAGGAACAGGCCCGAACCCGATACACCCGTGGGACCGTCGCTGCCCGAGCGGAAGGTCCAGCCTTTGCGCCGGAAGTCCCACAGCCCGGCAAAGAGGCGCTCCGGATTGCGCGGGTCCATCGCCAGGCCCGAGCAGCCGGTCGACAGGTTCGCACCCTTCAGCACCAGCGCCCAGCTCTTGCCTCCATCGACCGTCTTGTACAGGCCCCGGTCCGGGGAATCGGACCACAGCTTGCCCGGCACGCACGCGTACACGACGTCGCTCTTGGCCGGGTGGACGATGATCCGGTTGACCCGCTCGGACTCGGGCAGCCCCATGTACGCCCACGTCTCGCCGCTGTCGCCCGAACGCCAGACGCCGTTTCCGATCGATACGGAGTTGCGCATCCAGCTCTCGCCGCTTCCGACCCACACGACCTTCGGGTCGGAAGGATCCAGCGCGATGGCCCCGATCGACTGCACGCCCTGCTTGTCGAACACCGGCTTGAACGTGGTGCCGCCGTCGAGCGACTTCCACACTCCGCCCGACGCCGCCCCGACAAAGAGCGTGACCTTGCCGTCGGTCTCGACGCGTCCCGCCAGGGCCGCCACGCGTCCGCTCATTGCGGCCGACCCGATGTTGCGCGCGCCAAGGCCCGAGATCGTTCCGGAGTCGACCACGGGCGCTGCGGCGGCAACGCCCAGCGCCGAGGCGGCCAGGAATGCGGCGGCGGCTCTCACCGCTCGTCTCCTGCCGGCGCGGGCGGCTGGGTGGGCGGGGTGAAGGCGTCCGCGGCCACGGTGACGTTGGCCTCGGCCTTGTCCCAGATGGCCTTCGACTTCGACGACGGGGGCGAATCGCGGGGGCCGCTTTCCTCGCTCATCGGTACATAGATGCCGCTCACCTTCTCGTAGTCGCCGTAGTCGGTCTCGGTCTCATGTTCGGCCCCGCGGACGATGAATTTGCGAAGGTCGCGAATGACCATCCACGTGTCGGGGTCGATCCACACGGTGACCTCGTCGGCCGATTTCAGGCGGACCCGCAGCTTGTGGGCTAAGGTGCCGTCGATATCCTCGGTGCCGAGATACTCGAGCGTGTAACCCTTGGCCTTGGCGTCGACCCAGGAGCCGTCCAGGTCGGAGGCCAGCCGCAGTGCCTTTGAATCGTCGTCGGACATCGTGGCCGGCTCTTTGCGACCCCCGAAAGGCTGGACCTGCCACGCCTTGGTGCCGTCGAACGCACGCACCTGGGTCAGCCCCTGAAATGTCGTTTCCTGCCGCACCCGGCCCGGGCGCTCCCGCAGATCCGAAACGGTGATCAGGATGGACTGATGCGCAAGCACCAGGCGCCCCGAGCGGTGCAGGCTGTGCACGGCGGCCAGGGCGCCGGCGCCGCCGCGCGCCGCAACGTTCTTTGCAACGATTTCCTCGGCCGTGATCGCTGCCGCGGGCGGGGCGGCGAACGCAAAACCGGCAAGAGCGGCGACGATCGCCAGACCAGCGGCACGCGCGGGAGTTTGCATCTATTTTCCCTCAGGGTAGACGAGCGGCATGGGGCCGCAGTCTAGCCGCGCTCAGTGGTCGGTGGCAAAAATATGCCCGCCGACGTACGAGAAGTAGAAGCGCTCCTGTTTCACCGAGAAAAGAACTCTGTGCGACTTCAGAAAGTCAGCGCCGAGGAGCATGTCGAATCCCAGGTCGCTGCGCCGTTTGATCCTCGTTGTGGTGTCGGCATCCTGTCGGAAACCGCTGCGCAGGTCGGCCACGGCGAGTTCGGTGTCGTGGATCGTTTCCCGCCCGATGACAACTTTCCGGAAGGAAGCGACCCAGGTGTCGACTCTCTTCGGTCCGACACCGCCGGCGCTGTCTTCAGCGAGGATCTTGCTCGATTCGCGCGTCACGCCCAGGCGCGCCGCGGACGCGGTATCGATCACCGATCGGGAGGCGCCGCTGTCGATCATGGCTCTCACGTCGGTGTCATTGATCTGCAACGTGATGACCTGCCGATGATCGCGGCGGCTCAGCCGGGACATCGGGACGACTGAGGCCTCCCGATCCCAGTAGGCCAGGAATTCGTCGTGGCAGCCGTCCGGTATCAACACCCGGATTTCGCCCTTCTGTAGGGCCATCTCGAGGTCGCGAGCGAGGAGCAGGTCAGCGCCGAGGAAGCCATCTCCCGGCAACTTTTCGTCGAGAACGGACAGAACGCCGACGTAGACGTCCTTGGCCACCAGAGGCCCGAACGCAAGCTCGTTGATATGCGCGCTATACACAAACGAGTGGCCCCCGACTCCTTGAGCCGATTCCACGCCTGCTGCCGATGCCTCGGTCTCGCGTAGATCAAGCGACACGCGCTGTGCGAATTTGCGCGTCAACGCGGTGAGCATGGAACCCGTATCGACGACCGCCATAATGGGTTGCCCGTTCACCGACCCCTCGGTCGTAGGGGACCAGCCCTTCAGCTCGACCGGGAGAGTCCCAATCGTCGCGAGCTGACAAGAGCTGGCGCCGGACGCCGCGCCGGCCGTTAGAAGCGCTGCCCCAAGAGCAAAGCCAGCGGCGAGGAGCCGGATCGGAGACGAGCGCGGCATGGGCGGGTATGTGCTGTTGCGCGACAGGCCGGACTCGGGTTGACCCCAAAGGGACCGAGGAATTGTACCTTCTTGAATCGGGTTTTCCGTCGGCTACATGCTGCGCCGGTACTGCCCTCCGACTTCGAACAACGCATTGGAGATCTGGCCCAGCGAGCAGTGCCGCACCGCCCCCATCAGCACTTCGAACACATTGTCGTCGCGGATCGTGGCCTCGCGCAGCCGCTGCAGCCAATCGCTCGCGGCGCCGGCATGGCGCCGCTGGAAGTCGCGCAGCCGGTCGAGCTGCCCGCGCTTTTCCTCCTCGGTCGAGCGGGCCAGCGGCAGCGAGGGCGGAGGCGGCGCTCCGGCCGGGTCGCGAAACGTGTTGACCCCGACGATCGGGTACGCGCCCGAGTGCTTCAGCGTTTCGTAGTGCAGCGATTCGTCCTGGATCTTGCCGCGCTGGTAGCCGAGCTCCATCGCACCGAGCACGCCGCCGCGTTCGCTCAGGGCCTCGAACTCCTTCAGCACCGCTTCCTCGACCAGCTCCGTGAGCTCCTCGATGATGAAGCTGCCCTGGTTCGGGTTCTCGTTCTTGGCCAGCCCCCACTCTCGGTTCACGATCAGCTGGATCGCGATCGCGCGCCGCACGCTGTGCTCGGTGGGTGTCGTGATCGCCTCGTCGAACGCGTTCGTGTGCAGGCTGTTGGCGTTGTCGTAGGTGGCGATCAGCGCCTGCAGCGTGGTGCGGATGTCGTTGAACGCGATTTCCTGCGCGTGCAGACTGCGTCCGCTGGTCTGGCAGTGATACTTGAGCTTCTGGCTGCGCTCGTTGGCCCCATAGCGGTCGCGCATCGCCACGGCCCAGATGCGGCGCGCCACCCGGCCCAGCACCGTGAACTCCGGGTCCATGCCATTGCTGAAGAAAAACGACAGGTTCTGGGCGAACTCGTCGATCGCCATTCCGCGCGCCAGGTACGCCTCGACATAGGTGAAACCGTTGGCGAGCGTGAAGGCGAGCTGGCTGATCGGATTGGCGCCGGCCTCGGCGATGTGGTAGCCGGAGATCGACACCGAGTAGAAATTGCGGACCTGGTTGCGCACGAAGTACTGCTGGATGTCGCCCATCAGCTTCAGCGAGAACCCGGTGGAGAAAATGCAGGTGTTCTGCCCCTGGTCCTCCTTCAGGATGTCGGCCTGCACGGTGCCGCGCACGTTGGCCAGCACCCGTTCCCGGATCTCGCCCGCCTCCTGCGGATCGGGCTCGCGCCCCTGCTCGGCGCGGAACAGGTCGAGCTTCTGGTCGATCGCGCAGTTCAGGAACATCGCCAGGATCGTCGGCGCCGGCCCGTTGATGGTCATGCTGACCGAGGTGTCCGGCGAGGTCAGATCGAAGCCGGAGTACAGCACCTTGATGTCATCCAGCGTCGCGATCGAGACGCCCGAGTTGCCGATTTTGCCGTAGATGTCGGGGCGTTCGTCCGGATCGTGGCCGTACAGCGTCACCGAGTCGAACGCGGTCGACAGGCGCTTGGCCGGCATGCCTTGCGAGATCATGTGAAAGCGCCGGTTGGTGCGGAAGGCGTCGCCCTCGCCGGCGAACATCCGCATCGGGTCCTCTTCCTCGCGCTTGAACTCGAAAACGCCCGCGGTGTAGGGAAAGCGGCCGGGAACGTTCTCCAGCAGCAGCCAGCGCAGCAGCTCGCCGTCGTCCTCGAACGACGGCAGCGCAACTTTCGGGATGCGCAGACCCGACAGCGAGGCGGTCCCCGCGCGGGTTCGCACCTCGCGTCCG
>Ga0210409_10001761_pt1 | contig 27334 bp, 30 predicted proteins | sample IncBWH17MmetaG_FD_161649 | JGI IMG/M metagenome (GOLD analysis project Ga0210409, IMG submission 161649) | Forest soil microbial communities from Barre Woods Harvard Forest LTER site, Petersham, Massachusetts, United States - Inc-BW-H-17-M | ecosystem: Environmental > Terrestrial > Soil >...
ATCGACATCGATCGGAGCAACAACGTGTGGTCACTTCGTGAAGTGGCGCACCGAGAAGGAGATGGGTAAGCCGACGCCGAACCAGTGCCAGATGAACTCGCGGAGCTGGCGCGACGACCATCGCCATTGGAGATGCAAGGCCGAGAGCGGGAGCACGGCGAAGTGCATGAAGAGATAGACGCAGGCGCCGAAGATCATGCCCGAGATCACCGGGTGTTGCGTAAGGAACGCCCACTGGCGGCTCGCCAGGTAGAACACGGTGGCGGCGCCGAGGGCGATCGTGAAGTGCAGGACGAGGCCCAGGATCGTGGTGCCGAGCGCTCCGCCGAGTTGGTGGTCGACGCCGAGCACGCCGCCGGCGATGCCTTGCGGGATGAGGAACGGGTGCTTTGGGCTGTACACCAGCATGGCGTAGGACATGTCCAGTGTGCCGGTGATCAGTCCTCCGACGACGATCGCCGGAAATGCGCGCGGCTTGGTAGTGATCTGCATTTTCTACCATAAGCACGAGCCCCTCCGGCGTCGAGAACTTTTTCAATGGTCTGACATACCGCGTCGCGTTGTCACACACTCTTGGTATCGTTCAGGGAGCGTGCGCATTCGGCGCCTGGGGCGTGGCGTGCTGCTCGAGCCCATGGCATCAGATACGTCCCAATGGTTCGCCGCATTGGACGAATTCAGCGCTGAGCCATTCATGGCCGAGGGCCGCGCGCAGCCCAGGACGCCGCGGCGGAAGGTCTTTCGGTGACGTATCTGCTCGACACCAACATCTGCATCGCGCTCATCGACGGCGCGCCGGCGAGCGCGCGCGAGCGGTTTGCCGCCGCCGTTGCTGGAAGCGCGACGATCATCGTGTCGACCGTTACGGTGTTCGAGCTCTGGTACGGTGTGGCCAAGAGCGCCCGGCGCGCGTTCAACGCGCGGCGTGTAGACGCATTTCTGTCCGGCCCGTTGAATGTCGTGACGGTAGAGGAGGAAGATGCGTAAGCGGCGGGGCGCGTGCGTGCGGGGCTCGAGGGTAAGGGGACGCCGATCGGGCCGTTCGACGGGCTCATCGCGGGTCAGGCACTGGCGCGGCGCGCCACCATTGTGACGACGAACGCCGCCGAGTTCGCACGGGTTCCGGGTCTCATGCGCGAGGACTGGACGCGCTGAGAGTCGGCGCCACCGGCTGGCGTCCTTCCGGCCAACCCGGCACGCCGTCCTCGAGCTGAATCTTTGCGGCGTTGTTGAACCCGGCAATCGCGCGCCAGAATCCGGCGGTGAGTACCAGCTCGACCAACTCCTGGTGCGTTAGGACCTTCTCCAAAGCGGACCACGTTGCCGGGCTCACGCGAGCCGACTCGTGCAACTCATCGGCGAGCGCGATAACACATCGATCGGTGTCGCTATAGGCTCGGCTATGCTCCGGGTCTCGCACGCCGAGGATGTCCTCGTCGGGGATCCCCAGCTCGCGGGAGTAGCGGACGTGTTGGCAGAATACGTACTCCGAGGCCGTGCGCCAGCCGATCCGGAGGATCACGAGCTCGCGCGTGCGCGAGGCGACGGTGTTGCGGAATATCAGAGCGTCGATGACGCCGTAGATTGCCCGCGCGGTCGTCGGGCTGTGGAGCAAGCCGCGCGACACGTTCGCTGTTGCGAACCAATCCGCGATGCCGAGCTGCTCACCGAGCCGGGCGGATTCATCAATGGGGAGTAAGGGGAGCATGTCACTAACGGTGCGCAATACTCACGAGCGGGGCAATCTCTTGACATATAAATAGATATTGATTTATACTGGAGCCATGCTCACCGCGATCACGAAGCAGTTCCGGGCGCTGTCGGATGAGAACCGGCTGCGGATCGTCGACTTGCTCCGGAATGGCGAGCGATGCGTGTGTGAGCTGACCGACGCGCTCGATCTCGGGCAGTCGCTGCTCTCGTTCCATCTCAAAACGCTGAAAGACGCGGGGCTCGTCTTCGACCGGCGCGAAGGGCGGTGGGCGTACTACTCGCTCAATCCCGAGGCCTTCGCGCAGCTCGAGGCGTTCGTTGGTGCGATGCCGTCCACGAAATTGTCGCTCAACGTCGCTCGCTGTTGCGGTTGATTTTTTTCGGCTCAAATACATCAAGAGGTATTTATGAGTTCGAACGTGGTCGACGCCGTGAAGGCCAAATACGGGGAGATCGCGCGAAGCATCGCCGCCGGGACGACCGCCTCGAGCTGCGGGTCGGCCTGCTGCTATCCGAACGACGAGACGGGTGAGCTGCCGGAGCAAGCCCTCCTGGCCTCCCTCGGCTGCGGCAACCCGACGGCACTCGCGGAACTGCGCCTTGGCGAGGTCGTGCTCGACCTCGGGTCGGGAGGCGGGATCGATGTCCTGCTATCCGCGAAACGCGTCGGGCCGTCGGGCAAGGCGTACGGTCTCGACATGACCGACGACATGCTCGCGCTGGCGCGGCAGAACGCGGAGCGCGCGGGCGCCACCAACGTGGAGTTCCTCAAAGGACTGATCGAGGCCGTGCCACTCCCCGACCAGTCCGTCGACGTGATCATCTCCAACTGTGTCATCAACCTCTCGGCCGACAAACGCCGCGTGCTCGCCGAGGCGTTCCGCGTCCTCAAACCGGGGGGCCGCTTTGCCGTGTCGGATGTCGTGAGCCGCGGACCCATGCCGGACGCGATACGAAACAGCATGGAGCAATGGGCCGCCTGCGTCGCCGGCGCCCTGGAAGAGCAGGAATTTTTCCGGCTGCTCGGCGAGGTAGGCTTTGTCGATGCCTCGATCGAGCCAACGCGCGTGATGGATCACATCGTGAGCGCGTTCGTGCGCGCGACGAAACCGGCGTGAGCATGCTGCGCGCCGCGACTGCCGCCGACCTCCCGGCGATCGAGCGTCTCTTGACGGATGCCGATCTGCCGCTCGCGGGCGTGGCCAGGGCATTACCGACGTTCGTCGTCGCGGAAGATTCCGGGAACCTGGTGGGCGCGGCGGGTCTCGAGCTGTGCGGCAACGATGCCCTACTCAGGTCCGTCGTCGTCGTCCCCGCCTGGCAAAGCCGCGGGCTCGGTCGTTCGCTCGTGAGTCGCGTGATCGCCGAGGCGGAGGCCCGACACCTCCACGCGTTATACCTCCTGACGACGACCGCCGAGCACTACTTCCCGGCGTTCGGCTTCGAGCGCACGACGCGGGATGCCGTGCCGGAGAGCGTCCGCGCGACCGAGGAGTTTCAGACCGCGTGTCCGGCATCGGCTACGGTCATGCGCCGGACTCTCGGGGAGTGATGCCCGCCCGATGCGATGCGCGCTCATATCCGACATTCACGCGAACTTGCCGGCGCTCGAGGCGGTGCTCGGCGATATCGCGCGGCGGGAAGGCCTCGACGCCACGTATCACCTCGGGGATCTGGTGGGGTACGCGCCATGGCCGAACGAGGTGGTCGCGCTCATTCGCGAACGCTCGATCGCGGGCGTGAGCGGCAACTATGATTCCACGGTCGCCACGGCTTACAAGCATTGCGGGTGCCGATACGAAGATCCGCGACAGGAAGCACTGTCGCACGAGAGCTTCGCGTGGACTAAGGCTCACGTGTCCGCGACCACGCGCGCGGCGCTCGGCGCGCTGCCGTTTCGGATGGACCTGCGGCCACTGGGCGGTCACCAGATCGGCCCGACCGTGATGCTGGTCCACGGGACACCGACCTTGAACACGCTCTATTGGACCGAGGACCGGCCCGACAGCTTCCGCACGAAGATGGCGCAGCTCGCGGGAGCTCGACCGGGCGACGTGCTTGCCTTCGGGCACACGCACCTGCCGTGGCACGCCGAGGAGGACGGCGTCCACTTCGTGAATACGGGAAGCGTCGGACGGCCGAAGGACGGAGACTGGCGCGCCAGTTACGTGCTGCTCGACGTGAACGCGAGCGGCGTCGGCGTCGAGCTGGTCCGCGTGGAGTACGATGTCGCTCGCGCATCGCGCGCGATTCTGGAGAGCGGCCTGCCTCGTGAATTCGCGGCCTTCTTGCAGACCGGAGGCCGACCCCCGGCATGACGTTCACGCCTTTGGATCGCCGCCGGATCGTCGCCGAGGCGATCGGCACGTTCTTTCTCGTGTTGATCGGGCCCGGCGCGGCGATGGTGAACGCGTGGAGCGGCGGAGGCCTGGGCGTCGTGGGCATCGCGCTGGCGTTTGCCTTCGTCATCATCGCCATGATCTACGCACTCGGCCACATCTCGGGGGCTCACATCAACCCCGCGGTTACCATCGCGTTCTGGTCCGTGCGCAGGTTTCCGGCGCGAGAGGTCGCGCCGTACATCATTGCGCAATGCGTGGGAGCGGCTGCCGCGTCGGCGGTACTGCGCGCCGTGCTTGGCCCAGTCGGGCAGCTAGGCGCAACGCTGCCTGGCATATCCGTCTCCTCCGCGTTCGTCGTGGAGTGGCTGCTGTCCTTCGCGCTGATGCTCGTCATCATGGCAGTGGCAACGGGCGATCGCTTCGCGCCTGGATTCCCGGCGATCGCGGTCGGCCTCACGGTCGGATTCTGCGCGCTGACCGGCGGGCCGCTCACCGGCGCGTCAATGAATCCGGCGCGCTCGTTCGGGCCCGCGCTCGTGGGCGGGTTATGGCGCGCGCACTGGGTCTACTGGTTGGCGCCAATTACCGCCATGGTCGCTGCCGCGCGACTGTATGACTGGCTAGGGTACGACGAACTGGTCGTCGGATCCGACGTACCCGAACGCCATCCGCGGCGTGGTAAAGGCGAACCCCGGGGTGCCCGACGGATCGAGCAGGATCAGCCCACCCATGCCGCGCGCCCGTTCGCGGAGCACCCGCAGGCATGACTCGGCCGCCGCCGACGGGCTCATGCCCCCGCGCATCATCTCGACGGCCGTCTTGGCCATCACGATCCGCATGATGGCCTCCCCCTCGCCGGTAGTCGACACGGCACCGGTCGTGGTGTCGGCGTAGCACCCGCAGCCGATCAGCGGAGAGTCGCCGACCCGCCCCGGATGCTTGCCGAGCGTGCCGCCCGTCGATGTCGCGGCGACGAGCGAACCGCGCGCGTCCATGGCGACAGCGCCGACCGTGCCCTTGGCGAGCGACTCGAAATCGGGATCGCGCCCGGTCTCCCGATAGGCGCGCCAGACGGCGCGCTCTCGCTCGACGATCATCTCGGCCTCGTCGCAGAGTGGAACTCCTTCCTCTCGCGCGAACTGCTCCGCGCCCGGTCCCACGAGCATCATATGGGGACTCCGTTCCAGCACGCGCCGCGCGAGCAGGATCGGATTACGAATGCCGTGCACGGCGGCCACGGCTCCGGCTCTGAGAGCATCGCCATCCATCACGATCGCGTCTAGCTCGATGTGGCCGTCGCGATTGAGATGCGCGCCTGTACCGGCATCGAAGACGGGATCGTCCTCGAGCACCATAATGGACGCCTCGACCGCGTCGATGGCGCGGCCGCCCTGCGCGAGAATGGCCCAGCCGCGCTCGAGCGCGCGGTGGCAACCGTTCCGGCACGCGGCGACCGCATCGTCGGGGATGTTCCAGGCGCCGCCGTGGACAATGAGTGAGGGTCGATTGGTCACGTGCGCAAAAATGCGCGCGACCGTAGACTATGCGCCATGGTCCGTATCGCCATCGGCGATCTCGTGCTCACCGGCACCCTGGAGCTGGAACGCGCTCCCGCCACCAGCGCGGCATTTATGAAACTCTTGCCGCTTCGTGGCCAGTTGATCCAAGCCCGATGGAGCGGCGAGGCCGCGTGGGTGCCCCTAGGCGACCTCGCAGTCGGCGTCGGGAGCGAGAATCAACTGCATCGCCCGCGACCGGGACAAATCTTGTTGTATCCGGCCGGCGAGAGTGAAACCGAGATTCTATTGCCCTACGGGCAAACGGCGTTCGCCGCCAAGTGCGGCCCGCTCAGTGGCAATCACTTTCTCACCATCGGCGACCGACACGACCAATTGATGGAGGTCGGTCGCCGCGTGCTGTGGCTCGGCGCGCAGGATATCGTGTTCAGCGTTTGAGCGTGAGGTACGCCCATGCCTGTATTAGACACATATCGCAAGCAAGCCAAGCAGCTCCTTCGCTGGCACCGCGAGGGAAATTATTCCATCGGCGAGAAAGTCAGACGCATCGAGCGCTATCGCTCGTTGACTGACCGCGAGGTGCTCGCGCTCGAGTTCACGCTCACCATGGCGCAAGAAATTGTCGCTGTCGAAGCTGGACACGAGAGCTGGGCCGCGTTGAAGGCGGTGGCGGAGGGAGCGGAGAACGTGCCGCGGAGCGAGAGGCCGGGCCCGCTCGTCATGAAGGATGTGGTCCCGATCCTTTTCGTGCGCAACGTCGAAGCCTCCGCCACGTTCTACCAGAACATGCTCGGCTTCGATATCGATTTTCTCCACGGCAAGCCGCCATTTTACGGCGCGGTATCGCGCGACGCCGCGCGAGTGCACCTGCGGTTCGTGCACCAGCCCTTTTTCGCGCGCGAGGCCGCAAAGGAAGAAGGGCTGATCCTCGCCTCGATCGAGACCTCGGATGTGCGAGGCCTCTTCGAGGAGTTCAAAGCGCGCGGCGTCGACCTCCCGCAGACGCTCGTCAAGCACCCCTGGGGTGGAACGGATTTCCACGTGCGCGATCCCGATGGCAACGTCATCTCATTCGTGACATTCGGATGAACATTCAACTTTTCTGTTCGCCCTACGACTCCGGCCGCCGCGGCGAGCGTATGGGCGCCGGCCCGGCGGCCTTGAGCGAAGCGCTCCGTGGCATGGCCGACGGAGTGGAAGAGATCAGCCTGAGCGGCCATCTAGCCGAGATCAGCGTCGCGTTTCAGGTGGCACGCGAGGTGTCGACGCGCGTCAGTCGATGTCTCGGGGAAGGCAGGTTTCCGATCGTGCTCTCCGGCAACTGCAACGCCGCCGTCGGCACGATCTCCGGATGCGGATGCGCGAGCACGGGCACCGTCTGGTTCGACGCCCACGGCGAAGGCATGACCCCCGACACGACGTCGAGTGGCTTCCTCGATGGCATGGGCATCAGCATTCTCACCGGCCGGTCGTGGCGGACCATCGCCCGGTCGATTCCTGGCTTTGAGCCAGTGTCTGGCTCGCAGGTCGTACTCGCGGGCGGTCACGAGTGCGAACCCGCGGAGATCGCCCTGCTCGAGAGCGTCGGCGTCGAGCGGGCACCAACCGTGGACGCGCTCGCGCGCTCGAAGGTGCTGGACCAGAGCGCGCTCGATGGCGTGTACGTTCACCTGGACCTCGACATCCTCGACTCGCACGAGGCCGTGGCGAACGACTGGGCGACGCCAGGCGGCTGGAAGGTCGCGGATCTGGTCGAAGCCATTCGGATCATTAAGTCCCGACGCCGAATCAAGGCCGTCGGCATTGCGTCGTACGACCCTCATGCCGATCGAAATGGGCGCGCCGCGCGCACCGCCGTCCGCCTCGTCGAGGCGATCACAACATGATGCGCCTCACCGCCGGTCTCACCGCCATTCTCCTCGCTGCCGCGCCGCTCGCCGCGCAAGCTCCGCTCGACACCAACTTCACCCGCACGCAGGTCATGATCCCGATGCGCGATGGCGTGAAGTTGTCCACGGTGATCATCGCGCCGCAGAGCGCGGGTCGTCCGCTGCCGATGCTCATGCAGCGGACGCCGTACGGCGTCGACGGGCCGATCGAATTCAAGGCGTACGCCGAGGAATACGCGGACCTCATCCGCGATGGCTACATCTTCGTATGGCAGGACATTCGCGGACGGTACGTGTCCGAAGGCACGTTCGTCATGAACCGTCCGCAACACACGGATGCGAAGGGTGTCGATGAGAGCACGGACACGTACGACACGATCGAGTGGCTCGTGCACCACGTGCCGAACACGAACGGCCGTGTCGGCATCATGGGCGTGTCGTATCCCGGATGGCTGGCGGCCGTGGCGGGCATCGCGGCCCACCCGGCGCTCAAGGCGATCAGTCCGCAAGCGCCGATGGGCGACACCTGGATGGGCGATGACTTCTTCCACCAAGGCGCATTCCGACTCACCTACGGGACGGAGTACGCCTGGGATCTGGAGGCGTCCAAGGACGGGTCGGTGACGCCCAACCCCAGTCGCTACGACACCTACGAATGGTATCTCGGTTTTCCGACGCTGGGCGCCATGGCCGATGCGATCGGCGCCGAGCGATGGCCGACGTGGCAACGGTTCGTCGCCCACCCGACGTACGATGCGGAATGGCGCTCGCGATCACTGGCGACGACGTTCCCGCACGCGACCATTCCGACGCTCGTCGTCGGCGGATGGTGGGATCAGGAAGATGAGTACGGGCCGCTCCTCACGTATCGAACACTCGTGCACACGGATACGGCGCATCTGGTGTCGCTGGTCATGGGGCCATGGTCCCATGGCCAATGGGCGAATTCGCGCGATTCGGGCACCGCGCTCGGCAACCTGCGCGTCGCACGAGCGACCGGTTTTGATTTTCGCGCCATGCAGGCCAAATGGTTCGCGCACTGGCTCCACGACTCCGCGGGTGGCACGACGCCCGCGGCGACGCTATTCGATGCCGGCACGAGCGAGTGGCGGACGTTCACGCAATGGCCCGCGGCGAATGTGGCGCATCGCCATCTGTACATGACCGCCGACCGGGCGCTCGCATGGGCGCCAGCCAAGGCGGACACCGGCATCGATCACTTCGTGTCCGACCCCGCGCACCCGGTGCCGTACCGGCCGCGTCCCGTCGAGCGGACGTACTCGCGGGGGTCGCGCTGGCGCCGTTGGGAGACCGAAGATCAGCGGTTCGTCGACGAGCGCCCCGATGTGCTCACGTGGCAGACAGCGCCGCTGACGCAGGACGTGACGATCGCCGGCAACGTCGTCGCTCACTTATACGCGTCGACGACCGGGACGGACGCGGACTGGGTCGTGAAGGTGATCGATGTGTACCCGGACACGATCGCCGATCGACCCGCCATGGGTGGGTACGAGCTCATGGTCACGGGCGACATCATGCGCGGCCGCTATCGGACCAGCTTCTCGGCCCCTGCCGCGATCCCCGCGAACCAGGTGGAGCTCTACACCGTCGACCTTCACCAGCAGTCGTATACGTTCCGCGCGGGACACCGGATCATGGTACAGGTCCAGAGCACGTGGTTTCCCCTGTACGACCGGAATCCGCAGACGTTCGTGCCCAACATCTTTCGAGCGAAGGCGTCGGACTACCGGAGCGCCGAGCATCGGATCTATCGAACGGCTGCGTATCCATCGAACGTCGAGATCGAGGTGCTTCCCTAACGTGCGCCAGTTGTTGCCGCTCTCGGCGTACGAAGTCACTCGCTCGGTAAATTTCGCGCGTCTGGCGTTCGCCATGGCGGTTTGGTGGTTCGTGTTCAGGACGATCGTCGACGTCGCGACAGCCCGATACGGGCTCGGCGAAACACTCATCATTGACGCGGTGGGCGCGGTCGTGTTTGGGGTGTTGTTCGCGGTGGCTATGCACTGGTCAATGGATCGTCAGGTGACGCGGCTGTACGAGGGGCGTGGGGCGATCGTGCCAGAGCCTACCGGGCACTACGGCTACGACTTTCGCGTTCTGTGCAGCTTGCTCCGGGGCCGGGTCAGGATTGGAGGCCACCTGTACGTGGGACCGGAGAATTGGGTCTTCGTGCCTCATCCGAAGAACCGCCGCTCCCGCCGGCAGCCGATCCGATGGGAGCACCCCGAGCGGATAGCGTTATCGACTGAGCCCGCGCAGTTGTGGTGGCCGCAGAAGTTTGTCGGTGTCCGGGCGACCGATCGATTGGTCGTGTCAGATTGCGGGCTGCGAGAGCGGTTCGTCGTGCCCGACGCCCAGTTCGTCCGCGACGAGCTCGAGGTACATCTCATGTCCGCGCACAGTCCGTAATGGGACTCGCCATCCCGTCCAGACCCGGACTCGTCCCAAACCACATGGTTACGACGGGACGTCTGTCGTACCGTGTGGCCTATGGTCGAAGTCGCTGCGCGCCTCGTGTCCCGCGCGTCAGAGCTGAACGAGGAGCTGTCACGCGCGCCGTCACTGGTCGCGCTCGCCCATAGCGACCCCCGACTCGACCCTGCGTACTGCTTTCTGCGGGCGGCCGCCAAGCGCGGCGGGGCGATCGCCGCCGTCGTCTATCATGGCGCGCGGCCCCTCGGATGTCTGTACGCGATCGAAGACTGCATCCGCGGCACGCGATCCGGCATGTTCTCGATCGGCGACCGGACCGGCGCGGGTCTGGTGTTGGCCGCGTCAGAGCACCAGCGCCTCGTGTTCAATCGGGGACTGCGGGCACTGCTGTCGCTGGCCCGGGCCCACACGGTGCAGATCAGCGCGCTGCATTCGACGTTCGGCGCGCACGGGCTGGCCAGCGCCCTCGACGAGGTCTCCGATCATCATACGGTGACGACGCGGCATTCCGAGTACGCGCTGCCAAATCGCTTGCCACTGCCCGGCTCGTGGACCGCCTTTCTGGCGACGGTGGGGCCGGACACCCGCCGCAATCTGCGGCGCTATCCCAGTCGCGCGGCCCGGTCCGGCATCACGTTCTGGCCCGAGATCGATGCCGCGACTTTCCGCTGCGCATTCGACTCGCTGAGGCTACACGCGAATCGGTGGGACGGCCTCGATCCTCGCGACGCGCGCACCCATGCCGGCGAAGTGATTCGCGTGGGCCTGCGCTCAGCCGACGAGGGGTGGCTGAGCGTGCTTGCCGGCTGGCGTCATGGGGAGCGCGCCTACATCGCGACGCAAATCAACCACGGCAGCCATCCGCAGATGTCCCTCTCGATGGTGCTCCGCGCGTGGCTCATTCAGGCGCTTATCGACCGCGGCATCCGAGAGATTGTGTTCCTCGACGGATGCGCCGGCGCGCTGCAGCTCTCCTGCGTCGAGGAGCGGATCGAGCGCGCGCACCTCGTCGTCCACACCCCCCTGGCCGACCTGAGTCGCGGCGCCCTCAGGGTGCTCTGGCCCCGGCTCGCCCACCGGATCTTTCGTGAGGAGCCCGCGCCACTGCGCTGGCGCCCGCGTCCTCGGAGCGCCTGATCGCCGCGCGGAGGCTGGCCGCCTCTTCGGCCGGCGATGAGCCGAAGAATCGCTTGAACTCTCGACCGAACTGCGACGCGCTCTCGTAGCCCACCGCCACGGCGGCCGTGCTGGCGTTGTGCTTGTCCTGCACCATCATCGTCCGAGCCCGATGCAGTCGGACGCTCTTCACATATTGGAGTGGCGAGGTCGCGGTCACCGCCTTGAAGCTGTGGTGGAACGTCGACACGCTCATGCCGGCGAGCTTGGCCATCTCTTCGGTGCTCAATGAGCGCGCGTAGTCCGCGTGGATGCTTTGGAGGACGCGCGCGATGCGGATGAACTGGTCGTTCCGGCTCGCCATCGCGCGCAGCGCGCCACCTTGCTCGCCGCGCAACACCCGATAGATGATCTCACGGACCGTCTGCCGTCCGAGCACGCGGCTATCGATCGGCGAGCCGACGCACTCCAACAGTCTCATGACGGCGTCGCTGAGCTCGGTCGTGAGTGGAGTCGTGTGGATGCCTCGCGGCACGGCCCCGTTCCCGTGCGCCGGCTCGTCCAAATCCATCAGCATCTCGACGAGCATCGTCGGATCGACCGCGATCTTGACGGCGAGCAGTGGCTCCTCGGGACTGGCTACCCATTCGCACTGCAACGGGAGCGGGACCGACAGAACGAGATAATTGTCGGCGTTGTATCGGAATACGTCATCGCCCAAGTAGCCGATCTTCTGGCCTTGGGCAATGATATAGATCATTGGCTCGTAGATAACGGGACAGCGCGAGCTCCCGTACGAGGTACGCGCTACCATGACGCCGGGTACCGACGTCTCGTGCGTACCCTCTCGCACCGCGACGCGATTGAGCAGCTGAGCTAGCCTAGTCTGTTTCATATTCTGACATACTAGGCCGTAGGATTAGGCTAGAGTTCCGCAGAAACTCGCTTGGAACCGGTAATCGAAGGCGTCTCTTTTCGAGAGCGATATGCAGAAAGGATCGCCGGACTATTTCACGGGCACCGTGTGGATCGAACCGCTCTTCGAGGCCATCGATCCCGGGCGGGCCGTAGCCTCGAGTGTCACGTTCGAGCCCGGCGCCCGCACCACCTGGCACACGCACCCACTCGGCCAATCTCTGATCGTAACGGCCGGTCGAGGTTGGGCTCAACGCTGGGGCGGACCAGTGCAGGATCTCCGTCCGGGCGACGTGATCACGTTCGCTCCTGGCGAGAAGCATTGGCATGGCGCGACGGCCGCGTCCGTGATGACGCATATCGCCGTGCAAGAAAAGCTCAACGGCAAGGTCGTCGACTGGCTGGAGCCAGTCAGCGATGAGCAGTATCAACCAATCACTTGAATCGTTGACAACCATGTACAACGCCAAAGCCTACGCCGCCGCTAGCGCCACCTCGCCAATGGCCCCGAACACGATCCCGCGTCGCGATCCGACCGAGCGCGACGTGCAGATCCAGATCCTCTTCTGCGGGATATGCCACTCCGATCTCCACACAGTCCGCGACGAGTGGAAGGAAGCCATGGCGACGGTTTACCCCTGCGTGCCCGGCCACGAGATCATCGGCCGCGTCACGCGAGTCGGTTCCGCCGTCAAGAAGTTCAAGCCGGGCGATATTGCCGCGGTTGGCTGCCTGGTGGACTCGGATCGCACCTGCCCGGAATGCCAGGCTGGCCTCGAGCAGTTCTGTCCGAACTGGACGCTGACCTACAACGCGCCAGACAAGCACACGGGACGTGTGACGTACGGCGGTTACTCCGAGAGCATCGTCGTCGACGAGCACTTCGTGCTGCACGTTCCGTCGAACCTCGATCTCGCCGGCGCCGCGCCCCTTCTGTGCGCGGGGATCACGACGTACTCCCCGCTGCGCCACTGGGGCATCACCAAAGGCAAGAAAGTCGGCATCGTCGGCCTGGGCGGCCTCGGCCACATGGGCGTCAAGTTCGCGCACGCACTCGGCGCGCACGTCGTCGTGTTTACGACGTCACCCAACAAGCGGGATGATGCGTTCCGACTCTGCGCCGACGAAGTCGTGGTGTCCCGTAACGCGAACGAGATGCAGAAACATGCCGGCAGCTTCGACTTCATCCTCGACGCCGTCTCCGCCGATCACGATATCAATGCCTATCTCCAGCTCCTGCGCCGCGATGGCAACTTGACCCTGGTCGGCGCGCCGGAGAAGCCGTTGCCGGTCTCAGCGTTCAGTTTGCTCATCGGGCGCCGCAGCCTTTCGGGGTCGCCGATCGGCGGCATAGCCGAGACGCAAGAGATGCTCGACTTTTGCGGTAAGCACAACATTACCTCCGACGTCGAAGTCATCCCCATTCAGCAGGTGAACGAGGCGTACGAACGCCTATTGAAATCGGATGTGAAGTATCGTTTCTCCATCGACATGGAATCCCTGAAATGATGCAAAAACGCAAACTCGGCACGTTGGAAGTCTCTTCTCTCGGGCTCGGCTGCATGGGAATGAGCTTTGCCTACGGTCAGCCGGGAGACAAACAGGAAATGATCGCGCTGCTACGCACCGCCGTGGAGCGCGGGATCACGTTCTTCGATACGGCCGAGATGTATGGACCGTTCACGAACGAGGAGCTCGTCGGCGAAGCGCTTTCGCCGCTCCGCGATCAGGTCGTGATCGCGACCAAGTTCGGTTTCAAGATCGATGTCGCCGCGCGGAAGTGGGCGGGCCTCGATAGCCGGCCGGAGCACATCAAGCAGGTTGCCGACGCGTCGCTCAAGCGACTCAACATCGACGCGATCGATCTCTTTTATCAGCATCGGGTCGATCCCGACGTGCCGATCGAGGACGTGGCGGGAGCCGTCAAGGACCTGATTCAAGCCGGGAAGGTCAAGCACTTTGGCCTATCCGAGGCCAGCCCGCGGACGATCCGCCGCGCGCACGCCGTGCAGCCCGTAGCCGCGCTGCAGAGCGAATATTCGGTGTGGTTCAGAGCGCCCGAGAGGGAAGTGATTCCGACCCTCCAGGAGCTGGGCATCGGCTTCGTGCCCTATAGCCCGCTCGGGAGAGGTTTCCTGACGGGCAAGATCAACGAGAGCACGACGTTCGACAGCTCCGACTTCCGCAACACCCTTCCGCGGTTCACGCCCGAAGCGCGGAAAGCGAATCAGGTGCTGATCGATCTGCTCGGCGTGATTGGCGCGCGGTACAACGCGACGCCCGCGCAGATCGCGCTCGCGTGGTTGCTCGCGCAGAAGCCGTGGATTGTGCCGATTCCTGGCACCACGAAATTGGCGCGGTTGGACGAGAACAACGGCGCGGCCGCGATCGAGCTCACGAGCGATGATCTCCGTGAGATTGACAGCGCCGCCTCGAAGGTCCAGGGGGATCGGTATCCCCAGGCCTTGGAGCAGCTCACCGGCCGCTGAGCCCATGCGCGTTGGCATCCTCGGGTCTGGCCTTATGGGTAGCAAGCTCGGCACGCTGTTCGCGCGTGCCGGGCACGAGGTCGTCTTCAGCTACGCGCGCACCGAGTCGAAGCTCGCCAAGCTCGCTCACGACGCCGGGAAGCATGCCCAGACAGGCACGCCGCGCGAAGCCGCGCAGGATGCCGACGCGCTATTGCTGGCCGTTCATTGGTCGCGCGTGGACGATGTGCTCGAGAAGGCCGGCGATGTCTCGGGCAAGGTCATCGTCACGTGCTCGCTGCCGATGAACAAGGCCGATACCGCGCTGGTCATCGGCCACACGTCTTCGGGTGCGGAGGCGCTGGCCGAGAAGGTCCCCAAGGCTCGCGTGGTCGCGGCGTTCAGCACCGTCCCGAGTGAGGTGTTGTTTAAGCTCCGACGGAAACCGAGCCTCGTGTACTGCGGCGACGATGCCGGGGCTAAGACCGTCGCGGCCCAGCTGATTCGCGAGGTGGGGTTCGATCCGATCGACGCTGGGCCCCTGCGGATGGCTCGCTACACGGAGCCCTTCTCACTCCTCGTCGCTCAGATGGCGTACGAGGGTGACAAGGGCCCCGAAGTAGCATATCGGTTCGAGTGGTTCTCTAACGGTGCCGGATGAAGCTCCCGTCGCGTAACTCCGACACGGCCTGACGGAGCTCCTGCTCCGTGTTCATGACAATCGGACCGTACCACGCGACCGGCTCTTTGATCGGCCGCCCCGAGACCAGAAGAAACCGCATGCCCTCCGGTCCGGCCTGCACCATGATCTCATCGCCGCGATCGAACAGCACCAGCGAGTGGTCCGCGATGCTATAGACCGCTGGCGCATCGGGTCGCTCGGTTGACTCGGTGAGCACGGCCCGGGGCTCGGACGCGTCGCGGAACGTGCCGCTCCCGGAGAAAACGTAGGCAAATGCGTTCCGGTCCACCTCGACCTCGAGCCGCTTCCTAAGTCCGGGCGGCACGGAGATGTCGAGGTAGCTGGGATCGGCGGCGATGCCGTCGACCGGTCCGCGCTGTCCGCCGAACGCCCCGCTGACGACGCGCACGCGTGTGCCATCGTCCTCGACGACCTCGGGAATAGCGGAGGCCGGGATGTCCTGGTATCGCGGGTCGGTCATTTTGAGCGACGACGGCAGGTTCGCCCACAGCTGAAAGCCGTGCATGCGACCCTGCCCGTCGCCCTTTGGCATCTCCTGATGCAAGATGCCGCTGCCGGCGGTCATCCACTGAACATCGCCGGCGTGCATGCTCCCGCGATTGCCCAGGCTGTCACCGTGCTCGACCGACCCGGCGAGCACGTACGTGATGGTCTCGATGCCCCGGTGCGGGTGCCACGGAAATCCCTTCACGTAATCCGCCGGGTTGTCGTTCCGGAAATCGTCCAGCAGGAGGAAGGGGTCGAACTCCTTCGTTCCACCGAATCCGAACGCACGCTGGAGCTTCACGCCGGCGCCCTCGATCGTGGGCGTGGCGGGAATAACCTGCTTGACCGGACGGAGTGACATGGGTCCTCCTCACGCTCTCGCGAACTGGATATCGAGCGTGATCGTCACGTCGTCGCCCACGAGGAGACCGCCGGTCTCGAGCGCGGCATTCCACGTGAGACCGAAGTCCTTGCGCTGGATCACGGCAATCGCGGAGGCGCCGATCTTGACGTTGCCCCACGGATCTTTGTGGGCCGCGGTCGGTCCGTCAACCATGAATGTGACCGGGCGGGTGACGCCGTGCATGGTCAGATCGCCGGTCACCTTCAGCTCGCCGTTGGCGTCGCGGGTGATGCGTGTGGATGTGAACGACAGCGTCGGGAAGCGCTCGACGTCGAAGAAGTCCGGGCTCTTCAGGTGCGCATCGCGCTGGGGATCGCGGGTGTGGATCGACGTGGCATCAATCGTCGCTTCGATCCGCGAGCGGGTCACATCGGTCTCGTCGAGCGTCAGCGCGCCGTTCAACGAGGTGAACTGTCCCTTCACGTTCGAGATCATCATGTGCTTGACCTTGAACTCGGCTACCGAATGCACGGGGTCGATCGTCCAGGTCGCGGTCGGGGCCTGCGGGGTTGCCAGGGTTGTCATGGTCGGGTTCTCTCGGTAGTAGTTGTGTCGACGATAGTCGTTATAACAAGTAATACGCCCACGAACAAGAAAGTTCACCCCACCCGGCTCCGGGCCAGCTGCAGCAGTTCCGTGAGCGCCGCCAGGCGTTCCCGCCCCAGGTGGCCCAGCTGGCGCCGGTGCGCCTCCTGGATCGGCTCGTCGAGCCGGCTGAGCACGCGCAGCCCCTCGGGCGTGATGCGCGCCAGGACGGTGCGCCGGTCGGTCGCGTCACGCTCGCGCGCCACGAGACCCCGCGCGTCGAGGCGGTCCAGGAGACGCGTGATGTCGGGGTCGCGCGTGATCATGCGGTTCGCGATCTCGCCGCACGGCAACGGGCCCCGCGCGCCTCGGAGGATGCGCAGCACATTGTATTGCGTCGACGACAGGTCCGTGTCCTTCAAGATTCCCGCGAGCGGGCGCGACAGGAGATCACTCGTCCTCAGGATCTCCAGAAACGTCGCCTCCTCCAGAGAGGGCCCGCGGAACCGCTTGGTGATGGGCACGTTCCAAAATAGTCGTTGCAACGACTATTGTCAAAGCGTGGTGTCGATCCTCTGCCGTGTAACGATCAGACTCGGCAGTGCGTTCGCCTGGGGCGTGCACGCCGTCTGGGTTGTGTAGAAGTAGACGTAGTCGCTGACGCCATCCAGGTTGTCGTCGAGCAGCGAGAATCGCAGCCGGTACTCCGAATGCGTTCGCCCGTTGGTGACATCGTTCGCGACGCTCGCGGCCACATCGAGTTGCTTTGTCCCGAGCGTCGAATCGGCTGACAGCGTCCCGATGTCCGCGGCGAGTGGCGTCGAGTAGTAGAGCGAGGTGTCGGGCGTCGCGCCGAAGTCGACGTGGTCGACAATCACCGAGCCCAGTTTCGAGAATGGCGATCCGAATACCGCGCACTGTGTCAGCGCCAGCACCGCGTGCTGTATCGTGCCAGTGTCGACGCGCGCCGGCAGATCGAAGCCGACGAACGCGTGGTACGAGAGGCCGTTCGCACCAGCGTCGGCATCGCCGAGGAAGATCCCTTCTCCGGTGCTGACGGGACCGATGTTGTAGTGCACACCGACGTGACCCAGGAATCCCTCGAGGGTCGAATCGCCAGTGATCGTGTCGGCCACGATCACCGTGTCGATTACCGTTCTCGTCGTCGGTCCTGATGTGCTACTCCCGCACGCAGTTGTCAGCGCGATGCCGACCAGCACCGCCATGGGCGAACGCATCTGTCGTTCTCGGCCGAGGGGATCAGTGAGATGCTGTCGCCGTCGTCGCCAGGGTACGAACGGTCTCGGCGAGCAGACGCACCTTCGCGCCATCCGCCGAGCTCGCCGCGTTGCTATCCAACTGCGTCGCCAGCTGCGTGAGCGCCGTCTGACGCTCGCTGGCGCTCGCGTGCTCGGCGGTCCCCAGCGTCGCACGGGCTGACGCAATGCTCGACGTGCTCAGGCCTTTCGAGCGCTCCAGTTGGTCGATGTACGCGCGGGCCAGCACGAAGGTCGTCGGCCAGACTAAGGCAGGCTGACCCTGCGTGTTGAACTGATCGAACCGTACGGTCTTCGCCGCCGCGATCTCGTTGGCCGAGATGAGCGCGCTCGGCTTGAGCTCCAGGATGTCGAGCCCGCGCGCGATCTCAGAGCTCACGATCACCCCGTTGTACCAGTACGCGGACCACGATCCGCCCATCTCGAGCCGCGTCCCGTCGACCGGCCCGCGGTCGAAGTACGCGATCTCCATCGCATGCTTAGGATCCGTCCAGTCAAAGACGGAGACGCCGCCCTGATACCAGGCCTGGACCATGATGTCGCGGCCCGGGATGGGGATGAGCGACCCGTTGTGCGCGACGCAGTTCTCCTCCGAGGTCTGCGGCGCGGGCAGCTTGTAGTAGCCCTGGAACACGAGCTTGTGATCGACGATCGTGAAGATCGCGTCGGCGCCCCAATCCCGCGGATCGCTCGCGCGGCACTTGGGCGCGCTCCCGCCGCCCCACTCGTCGGAGAACAGCAGCTTCGTGCCCGCGTTGTTGAACGTCGCCGAATGCCAGAACGAGAAGTTCGAGTCGGCGGCCGCGTCGAGACGCGTCGGATGCGCGGGATCGCTGATGTCGAGCAGCAGCCCGTGACCTTGGCACGCGCCACCCGCCAGGCCGATCTGTGGATAGACCGTAATATCGTGGCAGCTGGTGCCGAGGATGCGGGGACCGTTGCCGAACCGCGCGTCGACCATGGCTTGGAGGTGCTCGTGCAGCCACGCGCTGTCGGCCGCCGTTGGAGCGCCGGTGCCTCCGCGGGCTTTGACGGCGCTGTCGAGCATCGTGCTCAAGAAGATGCCCTCGACGACCATCCCCTGCCCGCCGACGTTGACGGTGAATCCGCCATGCGCGCGGGCATCGGCGACTGCCTGGATATCGGCCGGCGCCTGGCCATGCGCGGGCGCCTGGTCGAGGCCCTGGAAGATCCGCGGCGAGCTGACGATCGCGGCCTGCTCCGGGTGCGCGAGCGGAACCTTGATCACTTCGATCCGGAACTTGGCGCCGTTCGGATCTTGGTCGGGGCCGGCGTTGACGCAGCCCGCGAGCTCGGTCGGGCTCCGGACCGTGGAGGAGCCCGAGATATAGATGTAGACGTTGTCCGGATCCTTGGGATCGATCAGCAGCGTATGCGTATGCGATCCGCGACAGGTCTGGACGTTGGTGATAATCTTGGGATGCGTGATGTCGGTGACATCCCAGATCCGGATGCCGCGGATACGGTCATGGCTGACTGTGTCTTTGACCCCCTCGGTGCCACAATCCAATCGGGCGCTCGGGGCTTCGGCCGATTCGAATAGCAGATTCTTGTAGATCGACACGTCGCTCTGCGACGCAGGGCATACGAACGACGTCTTGTACGCCGGGTGCACCGGGTCGGTGATGTCCCAGACGACGAACCCGTAGTAGTTGCCCTGAATGGCGTAGTTGCCGATGAACGCCAGGTCGGAGTTCGTCTTCCCGACGAACGCCTCGGGCGGCCGCACGTTGGCCACGAGGTGCATGTTCCACTCGGCCTGTCCGGCATCCCAGAGGCCGGCCTTGAGCCCGACGCGAGGATCGGGGTTGGGCTCGCTGGGCGACATGTTCGACGAAGTGCTGGGGAGGACCGCGGTGGTGGATGCGGTCGGGTGCGCGCAAGCGGCCGCAGCGGCAACGATGCCGGCGGCAAGTGTCCAATGCAGTCGGGTCATGCCCACGATTCTACGTACTAAGTCGGCTACGCACCAGTGAAAAAACGCTTGTCGAATCTGACAACGTTGGAGTCACCTCGCGCGTATAAGCGTTCCGAGTGGTTATCCGACACGCCGCGGCGCACGCGTGAATTGGCGCTACTCGTCCGCCGCCATGGGCGATATCATGGCGCATGCTCTCCATGTTGGCCCTCGCCGCCGTTGGGACATTCACGGTCGACTCGTTTCGCTTCGAGAGCGGCGTGACGGTACCGCATATCGAGATCGCCTATGCGACGTTCGGCCGGCTGAACGCGACGCGCTCGAACGTCGTGCTGGCGCCGTCGCATTTCATGATCGACCAACACGGGTACGATTATCTCCTGGGGCCCGGCCAGGCGCTCGATACGACTCGATATTTCGTGGTGACCATCGAGATGTTCGGCAACGGTCTATCATCGAGTCCGAGTAACACGCCCGAGCCATTCCATGGGCCGCGATTTCCCGCCGTCACGATACGCGATAACGTCCGGATCGCGCATCAGTTGTTGATCGACGAGCTGCGGATCACGCACGTCCGTGCCATCGTGGGATTCGCCATGGGAGCCCAGCAGGCATTCCAGTGGGCGGTCTCATATCCCGACTTCGCGGACCGCATCGTCGCCATCGCGGGAACGGCGAAGTGCTATCCGCACGCCGTCGTGATGCTCGAGGGCGCGATCGCTGCCCTCGAAACCGACTCCGCGTTTCGCGGCGGCGACTATGCGTCCGAGCCCACTCGAGGTATTCGCGCGTTCGGTACCGTGTGGGCCGGTTGGTTGTTTTCGCAGGAGTGGTGGCGCCGCGAGCTCTGGCAGTCGGACACGTCGACGGGCCAGTCGTTCGACGACGCCCTCGGGCGCCTCGTCAATGCGTTCGCGCGATACGATGCGAATGACATGATCCTCCAGGTTCGCACCTGGGAACATCACGATGTCGGCGACCTGCGCTCGATTCGGGTGCCGGTGTTGTACATGCCGGTCACCACGGATCTGTATTTCCCGATTGGCGATGCCAGATACGAGGCACAAGTCATTCCCCACGTGACGCTCGTGCCGATCCGGTCCCTGTGGGGACATCCAGCCGGTGCAGGGGCGGACCCCGCCGATCTCGCCTTCGTGAATCGCACGATCAAGCGATTTTTGCGGTAGATTGTCGCGCATGACGACTCTCGCGCTGTTGGCTCAGATCGCGATCGTGCATGCCACTGTCATCGACCCTGGCCCGGCGACGATCCGACCCGACCAGACCGTGATCATCCAGGGAGACCGGATTGTCGCGGTCGGGCACGCCCCTCCTCCATCCGGAGCGCGGGTCATCGACGCCACTGGGCAATTTCTCATCCCGGGCCTGTGGGACATGCACGTGCACTCGGTGTTCGGCGACTGGTTCCCGCGCGGGCGTGACGTGATCCTGCCGCTCTACCTCGCGAACGGCGTCACCGGCGTGCGCGACATGGGTGGTGAGCTCAACGTCCTTCAGGGTTGGCGCGACTCGATCGCGAAAGGCACGCTGGTCGGGCCCACCATGATCATGTCAGGCCCGATGCTCGACGGCTATCTCGCCGACGGCAAGAGCCTGCGGTTCCCGAGTTCCATTCCCGTGATGACGCCGGATGACGCCGTTCGGGCCGTTCGCACGCTCGCGGCGCAACACGTCGATTTCATCAAGGTGCAGTCAGAGGTCCCGCGCGATGCCTATCTCGCGGCCGCCGCCGAGGCACACCGGCTCGGTCTGCCAATCGTCGGCCACGTGCCGACGCGAGTTCGGTTGGACGAGGTGATCACCGCGGGCCAAGCGAGCGTCGAGCATCTGATGGGGCTATTTGAAGGATGCACGCCGCACGAAGACCAGTTCTTGGCGGGCAAGGGCAACATGCAGCTGATCCTGGAGAGCTACGACCAGGCGCGCTGCGATGCGCTCATCAAGCGCGTGGCTCAGGCCCACATCGCCCAGTGTCCCACGCTCGTCTGGCAAAAGGGCGGAACCCTCCTCGATCTGATGGACCAGGATCATCAGCCGCTCGCCCGCTACGTCCCGATGAGCTGGCGCACCGGCGCGTGGCGTCAGTTCTCCGACGCCATCATGGTCGACCTTCGCAAGGACCCACTCGAGCGCCGCCAGGAATTCTGGCATCGCAACCTGACGATGACCGCCGCGCTCTATCACGCCGGCATACCGCTGCTCGCGGGCACGGATGCCGCGCCCGGCGTCTTCGTCGTTCCCGGATTCAGCTTGCACGAGGAACTGGCCCTATTCGTGGAAGCCGGTCTCACGCCGATGGATGCGCTGCGCACCGCGACGAGCAACGCCGCGCACTTCCTGAAGCGAAACGATATAGGTCGTATCGCGCCGGGCGCTCGCGCGGATCTCGTGCTCCTCTCGGCTAATCCCATCGACGACATCCACAATACGACGTCGATCGTCACGGTCGTCGCGAACGGTCGCGTGTTCGATCACGCGGGCATAGCAGATCTGCTCAGTGGGGTCGAGCACGCCGCGCGCGCCAAATGATTGCGTTGACTTAGCCGACATTTGGCCGTACACATGGCCCCGTGACGGCCTCGCTCCAACAACCGCAAGTCGACGTCGGCGATGAGGTGTTACTTGAACGGATCCGAGCTGGCGATGTCGGGTCCTTCGAGCAACTGTTTCGCCGCTACGCGGAGCCGCTCTATGACTGTGCGTACGGATACGTGGGCTCGCGTGATGTTGCGCAGGAGGTCGTGCAACAACTGTTCGTCACGCTGTGGGAGCGACGGCGCGTGTGGCAGGTGTCTGGCAGCATCGTGACGTATCTCTATCGCGCCGTGCGCAACGGATCGTTGAACGCCCTGCGTGAGAATCGGCGACGCGTGCCGTTGATGGAACGGGTGAACGAGGCGCCGGGCATCGAGCAGGAGCTCGAAGCCGCCGATCTGGCACGAGCCGTCTCGCGCATCGTGGCGCGCTTGCCCGAGCGGTGCCGCGAGGTCTTTCGCCTTAACCGGTACCACCATCTGACGTACGCCGAAGTGGCGCAGGTGCTCAACCTGTCGGTGAAGACAGTGGAGCTCCACATGGCGCGCGCGCTCCGCGAGCTTCGGGCGAGAATCAAAGCCGACTAGGGGTAGGCGGGGCCGTCGAGTGTTAAGGATTGATGACACCCGACGACGCGCTGCTCGCGCGGTATCTCGCGCACGAGTGTACGCCGGCCGAGGCGGCCGCCGTACGCCAGTGGATCGCCGCCGATCCGGACCGCGTCCGCGCGGTCGAACGCCTGCGGGCCGCATTCGACGCCGCCGCGCCGCCGCACGAGCGGCCGGATGTCGACGCGATGTGGGCCAACGTCCGCAGCTCTCACCGGGTTGCGCTCCCGGCAACCAGGCGGCGCCCCTTTCCGGTAGGCCTGCTCGCCGCCGCCGCGGTCCTCGTCGTTGCCGTGCTCCTCGATCGCGCGATCACCCGCCGGTCGGCGACACATGGCGCGGTCCGCGAGGTCGCGACCTCCATCGGCCAGCGCGCGACGATCGACCTCGCGGATGGCAGTCGTGTCATTCTCGGCCCGCGCAGCCGCATTACCACGCCCGAGCACTTCGGCGAGGGGCCGCGCGACGTGACGCTCGATGGCGAGGCGTACTTCGAGGTCCATCACGATCCGGCGAATCCCTTCCGCGTGCATGCTGCCGGTGGCGTGACCGAGGATATTGGTACGCGGTTCGTCGTCCGCGCGTATGCGGGCGAGTCGGTACTAAGGGTGGCCGAGGGCCGCGTGTCCGTGGCCCGCGGCGGTGGCGCGCCGGTCGCGCTCGGTGGTGGGCAACTAACGAGCCTCGATGCAGCGGGCGTCGCCTCGGTGCGCATGGTCGATACGGCCGCCTATGTCGCGTTCAGCGACGGTCGACTGGTGTTCGACGGCACACCGCTCGAGGAAGTCGTCGGCGAGCTCGGTCGCTGGTACGATCTCGATGTCCGCCTCGCGACGCCCGCATTCGCGGATCACCACATTTCCGCGTCGTTTACCGGTCTCGCCGAGGATGACGTCCTCGGCGCCGTTGCTGCCGCCGCCGGACTGCGCTACACGCGTCAAGGTCGCACCGTCACGTTTTCTCGCGCTCGAGGTATCCAGTGATGCTGCTGCTCTCATTGTTGCTCGCCTTCCAGCAGCCCGTGCCGATCGTCTTGGCGCAGGCCGCGCCGGCGAGCAATCACGCGACCGATCGAGGACCCTCGTTCTATACGGTCCGGACGCCGGGTGGCAAACGGGAGGACGCGTACGGCGCGGTCGCGCTGCGCCGCCGCCTCTCGCTGGACCTCCATGACGTCCCGATCGCCGATGCGCTGGCGGCTATTACCGCGCAAACTGGTATACGGTTTGTGTACATGCGCGAGGAGGTCCCGGTCGATCGGCACGTGACCCTCTCGGCGCAGGACATCGCACTGGCGGCCGCGCTCACCGAGGTGTTGTTCGACGCTGGCGTCGACGTCGAGTTGTTGAGCGGCAATCAGGCCGCGCTCGTCAAGCGTCGTCCGCCGCCGGCCGATGTTCGGCAACGGCGCCGCATTACCGGGCGAGTACTCGACGCGGAGACGAAAACGCCATTGCCGGGCGCCGTGGTGACCGTGACCGGCACCGCGATCGGCGCGATTACGTCCGACAGCGGCACGTTCGCCATCAACCTGCCGGATAACGCGACCACGCTGTCGGTGCGGCGCATCGGGTATCGGCAAAACTCCATCACGGTGGCCGCGGACCAGAGCGATGTGACGGTGGAGCTCACCAAGGATCCGCTCAAGCTGGAGACCCAAGTCGTCACGGGCGTCGCGACGACGATCTCCTCGCGCAACGCCGCAAACGCGGTCGCGGTCGTGAGCGCGGATCAAATCGCGGATGTGCCGGCGCCGACGCTGGAGAACGCGCTGCAATCGAAGATCCCCGGCGCGATTATCGAGCAGAACAACGGCGGCGCGCCGGGCGGCGGCCTCCAGATCCAGATCCGCGGGATTACCTCGATCGAGGCGGATGCCTCGCCGCTTTACGTCATCGACGGCGTCATTGTCAACAACGAGACGACGAATAACGGCGCCAACGCCATCAGCCAGGCGGGCCTGGGCACGCCGAACGTCGGGACAGTGCAGCAGTTCGAGCAGGACAACAGCCCGAATCGGCTCGCCGATATCAACCCGAACGACATCGAGTCGATCGAGGTCCTCAAGGGATCGTCCGCCTCGGCGATTTACGGCGCGAAGGCGGCCTCGGGCGTCGTCATTATCACGACCAAGAAGGGAACGCCCGGCAAGACGCAGTGGAATGTGACGCAACGATTCGGCACGTTCACGCTCGCCAATAGCCTCCCGCTGCGGACGTTCCCGACGCTCGGCAGCGCCCAGCAGTGGTTCCTGAACGACGTCCGATCCGCCGACCGCGGCACGGCGGCGGCGTCCGGCGATAGCGCGTTCATCAAGTCCGTCTACGCCGGGCCCCAGGACTTTCAAAGCCAGCTGTTCGGCGGCGGCGAGCTGTCCTACGAGACGGACGTGGGCGTGCGCGGCGCGAGCGAGAGCGGCAAGACGACGTACTTCCTGTCCGCGCTCACCAAATACGACAATGGCATCCTGCTCAATACCGGGTACAACAAGCAGTCGATCCGCACCAACGTCTCCGAGACGCTGCTGCCGAACGTGACGCTATCCGGCAGTCTCTTCTACTCGAACTCTATGACCCGGCGCGGCGTCAGCGGCAACGACAACGTCGGGATCTCGCCGTACGACGTGCTGTCGTACACGCCGCAGTTCATCAATCTCGACAACCGCAGCGCGACCGGCGCATGGGCCAGGAACGTGTTCGGCCCCGCCAATCCGTTCGCCGACGCCCAGGAGATTCGGACGCCGGAAAACGTGCACCGGTTCATAGGTGGGGGAACTCTGTCCTGGACCATCGTGCGGACGGCGGCCCAGACGCTGCAGATCTCGACGATCGGCGGCGCCGACTACTCGGATGAGCGGGCGCAGCTCTATGCGCCGCCCGATCTGCAACAAGAGCAGAGTCTGCCGAGTGGGTTGCCGGGCGTGGCGACGTCGCTCGAGGCAAACACGGAATACCTGAACTACTCGGTGAACCTGATCCACCACTATGTCGGGTCGTCGATCATCGACGCGACGACGTCGATCGGTCTCGCCGACGAGCGCCGGTCGTTCTACAATCCGAACAGCGTCGGCCAGAACCTCGTGCCGGGCCAGAACAGCTTTACCGCCGGCTCGGTGCAGACCGGATACTATGCGCAAACCGCCCTACGCGATTTCTCGTTCTATGGCCAGGAGCAGCTCCTGCTCCTCGCCCAGCGGCTGGCGCTCACCGGCGGGTTGACGGCCCAGCGGAGCTCCAACAACGGCGCGGCCTCGAAGTACTACTCATATCCGAAAGTCTCGGCGTCCTATCGCATCCCGCATCTGTTCGGGTTCCTCGATGAGATCAAAGGGCGCGTGGCCTACGGGCAATCCGGGACGGAGCCGACCTACGGCGTCAAGTTCAGCGGCCTGGTCCAACAGCTCGTCAGCGGCATGAGCGGCACCTACACCACCTCTTCGCTCGGCGATCCCCACGTACAACCGGAGACGAATACCGAGATCGAAGGCGGGATCGACGCGACGATGTTCGGATCGCGCGCGCAGATTACCGCGACCGTCTACCAGAAGCGCATCTCGAACGTGCTCCTGCAGGAGTCCGTCAATCCGTCGTTCGGCGCGTCGACCCAGTGGCTCAACGGGGGACAGTTCACGAATCGGGGACTGGAGTTGTCGCTCGCGGCCACGCCGATCGAAAGCCGCAACGGGCTGACCTGGGTCTCGACGACGACGTTTTACCGGAACTACAGCGTGGTCGACAACCTGGCGGTGCCGGCGTTCGACTTGCCCAACAGCGGCGGCGGGCCGTTCGGTATCTTCCTCATCCAGCCGGGCCGCTCGGTCTCGGAGGTCGTGAGCACGAATCCCGCCGACGTCAAGAAGGATGGTGTGCCGGTGCAGATCGGCGACGCGCAGCCCGCGTTCCAAATGGGGTTCACGAACGACTTCACGTTCAGCGGTTTCCATCTGCACGGCGTGCTCGATTGGAAGAAGGGCAGCACCGCGGACAACGCGAACAACCTGTACTTCGACAACCCGCTCTTCTTACTCGACTCCGCGGCGGCGGCGAAGCGACTCGCCGAACGCGCGAGTGGCGGCTCGCCGTACGTCGAGAATGCGGGATATATCAAGCTGCGCGAGGTCACGCTCGCCTATGATCTCCCGAGCGCGCTCGTCCGCACCGTGGGTCGTGGGTACCTGTCGAGCGCGCGGCTCTCCGTCTCGGGGCGCAACCTGTGGGCGAGCTTCAAGTACACCGGGCCGGATCCCGAGGTGAGCGGAAACGGAAACGTCAACATCACGCGCGGGAACGACGTCACGCAGTACCCGCCCGCTCGCAGCTGGTTCTTCTCACTCGATCTGGGATTCTGATCATGCGCCGTCTCTTGAGTGTCGGCATCGTGGTCGCGCTCAGCGCGTGCGACACGCCGACCGTCCCGAACTACG
>Ga0210409_10001762_pt1 | contig 27332 bp, 25 predicted proteins | sample IncBWH17MmetaG_FD_161649 | JGI IMG/M metagenome (GOLD analysis project Ga0210409, IMG submission 161649) | Forest soil microbial communities from Barre Woods Harvard Forest LTER site, Petersham, Massachusetts, United States - Inc-BW-H-17-M | ecosystem: Environmental > Terrestrial > Soil >...
CTGGAAGCGAAGGAGTCGTATCTGCACGCACAGCGGAACCGGCAAGAGGCGCTGGAAAATCGCGTGCATACGGAAATCGATTGGCTGCGGCGAGGTCCTAAGGCGCGAACCACGAAATCGAAGGCGCGCATCGACAAAGCGCACGAAATGATCGGCGAGCTGGCGGAGATGAATGCGCGCACGCGGAGCACGAGCGCGAAAATCGATTTCGCGGCTTCCGACCGGCAAACCAAGCAATTGATTACGCTGGATGGCGTGAGTTACGCGATGGGCGAGCGCACGTTGTTTCGCGACATTCATTTCATCATCACTTCCGGAATGCGGGTGGGGTTGGTGGGCCCAAATGGCAGCGGGAAGACTACGCTCCTGCGGATACTGAAGGGTGAACTGAAGCCTACGCGCGGCAGCATGCGGCAGGCGGATGCGTTGCGCATTGTGTACTTTGACCAGAACCGGGCGCTGGACCCGGAGATTACGCTGCGGCGCGCGTTGGCGCCGGATAGCGATTCGGTCATTTATCAGGAGCGCGTGATTCACGTGGCGGCTTGGGCGGCGCGATTCCTGTTCACGGGAGAAAATCTGAACCAGCGTATCGGGCGGCTTTCCGGGGGCGAGCGCGCACGCGTGTTGATCGCGCAACTCATGTTGCAGCCGACGGACGTGCTGTTGCTGGACGAGCCTACCAATGATCTGGATATCCCGACTCTGGAGGTGTTGGAGGAAAGCCTGCTGGAATACCGAGGGGCATTGGTGCTGGTCACGCACGACCGCTACATGCTGGACCGCGTGTCGACCGTGGTGTTAGGGCTTGATGGGCTGGGTGGCGCGGAACGTTTTGCAGACTACTCGCAATGGGAGGCTTGGCAGCGATCGCAATTGGCGGCCGGTAAGAGCAACGCGTCGGTGGAAACGCAGAGCCCTCGCGGAATTGCAAATGCGCCTAAGGCGGCGTCGTTGACCAAGAAAAAGCTTTCTTATAAAGAGTCCCGCGAATTGGAAACAATCGAACAGCGCATCGCGGTTGCGGAGAAAGAACTGCAAGCCAAACATGATGCGCTGCAGGACGTGGCGATCATGAGCGACGGGGCGCGCCTGCATGCGGCCTCCTTGGAGATGGACGCGGCGCAGAGAACGATCGATCAGCTTTATGCGCGCTGGGTGGAGCTGGAACAGAAAATCAGTTGAGTACTCGCAGGTCGAAGATGGAGATACATTGTCGGATCATTGGTTTTTCCCGCCGATAGGTTGCAGGGTGGCGTTCACGAGGTACGGGTCGTCAAATTCGGTCGTTTCGCCTGGCTTTTTTCCTGTGACCGGCAGCAGCCTGGCGGAGAGTGGCTTGTGCCATTTGACTGCGAGGCTGGCCATGTCTCCGATGATTAGCTCAAGCTGCTGCTCGGTGGTATCGCCGGGGAGCGGGATGGTGTCGAGACCGGTGCCGCAGACGGCGCTGTAACTAAGCAAGGAGTCGAGCGAGAAGCGACCTTCGCTCCAGCGCTGCGCTAGGCGCGAATCCTCCAGGACCGGTAGCATCAATCCGTTGTAGCCGGTCTGCTTCACTTGAATGTCGCGGATGGCGGCGGTGATGGTGGCGGCGCCGGTTAGCGTGCCGGGGGAACCTATCGGCTGGGCGGTCAAAGTTTCGAGGGCGGCGGCGATGGAGACGTCTTTCATCGGTGCGGGGGAAAGATCGATGCCCATGTAGGTCCAGCCGGTGTCCTGGTCGACGCGGCCGGCGAGAGATTCGATATTCATGGCTTCGCTGCCTAGGCGGTCGATCAGACGGCGGCGGGCGGTTGCCAAGTCTGGCGCACCTTGGAAAGCGGCGGCGACGGTATTCGCTGATTCAAGCGCGATGGCGAATTGATGGCCGAAGCCGGTGTGATACGAGCCAGGGAAGAATGGCGTGAGCGGCGGGACCAGCGCGATGGCGGAGAACTTGAAATTGGCCTGGCTGTGCTCGGTGGCGGCAAGCTTTTGCATGGCGCGAGCGGCAGCGCCTACGGACGACCAGCGGACGCCGTTTTCATCGGCTACCACGAGGCTGGCATTGATGGACTTTGTGTTTTTCAAGACTTCGACGAGGAGATCGGCCTGCGACTCGGGATCGTCCGCTTTGAGCATCGCGGGGCCGATGGAGGCGGCGAATTTTTGCTGCGTAGCGAGGGCGTCGTAGTTCTTGAAAAAGGCGAGAGCCTGTTCAGCGGTGAGACCTTTGGTGTATTCGGCGAAGGGTTGGGTGGAGATGCGAATGGTTTCGACTTCGTAGTCGCGGGACTCGAAAATGGTGCGCGCGCGCTTCAACGTGGTCATGGCATCGGCGATTTGCTGTTGGTATTGCGCGCGATCGAGGTTGACGAAGGCGGTGATGGCGCGGATTTTGGGGCGCGCGGGATCGGGAGGGGCTTTGCGCTGGGCATGGGAGGCTGAGGTAAGGATCAAAACGAAGCTAAGTAAGAAACAAAAACGGAAGGCGCCAAGACGCATCGGTTATCTCCAAACGGGGCGCTGCATCGCTGCGCCCCTACAAGATACCGGATTTAGTGGCGGCTGGGGCGCAGATTTGGAAGGCTTTTCACTGGCGCAGCATGCTGCGCCGCTACAAATGAGGGCCTACACGAAGGCGGAGATGCCGGTTATGCGCTCGCCGATTACGAGCTTGTGGATGTCGTGGGTGCCTTCGTAGGTGGAGACGCTTTCGAGATTGTTCATGTGGCGCATGATGGGGTAATCGTCGACGATGCCATTGGCGCCCAGAATGTCGCGAGCCTTCCGCGCGGTTTCCAGGGCGATGGCGACGTTGTTCATCTTCAGCATGGAAATGTGCGAGGGGTCGGCTTTGTTTTTGTCCTTGAGACGGCCTACATGCAGGGCCAGTAATTGGCCTTTGCTGATTTCCGTGATCATCCAGGCGAGCTTTTCTTGCACGAGCTGGTGCGAGGCGATGGGCTTGTTGGCGAATTGCTTGCGCGTTTTCGCGTATTGCAGCGCGGTGTCGTAGCAGGCCATAGCCGCGCCGAGCGCTCCCCAGCCAATGCCGTAGCGCGCTTGGTTCAGACAGCCGAGCGGTCCTTTCAGGCCGGCCACGTTAGGCAGCAAGTTTTCCGCGGGGATTTCGCAGTCGGAGAAAGACAAGCCCGAAGTTACCGAGGCGCGCAACGACCATTTGCCATGAACGTCCCAGGCTTTGAAGCCAGGCGTGCCTTTTTCCACCAGGAAGCCGCGAATTTTTTCGTCTTCGCACTTGGCCCAGACTACCGCGATATCGGCGATGGAGCCGCTGGTGATCCACATTTTTTCGCCATTGAGCACATACTTGCCGCCCTTTTTCACCGCGCGCGTCAGCATTCCGCCGGGATTGGACCCGAACTGCGGCTCGGTCAAGCCGAAGCAGCCGATGGCCTTGCCTTGCTGGAGCAGCGGCAGCCATTTGTCTTTTTGCGCGTCGCTGCCATACGCGTAGATGGGGTACATCACCAGTGCACTTTGCACGGAGACGAAGCTGCGCAGGCCGGAATCGCCGCGCTCGAGTTCCTGGGTGACGAGGCCGTAGGCTACATTAGACATTCCCGCGCAGCCGTAGCCATGGAGATTGGCGCCGAAAAAGCCTAGTTCGCCTAACTGCGGAACTAGATGATGCGGGAATGTGCCTTCGCGGCTGTGTTTTTCGATGATGGGAACGATTTCGTTTTCTACGAATTGCCGCGCGGTCTGCCGCACTAACTTTTCTTCGTCGTTCAGTTGCGAATCAAAATCGATGAAGTCGACGCCGCCATATCCGGCCATGCCTGCTCCTCACTTCACGCTGCGCGGTGCCATCTTTTGGGTTGCGGGCGCGTTTTGCGGGATGCGTCCGATTTCCGGCGCGGCTTTTGTGCTTTGTAATTGTAGCAATGCGCTGGAACGCGCAGCAACTTTGTGGCGGGGGAAAGCTACTGGATCTGAGTGGGCGCAGTAGGGCTTGAGTCCATCAGCCTTTGCGGCGTTTGAAGAATTCCACTTGCTTAAGTCGCTTTTCGGCTGCGGCTTCGCTTGACAATGACTTGAGCGACCCCTAGTCTGCTGCCCTCTTGCTGAGAGCGTGTGCGTGGGAAGTCAAACCGTTTGAGGCGAGCGCGGGAATGCGCGGCGACTGAGGAGGGCCACATGAGACTAGAAAAGGAAAGCAGCGCCAATTCCTGGAGTTGCGCCGCGGGCATTGCGGCTGCGTTCGTCTTGCTCATGCCAGGACACGCGAGCGCGCAGAGCTACAGCATCACGGTGGAGCACAACGCGACGGCGGTAATGCGCGATGGCACGAAGCTGCGCGCGGACATTTATCGACCGAAGGCGGACGGCAAATTTCCGGTGCTCCTGGTACGCACACCTTACGACAAGACCAACGAGATGGAGTTCGGCGTGAAGGCCGCGGCACGAGGTTACGTGGTGGTAGAGCAGGACGTGCGCGGGCGCTTTCAATCGGAAGGCGAGTGGTATCCGTTCAAAAATGAATCGCAAGACGGATATGACACGGTGGAATGGGCTGCCCAACTTCCCTACGCGAATGGCAAGGTCGGAATGTTTGGCGGATCGTACGTTGGAGCGACGCAATATCTTGCGGCAATCGCCAAACCTCCGCACCTTGCGGGAATTAGCCCGAACGTCACGGCTTCCAATTATCACGATGGCTGGACGTATCAGGGCGGGGCGTTCGAGCAGTGGTTCGATGAGTCGTGGACGACCGGATTGGCGTTGAACACAATGCACCGACGCGTAGACGCTGGACAGAACGCGGTGGCTTGGGCGCAAAAGCTGCCGCTGACCAGCTATCCAGTGCTGCAGTTGCCGACGGCAGAAAACCTTGCTCCGTATTTTGCGGACTGGCTCGCGCATCCAAACTATGACGAGTACTGGAAGCAGTGGTCGATCGAAGAGCACTACGCGCAAATTCAGGTGCCGGTTTTCAGCTTCGGAGCGTGGTACGACATTTTTCTGGGCGGAACGCTGCGGAACTATGCTCGGCTGAAGAAGGAAGCGGGCACGGAGGAAGCGAAGCGCGGGCAGAAGTTGCTGGTTTACGTCGGTGGGCACGCGGGTGGATCGGACAGCAGGAAAGTTGGTGCCGTGGACTTCGGGGAGAAGCTGCCATTTGATTTCAATGAGGTCATGCTGAGTTGGTACGACGCACTGCTGAAGGGGCAAACGAGCGCGCCTACGGAGAAGCCCGTAAAGATTTTTGTCATGGGCCGAAATGAATGGCGTGAGGAAGACGACTGGCCGCTTTCGCGCGCAAGAAACACCAAGTATTACTTGCACTCCGCGGGAGCGGCAAACACGGCGAGCGGCGATGGGACGCTGAGCGTGGCAGCGCCCGGCGCGGAGAAAAGCGATCAGTTTGCCTATGACCCCAGCGATGCGGCGCCGACCTGGGGCGGCCCGTTGTGCTGCGGCCCGTTTCCTCCGGCCGGGTTGGGGCCGCAAGATCAAAGCAAAGTGGAATCACGGAGTGATGTGTTGGTGTTCACGACGCCGGCGCTGACGAAGGATCTTGAGGTCACTGGACCCGTGTCGCTGGACCTCTATGTGAGCACCTCGGCACCGGATACCGATTTCACAGGCAAACTGGTCGATGTGTGGCCGAACGGCCTTGCGCAGAATCTTACCGAGGGAATCTTGCGGCTGCGCTATCGCAACTCGCAAGAGAAGCCGGAGCTTGCCAAACCGGGTGAGACGTATCACATCACCGTGGACTTGTGGGCGACGAGCAACGTTTTTCTCGCCGGGCACAAACTCCGGCTGGAAGTTTCCAGCAGCAACTTTCCAAGGTTCGACCGCAATCTAAATACGGGCGAAGAGCAAGCCGGGGCGACGCGAATGGGCAAGGCGAACAACGTCATTTACCACGACAAGGCGCATCCTTCCGCGCTGGTTCTTCCGCTGGTACCGTAGCGCGAACTACGGCCAAGGCAAAGTGATCGGTGAATCGCGCAGGCCGTATCCAGCATCTTATTGCGCGAACTAAATTTTTCCATTTAGGGTCGCGCCTTGACACTCCAAAACACGCGGCCTAGACTATGGAGTTTTTAGATGGCCCCGAAAGCGATACAGAAGGGCCAGGAATTGCCCATGGACAAGAAAAGGCTCGATTACTACAAGAAGAAGCTAGTTTCGCGGCGCGAAGAACTGATGAAGACCATCGCGCGCACCGAAGAAGAAGGACGGCAAGCCGATGACGACCAGACCGTCGATCTTGCGGACAAAGCTGCCAACTCCTACACCAAAGAATTTTTGTTTGGAATGACCAACACGGACCGCACGATTCTGAACATGATTGACGCGGCGCTGAAGCGCATCCAGTCGAACGAATACGGCCTCTGCGCGAACTGCCAGGAAGAAATGCAGCAGAAACGGCTGGAAGCAGTGCCGTGGGCCAAGCACTGCATCAACTGCCAGGAAAAGGCCGAGCAGGGTCTGCTGTAATTCACGAAGACCGGCATAACTGCTCACACGGTACTTACCTTACGGTACATTTTAATCTTTGTTTATCTGGGTAGGTAGGGTAGGCTCGCCATTGCGTGGCGGCTCGGCCCAGTTTCGATAGGCGCGTCGGGGCATGGCTGTCCGGAGCGGGCGATGCTCTGGTCAGCGTGTTCTTTCCAGCGGACTGTCGATTGTGCAAGCGTTTGCTGATCCGGGCTAGCGCGGTGCCGATATGCGACCAGTGCCTAGCGTCTTTTGCCGCGCTTGGCGGCGTACTCTGCAGCATATGCGGGCAGCCGCAGGCGGCATGGTCCCTCGGCGGCGACGATGCAAGGCTGCACGCTCCCAAAGGCGTAGTTTGCCCGCAATGCCAGAGCCGGACGTATGGCTTTGAGCGCGCCCGCAGTTACGCGCTTTACAAAGGAACGCTCGTGCCGGCGATCATGCTGCTGAAGTTCGAGCGGGTGGAGCCGTTGGGCCGCTGGTTCGCAGATCGGCTCGGGGAGGTTGCGCGGCGGGAGGCGGCAGCAGACCACATTGACGTAGTGGTTCCAGTACCCCTGCATCGCCAGCGGCAAAAGGAACGCGGTTACAACCAAGCCGACCTTATCGCTAAACCGTTGGCCCGCAAGCTGGGCTTACCTTACCGGGCTGTCCTACTGGTGCGAACCAAGCCACGGCCGGACAAGCACATCCTGAGTCTGGAGGAGCGCTGGGACTCCGTACGTGGCGCTTTTGCCACACGTCCGGGCAGCAAAGTTGACAACCTACGCGTTTTGCTGATAGATGATGTAATGACGACGGGAGCCACCCTCGACGCAGCAGCCAAGGCGTTACGGGGCGCGGGAGCCAAGTCGGTTATCGGGCTGACGGTAGCCCGGGCGGCACGGCATCCAGCGGTAGGCTCCAGTGAGTCTAACCTGAAGGACCCGCAGTGAGCGCAAGACGGCCAGAATCGTTCGAGTCCCGGGGGCGAAGAACCCCGGAAGCGTCTGGGACGGCCTCGGCCGGTTCAGAGAGTCCCGCCGGCAGTAGGGTCCACAACTCAATTATGATGCGGCGTCCGTCGCTGATGCAGGAGCCTGTGCTGGTCCTGAACGCGACGTATGAGCCAATCAATGTGACCGCGGTGCGGCGTGCGATGGTGCTCTTGCTGAAAGGCGTCGCGCAGGCCGAGGAGATGCACAGCGCGGAAGTGCACTCGGCGGCCCATGCGCATCGCGTGCCCTCGGTAATTCGGCTGCTGGCGTACCGGCACATTCCGCAGCAAAGCCGGGCGCTTTCCCGCAAGAATATCTTGCTGCGCGATCGCAATACGTGCCAGTTTTGTGGCGCGGTTTTTCCTAGCTCCGAACTGACACTGGATCATGTGGTGCCGCGCTCCAGGGGCGGCCGCTCATCGTGGGAGAATTTGGTGGCTTGCTGCTACCGCTGCAACAACAGCAAGGGCGACCGCACACCGGAGGAAGCGGGTTTGAAGCTGGCGCGGCGTCCTAGGCCATTCACCCTACATACCTCGCGGCAACTGATGAGATTGATCGGGCACCGCGACGAACGGTGGCGTAAGTACCTTTTTTATTAGCCCTTTGAGAAGTAATGCTTTTCAATTATGCGCGGAAAAGAAAAGTTTGAGGGCAGTGAAACCTTTTCCGCTGGCATGCATCTATATTAATAACTAACCACTTCGAGGACACACCCCGGGAAGCAGTTAAGGCCAAAACCTTAGCTGCTTCTCTTCTTTTCTACCCACTAATTTTTGTTAGGCCGGACGATCTCCAGTCTGGGTTTCCGCGTGCTGCTGTTTGCCGGAAAACTTTGCAGCGCGGACCGCTCGTCTTGGAACTCCGGAAATACCTGATATAGCTGCGTAATCTTGAGAATTTCTTCCACCTTATCGGTCAACCCAACAACCTTCATTTCGCCGCCGCGCTTGATGACGCTCATGTAGGTATGCACAAGGTCGCCGACGCCGGAGCTGTCCAGGTACACCAAGCCGCTTAGGTTCAAGAGGATCAGCTTGCGGCCTTCTTTGAGCAATTGCGCGATGGTGCTGCGCAACGCGCCGCTCTCAAGAGAAGTGAGTTTGCCGCTGACTTCTACAACAGAAATCTCTCCGACTTGTCGGATCGTAGCCGAAAAATTCACCGCACACCCCTCGTAAGGAGACACATTCTACCTATGCGTGGCGCGGAGTGAGCAAGACATTTGCTAGTCAGAAGAAAATTTGGCGAATTGTTGACCGCACATTACTGGCGCATGACAACGCGCACGCCGCGTCGCCAGGTTTCTGCAAGGCCCACGCGCACCACCTCCACGTCGGGCGCGAGATAGCGCAGCAGCTCATCCGTAGCGGGATGAAAACGCAGAGCTGGCGCGACCAGGTACACCAGCGGACACGCCGCTTGCAATTGCACGTCAGGAAAATATCCGTACCTTGAAAGATCATCCTGTTGCATGTGGTGATGCACGTGGCGCCAATAACCGGCGGCCTGCAGCGCCAGATGAATGTGTTCGCTGGCTTTCAATTCCAGAATCGCCAGACGCCCGCTTCGGGTAACGCCTAACAGATCGAGGATGCCATGCTCGCCGCCGGCATTGGCGAAGACTTGCGAGTACACGAAGCGCGGATCAAGCTGCGCATCCACGCGCGTAACGTCCGCGCGAACGCTCGCTTCCAGCCAGCGCTCCGGCTGGGCGCGATAAAAGGGATGGCGCATATCCGTTGCCATGGGATGGCGGCGGGTTTCGAGGTCGAACACCAATTGCTTCAGTATCGGCCAAGAAGCGACGGTAAGCTCGTCTCGCCGGTCGCCAGTGCCAAAGAAAACGCGGCCATCGTCCCACTTAGCTATCGCCAGGCCGCGAAAGCGCAGCCAAACCTCGCCCGACACGACCAATGGATGCAGGCTGATAGCCCGCGGCGCCAGATCAACGATGGATTGCAGAGCCTCGCGCGCGCGGTCGAGGAGCGATTGTGTGTCGCGCTGCGGCACGATCGAACTGTCGATATTTCCAGCTGAGCGCGGGTCTACTCTCTGAAGCACTTCGCGCACGGGATCGCGCTCATAGAGTTCCAGAGCCAGTTGCGGATGCAAAGCGCCGACACGTTGCGCCACCACGCGAGTTCCGCCTTTCGGCAGAATCAACCGCAGGCCAGCAATCACTCCGCGCCCGCTGAATTGACGGGCGCGTTCCAGCCATAGGAGCGCAAACGTCAAACTGTTCTCAATGGTGTCCGCGGATTCGTCGTCTCCAACGCACAAGACCGCCCATTCCGAGGAGCCCCGGCGGAGAATACCGCGCACGTAGTTTCCAGAAAGCGAATGCTCCAGATCGGGAGAAATGATCAGCGAATCTACGGTTTCGTCAGGAAACTGCTCGGCAAGAATGCGGCGAAGGCGTTCGCAGAAGGCTTGACGGGTCAACTCGCGAGCCGAGCGGTCAAAGTTCACGCGCACGAATTCGAGCCGGTCCGGCTTGCTGCGTCCAAACCGCTCCACTGCCAGAATCAAGCGCTGCTCGGAGTAATCCGTGATGGCCAGGACGCGACGCGTCAGGTTGTACTCCGCGGACCAGAGGTGGAGCAACGGCTTCTCGGCCGCGCCGCGGACCTCCCAAGACAGCCCCGATAGAGGAGCTACGCGTCCGCCGTTCTCGCGGACCTCCACCGGCGCGGCTGCCGCGAATTCGCGGAGAGTAGCCTCCAATTCGGCTGCAAGCTCCATGCGCTGGATTATAATAAAGTTATCTGCAATCTGCTATTACTTAGAGGGAACTACTGCTTGGGTGAGGCGAAAAGCAAACCAGTAACCTGAACCGCGGGCAGCTGCATATTCCACGAGGTGGGAAGGTGCTCGAAGGAAACCTCAAAGGATCGGTGTTCTCCGCGCGCTATAGGCGGGCTCGCGGAGGTTTGCGCCAGCCGTGACTCGCGTAACGCAATTTGGTTCATGTCGTCGTAAAATTCGACGGTTAGTTCGACTTCGCGCAGCGTGCGCTCGCCAGTATTCACGAGATCGCCCGTGAGAATAGTCACTTCCTGGTTCAAGAAATTTGCCGCGCGGCTCAACGCCACGTTTTCGATCTTGATCTTCGAGGCATACTCGCGCTCCGCAGGGCCGAACGGTGGATGCACTTCTTGTATGCCGCCGCGCGATGGCGATTGTCGTCCCGGCCACAAATAAAATCCCATCAATACGATGACCACCGCTGCGGCCGCTACCATCAGCGCGAAGCTGAAGGGTCCGCGGTCGGTCGGCTGCTCGCCGGGAACTTCGATTTGAGGCTGCTCGTGCATCTGTTCAGGGTAAAACGCGGCTCTGTGATTCGCACGCCAAATTTTAGACGGACGGACTGCCCTACCGGCCGACGCTCAGCCGTTGTACGAGCGCCTCGGGCAGGCGCGCCGCGCGCATGCGCGATTGCACGTCTGCGATATCGTAGGAGACGCGCCAGAACTCCACGACATCGTGTTCCAGGTCGGCGATGGCAAAGCTCGCTCTGGCGTCTCCGTCCCGCGGTTGGCCGATCGACCCGGGGTTCAGCAGGTAACGCGAACCGGCATCGATGCGCAATGCAGCGAACGGTTCAGGGGCACGTGGGCGCAGATTCAGGATCTCCAGGTTATTGCCGCCATTTGAGTAAGCGAATCCACCTTGGTGATGCGTATGACCGAAAAAGGTCATGCCGGCAGCGGAATCCAACAGACCTTCGAGCGCCTGCGCGGGAGTAAAGACGTATTCGTCCTCGTCCTGAAGGGCGCCGTGCACTAGAACAATTCCGCCGGTTTCCAAGGGGCCGTGTGGCAATTCGGTAAGCCACTTCAGATTGTCCGGAGACAGCTTCGAGCGCGTCCAATCTACCGCCGCCTTGGCAATAGGATTGAAGTCATCCGTGGGCATTAGGCCGGTGGCGGCTTTGTCGTGATTGCCGCGAATGGTTTGCGCACCCAATTCGCGAATCTTCGAGGTCACTTCGTTGGGATCGGGACCATAGCCGACGACGTCGCCCAAGCATACGACTCGCTCCCAGCGTCCCTCGGACGCAGCCAGAGCTGCTTTTAAAGCCGTCGCATTTGCGTGCAAATCGCTAAGAACGAGAATCCGCATTTCCCGGAATGTCCAAATGAGCAACTGAGTATAGATGATGTGATTGGCGATTTACAGAACGAAGCAGGAAGTCAAAACGTGAGCGCCAAGCGAGGAGTGGACCGGAGCCGGGGGCAGGACGCATAAGCCCACGTTAGTTCTAATTTTTTAGCAATTGTTAATAAGAATGCGCCGCTAAGCAGGCCAATGTGGCTCGTTGTTCAGCAAAAAACCAACAAATATAAAAGTATTTTCACGCGTGCGCACGAAACATTCAGTGGGGGAGCCTCGTCTATACGAGTGCAGTCGAACACTAAAAACGAGATTAGGTCCGTCAGAGCAACCATCAAAAAACCCCGCGGTGGCAGCCGCGGGGCGTTGACACGCATCTTTCCGGCCGTTAGTCCAGGAAGAGGAGGTGTCGTTCGGGGAAATCTACTCGCTCCCTGGGCCGCGTGTCAACTCGCCTGACTCCTACCGCCGTTTGTTCGGCTGACTCGATCCGATGGAAAGGTTGACACGCATGAAATCCAATTCGTTCCTTCGAAGTGTTGCGCTTCTGGCGGTAACCGCGCTGGCCGTGCCTGCATTTGCGAAACCCATCAGCAAAACGATCAACATCACGCAATCCGCAAAACTTGGCAAAGCCGATCTGCAGGCCGGTGAATACCGTCTGCTCATTGACGGCAACAGAGCCACCGTGCAAAAAGGCAAGTCCGTGGTGGCCGAGAGTGAAGGCCGCTGGGAAGAACGCGACACCAAGTCCAATTACGACGCCGTGTTGCTGAGCGAAAGCGGTCAAGTCAAGGAAGTGCGCTTCTCCGGGCAAAAGCGCGTTTTCGTCTTCAGCGAATAACGAAGGCTTCCCGAGAAAGTTCGCATCGGCGGGAGGGAGATCGACAGTCTGCGGTTTCCCTTCTTCGCTGTTGAGCTGGCATAGCTCGTAGTTTTTCCGGCTCATCCAACGCCGCATTCGTGCCCTATAACCGACTATCGGATCAGCATGCAGTCGCCATAGCTGTAGAAGCGATAGCCGGCCTCGACTGCGTGTTTGTACGCTCCTAAAGTGCGCTCGGCACTAGCGAAAGCACAAACCAGCGCCAGCAGCGTCGATCTCGGAAGATGAAAATTGGTGAGCAGCGCGTTCACCGCGCGAAATCCGAAGCCTGGCGCGATGAACAATTGAGCTTCGGCCTTGCCCGCGCAAACCAACGCGTCCGAACCGGTTTTCGCAGCGCGCAACGCCGCATCCTCGATCGCGCGCACCACCGTTGTACCCACGGCGACAATTGGCCGCACCGCTGAATGCGCCGCCTGGATTTGCCGCGCCGCCTGTTCTGAGATTTCATACGATTCAGCATGCATCGCATGGCCCTCGAGCGTCTCGCTATGGATCGGCTGAAACGTGCCGAGGCCAACATCAAGGGTCAGCTCGCAAATTTCGACGCCGCGCGCACGAATGGCTGACAGGATTTCCGGAGTGAAATGCAGTCCCGCCGTCGGAGCAGCAACCGCGCCAGGCCTGCTCGCAAACACAGTCTGATATCGCTCGCGATCGGCTGATTCGTCCTCGCGGTCGATGTACGGCGGGAGCGGGACGTGTCCGAGCCGCTCAATCTGCGCGAATACTCCGCTGGGCTCGCGCGAACTAAATCGTACGGTACGTAAGCCAAATTCGCCTCGCGCGACAATTTCAGCTTCCAGTTCGCCTTCACCAAACACAATGCGCTCACCCGTTTTCATCTTGCGCCCCGGCCGGACCAACGCTTCCCATACATCGGGTCCGACTTGCCGCGCAAGGAAAACTTCCACCGTACCGCTCAAGTGTTCCCGGCGCGTCGCGTGAGATGGCGGATCCGAAAATACGCCCAGTCGCCGGCCGAAGAGCCGCGCGGGAATCACGCGCGCATTATTCAACACAACGAGCTCGTTGCCGCGAAGCAGCACGGGAAGCTCTGCAAACATGCGATCCGCCAGCTTGCCACTCGCGCGATCCACGGTGAGAAGGCGAGAGGCGTCGCGCCGCTGCAACGGTCGTTGCGCGATTTGTCCTGCCGGAAGCGCGTAATCAAGTTCGTCGAGGCGCATGGCGTGCCAGTCTACCAAATCCAGCTAAGCGGATGAAAAGTCGCGCCTTGCGCCCGGCCCAGTCACCTTTCTTGCCCATTTTCGCTGGGGAATAGATCTGATTGACGCTTGTAGAACGGGGCAAATAGTCGAATCTTTAACAACTTACAGAAGGGGCGAACGGCCTCAGTTTATATGTGACAATAGTACGCTCATATTGTATGATTCTGTCGCAGCCATTACAGGGAGGCACATAACAATGAGAACTTTGACCCGTTTCGAGCCCTTCCGCGGGGCCTCTTCTCTTCAAGACCAGATCAATCGCTTGTTCAGCGACGTGTTCGAGCGCCCTGCAGATGAATCTAACCTCACGAGTTGGGCGCCGGCCGTCGACATCTTCGAGACCGAGCACGAGCTGGTTGTGAAGGCGGACCTTCCGGATATCGATCCGAAGGATTTGGACATCCGCGTCGAAAACAACATTCTGAGCATTCGCGGTGAACGCAAGTTCGAGAGCAAGATAAGCGAAGACAAGTATCTGCGCGTCGAGCGCGCGTATGGTTCGTTCAGCCGGAGCTTCTCGCTAGCCAACACCGTGAATTCGGGGGCGATCAAGGCGGATTATCAGAACGGCGTGTTAACGTTGACGGTTCCGAAGCGCGAAGAAGCCAAGCCCAAGCAGATCAAGGTCAACGTCGGAACACCGGCGATGGCCGCCGCGGCTGGCGCGAAGTAAGCGGTCCCGCTTGAAAAGTAAGTGGTGCCGTTGTCGAGCGTTGCGGGGCTGGCGAAATGCCAGCCCCTTTTGTTAGCACGCTTTGTGCGTAATAGATTTGAGGTGTCGTGATGCTGCGATTTGAAAAAATGACGGTGAAGGCCCAGGAAGCGCTGCAGAGCGCGCAGGAAATAGCCGCGCGCCATGAGAACCAGCAGGTCGAGCCAATTCACTTGCTCGCTGCGCTGGTGTCGCAACCCGATGGTGTCGTGTCGCCGCTACTGGCGCGCCTGGGAATTCGCACGGAAATGCTCTCGCAGGACATCGATCGCGAGATTGGCCGCTTGCCGCGCGTCACCGGCTTTGCGCAGCAGAATATGAGTCGAGCGCTGAATGATGTGCTGGAGCGCGCCTTCGACGAAGCGCAAAGATTCAAGGACGAATATGTCTCGACCGAGCACATGTTTCTGGCCATCGCCGGGCAGGAGCGCGATCCCGCCGGCCAGCTCCTGAAGAAACAGGGAGCTTCCCACGAGGCCATCCTGCAAGCACTCACCAGTGTCCGCGGGACACAGCGCGTCACCTCGCAGAATCCGGAAGCAACCTACGAAGCCCTGGAAAAATACGCGCGCGATCTAACCGATCTTGCGCGCCGCTCGAAGCTCGATCCCGTCATCGGTCGCGACGAAGAGATTCGCCGCGTGATGCAGATTCTAGCCCGCCGCACCAAGAATAATCCGGTGCTGATTGGCGAGCCCGGCGTCGGCAAGACCGCCATTGTGGAAGGTCTTGCGCAAAGAATTGTGTCCGGTGACGTCCCGGACGTCCTGAAAACCAAGCGCCTGGTGGCGTTGGATTTGGCTTCGCTCATTGCGGGCGCAAAATTCCGCGGCGAATTTGAAGACCGTTTGAAAGCCGTGTTGAAGGAAGTCACCGAAGCCGAAGGCCAAATCATCCTGTTCATCGACGAGTTGCATACCCTCGTCGGCGCCGGCGCTGCGGAGGGCGCCATGGACGCCTCCAACATGCTGAAGCCTGCGCTGGCGCGCGGTGAATTGCGGGCCATCGGCGCGACGACGCTGAACGAATATAAGAAGTACATCGAGAAAGATCCTGCACTCGAGAGGCGCTTTCAGCCCGTCATGGTGGAAGAGCCGACCGTCGAGGACACCATCGCGATTCTGCGCGGCTTGAAAGAACGCTACGAAGTCCATCACGGTGTGCACATCAAAGACGGCGCCATTATCGCTGCCGCCACGCTTTCCCACCGTTACATTTCCGACCGTTTCTTGCCGGACAAGGCCATCGACTTGATCGACGAAGCCGCGGCCAGTTTGCGCATGCAAATCGATTCCTTGCCCGTCGAAATCGATGAAGTCGAGCGCCGCATCATGCAGCTCGAAATCGAACGCCAAGCCCTGCTAAAGGAAAGGGACGCGCACTCCAAGGAACGTCGCGAGCAAATCGAGAAAGAGCTCGCAAGGCTGCGCGAGGATTCGAGCGCTCGCAAGGCACGTTGGCAAGCCGAGAAAGAAGCCCTCAACAAGGTCCGCAAGCTCAGGGAGCAGATCGAGGAACTCAAAGCGGAAGAGCAGCGTTACGAACGATCCGGCGAACTCGCCAAGGTCGCGGAAATTCGCTACGGCAGGATCGCTGCAATCGAGCGTGAGCTGCGACAAGCCGAGGAACGTTTCCGCCAAATGCAAAAAGAAGCTCCCATGCTCAAGGAAGAGGTCGACGAGGAAGACATTGCCAAGCTCGTGAGCAAATGGACCGGCATTCCTGTCGGCCGCCTGCTCGAAGGCGAAGCGGAAAAGCTCGTGCACATGGAAGAGCGCCTGCGGCAGCGCGTCGTCGGTCAAGACGATGCTCTGGCGCGTGTGGCGAACGCCGTGCGCCGCAGCCGCGCCGGACTGTCCGATCCAAGGCGCCCTATAGGTTCCTTCATTTTTCTCGGGCCTACCGGCGTTGGCAAGACCGAACTGGCGCGCGCTCTGGCAGAATTCCTCTTCGATGACGATAAGCTGATGGTCCGCATCGACATGTCCGAGTACATGGAGAAGCATACCGTTTCGCGCTTGATTGGCGCGCCCCCGGGCTACGTCGGCTACGAAGAGGGCGGGCAGCTCACGGAGCAGGTGCGACGTCATCCGTATTCGGTGATCTTGTTCGACGAAATCGAGAAGGCCCATCCGGACGTCTTCAACGTGTTGCTGCAAATTCTGGAGGATGGCAGGCTCACGGACGGCAAGGGCCGCACGGTGGATTTCCGCAACTCCGTGCTAGTGATGACCAGCAACGTCGGCTCCACGGCAATTTTCGAGCTCGCTAATCGCGATCCGGAACGCGCCAGGAAAGAAGCCATGGATGCCCTGCGCGACGCCTTCCGGCCGGAGTTCATCAACCGCATCGACGAAATTGTAATCTTCAACCCGCTCGGCAAAGAGCAACTCGTACGCATCGTGGATTTGCTGCTGGAAGGAGTGGAGAAATTGCTCGCGGAGCGCCAGATCAAACTCGAACTCACCCCGGCTGCGAAGGAACTGCTGGTTCGCGAAGGCTATGACCCCGCGTACGGTGCCAGACCTCTGCGCCGCACGATTCAGCGTCTGGTGCAGGATCCGCTGGCGTTGCAAATTCTAGAGGGCAAGATCCTGCCCGGCGATCAAGTTCGCGTGGACCGCGACGGCCAAAGCAACTCCATGCGTTTCGAGCGCGTGCAGGCAAGGAAGCCGGCCACAGCGGCCTAAAGATTCGGAGCTGCCGCCTGCGAACGGCGCACCGCGGCCGCCGGCTGGCGTAAGAACCATGCCCGGGTGTACGTATATAGTCCTGAGGGAAGTCTATGAGAGCTTTGCGTACCACATTTCTGTTGACCGCGCTGACGCTGGTGCTCATCACTATTGGCGCGTACTTCGGCGGCCGCAACGGCATGACCGTGGCATTGATTATTGCCGCCGTGGGCAACGCATTCGCCTATTTTTTCTCGGACAAGATCGCGCTCATGTCGAGCGGTGCGCAACCGGTCAGCCGCGAACAATTGCCTAGACTCTACGAAGTCATGGAGCGTCTGGCCGCCAAAGCAAATCTGCCGGTCCCGAAGTTGTACGTTGTGCCAGAACCAGCTCCCAACGCATTCGCTACCGGCCGCAACCCCAGCCACGCTTCCGTCGCCGTCACCGAAGGGCTTCTCGAGCTCATGACCGACGACGAACTCGAGGGCGTTATTGCTCACGAGCTTTCGCACGTGCGTAACTACGATATCTTGATCAGCTCCATTGCCGCGACCATCGCCGGCGCCATCTCGTACCTTGCACACATAGGATGGTGGTTCGGCGGCCGCGAAGATGATCGCGAAGGCGGCGGATTAGCTGGAATTCTGATGCTGATTCTGGCGCCGTTTGCCGCTTTTCTTTTGCAACTGGGCATCTCCAGGCAGCGCGAATACTCCGCCGATGCTACCGGCGCGCGAATGGTCGGCCAACCCTACGGCTTAATCAGCGCATTGCAGAAGCTCGGCGCCTATAACAAGAAGATCCCCACAACCACAATGCCTCCGACGACGGCCGCGCTTTGCATTGTCAAACCTATGTTCCGCTCGGACACCTTCTCCTCTCTGTTTAGCACGCATCCTCCCTTGGAGGACCGCATTGCCGCCCTTAGGGAAATAACCGTAATTCCACAGCGCTGAAGCCTCCCGCCGGCCCGCGAACGATGAAGTTCCTGCATAAATGGGCCAGCGGATGTAAAGATTCCCCGGAAGGACGGAGGCCGCGCCTAACCCAAAATTCATAGGTGTCTGATTTCATAGGCCTTATTCGACCCAAAGCTGTCGCAGGCTTTTGGTAGAGCAAATGCACCCATTCCGGGCATCGAGGTCGGGTCGTTCCAGCCAAGGGAAGAGAAAATGAGCTGTCGGGACACTATCCATTTGATTTGCTGGTACTTAGAGGGGAAGCTGTCGCCGTCGGTTGAAAGCGAGATCAAGCAGCACCTCCAGGACTGCCCTGATTGCCATCTCGTCCTGGACGCGGCTAACAGCACACTCGATCACTATTTCGCGCCTGCACGCCCGCAAGAAGTTCCTGCCGGTACAAAAGCTGCCTAAGCGCAGTCTCCCAGGCAATCTCTAGCGTCGCTTATGCGAGTTCTCGTGGGAATCTCCGCGGGGTAAATTCGCTGTAGGGATAGCTAGGGTATTGAAGCCTGCGAAATACAAGACCGACAGCGCGTCGCGTAAAGTTTACAGGTACTAGTACGTTTCAAAACTACTCCCTCCCTCCTCACAAACAAACGTAAGTGCCACCGAATCTTGTACTTTAGGGAGCAAGTCTGCAGATGAAGGGTTTGGTGCGAGGGGTGCTCCTTTCTTAGCCCGCAGGGGATTGCTGTACAAGGAGACGAAGTCAATGAGCGAGTATCAGGAACCCATTCACGTTAGCTCGTCGGGCACGCCCCGGTGGGTCGGAATCGCCCTTGTGGTCTTGGCTGCCGTTTCGCTACTCGGAATCGGAATTGGATGGAGCGCCCTCAGCCACGCAAATAACGTGGAACAGACGACGCAGACCTCGGTGAAGCAAGCCAACGACGCGTTGGCCCAGAAGCTCGCCAGGGAAGATGAGATTAATCAGCAACTCCAAAGTGACCTGAAGGTCGTAACGGACAAGCTGAATGTTACGCAGTCAGATCTCGTTAAGGCCCGCAAGCAGAATCGGCAATCGTCCGTCACTATCGATAAGAAGATTGCAGGACTCGAAAACTCCGTGAACACGCAGCTCGCCGCCAAGGCTAACGCCGACGACGTCAACAAGCTCAACACCGACGTGACCGGCGTAAAGAGCGATCTTGACGCCACCAAGAACAATCTACAAATGGCGCGCAGCGAGATGGGCACGCTAATCGCCCGCAACCATGATGAAATCGACCAACTTCGCCGTATGGGCACACGCGACTATTTTGAGTTCACCGTAACGCGCAAAGCTGGCGCCCAGAAGGTCGGCTCGGTGCAGGTTGAGCTAAAGAACGCCAATCCGAAGAAGAATCAATTCACCATCAACGTCCTCGCCGATGACAAAAACTTCGAAAAGAAGAATCGTTCGGTCAACGAGCCGATTTTCTTCTACACCGGCGGGAGCCATGCGGCACTCGAGCTGGTTATCAACAAAGTGACCAAATCAACCGCGTCCGGTTACCTCAGCGTTCCGAAGGCTGCCGGCAGCACGTCGGCAAGCGCTTCCACGTCAGGCCTATAAAACAAACCGCCTCCGCACTTTCGGGCCAATCAGGGGAGGATGCCAGAGCATCCTCCCCTGACTTTTTTTGCTTTCAAACATGTGTCGTTCGCGGCGGACGGGATTTTGTTTCCGCCCGTTTTGTTTTGTAGCGCGAGTAATTTCCGCTACGATGTTGACCTGCCTATGTCCACTATTCTGTTGCACGCTGCGCGCGCGTTGACTCCCACTTCAGAAATACCGGATGCCGGAATCCTGATTCGCGACGGCGTGATTGAATCTATCGGGCCTCGCCAGGACATGAGCCTGCCGGCCGGCGCAGTGGAGGTCTCAGCGAGCGGCCAGACTGCTATCCCCGGATTCATTGATGTGCATATCCACGGTGCCGGCGGACACGACGTAATGGAAGGCACCGAGCAGGCGATGTCTACGGTGGCAAAAACGCTGGCCCGCCACGGCACAACTTCCTTTGTCGCTACCACCGTAACGGCCAGCCCCGATGCCACCTGCCGAAGCGTCGAAGGCATCGCGCACTACATCACGCGGCAGTTCGAGGCCCTTCAGACCAAGGCGGAAGTCCTGGGCATTCACTACGAAGGTCCATTCATCAGCAAGGTGCGTCGAGGCGTGCATCCCGCCGAGTGGGTGCAATTGCCGAATGCTGAGATGCTGCAGCGCTTTCTGCAGGCCGCGGCCGGCAATGCCCGCATCCTCACTATCGCGCCAGAGTTGTTGGGAGCCATCCCGTGCATGAAGGCAGCGCGTGAAGCCGGCGTCGTCGTCGCCATGGGCCACACCGACGCGACCTACGAGCAAGCGCGCGCGGGCATTGCCCAAGGCGCGCGCCATGCCGTGCACGTCTACAACGCCATGCGGCCCTTTTCCCATCGCGACAGCGGCGTCATCGGCGCTGTGCTCACGTCGCCCGAAGTCACCGCCGAACTGATCGCGGATGGTGTGCACGTTGAGGAAGCAGCCATGCGGCTGCTGCTGCAAGCCAAAGGTGCAGGCCGCGTAATTCTCATCAGCGACGGACTCTCCGCCACCGGCATGCCCGATGGGAAGTACATGCTCGGCGGCTTTGAGGTGACCGTGTCTGGCGGCGTGTGCCGCAATTCCGAAGGTAAGCTCGCAGGCAGCACGCTCACGCTCGACCGCGCTCTGCGAAACGTCGTTGCACTGGGCATCCCTCTGGTCGACGCCGTGCGCATGCTCACCGCGAATCCCGCAAAATTGTTAGGAATCGAATTCAAGAAAGGAGCGCTGCGAACCGGGGCGGACGCCGATATTGTTCTCTTGGATGAAAACCTGCATGTAACCAACGTGTGGACGCGCGGCCTGCCGCTGAATTAATTACGGGTTCAGCGGCACATTCAATTCCGAAGCCAGCTTCACCGCGTTGAACGGGCTGCACGCAAAATAACGATCCCCGACCTTCAAAGTTGGCACTTTGCGTTTGCCGTGATTCGCTCTTAACACGATCGCTTCCGCAGAGGGGTCCTCTTCGATATTGATTTCGAGGTAGCGCACTCCCCGCTGCGTCAGAAAATATTTAGCGCGCCGGCAGTCCGGGCACCAATGTGTTGTGTACATTGTGACCACTTGCATCATGTTCACTCGCTCGAAACGGGCGCGCCCCGTCGGTTTCGCGCCACTTGAATACGAATCAGCGACCGCTGCAGCGCAACCGCCGCGCGTGCCCAGTCGACCTCGGGATCACTCGCTGCGGATGCCAGCCGCTCCTCCGCGCGTTTCTTTGCTTCCTCCGCGCGCCCCACATCGATTTCTTCCGGCCGTTCCGCCGTCTCCGCAAGGACCGTTACGCGGTCGCCCAGAACCTCCGCAAACCCGCTGATAATCGCCAGGTGGCCTGGTTCGCTTGCACTCTTCGCGTGGTACGTCAGCTCTCCGATGCCCAGCTCCGTAATCAACGGCGCGTGCCCTGGCAGAATGCCCAAGCAGCCGCCGGCGCCCGGCAGCGTCACCTCCACGACAGTTTCGCGCAGCAACTGCCGCTCCGGCGTAACGATCACGAGCTCGATGGACTCAGGAAGCATTGCTCCGCTTAGGCGCCCACCTTCATCTTTTCCGCTTTTTCGAGCGCTTCGTCAATCGTGCCAACCATGTAGAAGGCCTGCTCCGGGACATCATCGTACTTGCCTTCTACGATTTCCTTGAAGCTGCGCACGGTATCTTCAATCTTCACGTACTTGCCTTCCAAACCCGTGAACTGCGCGGCCACGAACATCGGCTGCGACAGGAATTTCTCGATCTTGCGCGCTCGCGCCACCGTCCGCTTGTCTTCGTCCGACAATTCTTCGATGCCCAGAATGGCGATAATGTCCTGCAAGTCCTTGTAACGTTGCAGAATGGATTTCACGCCGCGCGCCACGGCGTAGTGTTCCGCTCCCACGATCCGCGGATCGAGAATGCGTGAGTAGCTGGCCAGTGGATCGACCGCGGGATAAATGCCGCGTTCCACAATTTGCCGGCTCAAGTTCGTAGTCGCATCGAGATGCGCGAAGGTTGCCGCTGGCGCCGGATCCGTGTAGTCGTCCGCAGGCACATAGATCGCCTGCACCGACGTGATCGATCCCGACTTCGTAGAGGTAATGCGCTCCTGCAGCTCGCCAATTTCCGTATTGAGGTTCGGTTGGTAACCGACGGCCGAAGGCATGCGTCCCAGCAGCGCCGAAACTTCCGCGCCCGCCTGCACAAATCGAAAAATGTTGTCGATGAAAAGCAACACGTCCAAGTGTTCCTCATCGCGGAAATATTCCGCCACGGTCAGGCCGGTCAACCCGACGCGCAGTCGCGAACCAGGCGGTTCCGTCATCTGCCCGTAAATCAGCGCCGCGCGCGATTTCTCCGAATTGCCCGGAACGATCACGCCGCCTTCCGACATTTCCAGCCACAAATCGTTGCCTTCGCGCGTCCGCTCGCCCACGCCGGCAAAAACGGAAACGCCTCCGTGCTTCATGGCCACGTTGTGAATCAGCTCCATAATCAGCACGGTCTTGCCCACGCCCGCGCCGCCAAACAACCCGATCTTTCCGCCCTTGAGGTACGGCTCAATCAGGTCGACAACTTTAATTCCCGTCTCGAACATTTCCAGCGTCGTGGACTGTTGATCCAGCGCCGGCGCAGGCCGGTGAATCGGATAGTGCTTATCGCTTACCACCGGGCCAAGTTGATCCACGGGTTTCCCCAGCACGTTCATCACCCGCCCCAGGGTCGCTCGTCCCACAGGAACCTCGATCGGCCTGCCCGTGTCGACCGCCCTCATTCCGCGCACCATGCCTTCCGTGGGCTCCATAGCTACCGTGCGCACGCGGCCTTCACCCAGGTGCTGCTCGACCTCCGCAGTCACGTCCAGCGGCGTCGGAATATTGAATCCCTCGCTGGTAATGCGCACCGCGTTGTAAATCGCCGGCAAGTGTCCGGCCTCAAACTGAATGTCCAGCACCGGCCCGATGACCTGCACCACTCGTCCCACGTTTTTCTCTGCCATGTTGCTCCTCAATCCGTGACTCGTAACCTATACCCACGAACTTCACGAGCTACGAATCACTGTGATCCGTACGCCGCGCCACTCACAATCTCGATAATCTCTTTCGTGATCGCTGCCTGCCGCACTTTGTTCATGTGTAAGGTCAACGCTTCAATCACCTCGCCTGCATTTTTCGTCGCTGATTCCATCGCGGTCATTCGCGCAGCATATTCCGAAGCCGACGATTCCAGCATCGCCCGCAATATCTGCGTCTCCACATACCGCGGCAGCAGCTTGTCCAAAATCTGCGCTTCCGGCTGCTCGTAGATGTAGTCGACCTGAGTCTCCACATTCTTCCCGGATTCACCGTGTTTATCGCCGTCTTTGCCTTGGCTTTTCTCTTCCTCGATTTTTTCCACTGGCAGCAACTTCTGCACCGTCAAATTCGGCGCCATCACGCTCTTGAATTCGCTGAAAATGATGTAAACCGAGTCCACCTTCCTCTCGGCATACAAATCCGTCGCCAGCTTTGCAATTTCCCGCGCCGTCTTGAACTCCACGCGCGCCAAAACATTCACCCATTCGCCCGCAAACGTGAATCCTGCTTTTTTCAGCGCGTCGCGCCCCTTTTTGCCAACCGGGATCGTCAGAACTTTTTTCTCGCGATTCGCCCGGAAAAACTCATTCGCTTTGCGCAGGATGTTCGCGTTAAACGCCCCCGCCAGTCCGCGTTCGCCCGTAAGCACAATGGTTAGAACCGTCTTTTCTTCGCGCCGCTCCAGCAAAGGATGCTCCGGCTCCTGAATGCGCGCCATCGTGGACCGCAGCACCCGCGCCAGTTCCTGCGCATATGGCCGCGCCGCCAGCGCCGCTTCCTGCGCGCGCCGCAGCCTCGCCGCTGCCACGAATTTCATCGCGCGTGTGATCTGCTGGCTATTTTTCACCGAGCGGATGCGCCGCCGAAAATCGAGAAGTGTAGGCATGATGTTTCGCTAATTGCCGCTGCTAAGAATCCTTAGTTCGCCGCCACGGCCACCGCCGCCGTGAACCGTTCCTTGAAAGCGTCCACCGCTTTCTTAATCTCCGCCCGGATCGCGTCGTCCAGCGCTTTCTTTTCGCGAATCGTCTTCAGAATCGACGGATGATTGGTTTCCACGAATTGCAGCAACTCGCTCTCAAATCGCCGCACTTCGTTCACCGGCACGCTGTCCAGCGGCCCGCTCGTAGCGACGTAGAGGATGAGCACTTGCTTCTCCACCGGCAAAGGCGCGTACTGATCTTGCTTCAAGACATCCGTCAGACGTTGCCCGCGCGCCAGCTGTGCCTGCGTCGCCTTATCCAATTGGTCGGACCCGAATTGCGCGAACGCAGCCAAGTCGCGATATTGCGCCATGTCCAAACGCAGCGACCCCGCCACCTGGCGCATAGCCTTGATCTGCGCGTTGCCGCCCACGCGGCTCACCGAAATACCTACGTTAATCGCCGGGCGAATGCCGGCGTTAAACAAATCCGCTTCCAGATAAATCTGCCCGTCGGTAATCGAAATCACGTTGGTGGGAATGTACGCGGAAACGTCGCCCGCCTGCGTCTCAATCACCGGCAATGACGTCAACGAGCCCCCACCCAGTTTGTCATTCAGTTTCGCCGCGCGCTCCAGCAACCGCGAGTGCAAATAGAAAACATCGCCCGGATACGCCTCGCGTCCCGGCGGGCGCCGCAGCAGCAGCGAAATCTCGCGATACGCCTGCGCATGCTTCGAGAGATCGTCGTAGAACGTGACCGCGTGCCGCTTGTTGTCGCGAAAATATTCGCCCATGGCGCAAGCCGCGTACGGCGCAATGTATTGCACCGAGGCCGGCTCGGACGCGGACGACGCCACAATAATCGTGTAGTCCATCGCCCCCGCATCCGTCAGCACCTTCACCACCTGCGCGATGGTCGACCTCTTCTGTCCTATCGCGCAATAAATGCAAATTACGTCCCCGCCCTTTTGATTGATGATGGTGTCAAGAATAACCGCCGTTTTCCCCGTTTGGCGGTCGCCGATGATCAGCTCGCGCTGTCCGCGCCCAATCGGGATCATCGAATCGATCGCCTTGATGCCCGTCTGCAGCGGCTCGCGCACCGGTTGCCGGTCCAGCACGCCCGGAGCGATACGTTCCAGCGGATTCCGCTCCTTCGTGTTAATCGGTCCCTTGTCATCCAGCGCCTCGCCCAGCGGACTCACCACGCGCCCAATCAGCGCGTCGCCTATGGGCACGGACATAATCGTGTTCGTGCGCTTGACGATGTCACCCTCTTTCAATTCCGTGTACTCGCCCAGCAGCACCGCGCCGACTTGTTCCTCTTCCAGATTTAGCGCGATTCCAAAAACGTTATGCGGAAACGCCAGCATCTCCCCGGCCATCACTTTTTCCAGGCCGTGAATGCGCGCGATTCCGTCCCCCACGCTGATGATCGAGCCCACCTCGTCAACCGACACGGTCTGCTCGTAGTTCTCGATCTGCTCGCGCAGAATCTTGCTGATTTCGTCCGCTTTGATCTTCGCCATTCCTGCTCCCGCTCCCTATTCCGACGCCAGCCGCGCCCGCAAATGGTTCAATCGGCTGCGCAATGACCCGTCATAAACCGTATCTCCAACCCGCACCACTGCGCCGCCCAGCAGTTCCGGTTCCAGTGAAAACTTTGCTTCCACACGCTTTCCCGTCAACCGCTCCAGCGTAAACTCCATTTCCGCTTTTTGCGCCTTGCTCAACTCCACCGCGGAAGAAACTTGCGCTTCTCGAATCCCCTGCCGCAGCCGAATCTCTTCTTGAAACGCCGCAATTATCTCCGGCAACAATTGCGTACGCTGATGGTCCACAATCACGAACCAAAAATTGCGCACGATCTTGCTTCCGCCCACGCGCGCCAGCAATTTCTCGATCACCCGGTGCTTCGCTTCCCGTGTCACCGCCGGGCTCGACAGAAAATTCCGCAGCTCCGCCGACTCCGCGTACAATGCGCCGAAGCCGGCAAGCTCCTGCGTCGCGGTTTCCGCGGCGCCTTGCGCCATCGCAACGTCCGCCAAGGTTGTGGCGTACTGCCTGCTTACGGACTTCAATTCGCCCTCCCCGCAAGGCTTTGCACAAATGTCGCCACCAGCGACCCTTGTGCTTGCGGCGTCAGCTCCTTCTTCAGCAGTTCTTCCGCTCCGTCGACCGCTAGATTCGCCGTGATCGCCTTCAATTCCAGCCGCGCCGCCCGTTCTGCTGCTTCAATCTCCGCCTTCGCGGCAACACCAACCTTTTGTATGTCGCTTTGCGTGATCGCGCGTAGCCGTTCCGCTTCCGCCGCCGATTCCCGCTGCGCCGTTACTCGCAGTTCTGCCACTTCCTGCTCCAAACGCGCCAGCTTTTGTTCCGCTTCGCGAACCTGTCGTTCCGCCTCGGCTTTTGCCGCCGTAGCTTTAGTAATTGCGGAGCTGATGGTCTCAGCGTTCTTGCGGAAAAAAGGAGGTGTGAGCTTCAGGAATACCCAGGCAACCAGCCCCGCGACAATCGCGAAATTAATCCACTTGAAGATTTCGGTAGCGCGCTCCGTCATGCCGCTGCTGCCTTCTTCCGCGCCATGCGCGCTGACCGCTGCGAAAAGCAAAATCGCAAACGTGTTGGCGAACGCTCTCCACACGCCGCTCCGCCTCATCGCGTCTCTCTCGCCGAGCCGCCCGGCCGCGGCGCAATCTGCAATACGCGGCGCGCGATTTCCGAGGCCAACTGCTCGACCGTAGACCGCATCTCCTGCAGCGCGTCCGCTAATTCCCGTGCCACGCGCTCTTTTGCGCTGGCAACTTCCTCGGCCGCCTTCGCCCGCGCCTCTTTCAGCCGCGCCGCGCGCTCATCCAATACCTTCTTTCGCGCCGCTTCCTGCTCCGCGTACACTTGTGCTCGCGCCTTTTTCAGCGCTTCCTGATATTGCTTCGATTTTTCGGCTGCGGCGGCTTCGGCTGCTGCTGCGGCCTTGCGTGCGCCTATCGTGCGCGCTTCGCGTTCCGCCATCACCGCCAGCAGCGGCTTGAAAAACAGCGCCCGCATTACCAGGTAAAAAGCCAGAACAATCAGGACTGTAGGCACAGCCTGAAGGAACAGTTCCCCAAGTTGGTGAACAATCTGTTGCATCTAAGTTGTGTCGCCTGAACCCCTTCAAGTCTGGCCGCGTGGGCCACGAGCGGTAGGCAGCCGCGCCGTGTTCTCGACCCGGAACGAGCTTCACGGTGGGTCTGAAGCTGCCTAGTGAAACATCAT
>Ga0210409_10001763_pt1 | contig 27321 bp, 20 predicted proteins | sample IncBWH17MmetaG_FD_161649 | JGI IMG/M metagenome (GOLD analysis project Ga0210409, IMG submission 161649) | Forest soil microbial communities from Barre Woods Harvard Forest LTER site, Petersham, Massachusetts, United States - Inc-BW-H-17-M | ecosystem: Environmental > Terrestrial > Soil >...
TGTGTGGTTCCGTCTCGTTCTCTTGGTCATGCCCTTGCTCCAGTAATCGACCTTCCGGTCGAGATTGTGAAGCAAAGCCACCACTTAACCAACTGTCCGAATTTCCTGAGCCACTTCTGGCCTCGTGCCGCAGAAAACCCGTCAATTTTCTCTTGAAAGATGTCGAAGCCGGCTTCCGCCCCTGCGGATCAATTCACAGGGGCAGGGCTAGACAAGTTGCCCGTCAGTGAGTGACCACCGGTGTCGGCAGCGTGTAGTACTGGATCAGCTTGCCGGCGAGCCAGCCGTGGTCGTCGGTGTTGCTGAAGTTCTTGATGACGTTAGTGGTATTGCCGCCACCCCATAGAATCGCGAACACGTTGTTGCTGGCCGCCAGGGCCAGCTTGCCGTTGTCGATGCTCCAGTTGTAGTTGTTGGAGAGGTTGTTGTACTCCATCAAATACTGTTTGTAGGTGGAGTTCGGCGTCAGGCAGTTGTAGGCCGTGGCGCCGCATGCCACGGCGTAGTTGCCGACAGCAGTATTGGTGTTGGTGGAACTGGCCGTGCCGGCGATCATATTGGAAAGGTTCGAGGTCAGGTTGCTGTCGCCGAAGAAGTAGACCGGCGCGCTGCTGAACACGTAGGAGCCGGCAGTGCCCTGGAATAGCTCGGGCGTGGTTTCCTTGGTGTTGGGGATGTGCGAGCCGGGGATCTGCCACAGCATCATCGGGATGTTGTTGTTGGCCTTGCTGAGCTGGCCGATTGCCGACAGGAAGTTGTCCCAGGAACGGGCGTTGTACAGCGTGGCGGCGCCAGGCGAAGCGCTGTCGTCCATTTCATAGCGGTCGAACAGGAAGAAGTCGGGTGCGCTGATGCCGGTCGTCGATATGGTGCCCGGCGCATTGGCGTTCAGCCAGGTCGATACCGGCGTCGAAAAGGTCGCGGCGATTTGCGCGGCAGTCAGGTTCTGGTGCAGCCAGAAACCCGATCCGATGGCCCACATGTTGTCTTGCCAGCCGAACGTCACGGTGCCCTTCGGCGCGAAAGCACGGATCAGCCAGTTGTTGGCCTGGACCCAGCCGGCGAAACCGCCCGGGAAGGTCGGCGTCGGATAGGTCGTGGTGTTGTAGGCCGGGTTGCTGACGCAGGCATTGAACCATGCGCCGACCTGGCTGTAGGCGCTGCCGGTGCTGTTGTTGACGCTGGTGTTCCAGAACGGGTCGTTTTGACCGTCGATGCTCCACTCCGGGTAGCCGTCGGCCAGCAGGGCGGTCAGGATTTGCACGGGTGTGCCGGTGTAGGTCTTGTTGAGGTAGGGCGCCGAGCCGATGCCGTTCGGATTGGAGGTGTTGGTGTAGCTGCGCGACGTGGTCATCAGGCACATCGCTTGCGCCACGGCCTTGTTCACTGCGCCGGCAGGCAGAGCGGCATTGACCGAACCGATGTAGCCGTTTTGCTGGATGGCGCCGAGCAAATCGGGATTCATCAGCAGCGAGCCGTAGTAGTTCTGCGAATTGTAGCGCACCGGATTCGACGCCAGCATGATGGCATCCGCCGCCAGGCTAGAGAAGTGCCGGCCCATGACATAGGTGGCGGCTGGATTGGACGAGCTGAGGCCGGCCGCGCCGTTGCTGAAGTCGTCGAAATTCTGGCCGCCGCTCATCTGCGCTGTGTATTCGACGATGGCGACGCGCATGGCGTGTTTGTTGGCCGCGCTCAGCGAGTTGAAATCGGCGGTCATGCGATAGGCATTGGTCGGCGGATCGATCATGCCCGGATCGCCGTTGCCGTTGACGCCAGCGTATTTGAAGACAACATCGACCGGCTTGCCGCCGAAGTCGTCGTTGCCGCCGGTGGAGGTAGCGGTGGCCGTCGTCGTATCAGGGCCGCCGATGGCGCCCATTGCTACGTAGGCTGGCCAGCCGGGTACGGTTGCGCCTGGAGTGGGCGTAGGAGTAGGAGTAGGAGTAGGAGTAGGAGTAGGAGTAGGAGTAGGAGTTGGAGTTGGAGTTGGAGTTGGAGTTGGGGTAGGGGTAGGTGTTGGTGTCGGGGTAGGAGTACCGCAGGCACCGTCGGAAGTCCACGGCTGTCCACTGCCGCTGGCGCCGTTGCTGGTGGATGGATTGTTCCCTTGCGTCCACCAGTTTGCCGTGTAATTGACGCTGCTGTAACTGGCGATATTACCCCCAACATAGGCGACGGTGGCGTCCCACGCTGCGGCGCAAGCCGGCACGCCGACCTTCGCGCCGGCGATAATCTGCTTCTGGCTGGCGCTCGCAGCGTCCGACGAATCGCCGCTGCCGCAACCGGCCAGCATGCTGCTGATCAGCGCCAGCACCACGGTGCTGCATACTTTTGTTTTCATACTTCCTCTCTTCTCGATCAATTGATGATGCGTGAGAGGCATGTCAGGATGTAAGAATGAAAACGAATATGCAGAATCGAGGCCGAATTACCTTCGGTAAGCAGACTGGCAAGCGTTTTGCCGTAACTTGGATAGCCAACGCTATCGTCATGCGGGCAAGCGGTAACGCGTTCTGTGGTTTCTGTCCCCTACTGCACTGTTGTCAATTTCCCGTAATCCGACAAGCGTCTGCACATTCCCTAAGCCATGTTCGTTATACGTTGATGTCATTTTCAGACTTGCAGCCGATTGAGGATGGGATCATCAAAAATGATAGTCAAGTGGTTTAAAAAATCTCCCTGCACAAGCAGACCACTTGCAAAACGTCCGGAATGCCGGCTCGAAAAAAACAGGATGAGTTAAAAACGGAGGGTAGCTTTTTATACGCAAAATAATTTCGGATGGCTATGAAAGCCTGCTCGAAATTTTCCTTTCCTTTGCACGCCAACGATAAAAGCCAAGGCACCGCCAAGTGAAGAGAACGTCGCGGTGCCGAATCTGTGAAATACCACTTTTGCGATCTGCTTATGTGGTCTTAGCGGAAATCATTCCTTGGCTTGCGGAACTGCCCGGTCTAACTGATGAAACGGGGCAGTTTCAGATGTCAATCAACAGCGAAGAAATTCAGCGGGAAACTCGACCAGTCAGCGATTAATGCGATGAGACATAGATCGAAGCAGGGCCGGCGTCAGGTAAGGCGAACGCCTGCTTCATTCTCGCCACTTCCTCGATGGGCGTTCTGCCGAACAGGCGCTTGAACTCTCGGCTGAATTGGGAGGCGCTTTCATAACCGACTTCCACGCAGGCGCTGGCAGCAGTCAGGCCGTTTCGCGCCATCAAAAGCCGTGCCTGGTGCAAGCGCGTCGACTTCAGGTACTGCATTGGCGAAGTCGCCGTGACGTTCTTGAAATGGGCATGAAACGACGGCGCGCTCATGCCGGCTTCCTTGGCCAGTTGATCGACATCGAGTTTCTCGCTATATGACGCGTGGATCTTTTTGATCGCTTTCGCGACTTTCCCGAACTGCCCCTCGCTCGCGAGGGCTGCGCGCATTGACGCGCCCTGATCGCCTGTCAATACGCGCAGATAAATTTCTTTCATGAGTGCTGCGCCGAGGATCTTTGCTTCCATGGGGTCATCCATGGCTTCGAGAAAGCGCAGAACCGACGCCGACATTTTCTCGTCCATGGCAGTGGCGAACATGCCCTGAGGAGCCGCCTCGCCAGGCTCATCAATTTCCATCTGCAATAACAGCTCGGCCAGCATCTTGAAATTCAGCCGAAAATAAATGGCCAGCATGGGTTTCTTCTCACTCGCGTCCGTTTCCATCGTGAACGGCACCGGCACCGATACGGCCAGATAATGCTGCGCATCGTAGACGTAGGTCTGATCGCCTAAAAATCCCCGTTTTCTCCCCTGGCATACGACCACAATTCCGGGTTCATAGAGAACCGGCGTCACGCTCAGTGGTCGATTGGACCGAAGAAACCGCACATCCTGCAGTTGAGAAAGGTTATACCCCTCATTTGGCGCGAGTTTTGTCAGCAGGGTCACCATGCGCTGTTGCTGCTTGCCGTTGTTCGTCAACACGATCATCTGTTATGGGGTGATTGAAAATTTGAGGTTAAAGCTCTCGGGCTAATAGGTTTAGGCAAGAACCGCATGTGAACCGGCATTTAGGTATTTTGCGTTCGCTCGTAAGATTACGTCAAGCCAAGACTGACTCGCTTGATTCATTCGCACCTTCAGAGTATTCGCAAATTAACCATAAAGGACTAAATCCATGGGAAAGCCAACTGAAATGAAATTTCTGATTACCGGTGTCGGTTCGGGGTTTGGACGGGCCTTCGCCTTGGCAGCGCTGAACGCTGGACACACGGTAATCGGAACTGTCAGAAATGCATCGGCAGGAAAGGATTTTGAGGATTTGGCTAGCGCTCGCGCCATTGCGGTCGTGCTCGATGTGACCGATTTTTCTGCCATCGACGCGAAAGTCGCAGAAATAACGGAAACAGTCGGGCCGATCGACGTTCTGGTCAACAACGCCGGTTACGGACATGAGGGAACGCTAGAAGAGTCGCCATTGGAAGAAATGCGCCGTCAGTTCGACGTCAATGTGTTTGGCGCGGTGGCCATGATCAAAGCCGTGTTGCCGTCCATGCGAGAGCGCCGGAGCGGTCACATCATCAACATCACATCCATGGGCGGTTTCATCACCATGCCCGGCATCGCTTACTATTGTGGCAGCAAGTTTGCACTGGAAGGCATCTCGGAAACATTGGCAAAAGAAGTTGCAGGCTTCGGCGTGAAAGTCACCGCGGTCGCACCAGGCTCCTTCCGCACGGATTGGGCTGGCCGTTCAATGGTCCGTTCGCCGCGCCATATCCGGGATTACGATACTTTGTTTGACCCTATCCGCGCAGCGCGGCAAGAAAAAAACGGCCAGCAGCTTGGCGATCCGGCCAAGGCCGCGGAGATCTTGCTGAAGATCGCCAACGCGCCTGACGCCCCTGTGCATTTATTGCTGGGTAGCGATGCGGTGACCTTGGTGAAAAATAAAATTGCGGCCATGTCAGACGAAATGACGGCGTGGGAAAGCGTTTCGACGTCGACGGATCACTGAGATCAGAATTTAAAAGGCCCTCAGCAATGAGGGCGCTTTCATTTGCTCCGTGATTTACTGTTCGGCATCAGAGTTCCATCCCTGCCTACATCGACCATTTCCTGCCCAGCTCCTCCAGCCCGGCTCGTTTCAAGTCGTCCAGCGTCATGATCACTTTTAATTCCACATTGGCATTGAAGGTTAGAAACCATGGTTCCGCAAGCGTGGAGATTTTCGCCGGGTCGTCGATGTCGACGATCAAGAGAGCCGATCGCTGTCCGCCCTGTTCGGTGAAGTAAGCCGCTTCCGGTTTTATTTCCTCCAGGATCTGGCCCATTTTCTTGCCGACAGAGCCGTCTCTGTAAGGAATGATGGCGAATTCAGGCCGTCCATCCGCCCCCTTCAAAATCTGAACGTTAGTACGTGCGTTCACTGCGTTTCTCCACTTGCGTAGTGGTGATGTGTACCGATATGCGGATCTATCAAAAATAAATCAGTCTGTCGGACAGTCCTCATGAATATGAGATTTGGAAATAATTAGTAAGGTCAAATCAATTCCCTGTATCGACTCCGGCAGCACGATCAAGATTGGCATTCACGCGCAGCAGCAACGACATCAACTGATCCCGCTCCTCCTCGGTAAACCCCGCCAAAGCCTGCTGGCTGGCCGCATCCATTACAGCTTTTCCCTTCGGCATCCGCTGAGAAGCGTCAGCAGTCAGCGAAACCAGCTGGCTGCGCTTGTCATCGGGATTGGGAACCCGCTGCACCAGCCCGTCGCGCTCCATGCGATTCAGCAGCTGCGCCATGCTGGGCTGCTCCACCTGCGCCAGGCGTGCCAGCTCTGCCTGCGACAAGGCGCCGCTTTTCTTGAGCGCTACCAGCACCGGCAACTGCCCCATGGCGAATCCCAGTGCGCGCAGCGGGCTGTCTACCAGACGCATGGAAGTGCGGTAGATCTGGCCGATCAGTTTCATGGGGTTGTTCGATAAATCAGTTTTCATGGGGTTGACATTGCATAGGAAGCTATGTTTATATATAGGATCCTATCATAACTGAATCTTTCCATTTTGTGAATATACAATTACGCATCGCCATAGTCGGCGCGGGCCCGGGAGGTCTGACCCTGGCACGTATCCTCCATCTGCACGGCATCGCCGCGACGGTATTCGAGCAGGAATCCCATCCGCTGGAGCGGCCGCAGGGCGGTACCCTGGATCTGCACGAGGAATCGGGCCTGCAGGCGCTCAGGCAGGCCGGTCTCATGGAAGCATTTCTGGCCATCGCCCGCTACGAGGACCAGGGTTCACGTCTGCTGGATAAATCAGGCAAGGTGTTGTTCGAGGATCAGGACGCCGCCAGCGGCGACCGCCCCGAAGTCGATCGCACGGAACTGCGCGCCATGTTGCTGCAGGCATTGCCTGCTTCTTGTGTGCGCTGGGGTTGCGCCATGCGCGAGGCGCAGGCGCGCGACGACGGTCGCTGGACTCTGGCCTTCGATCATGGCAGCGAAGGACCGTTTGACCTGGTCATTGGCGCCGATGGCGCGTGGTCGCGGATACGGCCTTTGCTGTCGCCTTACCGGCCGCAATACAGCGGCCTCACCTTCATCGAGTGCGGCATCGACGACGTCGACCGCAGCCATCCGGCGCTAGCGCAGCTGGTGGGACGCGGCAAGATGGGCGTTGAAGCCGACGGCAAGGAAATCATCGCGCAGCGCAACGGCAATGCGCACATCCGTGCCTATGCCATCTTCCGCGTGCCTGCCGACTGGGCGGCACGCCGTTTCGACCTTGCTTCGCCCACCTCCATGCGCACCGAGCTGGGCAAGGAGTTCGACGGTTTCGCGTCCGAGATACTCGATCTGTTCAGGGCCAGTAACGATAACTTCGCCATCCGCCCGATTTATGCTTTGCCAGTGGGGCATTGCTGGTCCAGCCGGCGCGGCCTCACGCTGCTCGGCGATGCTGCGCATGTCATGTCGCCCTTTGGCGGCGACGGCGTCAACAACGCCATGTTCGACGCCGCCGAGCTGGCGCGCTTGCTGATCGAGCGTGCCGACTGGGCTGAGGCGGTAGCTGAATACGAGGCGCTGATGTTTGCGCGCATAGTCGAATCGGCCGAGGGCGCGGCGGAAGGCGCCGCAACCCAGCTGTCGCATGTCGGCCAGGAGCTGACGTTGGCCATGTATCGCAGCCACGCTGGCGGGAATCAAGGAGAAAATACTGCTCCAGGCGCCGGAATGTAAAATGCCCCTGGCAAGGAGGGCAATTCGTTCATGGTTCGCAGTGGTTGTCGGGATCGTCGGATGAGTGCGGTGGAAAGTCAGATGCCGATCTTTTTAAGAAAAACCGGCAGCAGCTGCACCAGAAAAATTGCGCCGACCACCCACACGATGATGCTGTTCCGGGCCTCGGCCAGATCTGCTTTTGTGGCGTAATTCGAGCGCATGACAGCAACGTCGGTTTTGACGGTGGACAGTTCGGTTTCCAGTTTTTCTATACGCTTCAGCATATCCTTATCCTCCGATGGCCCGCCGCGTTTGTCGATGCGCCCGGGTAGCTTGTTCGTCAGAGAGTAATCAACATTCCTCATGGCTTGTCCATGTTGACTTAAGTAATATCTATCTTTGCCGCCGATACATGACGTCGCCCGTTGTTTTAGGCATAGTCATTGCGCCGACCGTTCAGCATTTTTATCTAGCTTATCAAAAAGACGCCTATATTTGGCGCATCAAGATGAACTTTATCATTTTGCTTAAGAACGGCGTCGCGTTCAGTCTTTTTAAGAGTACATCCAGTCACATCAGAAGTACGTCTTGGCGCCGGCTTTGAGGATCGGTTTCAATGCGCGTATCGGCATGACCAGCTGCGGTCCCAGGCACACGCCCATGGCGTGCCCGATGCCGGAAACGACAAAGGAAATCTTGTCCGGCTCGTCAAATTCAAAATCCAGGTATTCCGGCAGCACATCGCTGCAGTCAGTATCCTGGTCCGGGCTATTCCGCTTCTTCTCTGACTTCACTTTTCTGCTGATGAAATTTGCCAGGACGGGATCGATCTCCGAGCCGTCTTTGCTCTTGGTCCGGACTGGAAACAGGCGGTTGAAATCCAGGTAGCCGCCTTGGATCAAGTCCAGCGTAAACGGATCGTAATGGTTGTTCGGATGCGCTCCTCCGCAAAATGTGCTGCCCGATTCGACGACGCTCATCAATGTGGCCGACAGATAGCGCACGCCGATTGTTTCCGAATCATAGTCTCCCAGGCTGCCGGCGGCAGGCCCGTCCGAGGTGTAGAGCGTGGCCTTGCATTCCAGCGCCGCCAGGCTCATCTGCCAATGGCGCTGTTCGAGGATCTGATTGACGCTTGCCAGGATCTGCGGATCGGGATGGCGGGTCAGCCGCGGATAGGCGAACTTGGTGCGTGGATCTGTCGCCATGCGGTAGCCGACGTTCTTGCGCAGGATTTCTGGCCCAAGCTGCAACGGCAATTGCATTTTCAGGTAATCGTAGGGCGTGTTCTTGAGCGAAATCGCCGTGCCATATGCGATATTGCTGCCTACGCCTGGCGTGATGGCGGCAGTGACGGCCTCCACGCCGGCCGCTTTGACGGCATCGGGATTGTAGCTGCCTACCTGGTGCAATTCAAAGGCAAGGTCTTTATTGGCTTTGGCGTCATGCCAGCTGCCCTGGTAGGTATCGCCATTGATTTTTCCATACCAGATGCTGCGCGGCTTTCCAGTGGCAGGGTCGACGAAAATCGGCCGGCCGCTATTGTCGTCGGCAGCCAGGGGTTCTCCGTCCTCAAGACGCGGCAGGGCTTCCTTGAGCGATGCGAGTGTGCCATGCAGGGGAATGTCGACGCCATGACGCATATAAAAGTAGCGGCCGTCATAGCCGTCGGCCTTTTTTTCGAGCTCCAGCACGACTTCAGCATTTTTCCCCAAGGTCCCTTTGAAAACCATGCGTTCGCCGGCGACGGCGGTACCGGTGGCCGCGCATGTCAATGCGCCAAGGATGATGCTGTAACGATAGAGTGTTTTCATTGTCGTGACTGGTAATTGATCAAGTGAAGCAGGGGGCAGTGCCAATCCAACGCTCCGCAGTGCGGGCTAAAAGAGTGTAAGGCGCTTTGCCTCTCGGCGGGTAGAAAACAAGCCGCTAAATCATGTCGAAAATTCTATCTTTAAATGTTACTGTTTCGTCGACGCCGCGAAAATAATTTGCAGCCAAAACCTGAGGAAGGAAAGCATTCATGAAGAAAAAATTCCTGAAGACGTCCAGTGCACTTGCCATGGCAATGCTGGGATTGATGCTGTTGTCCGCAGGATGCAGTGGCGGCGGCGAACTGCAAGCGGGCACGACCCCGGTCAGCTGCACGCAGCTAACCGGCATGGCGATAGCGGCCGCGGCCATCGGCTTGCCGACCACCGGCGCAATCGTCACCGACGCGCGCAGTGTACCGCCTGGCGGCACCGGTGTAGCCGCAACCGGCGAATACTGCCAGGTCAAAGGTGAAATCAATCCTGTCGATCCCGCCGCACCGAAAATCAAGTTCCAGCTCGACCTGCCGGACGCCTGGAACCACAAGGCATTGATGTTCGGCGGTGGCGGCTATAACGGTACCGTTCCTGACGCCAGCGGCAACGTCCCCGCCGGCCCGCTGGACATGCCAAAACCGCTGGCGCGCGGCTACGCGACCTTCGCCAGTGATTCCGGACATCAGGCGAATCAGCTGGGCAGCCGCGACGGTTCGTTCGGGCAGAACGACGAGGCCTTGCAGAACTTCGCCGGCGACGCGCTCAAGAAAACGCACGATGTGGCGCTGTACCTGATCAAGCAGTATTACGCTGGAGCGCTGCCGCAAAAATCCTATTTCGCCGGCGGCTCAACCGGCGGCCGCGAAGCATTGGCGGTGGCGCAGCGCTGGCCGCAGGATTGGGATGGCGTGATCGTGCTGTATCCCGCCTGGGCCGCCGCCAGCCTGGATTTGCAGTTTGGCCGCATCACGCGCGCTTTCGCCATGCCGGGCGCTTATCTGAACCTGGCCAAGCGCAAGGCGCTGTATGACGCCGCGCTGCAAGCCTGCGATGCGCTGGATGGCGTCCGCGATGGCCTGATCAGCAATATGCAGGCATGCAACAGTAGTTTTGATCCGGCCACGGCCATGCTGAATGGCGCGCCGTTGCGCTGTGCCGGTGGTGCAGATATGGGTGACAATTGTCTGTCCGATGTGCAGATCGCTGCCTTGAAAACCTATGGCACGGCCATCTCGTTCAATTCTCCTCTCGGCAGTGGCGAAACGCAGTATCCCGGTTTCAATGTGTGGGGCGCGGATCTGGGCCTGGCGGGCGATTCGGCGGCGCAGAAAACGGTCAGGCTGCTAGCCATGGGCGACAGCCAGCCGGCCCAGCCGATGCCGACCGATACGCCATACTGGGCGACATTCTGGGATCAATGGGTAAAATATTTCGTCACGCGGAATCCGGCGTTTGACTCCCTGTCGTTTGACCCGCAGCAGCCTGGCGCATGGCAGGCGCGCGTCGATCAGCTCACGATCCTGCAGGATGTCAACAAGACGGATTTGTCTGCCTTCAAGGCCAGGGGCGGGAAAATCCTGATGGCGCACGGCATGTCGGATGCCTTGGTCAGCACGCGCTCAAGCGAGGATTATTTCCGGCGCCTGCAGTCGACCATGGGCAATGCGACGGTCGACGCTTTTGTGCGCTACTACGAAATTCCCGGTTACGGTCATTCCTTGTCGACTGTCTTCAACGCCGCATGGGATTCACTGACGGCGCTGGAGAACTGGGTGGAGCGGGGTAGTGCGCCGGTTGCGCAGATCGTCTCGGATACCGCTGGAATCCCGGGGCGCACCCGGCCACTTTGCGAATTTCCTGCGTGGCCCAAGTACATGGGAGCGGGAGATGTCAACCTGGCGGCGAGCTTCAGCTGCGCTACGCAGTAGAGGGCGACGGGATGCTGTTGGCTGCGGCGAGCAGATCGACATAAGCTCCCTCGACCAGCTGCGCGGTATGAATCCCGAGCCGCGCCATCAATGCATGTGCTTCCCGCATGCCGGCGTCCAGCGTTTCGTGCTCCGCCAGTACAACCTCGAGCTCCATGAAATTGCCAAGGCCGCTGACCTGGTCCAGATGGATGCGGGTGCGGCCGGCCAGGAACAGGGTTCGCTGCTTCTGCACGCGGCCGGCCTGGCCGTAGGCCAGCGTCAGGCATTTCCGCAATGTGTCTGGAGAGGGGGCTGGCGAGATGACATAAAACGATTCTTTCGGCCCTTGCTGATCAGCGCGGCTGTAGTAGATCAGCTCGCCTTTTCCGTCCGCAAAGACACGCAGTTTCAGACGTCCGGTGGCGCAGGCAAAGAAGGTGTCGTCTTGGGCGATGTGATAAGGGCCATCGCTGCCGATGGCAGCCGCGGTGGCGGCGAGCGCTTCGATGCTGTCGACGTGCGCCTTGATTTCTATGTTGCGTGGCATGGGTTCCGTGCTGGCAGAAAAAACGCCAATTTAACATAGAGACCACAGCGCCTGAATCCCGCATCTGCCGGCGTGGGGTTTGCATTGGAAACGAGATTCAAGCTGGTGCTGTTACCGCTAACTACTTTGTCCTGCCAATAGCGCTTACTGGGTCTTCTTGGTACGCGCAATCGATCCGCTGCTGGCGTCTTCCTTGTACGCGTACGCTACCTTGCCATTGCGGATTTCACCCATGACGATCATGTTGAGGGCGATGGCTTCATGGTCGGTCGGCGAAAACGGCTTGAAGTAGCGCGACACGACAGTGGAAGTGGTGTGCACCTGCAGGTTCTCCAGCGCATCCTTGACCTTGACGCCATCCACCGAGTTGGCCTGGAAGATCGCCAGCGTGATCAGGCGCAGGGCGTCATAGGTTTGCGCCGCGGCCACGGCGGAAGGAATGTGGTTGGTCTTGTTCACATTGCGATAGGTCAGCGAGAACTGGTTGCTGACCGAGCTCAGTTCGTTTTCGATGAAGGTCACCGAACTGCGCACGCCTTCTGCACCCTGGCCGGCCTTGTCGATGAAGGTTTGCTGCGACATGCCCCATGGGCCGACGATCGGCAAACGCAGTTTCAATTTATCCGCGCTTCTGACTACCATCGCGCCTTCAGGAGCCAGACAGTACATTACGATGGCCTGCGCGCCGTTGTCCTTGGCATGCTGCAGCTGGGCCGTCATGTCCTGGTCGCCGACCTTGAAGCTTTCCACCAGCACCGGCTTGATATTGCGCCGCCCCAGTTCGGTCATCATGCTTTGCTTGCCGAACTGGCCGTAGGGGCTGTCGTCATGCAGCAAGGCGATCTTGTCGATCTTGCGGCGGTCGATCACATCGTTGAGGATCACGATCGGTTGCAGGGAATCGCTGGCGGCTGTGCGGAATATATAGCTGACCGGATAGGCGGGCGCCATGAATGACTTGGTGATCGCAGCGCCGGTCGCGCCGGTGACGATCAGCGGGATCTTGGCTTCCTGGAAAATTTTCGCCGCAGGCAGGGCGACGCCGGTATTGCCGAAGCCGACCACGGCGACTACGCCGTCCTTCTCGATCATTTCCTTGGCCATGGCGGCGCCGATGTCAGGTTTGGCGTGGTCGTCGCGCTCGACCAGTTCGATCTTGCGGCCAAGGACGCCGCCGACCTGGTTGATGTCGGCCAGGAACACCCTGGCGCCGCCGATCATGCTTAGGCCCATGTCTTCCGAAGGGCCGGTGATGGGACCGATGACGCCGATTTTAATGGGCGGCAGTTCAGCCCATGCGGCGGCGCTGAATCCCAAAGTTGTAAGGCAAAAAATGACGCTGCTCATGCTACGGTGTGGCATTGCGATCTCCTGGATAAGTCATTGTTTTAGTTTCCGAAAAGAAATATACATCAGGGAAGCGCGCAACGCCGGATTTTGACGTCCCGAAATCAAAATATAACTGGGGAGGCGGCTGTTGCCGCTTGGCGCGGATGCCGCCGGCAGGACACGACACTAGCTGCAAGCCTGCCCGCAGCTGGCGCAGCTTCAGCGTTTGCGCCTTCGGGGGCCGTCGTTTTTGGTTGATTGCGGCATGTTTTGTAAGGTAACATGCGGGCCTGTTTAAGCTTTGGCGCGGCGGCAGGGACGGTTTCGAACTTGCAGCCGGCGCCAGGTTTCACAAAGCCCTCCGCCATGAGGGCTTTTTACTTTGACTTGCAAGATATTGCCATTTGCGCAAAATCGCTGTTGTTGATTTCCGCTGGGAAACTTTGCAAGCGCATGTCGACACAAAACAACACAGCCTGAACAGGTGCGGACGACGAGACGAAAAATCCTTTGCAATGCGCGCAAGGGCTTTAGAGTATTTTTTGTATGGTTAACGGCAAGATACGCAAGATACGGCAGGATACGCAAATGAAGAAAATGAAGGCAACGACCTGGATTCTGATCGGCATGGTGTTGGGCATCGTGGCCGGTTATATCTGCCACAGCCTGGCGCCGGACGAAGCGGCGGCGAAGGAAATCGCGGCGTATTTCTCGATCATCACCGATGTGTTCCTGCGCTTGATCAAGATGATCATCGCGCCTTTGGTGTTCGGCACGCTGGTATCCGGCATTGCCGGCATGAAGGACAGCAGTTCGGTAGGCCGTATCGGCATCCGGGCATTGGGCTGGTTCATCATTGCTTCGCTGTTGTCTCTGGCGCTGGGCATGCTGTTTGTCAACGTACTCCAGGTCGGCCATGCGCTCAACCTGCCGCTGCCGGCGCTGGGCGCCGACACCAAGCTCAATACCAGCGGCTTCAACCTGAAGGACTTCATCTCCCACGTGTTCCCGAGCAGTTTCGTCGACGCCATGGCGAAGAATGAAATCCTGCAGATCCTGGTGTTCTCGCTGTTTTTCGGGTTTGGCCTGGCGTCCATCAAAGGCGAATCGGCAAAAGTGGTGACCGCGGCGGTAGACGGCCTGGTGCACGTCATGCTGAAGGTCACCGATTATGTGATGCGCTTCGCCCCGCTGGGCGTGTTTGCCTCCATCGCCGCCGTGATCACGGTGCAGGGTTTCGGCGTGCTGGCGACCTACGCCAAGTTCCTCGGCGGTTTCTATGCCGGACTGGCCACGCTGTGGGCCTTGCTGATCGCGATCGGCTTCATCTTCCTGCGCGACGGCATCTTCATCCTGCTGCGTCTGCTGAAAGAGCCGATCATGCTGGCGTTTTCCACCGCCAGCAGCGAAGCCGCCTATCCGAAGACCATGGAGCAGCTGGAAAAATTCGGCGTCAACAACAAGATCACCGGCTTTGTGCTGCCGCTCGGATATTCCTTCAATCTCGACGGTTCCATGATGTACCAGGCGTTTGCCGCCTTGTTCGTGGCCCAGGCTTACAACATCGAAATGTCGTTTGCTCAGCAGCTGACCATGCTGCTGGTGCTGATGGTGAGCAGCAAGGGCATGGCCGGCGTCCCGCGCGGTTCGCTGGTGGTGGTGGCTGCCATCCTGCCGATGTTCCATTTGCCGGAAGCCGGCATCCTGCTGATCATCGGCATCGATCAGTTCCTCGACATGGGCCGCACCGCCACCAACGTCATCGGCAACGGCATTGCCACTTCGGTGATCGCCAAGTGGGAAGGCGAGCTGGATGAAGACGCCGGCCGCAAGGCCCTGGCCAGCAATGCTTGAGTAGCAAGAACTCAAGCGTAGGATTTCAGATACAGCGCCCTCCGGGGCGCTGTTTTTCATTGGGGAGTATGCTAATTTACAGGCTTGCGGTTTCCTGCAATTAACCTGAAAGCGTCTTCTGATGACAGAACTGCGTATCACCACCGAACCGGCTGAACTGGATGTTCTATTGATTCATCGTTTCCTGTCCGAGGAGTCGGCATGGGCGCGCGGCATTCCTCTGGCGACGGTGCAAGAATCTATCCGTCATTCGCTGAATTTCGGCCTGTTTGCCGGTGCCGGCCAGGTGGCTTACGCCCGCGTCGTCACTGACTATTCGACCTTTGCTTACCTGGTGGATGTGTTCGTGTTGGCCGAGCATCGCGGCAAGGGGTATAGCGCCGAGCTGATGGCCGCCGTGATGGCGCATCCAGGGCTGCAGGGGCTGAGGCGTTTCCTGCTGGCGACCAGCACCGCGCATGGCCTGTACGCCAAATTCGGCTTCGCGGCGCCAGCCAAGCCGCAAGCGCTGATGGAGCGCTTTACGCCGGACGCATACGCCAGCCGTGGCTGATACCAGCCGGTCCGACACTTCACACGAGCACACCATGTATATCCCTAAACACTTTGACGAACCGAGAATCGAAGTCTTGCACGAACTGATACGTGCGCGTCCGCTATCGACGCTGGTGACGTTCTCCTCGGACGGGCTCAACGCCAACCATGTGCCGCTGCTGCTGTCGGCCGAGGCGGGTCCGTTCGGCACCTTGCACGGACACGTGGCGCGCGCCAATCCGCTCTGGCAGGATTTCCGCAAAGAGGTGGAAGTGCTGGCGATATTCCATGGCCCGGAAGCCTACATCACGCCATCCTGGTATGCGACCAAGACCGAGACCGGCAAGGTGGTGCCGACCTGGAACTACGCCGTCGCCCATGCCTACGGCACGCTGCGCATCATCGACGACGCCAGCTGGCTGCCGGCGCATCTGGCGGCGCTTACCGCGCATAACGAAGCCGCTTTCGAGGCGCCCTGGCAGCTATCCGACGCGCCGCAGGAATATACGGAAAAGCTGATGGGCGCCATCGTCGGCATCGAGATCGTGATCACCCGTTTGTCCGGCAAGTGGAAGGTCAGCCAGAACCAGCCGGCGCAGAACCAGGAGACGGTGATTGCCGGTTTGCGCGGGCAAGGCGACGACGAGTCGCTGGCGATGGCGGCGCTGGTCGAGGCGGCCAAGGCCAAGCGTTAAAACACGGACCGGCGGCGGCGATGCGGTAATATCGTCGCCATTCCGTAAAATCCGCTTGCACGGCATTGCGCCGCTACTGAAAATCCATGTCACGTAAACAACTAGCGCGCGCAGCAGCCGAGCATTTCACACTCAGTTCCGGCCATCGGTTTTGGCTCGGCCTGGCATTGGCGGCCACGGCCGCGGCGCCGCTCGCCGCGCATGCCGACGATATGGAGGAAGAAAGCTGGGGCGTGCACGGCCAGGCTACCTATATCTGGCAAAAGAAACCCTCATTCGACGCCGCGTATTCGGGCACGAACAGCTTGAGCAGCGGCGCCGAAAAGGGTTATTCCTTCTCCGGCACCTTGTTCTTCGGCCTGCGGCCCTGGACCGGCGGCGAGCTCTACTTCAATCCGGAGGTGGTGCAAGCCGTGCCGATGTCCGGCCTGACCGGGCTGGGCGGGATGATGGATTCCGAACAGCAGAAGGGCAGCAGCCCCAATCCCACCTTTTACCGGGCGCGTCTGTTCCTGCGGCAGACCTGGGGCTTTGGCGGCGGCAAGCAAGCCGTCGAATCGGCGCCTAACCAGCTGGCCGGCATGGTCGACAAGCGACGGCTGGTGGTCACGCTGGGCAACCTGAGCATCATCGATATCTTCGACAACAACGCTTATGCCCACGACGGCCGTACGCAATTCCTGAACTGGGCCTTGTCCACCTATGGCCCTTACGATTACGCCGGCGATACCCGCGGCTACACCTGGGGTGGGGCGGCGGAATACTATTACGACGACTGGGTGCTGCGGGCCGGCAGGTTCATGGTGCCGCTGGAATCGAACGGCCAGCGCCTGGATACCCGCATCGCCAAGTATCACAGCGACCAGGTCGAACTGGAACACGATCACGTGATCGGCGGTCAGCCCGGCAAGGTGCGCCTGCTGGCTTTCCGCAGCAAGGAGATCATGGGCAGCTTTTCCGATGCGCTGGCATATGCCGCGCTCAACGGCGGCACGCCGGATGTGGCGCTGGTGCGCAAGGAGCGCATCAAGTACGGCTTCGGCATTAACCTCGAACAGAGCCTGGGCAGCGACATCGGCGTCTTTGCCCGCCTCAGCCGCAACGACGGCAAGACCGAAACCTATTCATTCTCTGAAATCGAACGGTCCGCGACCGCCGGCGTTTCCGTGAAGGGCAGCAGCTGGCATCGCGACAACGATACCGTCGGTTTCGCCGTGATACAGAACGGCTTGAGCAAGGCGCACCAGGAATACCTGGCGGCAGGCGGACTGGGCGTGTTTATCGGCGACGGCCAGTTGAACTACCGGCCGGAGCGCATCATGGAAGCCTATTACAGCTACAGCCTGTCGAAAGCGGTCTCGCTGACAGCGGATGTGCAGCGCTTCTATAATCCCGCCTATAACGCTGACCGCGGACCAGTGACAGTAGGTTCGTTGCGGTTGCACGCGGAGTTCTAGGAACCCCGCCGCAATCGTTGTGCGCTTACGGCGGGTCTGGGCCGTAAGCGCCTAGCAAGCTATTTCAGTGTCATCGCAAATACGTGCATCACGGCGCCGTTGTCGGTCTGGTACGGCAGGGTGATGCTCTTGACCGTGCGCTTCTGGTCGAGTTGCGCGTCCCAGTAATAGACGTAAGCCTTGGTGCTGTCGCTATTGCCGTTCTGGTCGACCCGGTGGGCGCTGGTCAGGGCGATCTGGTTGTAGCTGCCGACCTTGGCCGAGCCGCCGCCGAGGGTCCAGTCGTCGAAGCGCAGGTCGAAGCTGGCCTGGGTATTGTCGGTATAGGTCACGTTCAGCTTGCCGGTTGGCGCGCTCGAGGCATTGGTTGAGCTGCCCAGGATGGCGAGCGTGCCGGCCGCCTGCGGCTTGGCCAGGGTAATGGTCTGGCCCTGGCTGACCATATTGTCCAGTCCGAGCTTGCCGTCCGGCCAACTGAACTGGATGCCGTTGAAGCTGACGCTGCCGCCCGCGGTTGCCCCGGCCGCCGCCAGCGCTTGCGAGGAATAGCTCCAGCCGCCCATGTCGTAGGTGTAGCCTTCCAGTCCGCGCGTGGTTTTCTGGCCATCGCTGCCGATGCCGCGGTTGTTCAGGGCGTCGCTCAGACTGGTGAAGCCGTCGAGGCCGAAGGAAGGCATCCTGGCCGCCGAATCCTGGCCCCATTGCGACTCGCTTGCCGCCAGCGAGAAGTGCAGCGTGGAATTGTCCTTCAGATCCTTCAGCCACAGCCACGGCATGTCGAGCGCCTTGCCGTTCAGCTTCAGGCTCTGCACATAGGGCGAGTTGGTGGCGGCGCCGTTGGCCTTGATCGTCAGCTTCTTGCTGCCGTCAGCCCAATGGATGGTCACCTTGTCGAACATCGGGCTGCCGATGGTCAGGCCGCCGACTGCCTGGATTTCCGGATACAGGCCGATTGCCGCCCAGACGTACCAGGACGAGACCGCACCGAGATCGTCATTACCGGGCAGGCCGCCCGGACCATCCGAGAACACGGTGTTGACCACGTCGCGCACCACTTTTTGCGTACGCCATGGCGCGCCGCTCCAGTTGTACAGCCACGGCGTGGCGAAACTCGGCTCGTTACCCATATAGAAATTGGGCAGGTTCATGCCGGCGTTGAGATTCTGGAAGAAGGTATCGAGGCGGGCGATGGCGGCCGCGTTGCCACCCACCAGCCCGAACAGGCCGCGCGCATCGTAGGCTGACATCCATGTGTATTGCTCGGCGTTGCCTTCCACCATATCGGCATTCGGTTGCGGATTGAGCAGCCAGCTGCCGTTGCGATAGCGCGGCAGGAGCTGCTTCTGGGTCGGATTGAACTGGTTTTTCCAGTTAGCGGAACGGCTCAGGAAAAGCTGGTAGTTGGTGTTGTCGCCCAGGGCCTTGGCCAGCTGTGCGGTGGCGAAGTCTGCCGTCGCGAATTCAAACGTCAGCGAGCCGGCCCACCAGCCGTTGTCCATGGCGGCATAGCCATGCACCAGATAATCGTTCATGCGATCGACGCTGTCCCGCACATGGTCGCCGGTGCATTGCACGTCGGCCTTGTTGCCGACCAGTGTCATGTAGCCGAGCGCTTTTTCGGCGTCGAAATTGGTGGCGCCGAAGGCGTAGCCGCCCATGATGGTGGGTACGCCTGAATCGCCCGGCATGATGCCGGCGTCGACATTGATCGGCGCCCAGCGCGGAATGGCGCCGCACTGGTCGGCGTCATTCACCAGCGATTGCATCATGTCGCTGGTTTCCTTGGGAAACAGCATGCTGTTCAGCGGAATCAGGCTGCGATAGACGTCCCAGTTGGAGTAGTTGACGTACTGGGTGCGGCCGTCCTGCACCTTGTGGATTTTCTGGTCGAAGCCCAGGTAGTCGCCGTTGACGTCGCTATTGGTGTTGGGCGATAGCAGCGAGTGATACAGCGCGCTATAGAACTTGCGTTTCTCGGTATCGCTGCCGCCGCTCACCTGGATCGTGTTGAGGCGCTTGTTCCAGGCGTCGTCGGCGGCGGCGCGCACGGCGTTGAAATCCCAGCCCGGACTTTCCTGTTCCAGGTTCTTCCTGGCATTGTCGCTGCTGACATAGGACAGGCCGATTTTCATCAGCACCACCGGTTTGCTGCTGGCGTCGAAGCTGACGTTAGCCTTGCCGCCGCTGATGGTCGCGGTGATATTGCGGTCGAACTTGGCGTAGAAGTACAGCGTATAAGTGCGCGCGCCGCAAAAATTGCCGCCGACGGTGGAGCCGGACAAGCCGTCCTTGCCTTCAGTCTTGATGATGCCGGTGGTCGAGGCGATGGTATTGGTGCGGGTGGCGTCGAACACCAGGTATGGCGTCTGGTTGGCGCTGGCGATGGCAGATTTGGCAGGGAAAGTGAAGCGGCCGAAACCGCTTCTGGTGGTCGCGGTGAGTTCAGTGTTGATGCCGTCGTTCAGGGTCACCTGGTAATAGCCGGGTCGCGCCGTTTCATTCTTGTGATCGAAATTTTCCTTGGCGTTGACACCGACCGCGCTGGGGTCGAAGGTCGGCATGATCGGCAACTCGCCCTGGTTGCCGTCGCAGCCGGAGCCGCTCATCTGCGTCAGCGGGAAGCCGGTAATGGTTTTTTCCTTGTAGATGTAGCCGACGGGATGATCCTGGCCGCCGTTGCTGGGTGTCATTGGCGTCCATTGCACCATGCCGAACGGCGTCGTGGCGCCGGGGAAGGTGCCGCCTCTGGCGCCCGCGGGGACCGGGTCGGTGGCCGGCGCCGCTGAATCGGCCGTGCCGATGAAGGGATTGACGTACTGCGTCAATCCGGCATGGGCGGCTGCGTTGTCGTTTGCCGCCGCGGCATCTTTCGCCAGGCTGTTGACGGCAGCCGAGGCGCCGGCGCCTCCTGCCGAAGCCTGGTCCGAACCGCCGCCGCAGCCGGACAGCGCTGCAATGGCGATGCCGATGGCCAGTCTGTTTCTAAAATTCTTGCGTGAGTGCAGATTCATTGTTCCTCCAATAGCTTTATTTTTGAAAGTCCAAGTTTCTGGATAAGGCTGGCGTGCTTGCATCACGGCGAACGCAGCCCGCGCCAGCAGCAGGCGAACGCCGGCGGAGCGGCCGCATGGCCGCTCCGCATCTTTGAATCAAGTCAGGGAGACTGGGAGAAATTGCCGGCGGCGCCAGACGGCGGCGGGCTGGCCTGGCCCCAGGAGGTCGGTTTGTCGGAGACTCTGAAATCCAGCGTGCCGCCGGCCTGGACTTTGCTCAGTGGCAGCCAGGTGCTGTTCCAGTCCTTGCCATTCACCTTCAGGGTTTTGACAAAGGCGCCGTTGGCGTCGCGCGTGATGAGCAGCCGCTTGCCGTCTGCCAGTTGAAGTGTGACACTGGAGAATTGCGGTGTCGCCATGGTCAGCCCGGGTACGCCGGGAATCATCGGATACAGTCCCAGCGATGCCCACACATACCAGCCGGAAGTGGCGCCGACATCGTCGTTGCCCGGCAAGCCTTCGGGTTTGTTGGAGAAGGTGGCGGCCATGATCTGCGGCAGCACGAACTGTGCGCGCGAAGGCGTACCGGTCCAGTTGTAGGCCCAGGGCGAAGCGAAACCGGGTTCATTGCCCATGTAGAAATCGTTCGAGTTCTCGCCGCCGTTGAGGCGGCTGCTGTCCAGCGTCAACCCGGATGGCGTTCCCGCTTTGGCGCTGATGGAGAACAAGGTGTCGAGACGCTGGACGGCCGCCGCATTGCCGCCGAGGGCGGTGACAATCTTGCCGAGGTCATGTGGAATCGCCCACAGATACTGGGCTGCGGTGCCTTCGTGATAGCCGTCGTCCTGCGATGGCGTAGCCCAGTTGCCGCTCAGGTCTTTGACTGCCATGACCTTGCTGTCCGGGTTGAAGAGATTCTTCCAGTTCTCGCCGCGCGCCAGCAGGGCGGCGGCGCTCTTCTTGTCGTCGGCGCCAGCATCGCCGGCAGCCAGGTTGTTGATGAAGCTGCCGATGGCGAAATCGCTGTTGGCGCCTTCGATCGTCAGCGAGCCGGTATGGATGCCGCTGGCGTCGCTGCCTTCGGCGACATAACCCAGCTTGAGGTAGTCCGGCATATTGCCCTGAGCGGTGCCGGCGATGTTGCGGCCGAAGGCTGGATTGCCGTTGCACGCCGGCCATTGCGGCCAGTCGGCGCTTGGTCCGAAGGCGGCGCGCTTCATGTAGGTCAGCGCGGTGCTGCTGTCGAAGCGGGTGGCGCCGAAGGCTTGCAGACTGGCCAGCAGCATCGGCGCGTGGTCTCCTTCCATCGGCACATCGTCGACATTGGCGTCGGCCCAGTGCGGGAAGGCGCCGCATTGCATGGCGTCGCTCACCAGCGATTGCGCCATGTCGGCCGCTTCGTCGCGGAACAGCCAGGCATGCATGGCGCCGAGCGAGCGGTAGGTATCCCAGATGGAGAAGGTGGTGTAGTGGTTCCTGCGCACCAGCGCGCCGTTCTTGTCTTTGTAGGTGTCGGTCTGGTGGCGCTGCTTGTCGAGGCCGATGTAGCTGCCGTCGACGTCGCTGAACAAGGTCGGACCGGACATGGCATGGTAGAACGCTGTATAGAATTGCGTCAGCGCGTCGTTGCTGTTGCCGCTGGCGGCCACCTGGATGGTGTTGAGCCGGGTGTTCCATGTGGCGTCGGCCCGGCGCCTGGTTTTGTCGAAATCGAAGCCGGGATTTTCCTTCTTCAGGTTGCGTAGGGCATTGGCCGGGCTGACATACGACAGGCCGATCTTGACCGCAGCGCTGCTGGCGGCCGATTGGGACAGGTCGAAATTCAGGATCAGGGTGCCGGTATTGTTGATGAAGCGCGGCGCCGTGGCGTAGGCAGAGTCGGACTGTATGTAGAAATACACGTCGTAAGAGCCGCCGCAGTTGAACTTGTTGCTGGTCTTGCCGTAGAAGCCGCTGGCGTCGGCTGGATCTTGCCAGATCTGGGCGCTGACGCCGGTCTGCGAATTGTTCTGGGTTGCATCGACCACCAGGATAGCCTTGGTTTTATCCGGATAGGTGAAGCGGGCAAAGCCGCTGCGTGCGGTGGCGGTCAGCTCGGTGACGATGCCGTCCTTGGTCTTGACCTTGTAGTAGCCGGGGGCGGCGCTTTCGTCTTTATGATCGAAAGTATTGCTGCTCTTGCGCATGACCAGGTTGCTGCCGCTGGTGAGCTGGCTGGTCAGCATGGTCGGCATGATCGGCAAGGTGCCGCCGCTGCGGCAGCCCGGGCCGCTGATGCGGGTCATGCTGAAGTAGTTGATCATGTTGCTGTCGTAGTTGTAGCCCGATCCGCTGGAATAATATTCGTGCGTGATGTCGGTGTCCGGACCGAACGAGACCATGCCGAACGGCAGTGTCGCTGCCGGAGCGGTGTTGCCGGGATGGGTGCCGCCGGGTTGCTGTTTGGTGCCGAGGAAGGGATTGATGTATTTGGTCAACGCCAGTTCGGGCAGCGGCTTGAGTGCGCTGTCGGCGTCGGCCACTGGTGAGGCGGTGCTGCTTCCCGGCGGACCTGGCTGGCCGCTTGCGCCGGTAGCTCCCGTGGCTCCTGTCGACCCCGTCGCTCCCGGCTGGCCGGGAGTGCCGTTGGCGCCGGCAATTCCGGCTGCACCGGTGGCGCCGGCCGCTCCGGCACTGCCGGCTTTTCCATCCAGGCCATTTGAACCGTCGCCGCACCCGAACAACATGAGCGCGAGTGCGCTTGCTGCAAGTTTCCTGCATGCCTGCTTATTCATCGTTCCTCCTTATAGTCGTTACTTGCTGATGCAAAGTAATCGGAAACACCTACCCACTACGAATTCAATTCGCATTTCAGTATTTGCTGGTGTGGCCAGGTCCGGGAAGCCGGCTGGCGACAAGGCGGGCCGTGACGGCGCCGCCGGTCAAGAGATATTCAGTACAAGCCTTCGGATGACATGTTCAGCAGGATCCGCATCGTCATCCGTTCTGTTTCAAGATGCCGAGCACTTCATAACAGGCGCCCATGGTGTGGTAATCAGTCTTGCCGGCCGGGCTTTTTTCGTCGCTGTACTTGCGGTTGTCGCGCGTCAGGATGCGGAACCAGGCGCCATGCCGATGATCGACGAAATGCTGCCAGCTGTATTGCCAGATATGGTCGTACCAGTCCCAGAAACGATGCTTGCCGGTGCGCTCGGCCAGCAGCGCGGCGGCGGCAAAGCTTTCGGCCTGCACCCAGAAATACTTGTCCTGGTCGCAGATCACGCCGTCCGGCGCGAAGCCGTAATAGATGCCGCCGCACTCCATGTCCCAGGCCGCATCCATGCCGGCGTCGAACAGTTCGATCGCGCGCGGCAGCAGCCAGTCCAGCGGCCGATGGCGCTCCAGGATCAGCAGCAGCTTGGCCCATTCGGTGTGGTGGCCGGGCTGGAAACCCCATGGTCGGAAAATGTTGCTGCTGTCTTCCTTGTTGTAGTCCCAGTCGACCGACCAGTCCGGATGGTAGTGTTCCCAGATCAGGTCCTTGCTCAGCGCCGCCTGGCGCACGGTGATGTTGTGCGCGACCGTTTCGGCGCGGTCCAGGAAGCGCTGGTCGCCGCTGGCTTCATAGGCGGCCAGCAGCGCTTCTGTCATGTGCATGTTGGCGTTCTGGCCGCGATAGGCTTGCAGCTGCCAGTCGTCGCTGGCCTCGTCGGCATACAGGCCGGCATGCGGTTCCCAGAAGCGCTGTTCCAGCAGCTCATAGGTTTGATACAGCCATTCTTCGGCGCTGGCTACGCCCGCCATCATGGCGTGCGCATAGGCCAGCAGGACGAACGCCAGGCCGTAGCAGTGGCGGGTCGGATCGAGCACCTGCTTGCGGCCGTCCTGCCAAGACAAGGTCCAGTCGTAGCCTTGCAATTCCGCATCCCAGTGCGCCTCGCGCAGGAAGGCTACGCCGTGCCTGACCGCCTCCAGATAGGCCGGATCGCCGAACTGGCGGTACGCCATTGCATAGTTGAAGACAAAGCGCGTGCTGCTGACCAGGTGCCGGGTCTGGCTGTCGTAGACGCTGCCGTCGTCTCTGTAAAAATGATAGAAGCCGCCCGAGGGATCGATGGCGCGCGGATGATAGAAGCGCATGGTGTCGCGCACGTGCTGCAATAGGAAGGCGGGCTGGCGGAATTCTTCTTTGGGCATTGCGGTCAGTTCAAGCATGTTCATGGGAGCGCTCCGCTGCCCAGCGTGCTGGCGCGCTGGATCAGTTCTACCGGCAGCACTACTTCGGATTGCGCCGGGGCGTCGTCCAGCAAGAGTTGCATCCCCATCCGTCCCAGCGCTTCCTTGTCGACCGCCAGCGTGGTGAGCGGCGGCGCGGCGCTGGCGGCGCCGTCGATGTTGTCGAAGCCGACAATCGCGATATCTTCCGGGATGCGAAGGCCGCGCGCCTGGCACACGTTCATGACGGCCAGCGCGGTGGCGTCGTTATAGCAAAATATGGCGTCCGGCGGCGGTCCCGACAGCAGCAGGGTTTGCATCGCGGCGGCGGCTTGCTGTTGCAGTTCCTGGCCCGGCTGCAGGGTGATTTCCAGGCGCGGATCGAACAGCCGGCCCGCCTCGAACAGCGCCTGGCGGTAGCCCAGCGCGCGTTGCGCAATGCTGTAGTGCGATAACGGACCGGAAATGAAGGCCAGCCGCTGGCGACCGAGCTGCATCAGGTGGCGGGTTGCCGCCAGGGCGCCGCCGAGATTGTCGATATTGACCGAGCGGAAGCCGGGCGCCCACAAGTCGATCAGCACCACCGGCTTGCCGGTCTTGGTCAGCCACTCCAGCACTTCCGGTTCCATGAAGCCGGCCACTGCCAGCGCATCGGGTTCGTGCAGGCGGATCTGGTCCATCACATTGTCGGCCGGGCCGATCGACAGCACGGTCGGCACGATGCTGCGCTCGCGGCAGGCGGTTTCCACGCCATGCAGCACCTGCGAAAAAAACGGGCTGGCGACGAAATTATTGTGCTGGCGATGCAGCAGGAAGGTCAGGCGGCGGATTTTTCCCTGGCGCAGATTGGCTTCGTTGTAGCCGAGCTGGGACGCGATCCTCTGGACATGGATGCGGGTCTGTTCAGTCAGGCCGGATTGCTTTTTCAGGGCGCGCGACACGGTGCCGATGGATACATTGGCTGCCAGTGCGATATCGCGGATCGTTGCTCGCATGCTCTCCTCCTTGTTTGCAGGCTGCGGTGGCGGCGCCTGCATTTTCCTGAGATCCAGCCATGGCGCTGTCGCGCTCGATGCCGCCGGAACTCAAGGATGTTTTGTGAGTATTAATGTATAGTAAAAAAATGAAATTTACAAATATTTCTTAAAATAAACTCACATAACTAGCTGATATATAAGGATTTATTTTACATTTGTGAGACTTAATTGTTTAGTAAACGTACTAAACCTTAGTCATTCAGCGGCGATAAATAGGGATATGTGAAGAAACAGTATCTAAAGGCTGGCAGGGCATGGCTTGCTGGCGGCAATGTTGCGGTGCTTCGATTGTTACCTAGTGTGGCGAAAAAAAAGCGGGCAGCCGTTGCCGGCGCCCGCGCTTCTAGATCAGATCAAGCAATGCGATGATTTCTATTGCGGCGTCAGATGCTTGGCCAGGAAGCCTTCCATCGCAGTATAAAAATCGAAGCGGTTCTCTTCGTTGTGGAAGCCGTGGCCCTCATTGTCCTTCACCATGTATTCCACCGGCACGCCACGCTTGCGCAGGCTTTCCACGATCTGGTCCGATTCAGCCTTGTTGACGCGCGGATCGTTGGCGCCTTGCGCGACGAACAGCGGCGTCTTGATGCGGTCGGTATGCAAGGCTGGCGAGGCTGAGCTTAGCAAGGCCTTGTCTTTTTCCGGATCGCCGACCATTTCATGCATCTGGTCGAGGAATGGTTTCCAGTACGGCGGGATGGTGTTCATGAAGGTGAACAGATTGGAGACGCCGACATAGTCGACCGCTGCCGCGTACAGGTCGGGCGTGAAGGTGACCCCGGCCAGCGTTGCATAGCCGCCGTAGGAGCCGCCGTAGATCGCCACCCGCTTGGGATCGGCGATACCTTGGCCTACCAGCCATTGCACGCCGTCAGTCAGGTCATCCTGCATGGTCTTGCCCCATTGCTTGAACGACGCTTCCCAGAACTTGCGGCCGTAGCCGGTCGAGCCGCGGTAGTTGATCTGCAAGACCGCATAGCCGCGGTTGGCGAGCAGTTGCACTTCCGGGTTGTAGCCCCAGACATCGCGCGCCCACGGGCCGCCGTGCGGATTGACGATCACCGGCAGGTTCTTCGGATCCTTGCCCAGCGGCAGGGTCAGGTAGCCATTGATCAGCAAGCCGTCGCGCGCCTTGTACTGCACTGGCTTCATTTCCGCCATGTCCTGTTCGGCGATGGCGGGATTGATGTCGGCCAGCTTGGTCAGGCTGCCGCTCTTGCTGTCGAACAGATAGCGGCTGCCCAGGGTGCGGTCGTTGTAGGCAGCCACGATCCATTTCGATTCATCCTTGGTGTGCGATTGCGTGATGACTTCATAGCCGGGCAGTTTTTCCTGCAAGGTCTTGTGCAAGGCTTCGCTTTGCGCATCGAGGTACTTGTATTCGGGCTTCCAGGTGGTGTAGCTGATTTCCGTCAGCACTTTGCGCTTCTTCGAATAGGACAGGCCGTCGACATCGACTTCCGGGTTTTCATACAGCAGTTCTTCTTCCTTGGCGGTTTCCGGATTGAAGACCACGATGGCTTGCTTGTCGCGGCCCAGGTTGGATGACACGTACAGCTTCTTGTTGTCGAAGGTGAAAAACAGCGGACTGACCGAATCCTTGAACGAGGTGGTCAGGATAGTCTTGAACGGCGCGCTTTCGCTGGCGCGGTACAGCAGGCTGGTGTTGACGCCGTCGGAAGTGGTGGCGGCGCGCACCTTGCCGTCATGGTCGGTGATCCAGCCCTGGATGTTGCCGGGATTCTTGG
>Ga0210409_10001767_pt1 | contig 27293 bp, 24 predicted proteins | sample IncBWH17MmetaG_FD_161649 | JGI IMG/M metagenome (GOLD analysis project Ga0210409, IMG submission 161649) | Forest soil microbial communities from Barre Woods Harvard Forest LTER site, Petersham, Massachusetts, United States - Inc-BW-H-17-M | ecosystem: Environmental > Terrestrial > Soil >...
GGTCGGTGCCTGCCCCGGCGAAGAAGAGAGCGCCGGCGTGAACTACAGTCACCGCTCTCCGAAGGGCAACCGTCACATGCGGCGCTTGCTCAATCAGACTGCTAACGCCGCCGTAAAAGCCAAAGGAAGCATCTTCGAGATCATCTATCGCCGTTGCGTCCCGCGCCTCGGGCATAATCAAGCCATCGGGGTCATTGCGCATCGACAGTGTCGTCTGATCTGGCTGATCCTCCATCAGGGAACCCGTTACGAAGAACGGGGCCCAGCAGTCACCAAACGATCCAGGTATCAGCGCACGTGGAGAATGATTCGGCAACTCCGAAATCTGGGCTATCGGATCGAATTACCGAATCCTCAAGCCAGCCAAGCACAGGCGTAGTTATTTTCGACTCTGGTAAACGCGGTTACCGGTAAAGTGGAAAGACCCGGTTTCGTCCTGAGCGCGGCCCGAAAACGCTGATCGAGCCCCTACCGGGCAACCGATAGAGTCACGGCTATTCAGTTTTTGAGCTTTTGGGTCCAAAGACCTGGTAAAGACCGATCAACTTCCGCTAAGGAAGTCCCGTCTCTTCCGCCGAGCCTCGTACTGGCATCAGCTGTCAGAATTTGGACCCGCCCCACGCCATCTCAATTTCCACATCGCCAGTTTTCTCGATCCTGGGTTTGTGGGGTGTCCATTGGCATTCTTCTTAAAGCGAGTTTTGGTGCGCCGACAATGGAGCGTGGCCCATTCTTCGAGGTGGCGCGTATTTTGAACATTCTTTGCATCCCGTGGTCTCCATCAGGGTAAAGGAGGACGGAGTTTGCCGGAGGCGAGGGCGTCGAGGGCGCGGAGGCGGCCGGCGAGTTCGGCGGCGGTCAAGCGGCGTTCGCGGTAGAGGCGGCGGAGAAAATCGTCGGCGGCCTTTTCGCCTTTCTGGACCTTGCATTCCATGCAACTGGAGACCAGGTTTCGGTAGGAGTTGGGGGCGACTGCGACCTGGGCACGACGTGGTCCAGGCAGTGGACGGTTGATGAAGTGCGGCGGAGACAGTAAAAGCATTGGCCGCGCTCGCGAGCGTGGATGGACTTGCGCAGCGGCTTGTCGTGCAGAAAGTCGGCCTCCTCGATGTTAACGGCGGAGCGGGAGCGCAGTTCCTTGGCGGCGGCCCAGCCTTCGATGCGATTCAGCCTCATGGCGCGAATCTCGCCGGGCAGGCGCACCTCGACGACGTGTCCGGCTTTGCTTCGTTGGACCAGGCGCAGTGCGCCGTGGGAGACGAGGCGGCGCACTCCTTCGCGCACCGGCCCGGTGGATAGCCGGATATTGCGGGCCAGCCAGATAATCGAAAAGCGAAGGCGGAGTTTTCCTCCAGGCGGGTGTGGCGCAGGAGATGCGAATACACGGTGCGGTCGATGGCTGACAGGCGCAGCCGCGGTACGAGGAGGTCTTCCAATTGTTTCCAGACAAGTTCGGCGTTCGGTTTTTTGGTTTTCATAGGTCGATCTAGAGAAGAGGATGAGAGTACACAGCTGACAGCCAGGGACCGGGTGAACGGAAAAGGCTTAGCGCAGAGAGCGCGAAGCCAGAGCGCAGAGGTCACAGAGAAAAAATTGGCGCAGAAAGAAAAAGGGCGAAACCGCGGTTGCGCGCAGCTTCACCCGCGATATGATAACAAAGTGGAACACTTTTGCAACTGCTAAGTTCAAGAAATTCTATGTACTTGGCCACGAAACAAGGATCGCTCACCGTTTTGCTACACCGCGCGCGTCAGCAGCGCACGAAAGTTGGGCTATGAGGAACGCTCTGGCAACAGGGTCGAAAAGGCTATTCTCGTTACAACGAGCGCAAGAAATTGATCAAGTCCTGCTGCTCTTGAGTCGTCAGCCGATTGAAATTGTCGACGACTTTATTTGCCTCGCTGCCAATGCTCCGGTGATCTCGGATGGCCTCCACGAGGTTGGTCGTTCGTCCATCATGGAGAAAGAAGACGCGTTGTCCGACGCCCCAGAGAGGAGCGCTGCGGAACTCGTCGGGGCCGGCGCCACCTTGCGTGATGCCGTCGGCGAGGCCTTTGCCCATGTGATGGACAATGAGGTCAGAGTAAAGATTCGCTGTCTGATTGGAGAGCGCAGCGCTCGGGCTGGTCGAGGAACCGCTCGCAATCTTTGCCCCGGTGGTCAACGAGGGCGTATGGCAATGGATACAACCTATCTTTGCAAAAGTGGCGCGTCCATTTTCGCTAGAGGGAGTGGCGGGTGCGGGAGTGGGCGGCGACAGCATGCGCATGAAGTCGGCAAAGGCTTCGATATCCGAGAGGACCGCCGTGTTCGAATTGCCGGTGGTCGAGGGAGTAGGCGTGAAGTTGACCGCGTCCTCGGGAGTGGCGTTAAAGAGGCAGCCCGGCGTTTCGTCGCGCTCCTGTGGGAAAAGCTGGTTCGATATTCCCATCTCGACGTTGTAAGCCTCGCCCGCGAACATGAGAAGGGACTTGTTCTGCGCCTTCCACCCGAAACGCGTGATGGTCCCATCGTTTCCACTCAGGTTCACATTGCCGCTCAGGTGAGCGTTCGCGTGGCCGGAAATACCCAATGCCGACTTTTCTGATGCGTTGGCTTTCATGTTGGCCAGGATGGCCGAGTCGGGAATCCCTTCGATGAGTCCAGCGCCAAACACGGGAGTGGGGATTCGGAAAATAATGTTCGCATTCCCACCTTGGCCCGTTAGCGGATTTCCAGCGGGCAGGAAGTCGAATTGGGCGATGTTGCATCCCGGAGCGTCAGTTCGCCCGGTGATCACGAAGATGTCGTGCACTTCGCCATCGGCGTTGCCGCTGCTCTTCTTAAACCGTGCCTCGCGGATTGGACCATTTTGCACGATAAACCATGGCACCGTGTTCTTCGCCCCATTCAAGGTAGCAACTGCGATTAGGGGATTTTGCGCCGGGCTCGTTCCGCCTATGCCCGGCTGCGCGTGGCAAGACAAACATTGGTTGGAATTGAAGCGCGGACCGAGGCCATTGTTCGTGCCGCCGGTCACGACCTCTATATCAGCAAACCTCGCTTGCCCATCCTGGAAGAACGCAGTTTCGTCCGCTGTAAGACCCTTGAGCGGAGTGCCGCCGCCCGCGGGGCCGCCGCGCACGCCTGGGTCTACTGGAGCTGATTTGGTTTCGCCAGATTTGGTTTGGCCAAAAGTATAAACGCCCATGGCCAATGCCACAGCCACAACTGCGCCGAAACTCGTGCGAGCGGCTCTCCGGAGTGTTATCACAGTTATCCTCCTGGAGCTGGGAATGCCGGCATTGTACACCCGGCCTACCTCGCCGGAAGCACATAAACCGTAGGGGTGCGTCAAACATAAGTCCTGTGGTTACCACTCTCATAGAAACACTCGGGATGGCGTACCCGTTTACTTCTCGCCTTGCCAGCGTGTCACGGCTCGGCCTAGACTGGAATGGTCCATGAGCGAGCACATGCTACCGGCATCTTTCCAAATTCGGGACCTGACGATTCGCCCCGCGGCGGTGCTTGCCCCTATGGCTGGCGTGACGGACACGCTTTTTCGGCGCGTGATTCGCGGACTCGGCAGCTGCGGCTTGCTGATGACGGAGTTCACCAGCTCCGAAGGCATCACTCGCAGCGCCGCGAAAACGCTCCGCTATCTCTATTTCCAGGAAGACGAGCATCCCATCACCGCGCAACTCTTCGGCGCGAATCCCGCAGTAATGGCCGAAGCCGCGCGCATGGTTGAAGACCTCGGCTACGACGCTGTGGACATCAACCTCGGCTGTCCCGCCAAAAAGGTGGTCAAGTGTGGCGGCTCGGGCTTGCTGCGCGATCTCCCGCTGCTCGGCGAAATTTTCAAAACCGTGCGTGCCGCCGTCAAAATCCCGCTGACCATCAAGCTCCGCGCCGGATGGGACGAAAACTCCATCGTCGCCGTCGAAGTCGCCAAGATGGCGGAAAGCATCGGCGTGGAAGGTGTCGCCGTGCACCCGCGCACGCGCCTGCAGGGCTACAGCGGCGCCGCCGACTGGACTATCATCGCTGCCGTGAAGCAGGCGGTGAAAATTCCCGTCATTGGTAATGGCGACATCAATACGCCAGAAGATGCCGAGCGCATGGTACGCGAAACTGGCTGCGACGCCGTCATGATCGGCCGTGCCGCCGCCACCAATCCCTGGATTTTCCGGCAGATGGAGCAGTACACCGCGAGTGGCCGATACGACACGCCCACCGAGGAGGAGCGCCATCAGTTACTTTCTGGCTACTATAGGCAAATTAATGCTGCCAACCTTCCCGATGGTATTGGCAAAATGAAACAGTTCGCTTGCTGGTTTACTCATGGCGTGGGGAACGGCAGCGAGCTTCGTCGAATCGTACATGCGGCGCGAACGCCCAGTGAGGTTGTCGAGAAGGTGGAATCCTTCTTCGAAAGCCGAGCCGCCGCGCAAAATAATGACCGCTTTGCGGCTGCCCAGAATGATGGCCGCACGGCAAACGCCAGAAAAGAGGACCCAGCCCATGGTCCACTTGACGCAGACCGTCTCGAAGCAACGCTCGGAGCGTAGAATCGCAGTCCGCCTCCCGCTCAGAGTCAGGGGACGCGACAGCCGCGGGGTAGTGTTCGAAGAAGAAACTTCCAGCGAAAATTTATGCCGCAGCGGCGCCGCGTTCGTCACGCGTTTCGACGTCGCCATCGGCTCCGATCTCGAAATCCGAATCCCGTTTTCCAACTACGCTTCGCGCCGCACGGAGGCCGACTTCGCCACATCGGGGCGCGTTGTCCACGTCATCGACGCTCCCACGCGAGGCGAGCACCTCGTCGGCGTTCAATTCACCGGCCCGCGCTTTCAGCGGGTCTTCCGCCCGGAAAACGCCGCCTAAATATTTTTAAACCGCGTACCGAGGAAGGTACGTCATGGCGCTCCGCACGCAAAGTTTGCTGCATCATTCGTATCGCCAGTGCCCTTATATTTCGCAACCTGGGGATAAGCGCAAAGCGGCCTCGTCACCTTCGCTCCTCCAACGGATCCACTGTTCGCTTCCTTCGTGGCGATCACCGACGAAGGCGCGGTGCCTTTTTCCACCCATTGTTCGAGCGCCAGATACATGTTGTGCTGTGAATCGTTCGGCGTGCTGAATCCCGCCTGGCCAAAAACGTCCGGCCCAGGTCCGCCGCCGCAATGCTGCATCCCCGGAACCATAAATAGTCGCAAGAAAGAATCGGCATCGCTCTTTCCCATCTTGCTTTCGACACTCTCGTAGTAATTAATGGTGTTTAGCGGGGAAATTCCGGAGTCGTTCCAGCCGTGATAGATAATTAATTTTCCGCCACGCGATTCGAACGGCTTAAGGTTCGTTTCTGTTGCGTTCAGCACGCCAGCGAATTTCTTGTCTGCCGCCGCAACTGCTTCGTCCAAGTTTGCCTTCTTGTAATCCCAGTCCGGCTTTTCATAAACCATGTCGGAGAAAAATCCACCGCCGAAGACAAAGAGCAGGGCTTTTCCGGGTGCAGGACCGGTTATCCATAGCGCCCAACCTCCGCCCCCTTGCTCGCCGCCAGGCTCGTACCCTGGGAAAATCTGCTGGCCCTTTGCATCGCGAGGCCCTTGATACAGTTTGTTCAGCGCAGTGACTTGCGGCTGCGTGAGGCACGCATCGGAATCGGCCGCTTTACAGAGCAGGGAAGCCGGGTCGAAGTGGCACTGTCTGGGATCGTTTAGAACGCCATCGGTCACACCATCTTTTGCGTCGCACGACTCATTGACGGCTTTCGCGATGGTTGGGATTTTGCTCGTCGGAATGTAGCTCGCCGGATCTGATGTCGTAGCCTGCGCATTCCACAGCGCGGCTCCCAGCAAGTGTGTCCAGTAATTCGCGGGTGCGCCCGCCAGGATTCCATCATAGTCTTCCGGATAGCGCTGCGCCTCCATCAATGCCTGGCGACCGCCATTCGAACAGTTCGCAAAATACGAATGTTGGGCGGCTTCGCCGTAAAATGCTTTGACTGTGGCTTTGCCAACGGTCGTCATCTCGTGAATAGCGCGATACGCAAAATCAATAATTTTCTCAGGATGGCCGAGCGCCCAAGTTGCGTCGCCGCCATTCGCGGCGTGACCGGTATCCGTGGCCGCGGAGGCATATCTCTGTAAAACCGCCAGGCCCAACATGTGATAGTCGATTTCTCCGGCAAATCCGCCGTTGCCTTGGCCGCGGAATTTGCCGTTCCATCCGGTCGATGGTAGCCACACTTCGATCTTGATGTCCGAGTCGGTGGTGGGCTTGGAAGTGGCGGTGACCCTGCAGAAGGATGGGAGTCCTTTGTAAAAGCTGGGATCGCCGGCCATCCAGGGCGTCATGTTTGACGGCGGGGCGAAAGCTCCGGCGGCGACGGTTTGAGCCGTCGTTATTTTAGTGTTCGGCAACGCTAGCTGCGCTAGTTGCTCGCAAGTTTGTGGTGGGGCAGCGGGAGGGGCAAGCGCGGCCGCTGCAGCTTGCGGAGAGGGAACGAGGGTGCCACTGACCGCCATCAACAATGCAATCGCAACATTTCTCAAGGGAGGCTCCTCTTCGGCTTACGTGATTATTAGCATAATCTTTAAGACAGACCGCATCGGCAGTGCTGCAAAAACCGCACAGGCAAGAGTGCCTGTGCTACCCAAGCGAGGACATCCTAGCCGAAACGCGTCCTGACGCCAATCTGCCGATTGAGCGCGGCTTTAGATTAGTTTTCTATTACGGAATGCACTGCAAGCAGGCTAGAAGCGAACTTAGGATCAGCTTTTGCCGTCAAAGGAGGTGTTGGAGAACAGTTTGCTTGACGATTCCATGCTTGCGATGGAACTTATTGGCGCTTCCATCGTTTATTAGTTGAGAGTTCTCGAGCGACCCCGGGAGGACAAGCATGTTCTCATTTTGGCAGGATGTTCGTTATGCCGGACGAAATCTTAGGAAAAGCCCCGGCTTCGCGATCGTCGCGATGGCCACGCTCGCGCTAGGCATCGGCGCCTCGACTGCCATCTTCAGCGTCATCGAGAACGTGCTGATGGAGCCTTTCCCTTACCCCGACGCCAAGCACTTCGTTTCCGTGCAAATCCATGACACGGAACGGAATGAGCCCGGCGGGCGAGGCGGCTACAGCGGTCCTGAGTATTGGGACTATGTGGCGCAAAACCATGTGTTTGACCGCGTCATCGCGAATGACGGCGGCGACGTGCTCTACACCAATGGGGAGGGCACTGAACGATTCGGCGGGGGATTCGTCACGCCGGGCACCTTCGAGTTCTTGGGCATGCCCGCGCTTATCGGGCGTGTGATGCAGCCTGCGGACTATGAGCCGGGCGCACCACCCGTTTTCGTCTTGCGTTACAAAGTGTGGGTCAACCGCTTCAACGCCGATCCCTCCATCCTGAACAAAACGTTTGTCTTGAACGGCACCGCTCGCACGCTCGTTGGCGTTATGCCGCCGCGCTTTGGATGGGGAGATTCCGACCTCTGGATCCCAGAGAAACCGAGCCATGCCGATACCACTCCGCAGATCGGCTACAATCGCTACTGGTTTATGCTTGGCCACCTTAAGCCAGGAGTCACCCAAAGCCAGGCCCAGGCCGATCTCGCCGTCGTTGCGCAGCATCTCTCGACAATCTATACAAAGGACTATCCAAAACATTTCACCGTTGAGATTCAGTCACTCGCGGATGAGGTTGTCGGCCGCTTCCGCACGACTCTCTTTATTGTTCTCGCCGCGGTTGGACTGCTCCTGCTCATTGGGTGCGGCAACGTCGCGAACCTTCTTCTGGCGCGCGCTACCACACGCGAAAAGGAATTCGCTATTCGCGCCGCGCTCGGCGCCGGCCGTTGGAGGCTGGTGCGCCAACTGCTTGTCGAGAGTCTCATTCTCGCCACCGGCGGCGCCGCGCTTGGCGCATTGTTCGCTTGGGGTGGTCTGAAATCACTGATCGCTATCACCCCGCAGGAAATCATCCCGGCCGAAGCAGCTATCCGCCTGAACGTCACCGTTCTGCTTTTCACGCTTGGTGTCTCGGTAGCCACCGCGCTGGTTTTCGGCTTGGTGCCTGCGTTGCAAACCGCGCGGCGCGATTTGAATGACCCGCTGCGCGACAGCGGCAAAGGAGTTAGCGGCGGCTTTCGGCACGGCCGATTGCGGGACGCCGTTGTGGTTCTTGAGGTTGCCCTTTCGCTCACTCTTTTGGTTGGAGCGGGTCTTCTGATGCGCAGCTTTGTCGCGCTGCGCGAAGTTCATCTTGGTTTGCAGCCAGATCACATTTTGGTTGCCAGGCTTCCGCTTCCTAAGGACCGCTACAAGAATGCCGATCAGATTGCGGGATTCTTCCGCCCGCTTTTGCTGCGGCTGAAAGCCATGCCCGGAATCATTGACGCCACAGAAACGAGCACGTTGCCGCCCTATGGAGGAATCAATTCTGATGTCGAAATTCCCGGCAAGACGCACTCGGAAAAATGGACCGCGCTTTATCAACTCTGCAGCGAAGGCTATTTTCCGGTGCTTAGGATTCAATTCTTAACGGGGCGGCCGTTCACGGAAGCTGAAGTCAACGGCGCGAAAAAATATGCGGTCATCAACCAGACCTTCGCTCACAAATATTTAGGCGCGGAGAATCCTATCGGCCAGCGCGTCCATCTGGTGCACCTTGAAACGGCTCCCGATCCTGTGCACGATTCGTGGTTCGAAATTGTAGGCGTCGTTGCCGACGCAAAAAACCGCGGCCTGCAGGATCCTCCCGAGCCAGAGGTTTGGGTACCGTACACGGTCACGGGCTCCTTCGAGCGCGGGATACTGGTTCGGACCGCTAGCGAACCTCTTTCGATGCTGAACGCCGTTCGCCAAGAGATTTGGGCCACGGATCGCAGCGTCGCGTTGACGCTCACCGGGACGCTAGAGGGCTACATCAGCCAGTTTTCCTACGCCGGACCGCGCTTCGGATTTTTCTTGTTGGGAATTTTTGCCAGCATTGGCCTGATCCTCGTGACCATCGGCGTCTACAGCGTGCTCGCTTACACCGCCGCGCGCAGGACGCACGAAATCGGCATTCGCATGGCGCTCGGCGCGGAGCGCGGCGACGTCCTGAAGCTGGTCATTAACATGGGGCTGCGATTAGTCATTTTGGGAGTCGCGATTGGTCTCGCTGCCAGTTTCGGAGTGGGGCGCGTCGTTGCCACCCAACTTTGGGGCGTCTCGCCGTATGATCCGGCCACGCTGATCACCGTTCCTCTTTTGCTCCTCCTCACTGGCCTGATTGCGTGCTGGGTTCCAGCCCGCCGCGCGGCTCGCGTGGACCCGTTGGTTGCTCTTCGCTACGAGTGAGAGCCGGTGGCAGGCACGCCCGGAGTGAGCGTGCCTGCGTCCGTTCATCGATGTGAATCGCCCCTATCGTCCCGGTCGTCCTTATCGGAATCATGCTCGTGTGTCTTGCGAACGACGCCGTGGATGGGTTGGCTTCCGAAATGGCCAGTTGCGGGAGCATTGCTTGCGAACGTCAGGGTCACGTTTGAAAACGCGACCTCAGTACCTCCGCTGATGCAGACCTGCAGCGTGGACAGCGTGGTGACCCCGCCCTTCGTCTGAAATGGGGCGGATGTTCCGTTGGCGGCAATGTCGGCTGGGCCGGTGACCACGAAACGGACTGTGGTAGCAGGGCTGTTGGCAGGGCAAACGCTCGGATCGTAGCTGACTAGGGCATCCGTCATTATGATGCGGTGAGTGTGAGGACTGCGTGCGCCGGGATTGTCAACGGTCGGAGTGGCCGGAGGAGTAGTGGGGTTCGCGAGAACCCAATAATCGTCGTGTTCCATGGTAAGAATGGCAGAGAAATCGGCTTTGCCGGAATCCCCTTTTAACTTCAACGACCACGCCCCATGCAGTTCCCATGGGCCAGCAACGCCGGTTGCGGGGGTATAGTCGTTGATGATGCCGTTAAAGTGCGTGGGCGACGGAGCTTGAGCCTGAGCGCCAGTACTTACCGCGAACACCAGGACAGCGATAAAGCGCAACGTCCACGTGAAAGCTTTACAGTTCATGGAAGACCTCCAATATTGAGATTTATGTCTTTGTCGTCAGGAGCTTCCCGGGACGCCAGGGCCCGCGTGGGAGGTTGCGGGCCAAGAATGACATTCGGAAATCTCACACTCAAGACTTAGGAGACCATCGAACACCTGGGTGGGTGCCGTCAAACGGCAATGAGCAGAATTGCAGCTATTCCGCTCTATGCCGTTGAATGCTGTGCCTTGCCGTGGCCTGGCATGGACGTTACAATCCGGGCAGTTCCTGAGAACTGCGGACTATTCAGGAGAATGCATGGGCGACCCAGCCTCTGGCACGCCGCCATCTGTGAGTCCACCCGAAGACCGGCTGGATTCGTGGAAGGAAATCGCTGGATACCTCAACCGCGACGTGACGACGGTCCAGCGGTGGGAGAAGCGCGAGGGCATGCCCGTTCACCGGCACCTGCATGACAGGATGGGCACGGTCTACGCTTCTCGGGCCGAGTTGGACGCCTGGACGCGCAGCCGGAATCCTCAAGCAACGCCAGAGAACGGGAACGAGGCTCCTTCGTCCAATGTCCAGGTACTGCAGCCACGCCCGGAGATAGCGACCTCTCGAACCAGATGGAAGTTCATTCTGCCGCTTGCAATGGCGGGAGTCGCGCTGGTGATTGGCGCAAGCCTGTGGCTTCAGCGGGCGGAGTACTTTTGGCGAAACCCGATCGCTAACGCGCGAATTCAGACGGTCACGGACTTCGAGGGAGTGGAAGGGGCCGCTGCGGTGTCACGCGACGGTCAGTTTGTAGCGTTTCTGTCGGACCGGGATGGACAGATGGACGTCTGGGTCACGCAAGTGGGCTCGGGACAGTTCCACAACTTGACCCGGGGGAACGCGCCGGAACTCGTCAACCCATCGATCCGCACGTTAGGTTTCTCGCCAGACGGATCTTTCGTCACGTTTTGGGTTCGCAAGCCCAACGGCTTGAGCAGCGGCGAAATCGGCGTTTGGGCGGTGCCAACGCTGGGTGGACAGCCGAAGCCATACCTCGAAGGCGTGGCCGAGTTCGACTGGTCCCACGACGGCTCCCGACTCACGTACCACACCCCCGGACCCGGAGACCCGCTCTTCGTTTCGGATGGCGGACGGCGATCGGAGGGTCGCCCAATTTTCACTGCGCCTGCCGGGCTCCACAGTCACTTTCCGTTGTGGGCGCCTGATGCGGCATTCATTTACTTTGTGCAGGGTTCGCTTCCAGACAAATTAGACATCTGGCGAATCTCTCCAGCCGGCGGAAACCCTGAACGAATCACTTCGCAGATCGGCCGCGTGAACTATCCGGTCTTATTGGATCGACGGACTCTCCTGTACCTCGCTAGCGATTCCGATGAGTCGGGGCCGTGGCTCTACAGCATGGACGTTGAGCGCCGCATTCCCCACCGGCTGACCTCTGGGCTTGACCGGTATACGTCGCTGGCGGCCAGCGCTGATGGCCGCCGTCTGGTTGCCACGCTCGCAAGTCCGAAAACAACACTCTGGCGCTTGCGGATCGCTGATTCACCTGCGAAGGTTCCTGCGGCGACTCGAATCTCGCTGACGACCAGCACAGGGTTCTCCCCACGGATGGGTGCAAATTATCTACTGTATGTTTCGGGGACAGGCGCCAGCGAGAGTATCTGGAAGCTCGCCGACGGAACTGGCACGGAGTTGTGGAGTGGTCAGGGAGCGCGTGTCTTCGGCGGCCCGGCAATCTCCCCGGATGGAAGATATATCGCGTTCTCGGTCCGGCAACACGAGCAGACGCTCTTATACGTGATGCACGCAGACGGCACGAACGCGCGGATTGTGGCCAATTCGCTCGACCTGCAAGGCGGTCCAGCATGGGCGCCCGATGGCCAATCGATCACCACGGCGGCGGTCGATCATGGTACCCCCCACCTCTTCCGCGTGCCGGTCGACGGTGGTTCCCCCGCTCTTTTTGTTCAGGATTACTCGGTCGATCCCGTGTGGGCGCCTAATGGCCGCTACGTTGTTTATTCCGGACCCGACATCGGCACTACGTTTTCGGTGAAAGCGGTCACTGCCGAGGCCGCAGCGCATCCCTTGCCGGCCCTGATCCTGACTCGAGGTGCTCGACACCTGGCCTTCCTGCCTGGAGGAAGGGCACTGGTGCTCTTGCGAGGAGAGATTCAACATAAGAATCTCTGGCTGATCGATCTGGAGACGGGCACTGAGCGGCAGTTGACTGACCTCACTGCCGATTTCGACATTCGCGACTTCGACATCTCCCCAGACGGCCGTGAAGTTGTTCTCGAACGAGTGCAGGAGCACTCGGACGTGGTGCTGATGGATCTCCCTCGATCGTGATCGGCTTCAACGCAGCAGCGCGTACGGCGCGCTACGAGTATTAGGCGGCGGGAGCCTTCAAAGCACGCCGCGTAACTATGGCACGATCAGCGGCTTGTCTTTTGGCATTGCGTCGAGCGTGGCCTTGTCCAGGTTTAAATGAGCTGCAACCAATTCTGGCGGCGTGTGCGATAGCCATTCGGACAGCGCGAGGTCCTGGTAGTAGCTGCTCTTGAACATCTCGAGGAATTTCAGGTCGGTGTCGCCCACATTCTGGACATAATGTGGCAGCGTTTTTTGGATGTAGCCGACGTCGCCCGTTTCGAAGTCCATCGTTCTGGCGCGTGCGCCCGTTGCGAAGACCGTCATGCGCGCTTTTCCGCTGATGTAGAACTGCCACTCATCCGCATTTGGATGCCAGTGTAACTCGCGCATACCGCCCGGTTTCACAGTAACGATGGCCGCGGCGATGGTCGTCGAGATCTTGAAGTTGCTCGAATCGATCACGCGCACTTCGCCGCTCTTCCGCTTTGTTGGCGCGGGATGCTGCGTGGTGCGAAACGCAAAATCAATTGGTGACGGGCCCAGCGCTCCTGCTGCGATGCGCTGATCTTCCGCAAGCGGGCCGGGAACATCGGTCTGAAAAATAAACTTCTCTCTCTTCGGCATCTTTGCCAGAGTTGATTGCGCGACTCCAAAATTTTTCGCTACCACGTCAGGCGGCGTATGCGCCATCCAGTCGGTCAGCAGCACCGTCTCGTACTCGGAGAAGTTTCCGTCATCGAAGACCAGAATGAATTCCGTGCCGTCCGGCGGCAGACCCTGGATGGAGTGGGGAATTCCGGGAGGGAAGTACCAGAGGTCGCCTTCTTTGACGTCGGTCACGAAACTTTTACCCTCGCCATCGACGCACGTGATGCGCGCGCTGCCGTACAGCATGTAGGACCACTCCGCCGCGGTGTGCCAGTGCAATTCGCGCACGCCACCGGCGGTGAGGCGCATGTCCACGCCGGCCAGCGACTTCGAAACTGCGAGCTCTCGCACGGTCACTTCGCGCGACCAACCGCCTTCTTGAAAGCGTTTGTGCGCGAACGAAAACGGATACTTGAATGTTTGCACTCCGCCTGCGTCTGTCGGCAGGGGATGATTCGAATCAGGATTCGCGGCGTCAAGCGCTGCGTTTGTCGGGCCCGGATCGCTCGCGCTCCGGTCTCCCTTGGGAATTTGCGCCGAACTTTCTTGCCCGCGTATTTTGTCTGGGCCAAGCACGCTAGCCGCCGCAAGCGCCGCTGAGCTCACTCCCAGGAATCCGCGTCGACTCAAGAGATCTTTTTCCATTTCGCCAGCCATGTACACCGCCCTCAGCAAATTTGGCCGGGCCCGTCTCGCATCCCCAGCCCCGCTACGCTACACGTAAGTCCACTGCTCTGCAACGGCCCGCTGCGGCCCTTGCGTGTGCCGTGGTGGCACGAGAGATCGTTTAATCACCTCAATTTGTCGTTGGTTTCGCCGCTTGGTTCCACTTCTTGTTTCGAAGTGGCACATGTTGCCGCACGCGCCCTAAAGGTCTCCTATCAAGCGCACCATTTAGCGGCAAGTTCGCGCTCAACCATTCGCAGACTTCTGATAGTGTCCGCTATCGTACAGATTCCGAAAGCGCCTCCGCGCATACTTGCTACAAGCGAGAATTCCAACATTGGAGTTCGCGATAACGGAGGATCACTTGCATACAGCAACCAAATATCTGAGTTTTCTTTTTCTGACAGCCGCGCTCACGGCCTCGGCAGCGCACAAGGTTTCTGCCCAGGAGGTGGTAGTTACCACCGGCGGCGATCATACCCGCTACTACGATCGCAACCATCATGACTACCACACGTGGAATGAAGGCGAAGACCGTTCGTACCGCGTTTATCTCGGCGAAAGGCACCGAGATTATCGCGAGTTCCACCTCACGACCAGCAGACAGCAGAGCGATTACTGGAATTGGCGCCACCACCATCCCGACAATAGGTAGTGCGATCGCCGATCATCTGAGGCCGCTTCCTCCGCGCATAACGTGCGGGGGGAGACCTTGGTTTTTTTGCGTGACTTAACGTGGGCAATTCTGCTTCTGGAGTGATTGCCTGACAGCGCATTGGAAAGGAAACAGCATGTCATTCGGACTCTACGCCATCGGATTCGCGATTTTGACCATTGGCTTGATTTACGGTGCTTTTCTGCTGCACCTGCCGGCGCACTGGATCGTTGTTGGAGCGATCGTGCTGCTGGGGGCCGGCATTCTGTCGGGCGTCAAGGCTACCCGCCAAAGGGATTCGGCGGCTTGAGTTACGTCCTCGCTTAGTTTTGACCAGGCAGTTCTTTCGAAACGAAACAAATAACTCTGACGGACTAAATATCAATACAAAAGAAAAGCCGGCTTAAGACGAGCCGGCTTTTCTTGCTTCTGCGGTGCGATTAGCGGGGCGTTGAGGATGCGCTGACTGGCAGGACCACGATCGAAACGACCTTTGTCCCGATCACTTCGCCAGAAACGATCAGCTCGACGCGCCTGTTTTGCTGGCGGCCATCCGCTGTATCGTTGGAGGCGATGGGGCGAGTCTTGCCGAATCCTTCGGCAGTCGTCGACGCTTCCGGCACGCCTTGTTTGGTGAGATATGACCGGACACTTTCGGCGCGCTTCTCCGAGAGAGTCTGGTTGAACTCTTCGGTTCCCACGCTATCGGTGTTGCCTTCGACCGCAAGCAGCAGCGTCGGATAGGCCAGCACGATGCCGGAGATTTTCGCAAGCTTCTCGCGTGCCATCGGCCGCAACGTAAACTGGCCGCTGTCGAAGAGCACATCGGACATGTTCACAACTAGTCCGCGAGCTGTGTCGCGAGTCTCGAGAATCAGGTTGAACTGCTGAAGCAGCTTTGCGCGAAGTTCTTCCCGATCGTGGATGGCTTGTTGAGCTTGCAGATCCGAAGAGGCGGCTGCGGCTCGATTTCGATCAGAGTCTGCCTCCGCGGTGGCTTGCGCGTTCCTCGCCTGTTGAGCCTGTTGGTCGGCAGAGGCGGCTGCGGCGCGATTGCGGTCAGAGTCAGCTTCGGCATTGGCCTGGGCGCCCTGAGCTTGGCGGGCGGCGACTTCCGCCTCGTGCTTCTTGCGGTCGGCTTCGTCGCGGTCGCGAACGGCGTCAGCTGTGGCGGCGTTGGCGTTCGCTTCACGTCCGGCTGAGGCGTTGCGTTCGTTGTCGGCGCGATCGGAGGCGATGCGCTTGGCGGCGATTTCGCGAGCGTCTTCCGCGGTCTGCACGGTTTGGCGTGAAACGGAAATCAGCGTTTTCTTGTCTCCGTGCCGGCTGGTGGCCAGCGCATCGGCTTCTTTCATCTGGCGCATGGCATTTTCGTAGCTCGGGCCTGCATATCGCTCGGCTCCTGCGGCCTTTGCGATGCGCACGGCATTGCGCGCTTCAAAAAATTCGAGCGGCAACTTGGCGTCCAATACGACTGGGTCAATCGTGTAGCCAGTAGGGATGTATCCACCGCGATCGATCAATTCGAACTTGGCGTCCACGGCTTGCGTGGTGCCCTTGGTATCCTGGCGAATCACGTTTTCCATGATCACGGCATTGCTGGGACGCCGCACCGCGTAATAAGGCTCCGCAGTGACGATCAGGGCGAAAGCCTGAAGATCGGTCGTCACTTCGAGCTTGCTGCGGCGGTTGTCGCCCACCAAGACTTCGCCGAGATTCACGGAGCTGCCTTCAGGTGAAATGGCCCACATGACAAAGGTCAGATATTCGGTGCCGAATGCGGTAGGCCTGTCGAGATCGGAGAATTCCGCTTCGATGGCGAGGACACCGCGCTTGCTCTCTACTTTGGCCTCACCTCTTGCACTGGGCATGAGGTCGGTGCCTTGAAAATCAACGTGTGTTGAGCCACTGCGGTGTTTATAACTTACGGCGCGAGCCGTGCGGCTCACGACGGTGATTCGGTATGTTGGTGTGGGGTCGCCCGCGTGCGCCGGCGTTTGCGTTTGTGCTTGGCCGTAAGCAGAAGCGCCAAGCGTGATTGCCAATCCCAATGTAATTCTTGAAAGCTTGTGCATGAGTCTCCTTCGAAAACTGCGAGACCCTCAGTGTGCTGCTTCGCCTGCGAAAATACTGTGCGGTAGTGGACATGTTTCCGTAAAAAATGAGCCCGCGCAGGCTTTTATCTCGCGATAGTGGGGTTTTTCTTGTGCTGATTTGCGTTGTCCCCTTGTTCATTGGAATTTCCACACATTCTCGCTGCTACAATAGCCAGGGGGCAAGATGAAAAAATCATCCCTTTTTCGTTCCATCGTAGTGTTTTTGCCGGCGCTGCTAGCGCTGGCGGCGACGACTTGCATTCCACACTTAGCGCAACATGTTCTGGCGCAAGCTCCGACTGCCGATCTTATGTCTGCTTGGGCCGCCCGCCGGGCCGTCCAAGCAAAACCCGCGGAGCTTCAAGTTTCCAATGCGCCGATCGCAACGCGCGTGCTGGTGCAGAGCCCCGCCGAAACTGATGCGGAACTGCAAATCATTTGTCTGTTTGAATCCGAGTCGGAGAACACACTTCACGGCTCGCTTGTCGAGACCAACGAGAAGCTAAAGGGCCTTCTAGACAAAATCCGCAAGCCGGAACTTTTTCGCGGGGAGCTCGGCGAAACCATTTTGATTGTTCCGCCACCTGGAAGTCTCGGGACAAGAAAGCTTTTGATCATCGGCCTCGGTGATTCCGAGAATTTTACGCCGCAACGCATGAAATTTGTCGGCTCCATCGTCTATCGCGAATCCAATCGACTCGGAATCGCGCATCCGTTCTTTGCTCCAACGCTCCTCGATGGAGGCGTGACAAAATTCGCGACTGGTCAGGTAGCAGAACTCTTCTACGCTGGCTTCCTCCGTGCGGCTCGGACGGAAAAAATGTTGAAGGACGCGGGCGCTTCCCCGGGCCAAGCCATCCAAGATTTGACTTTCCTTGCCGGGTCTAGCCATGCTGCCGATACGCAACAGGGATTAGAACGAGCCATAGCAAACCCGGCGAATTGAGTGCGGTTAACTTGAGCAAGGGATCAAAAAACGACGGATGCTTTAGCGTGACACCAGTTACGAGCCACTATTTTCGGGTTCTCGGGCGATGACCATTTTGTCGTAGGCTTCGCGGCGCGTCAGGCCGCGCTCTTTGGCGGCGAGCTTTAAGGCTTCTTTGCGGTCGAGTTTGGCTTGGTGGATGAGTTCTTCGACGCGCTCGGCGAGGCTTTGCATGGAGTTCGCCGGAGTACGCGCGTCGGCGGGATCTTCGGGGCCAATGAGGAGCGTGATTTCGCCTTTGGCGGGGCGTTCTTCGAGCGAGGCGAAAAGCTCCGAGAGCTTGCCGCGGCGAAATTCTTCGTGGAGCTTGGTGACTTCGCGGGCCATACAGGCGGTGCGGTTGCCGAGAACTTCGCGGGCGTCGGCGACACACTCGGTGATGCGGTGCGGGGCTTCGTAAAGAATGATGGTGCGATCCTCGATGCGCAGGCGCTCGAGGGCGCGGCGGCGTTCGCCGCTGCGATTGGGGAGAAAGCCGACGAAGAGAAATTCTTCGTTGGGCAGGCCGCTCGCGGCTAGCGACGCGAGAAGCGCTGATGGTCCGGGGATGGGAACAACGGGGACATGGTGGCGGAGGCAGAGAGTGACCAGGCGATGGCCGGGATCGGAAACCAGCGGCATGCCGGCGTCGCTGACGAGTGCGATTTTCGCGCCTTGTTCGAGAGAGATGAGCAGTTCGGGCGCGCGCGTCATCTCGTTGTGCTCGTGGTAGCTGATGAGCGGTTTGCGAATTTCGTAGTGGCTGAGAAGCTTTTGGGTGTGGCGCGTGTCTTCGCAGGCGATCTGGTCGACTTCCTTGAGGATGCGCAGGGCGCGGAGGGTGATGTCCTCCAGATTGCCGATGGGCGTGCCAACAAGGTACAGGCAGCCCAAAGCTTTTTCGTCATTGGTGGCTGCTCGTCCGCTCATGCATTTGAGTCTAGCACGCGCTGCGGAGACATTTTGTGACGCATGCTATACTTTTTTGTTTGGAGACAGAGCGGAGGGAGCGGCTGTGCCACTGTACGAATACAAGTGCCTGAAGTGCGGGCGCCACACGGAGAAGATCGAGCCGGTGGCTGGTCCGCACCTGAAGAAGTGCCCGCACTGCGGCGGGAAAGTAGAGTCGGTGATCACTGCGCCGGCGATCAAGTTCAAGGGCTCGGGTTGGTATGTGACGGACTACGCTGGAAAATCTCAGGACGGCGGCAGCAAAGAAAAGACCTCCAGCGACAACAAAGATAGCGGCGTCAAGGACAGCGCCGGCAAGGAGAGCGGCGCGAAAGACTCCAAAGATGGCGGCAGCAAGGAGGCCTCCAGCAAAGATTCTGCGACGAAAGAAACGAGTTCCAAGGAAAGTTCCTCAAAAGACAAAAAGCCCGCGAAGAAAAAATAACCATAGCGAGGAAATGCATGGCTGACCTGCCACAACCGACGAGCGCGATACGCAAAGTTCGCAAGGCCGTGCTGCCTGCCGCCGGTCTCGGCACGCGCTTTTTGCCCGCAACCAAAGCCCAACCCAAAGAGATGCTGACGGTTGTGGACAAGCCGCAGATTCAGTACGTGGTGGAAGAGTGCGTGGCCTCGGGAATCGAACACATCATCATCGTAACGGGGAAAGGAAAGAATTCGATCGAGGATCATTTTGACCACGCACCCACCCTTGAGAGGTTCCTGGAAGAAAAAGGGAAACTGGAGCAGGCGGCGATGGTTCGGCGAATCAGCGACATGGTGCAGGTGAGTTACACGCGCCAGAAGGAACCGCTCGGGCTCGGCCATGCAGTGTTGGTGGCAAAAGATCTTGTCGGCGACGAGCCGTTCGCAGTCTTGTTGGGGGACGTGCTGATTCCGGGAAAAAATCCTGCCACTAAGCAGCTAATTGACGTGTATTCGGCGACTGGCGTTGGTACGATTGCCGTAGAAGAAGTGCCCAGAGAGAAAACGCATCTTTATGGCATCGTGGACGGTGAAGCTGCACCAATGCCACCGTTTGGCGCGCGGCTTCTAAGGATCCGCGACTTGGTGGAAAAACCAAAGCCAGAAAATGCGCCGTCAAACCTCGCGATCACGGGACGGTACGTTTTGCCACCGCAGATTTTCGATTGCCTGGAGCGCACCAAGCCCGGGGCGGGAAATGAAATTCAGCTGACGGACGCGCTGCGCATTCTGGCGCAGGAGCACGGTCTCTGGGCGTATATCTACGAAGGAATATCTTACGATGCGGGCGACAAGCTGGGATTTCTGAAAGCGACGGTCGAAATCGCATTGCAGAACGAAGAGTTGGGCGCCCCCTTCCGCGAATACTTGAAGCATTTAAAATTGTAATTTCGTTCAGTGAGTTTCTAAAATGACGCGTATTTTGGGGATTGAATCGTCGTGCGATGAGACGGCGGCGGCGGTGGTGGCCGACGGACGCGAGATTTTGTCCAGCGTTGTGGCTTCGCAGATTGATATCCACAGGAAGTATGGCGGCGTGGTGCCGGAGTTGGCTTCGCGCGAACATTTGCGGCAGATCGTGCCTGTGGTGCGAGAAGCGCTGGCGCAGGCGGGGATGCTGCTTGCCGATGTTGATGCCATAGGTGTGACGCAAGGGCCGGGGCTGGTTGGAGCGCTGCTCGTGGGGATCACGTACGGAAAAACTTTGGCGCGATCGTTGGGGAAGCCGCTTGTGGGGGTGAATCATCTGGCGGGGCACGTTCACGCGGTTTTTTTGGAGGCGCATAAGGCCGGACGGGTGGCGAAGTTGCCGGCGGTTTGCCTGATTGTTTCTGGGGGGCACACTGTTTTGTATGAAGTGAGCGCGGGGGAGCAGGGTGGGTTGTTGGGTTATCGAAAAATCGGGCAGACGCGCGATGATGCTGCAGGCGAAGCGTACGACAAAGTGGCCAAGCTGCTCGGACTGGGATATCCGGGAGGGCCGATTCTGGATCGATTAGCGGCGGTTTCGGACGGTGCGCCTGCTCCGGTGAGATTTGGACCGACAAAAACACGAGGGAATCCCCTGGATTTCAGTTTCAGCGGTTTGAAGACGGCAGTCTTGTATCACGTGCGCGAGCATCCGGAATATGCCGCGGAGATTCGAACGCGGGAAGAGGCACTGCAACGCGGGGAGCGAAAATTTGAGCAGTTGCTGCCGCTTTGTTCGCCGCAAACGCTGGCACTGGTGCGCGAGTTTCAGAACGCGGTGGTGCGTGATTTGGTGGACCGCACGATGATGGCCGCGGAGGAGTTAGGCGTTGAGAGCGTTCTGGTCTCGGGGGGAGTGGCGGCGAACAGCCAGTTGCGGACGACGTTTGAAGAGCGCGGGCAGCGCAAGGGCATCGACGTGTTTTTTCCGAGTCGGGCGCTTTCGACGGACAACGCGGCAATGATTGCGGCGGCGGCGTATGAGAAATTTCGGGCGGGTGTATTTGGCGATGTGTCGCTTAATGCGGATCCGAGTTTGGCGCTGGCGTGAAGAATTGCACAGAGGGCGATGAGTACACGGAGGGTGCGGAGAAGACCCAGACATAACGTCGACATCTAAGGCACTTGTTCCTTGAAAACCAGTTCGACAAATTTTTTGTGGCTCTTCAAGGGCGGAAAATGCTCCAGCAAGTTGCGGAGGGCCGTGCTGTGGACTGCCTCAGACCAGGAGAAACGATGAAACGGAGAGTTAGTTTTTGGCTTGGCGTGGTGGCGATCAGTTTTGGGCTGCTGTTCGGACAGGGACTTGGCGTGGCTCGAGCGACGGATGGAGCTATTGTTTCGCAGACTGCGCTGGTTGGCGGCGTCAAGCTGCATTATTTGAAAGCTGGGCAGGGGCCGGCGGTGATTTTGCTGCACGGCTATACGCAGACGTCGCGGATGTGGCGGCCAATCATGCCGCTGCTGGCGGAGAAATTCACTGTGGTTGCACCGGACTTGCCTGGGATTGGGGACTCGGAGATTCCCAAAACTGGCTTGGACATGAAGTTGGCGGCCATCAGTATCCACGGACTTGCTAAATCATTGGGAATTGAAAAGGCGAGAGTCGTTGGGCACGACATCGGCTTGATGGTGGCGTATGCGTACGCGGCGCAATTTCCGGGGGAGACGGAAAAACTGGCAGTAATGGATGCGTTTCTGCCTGGCGTGGCGGGATGGGAGGATGTGTACAACAATCCGGGGATTTGGCACTTCCGGTTTAATGGGCCGACGCCGGAGGCATTGGTGCGTGGGCGTGAAAGGACGTATTTTGATTACTTCTGGAATGATTTTGCCGCGGACAAAAATCACTCACTGCCGGAAGCGGATCGCATCGCTTACACGGCGGCGTATGCGCGTCCTGGACGAATGCATGCGGGCTGGGAGTACTTCGTTTCGTTTCAGCAGGCTGCCAAAGATTTCGCCGAGCTGTCGAAGACGAAGCTGACCATGCCAGTGCTGGCGATTGGTGGCGAGAAGGCGAATGGAACAGTGCTTGGTGAGCAGATGAAGCTCGTGGCGACGAATGCGACGATGGTCGTGCTCAAAGATTGCGGGCATTGGGTATTGGAAGAAAAGCCCAAGGAGACGACAGAAGCGCTTGTAAAGTTCCTGTGAACTCTGTGATAGGATTCGGGCGCGTTGGGGACGCATCCGGTCCGCGGAAAGGGTAGAAGCCCACCTGATTCAAATCGAGTTTTGCGAACCTTCTTTCGGCCCGATGTGCGGACTACGGGCGATTTAGTGAAAGGAGGTCGCTATGCCGACCCATTCCGAGGACGCGCCGCGTCCGCTTCCTGAACGTCCGAATCTCCGCCATTTGAAGGATCAAGCGAAAGACTTGGTGAAGGCTGGTGAAGCTGAATCGCTCACGGCTGCGCAGTTCAAAATCGCGCGACTTTATGGATTTGCGAGCTGGCCGAAGTTGAAGGAACACGTGGATTCGCTTGAGGAGATTGGGCAACTTAAGTTTGCGATTGATAGCAATGACCTTGAGCGCGTGAAGAGCATGATGACGGGCAATCCTGAGCTGCATCGGGCGCCGCTTGGATATAACAAGAACGGGCCGCTCACGTGGGTGGCCGAATGCCGCGTGCCATGGGAGGCGCCAAGTCCGACGAGATTGGCGATGGCCGAGTGGATGATCGAAAACGGATCGGATGTGCATCAAGGAAGCGACGGTCCACTGATGCGCGCTGCGTTGTTTGGGCATCGCATACCGATGATGGAGCTGCTGCTGGCGCACGGAGCGAATGTGAACGCCGAATGGAATGGGTACTTCCCGATTATTTTCGCGCCGTGCGAAACTGTCGAGCCAAAGGCGATCAAATGGCTCCTGGGGCATGGAGCTAATCCGAATTGCGCGCGAGCGGAGCGGAAATATCCCGGAACGGCGCTGGATTATGTCATCGGGACGTATGGACGTTCGGCGCAACTCGGCGAGTGCATGGATATTCTTGTCGAGGCTGGCGGTGTTACGAAGTACAGCGGGCCGCCGGTGTTGGACTTGCTTCGCGGGCGGGTCGATCTTCTCGCGAAACACCTTGATGCGGATCGCACGCTAGTGCATAGACGATTCCCAGAATTGGACTTTGGTACCACGGGGGCGCGGCTCCTTAAACTACAAGGAGCCACATTGCTGCATGTGGCGGCGGAGTACAGCAACATGGAAGCCGCGAAGCTCCTTCTGGAGCGCGGGGCGGACGTCAATATACGCGCGGCAGTGGACGAATCCGGCGTCGGTGGACAGACGCCGATTTTCCACGCGGTGACCCAGTTCTTCGACGGCGGATTACCGATGACGCAGTTTTTGGTGGAGCGCGGTGCCGACTTATCGGTGCGTGTGAAACTCCCTGGACACTACGAGCGGCCGGGCGAAGTTGTGGAATGCACGCCGCTCGGTTACGCCATTCGATTTCCTGGGAATGAACACAAGACTCAACTCAACAAGACAGTGGAATTTTTGCGACAGCATGGGGCTGCGGAATAGGCGCTGCGCGGCGTGGGGTATACTTCTGCGGCGATGGGGACTTCTGCGAGCTGCGGCGTGCGATTTCAGATTGCCAGTGATCAGGCGCTGATCGTTTATTTCGATCTGGCGGTCAAGAAGAGCCGGGCTAAAGCCCCGCACCTAAAAAATCAAATCACAATTGAGGCGCACGAGCAGGTGCGGAGGCTCTTGCGGTTGGTGGAATTGGAGCCGATCGCTGGAGTGCGGAATTTGCATCCGGCGTATTGTTCGTTGCTCGTGAAATTCGATGCGACGAAGTTGCGGCATCAAGAGTTGGAAGAAGTCTTGCGCGGATGCGTCGAGCGCATGGGAAAAGTGGTGCTTCCCGAGCCGCGCGTTGTGGAAATAGAGGTTTGTTATGGCGGGGAGTTTGGGCCGGACCTGAAGGATGTAGCTGAGTTGCACGGGATGACGATTGAGCGGGCCATCGAGCTGCACGCTTCGGCTACCTACCTTGTTTACTTTTTGGGGTTTGTGCCGGGGTTCGCGTATCTCGGGGATGTGGCGGAAGAGTTGGTGACGCCGCGATTGGCTACACCGCGGCGAAGCGTGCCGGCGGGAAGCGTGGGGATTGCGGGAAGACAGACCGGCGTGTATCCGGTTGCCACGCCGGGCGGGTGGAGATTGCTGGGGCGCACGCCAGTCAAGATGTTTCAGCCGGAGAGGATGGAGAAGAGTTTGCTTGCGATTGGAGATCGCGTGCAGTTTGTGCCTATTTCGCGGGAACAGTTTGCGAAGTTGGAGAAGGCATGAGCTTGATTGAGGTGTGTTCTCCGGGATTGCTGACTACTGTCCAGGATTTGGGGCGAGAAAGTTTTGGGCCGATGGGCGTTTCTGCTTCGGGTGCGGCTGACCCTGTTGCGCTGCGCATTGGGAATCGATTGGTCGGGAACACGGAGCGCGCGGCCGGTTTGGAAATGACGCTGCTTGGCGGGACGTTTGTTTTTCCGGAGCGCGCGGAGATCGCCCTGACCGGGGCTGATTTTAGCGCGACGCTGGACCATGAGCGCGTCGATCCTTGGAGTTCGGTGGAGGTTCAGGCCGGGCAGACGTTGCGATTGGAAGCGACGCATACTGGAGCGCGCTGTTATTTGTGTGTGCGGGGCGGCCTTGTTGTGAAAATGTTCTTGGGAAGTGCGTCCACGCACTTGTTGAGCGGACTGGGTGGTTTTGAAGGACGGGCGCTGCGCAAAGGGGATGTGCTCAAGATTGGAACGGCCGGCGGTGGGTTTCGGACTTTTCGAAGGAGGAAAGTGGCCACTAGGGCGCTGGAGAAGTTGGCACCGCGAAAAACATTGCGCGTCACAGCGGGACCACAGAGCGATTGGTTTTCGGAAGTAGCGCGAGAAGTTTTTTACAGGACCGCATATGGTGTTGCGGAGGAATCGAATCGCATGGGGTTGCGGCTCGAAGGCGCGCCCATTCCGGCGGAGGCCGGTGGAGAGATGATTTCCGAGGGGGTTTCCTTGGGAGCCGTGCAGATCCCCGCCTCGGGATTGCCAATTATTTTGTTCGTGGAGCAGCAGACAACCGGGGGCTATCCAAAAATCGCGAATGTGATTTCCGCGGATATGAGCAGCCTGGGTCAGCTTCGGCCGCGCGATGAGATACGTTTCGAATTGGTGGAAATGGAAACTGCGCGGATGCTTTTGGCGGAGCAGGAAAAATTGCTGGTGTCGCAGGAGTTGATCCTGGAATGAAGAGTCCCCAGTTAAAGATAGATCTGAATTGCGACATGGGCGAAATGCCTGAGGCTATTGTCGACGGCACGCAAGGGGCTCTCATGCGGTCGATTACGTCGGCAAACGTGGCGTGCGGCGGGCATGCGGGCAATGAAGAGACGATGCGCTTAACGATTGAGCAGGCGCTGCGATACGGCATTGCGGTTGGCGCGCATCCGGGGTATCCCGATCGCGAAAATTTCGGGCGCCTCGAGTTGAATATGGCTCCGAACGAGGTTGCCGAGTCTGTCTCCGAGCAGGTCCGTGCCTTGGCGCAAGTTGCACAGACGTGCGGGGCGCAGGTCGTGCACGTGAAGCCGCACGGAGCGCTTTACAACCAGGCGGTGCGAAACCGTGAGCTTGCTCGGGCGATTGCCGATGGTGTAGCTCGATGGAGGCGCGACGTGGTCCTTGTGGGCCTCGCGGGTTCGCCGATGCTGGAAGTTTTTCGGGAGGCGGGATTTGCCGTTGCGGCGGAAGCGTTCGCGGATCGCCGGTATGAGTCGGACGGGACTTTGCGTTCGAGAAAATTTGAAGATGCGTTGATCCGCGATCCCGAGAGTGCCGCGCGGCAAGCGCTTGGGATGGTGGAGCGAGGTGTTGTGCGGGCGAGTGACGGAAGTGACGTTGCGGTTGCCCCGCAGACGATTTGTATTCATGGCGATACGCCAGGAGCCCCGGCGATTGCGGCGGAAGTGGCACGAGTGTTACGGGAGTCAGGCGTGATACTCAGCGGTTTGCTGGGGAGCCGGAAATAAAAAACAAGAAAGAGCAAAGATAACGCAGAGACGCGGAGAACGCAGAGATTCGCGGACAGGTGGGATGCAAGCGTATTCGCTGTAAATCGTCAGGGGCGATGGCAATTGTTGCCGTTCAGATTGCAGATCTCGAGATTGCCGGAATTGTCTTGAAGCACGCGGGGTTGTAGACGAAGAGTGGGGACTTTGCCGGCTCTGAAGGCGCGGGCTGCGTCTCCGAGTGACGGGCCTGAGTCGCTCGGGTCGGCTTTCTCGGCGGCGGCGAGTTGTTGCTGGCCGAGGGCGAGAGCGTCCTCGTAATTCATATAAGTTGAGGGAACGAAGGGGCCATCGTTTTTAGCGTAGCCGATGGAGTACTCTCGAGGAGGTTCGTAGGCCACCATGTGGCCACGAGAGCCGAAGCTGCTCGATCCCCACCCACCACCCCAACCTCCTTGGCCATACCCGTAGCCTGTAGAGCTGCTGCTGTTTGCGGCGGGCTGGTGGGAATGTTGCGCTTGTGCGGAAGTGGCAAAGAGGAGAAGGACGGCGAAGAAAAGACTGTGTTTCATGGTTATCTCCCGAGCTTGCCTCCCATAGTACAGAAAGGAGGGCTCATTGAGAATCCGTGAAGGGGCAGCGGGGGACTCTGCTCGCGGCTTCCATTGTTTGACGATATTATAGGGTGCGACGTTTCGTTCATTTGGTGATTGCAGATTTGTAGCGGGCTGTGTTCTGAGGGAGGCGAACGAACTGAACGCCGAAGCTTATATGAGCCTGAGAAGAGAAGGCCGAGATGGAATAGGGTTGTCCGGAAAAGAAAAAGCGGGCAACCGAGGTTGCCCGCCGGAAATTAAAAACGCGCCCTGGCTGCGGCGCGTAGGCTATTCGAATTTTTCGGTCATTACCGGGAATTGAAGCTTAGCTTTGGCCAGGGACTTGACGACGATGGCCTCGGCGCTTTCCGCAGTAGTGTTGCGCGAGGTGGCCATTTCACTGACCAGGAGGTACTTCGCGCGCTCCAGCATTTTCTTTTCGCGGAACGAGAGGGGCTTGCTGCGGCTGAGGGAAACGAGACTCTTGAGGACGACGGCGACTTCGAGGAGGGACCCGGTGCGCATGCGCTCGGAGTTTTCCTTGAAGCGATGTTTCCAGTCGTGGTGAGAGTTGAGCTTGCCCTTTTCGAGGAAGCCAAGGACTTTGGTGGATTCCGTGGAACGAATCACGGAACGAAGGCCAACGGTTTCTGCGTTTGATTGTGGAACCATGACGCGCAGGCCGCTGGAAACGATGCGAATCATGAAGTAACGCTCGGTCCTACCATTCAAGACACCGTAACTAATCTGTTCTACAAGTCCGACGCCGTGGTTCGGGTAAACGACCTTGTCACCGATTTTGTAGTCCATGGATCGAGATGCCCCCCTGAGATACTTACAGAGTTTAGGCGCATGTG
>Ga0210409_10001768_pt1 | contig 27288 bp, 27 predicted proteins | sample IncBWH17MmetaG_FD_161649 | JGI IMG/M metagenome (GOLD analysis project Ga0210409, IMG submission 161649) | Forest soil microbial communities from Barre Woods Harvard Forest LTER site, Petersham, Massachusetts, United States - Inc-BW-H-17-M | ecosystem: Environmental > Terrestrial > Soil >...
GAACGTGCAGCGCCATGGGCAGCCGCGCGAGGTCATGACGATGTGGGTGTCGAAGTAGTCGTGCGGCGACGCGATCGTGTCGAGTTGCTCGACGGCGGCTCGCGACGGGCCCAACTCGATTCGGTCGCCATCGCGGTACGCCGTTCCGGCGATCCCCTTGGTCGCGCGGCCTGCCTCGAGCCGCTCCAGTAGTTCGAGAAAGGTAATCTCGCTTTCTCCCACAGCCACCGTGTCGATGTCGCGATGGTGAGTGAGCATCTCCCGAGCGAGCGGCGTGGCATGCGGCCCGCCGACGACGACGTGCGCACGTGGGTGCAGAGCCTTGATGGCGCCCGCGACGAGAGCAACGCCGCGGCGGTTCGCCGTCCAACAGGACAATCCGAACACGTCCGCGTCGAGCGCACCAACGACCTCCTCGACTCTCGACCAGGCGAACGCCGAGAGATTCATCACTTTGACTTGATGGCCGGCTCGCAGGGCTTGTGCGCCGAGGACGAACAGACCGTAAGGCGTCTGAAAGAAGTCCCCGTCGAGATCGCCCTCCGCATACTCGGCGGGCGGGCCATCGTTCGCGTCCGGTGCTTCGCCTGGCATCGGAATCTTCCAAGGCGGCGGGTACAGGAGCGCAATGCGCATGGCCGGAAGGCATCGTAGCTTCTGGTCGAGGGCGAAACAAACGCGCATGCCTTGCGCTTGCCGGGCGCGCACCTGGCCCCGGTGAGCACAGCCGCGTGGCTCAAGAATCTTGCCCAAGCAAACTGGCAATTACACAGAATTGCGACGTAGATTCGTGAAGGAGCTCGTGGAATTTCGCTGCAGCCGCATTTTTGGACAACGCCCACGATTCCGAGCCCCCAACGCATTTACAGTGAGGACAATGTGGGCAAAACGTGATCGCAGCAATTGCAGAATGTGGATTGGCTCCCTAGAATGCACACTTGCGTCGCGCGGCAGTGCCCGTCGCACCCAGTCAACGCTTGTCAAAACCGCGAACGCTTTTGTCCGTCTCACGCGGTTGCCGCCCCAGGACAGACTCAGAAGGCTCGGAGGTAGAGTCATGATTCTCAGAGCAGACACATTGGCGTCGCTTCTTGCAATGCCGCTGGCGCTCAGCCTTGGAGGCTGCAGCTCCCCGTCGACGACCGGCGGCGACTTTGGAGGGGGCGGGACACAGACCAGTGGCAACACCGGCGGAACCGGTCCGACCATGACAGGAGGCATGACCAACCCAGGGCCAACCAACGGCAGTACTCCAAGTAGCGGCTCCAGCAGCGGAAGCCATTCGGGCGGAAGCTCCGGTAGTGCGACGACGGGCGGCTCGGGTAGCGGTTCGGGGGGCGGTACCTCTAGCGGCACAGGAAGCGGCTCCGGCGCAAAAACGGGCAGCAGCTCGAGCGCCGGCTCGGGTTCCAGCAGCGGCGCGGCCGGAAGCTCGGGCAGCGGCTCGAGCAGCGGCGCGGCCGGCTCGAGCGGTGGGACCGGCGGCACGGGTCCGTTGGGACGTTTGACAGGATGTGGCCAGGCGTCGTCGTGCACGATGACGAGCGACTTGGCGCCGCCGCCGAGCGGAATGGGTGTGCAGTACGCGTTGCCGCCGGGCTCGATCACCATCCAGCCGGGTCAAGAGGCGTACTATTGCTACTACAAGCAAGTTCCGCAGGCGATCACGGTGGGCGGCTTCCAGTCTTGGATGGGCAAGGGCTCAAGCCACCACTTCATTCTCTTCGAAGAAGGTGCGGGGCAGGCGGACGGTGCGATCGTTTCGTGCGCCTTCGGCATGGGCAACTGGCGGTACGCAACGTCGGTGGCTGGGCAGACGATCGAGCTCAAGTTCCCCGACACGGTCGGCCTCTCGGTCGCAGCCGGCGAGGTGTTCGACATGAACACGCACTTCGTGAATCCCGGATCGACCCCGGTCGATGCTGTGCTCAAAGTGAACGTTCTCTACGCCCAGAACGTGACCAACTTTGCGACCACGATGTACTCGTTCAACGCGGGGATCAACGTCCCCCCTGGGAGCGCAGCTGGACCGGGGACCCAGACAGTCCAGGGAAGTTGCAACCCGCCGGCGGGGTCCAACTTCTTTGCGATCACCACGCACACCCACAGGTGGGCCGTCGAGGCCGACGTGAATCTGGTTCACGGTGGGCAGACGACCAACATCGTCAAGACGACGAACTGGGAGGCACCCGACACCGCCCTGTGGAACGGACCCTACCTGACGATGATGGCCGGGGATTCGTTCACCTACAGTTGCTCCTACAGCAACACGGACGCCTTCACGGTGACGGCCGGAACCACGGCCGCCAACAACGAGATGTGCATGGCGATCGGTTACTTCTTCCCGGTCGGGTCGGCGCAGTGCTTCTAGCCTCGACTCGGTGCGCGTAGCCCGCGAAGGGCAGCGCGCGCTCACCAAAAGTCGCCTTCCGTTCCCCGGTTCTCGTGATAGTGCGTACGAAGCCACTGGAACGGAGGGCTGACCTGATGCTTCGATCGACTTACATGTTGGCGCTATCCGCGGCGGCGCTGGTCGCGGGTGCGGTCGCTTGCACTTCCTCGGATACCAGCGCGGGGTCCGACTCCGGCGGGGACGTCACCAGTAGCAGTAGTAGCGGGGGCACCGGAAGCAGCTCCGGCGGTTCTCAAAAGTGCGATGGCTCCGTCGCGCTTCCCGCGGCGGGGACGGACGGGGCGGCGCCACCCGCTTGCATCCAGTGCATGACCTCGAGCTGCGCCGACAAGATCGCCGCGTGCGGGGGTGATTGTGCGTGCGCCGCCTCACTGACATGCCTGTTCATGAATAACCTCAACTACACGCTTTGTCCGACCACCGCGCTTGCTCAGATCATGTCGGGCAATCCTCCGCTGCAAGATTGGAACGCGTGCACCGCGATGAAATGCGACTGCCCATGCTTTCATCAAGGCTGCGCCGACTCGGGCGCTTCCTCGGATTAGCCCGCGCGCGAGTGCGTGCGAGCCGACCGGCGTTTCGAAGGCGCGCACGCCGATTTCGAGGCCAGGCAGATGGTCGAGCCGCAACTCGGACAATTGCCGAGGTCCATATACTCGCCATCGAGCCCGTACTGCCTGCCGATGCGGTGCACAGCATCGGGCGAGTGCATTGCGCCACAGGAACAGCGAATGGCCTGCATGCCAGAACGTTACGGCCACTACTGTTTCAACGTTTAGTCCTGATTGCGCGCCGCATTGCAGAAGCTGCCCGATTTCCCTACATCCATCGAGCGCGCTCAATCCTGCGCGACCGCCGCGCGAAGACGGTGGAGGGCCTCCGTATGGAGTTGCGATACACGCGATTCGCCAACGCCCAGAATTCCCCCGATCTGCCGCAGCGTGAATTCCTCCTCGTAATAAAGTTCGAGCACCCTCAATAGCCTCGGCGACAATGTCCCCATAGCCGCGGCCACCGCTTCCGCGAGCCTACGTTTCGCGACTTTGTCGTCGATCCCCTCCCCCGCACTGTCCAGTTGGATCTCCTGGATCTCATCGAGATCCAGCAATTCCAGGCGCGTCACTCCGGCGGCAGCAATCTTCTCGACGAGCGCGCGATAAGCGGCCAAGCCGATTCCGAGATATTCTGCGATCTCGAGCTCCCCCGGCTCCCGCCCGAGCGTTCGAGTTAAGTCGCGAATTGCGCCTGCCACGCGTCGCGATCCGCGACGGAGCTCCCGGGTCGCTGGATCCAAGCTGCGTAGGTAGTCGAGCATCGCGCCGCGGACGCGATATAGGGCATACGCTTGGAACTCTTCGTCCGGCATGTCCGTCGTGACCCGCTGGAATGCCTCCATCAGACCGACCCAACCGTAGCCAACAAGGTCGGCCACTGGGATGCTCGGCGGAACCCGTTGCGCGAGGCGCATCGCAATTCGTCTTACGATTGGTAGGAAGCGCTTGTAGGCGGTTGGGGCCATGGAGCGCCGCGCGCGCGTCCCGCCGCGCGCGACAACCCCCGCAGGTACCGCATGCATGGCTTGAGCGGGATTCAACTCTCGGGCCAACGCCGCCGGGCTCAACAGCCGCGCACACCGGTTCCACGCAGCCGTTTCGGCTGTTCTCAGAGCTCGGGTTTGGGGAACCAAACCGGCGGAGCCGTGGAGAGCCGCTCCCAAACGTCCTTGTGCATCGAATGCGTCGAAATCGCGGAGCGGTCGGCGACGAGCGCGCGGCATCCGGCCTCCCAAACGCCGAGGTCGTCCGAGAGCCCCCCTGTAAGGTGAACGCCGAACCCCGGAGGAACGGTCGCCGCATCGTGCGGGCCGAACGCGCGCCTCCAGGACACACGGCCAACGAGCCTTACCGCTCTGTCGGTGCCCGGAGGCCAGAGCTCGAGCCACACTTCTTGTCCGGCTTCCGGCGGCGCAAGCGTGCGTACGAATGCGCCACCGCTGCTCACGTTGTACGTGAAGCCGACGTCATCCTCACCCGCTCCGGCGATGCGAAACAATACGGATGTCCCGAAAAGAACACGCGGGGCCGCGCGCTGATCGGTGAAGGGCGGGCGCCGCAGCTCATTCGCGGTGAAGAGCAGGTTGTCCGGCGGCATGAACTTGTCGACGACGCTAACGCGCGGGTCGCCACGCAGCGACTCGCGCAACGCAATGCCGCGCTTGGTCGGAGCCGCGATGACCCACGGCGTATTCGAGCTCTGCGTGCGCGCTCGCGTGAGCGCCGTAACCGCGCCGTCGGGAGGAAGGTCGTCGCTGGCAAGGACGAAGAGAGTCGCTCCACAGGCCGCTTTCGCGGCATCGGGGCCGTTGCCCACGATATGTGGCTCGATGCCGACGTTGGACAATGTGCGAACGACGAGGTTTCGCCAGCGAAGATCCGACGTGGCGACCACTGCCGAACCCGACGAGCGCACAGGCTGGGTTGCGGGAGACACTCGCGCCAGAGGCTGCAGGCGACTCGTCAGGGCGGGCAACGACCGCGCGGTTATCAGGTCGTCCCCACCGAGGTCATAAAAGGCGCCGAAGGCCAGGTCCGTCCGGTCCGGCGTTACGCCGAACAGTGGCATAGCGGCGTACCGCGCCTTCCCGCGGAGCTGCGTCATCACCTCGAAGGCGCCATCACAGTCGACCGCGAGCACGACGGCAACGGGAAGAGCCTCCTCGAGGTCCGCGGCGAGCGACGCCGGGTTTTCGAAGACCCGCGTCTGCAGACCGAGCGCCGACGCGGCGGCGAGAAGAGTCTTTGTCTCGCCCTCGGCGAGAGGACCGTACAGGGCGAGGTAGGGCACGCGTGGGGATGTTCCTGAGGAAACCTGCACAAACCCTGCAACGGCCCGCTGAAGCGGCCCGGTAAGGCTCGAAAGCCGGCGTTTTCCGTTGCGTAGGGCAAGCTTTCCGGGAGCCCTTCCCAGAGCGTAGGTCGCTGGTCATTGACGCCGGCGGCCACCTGATGGTAGCGCACGCCGCTCGCCGCTTCCCCTCCCACCGCAATGACCCGCTCCGTCCGTTCAGGCTCCCCCACCCGTCTCGGCGGCTCTACGGCATCCCCAGCACGTTCGAATTCTACGGCGAAATCAAACGGTAAGCGGCTTAGCAAGCCGCCCTCGACGGTTGAGCCCGCCCCGCCCCCCCCGCGGCCGCTTCCGCATCAGGCCAATCAGGCCAATCAGGCAGGTCAGGCAATTCGGTCTAGCCTACCCAGCCGGCCACCTGGCCGCCCAGGCCCACCGGGCGCCGTACCCGTCGTACCCCATGCCCCGGCACCGGATTTCCACGTCGGCGACAAGGCCGTTCACCCTGCGCACGGAGTGGGAGAGGTAACGGCCATCGAGCAGCGCGAGATCGGGGGCACGCGCACCACGTTTTACATTCTGCGCATCCTCGACAACGGCATGAAAGTCCTGGTGCCGACGAGTGCGGCCACGCAGGTGGGCCTGCGAGCGGTGATGACCGACAAAGAGGCGAACAACATCATGTCGACCATGCGCGCACGTGAGGTCGCGGTCGACGTTCAGCCATGGAGTCGGCGCTTTCGCGTGTATACGGAGATGATCAAGAGTGGCTCACCCATCGAGGTGGCCAAAGTGCTGCGGGACATGAATCGACTCAAGTTCGACAAGGATCTCTCATTCGGCGAGCGGCGCCTTCTCGACCAGGCGCGCGCGTTGCTCCTCAAAGAACTCGCGCTCGCCAAGAACAAGACCGAAGCGGATATGGCCGAGGAGATCCGACGCATCTTCAGCGCGTAGTCGGCAGCGCGCACGGCCAGCGCACAGCCAGCCCAAGGACCAGCCGCCCGCCGGGTCCGCCGCTCCGCCACTCCCAAGCCGCCTACGCTATGCTGGGACTTAGCTCATGGCGGCCATCAATCGCCTCAAGCGCGAGCTTCTCTTCAAAGTTGTGTTCTATGGTCCCGGTCTCGGCGGAAAGACCACGACTCTGCAGCATGTGCATGCAGCGACGAAACCGGAAAACCGCGGCAACATGTTGTCGCTTGCCACCGACACGGACCGGACACTCTATTTCGACTTCCTGCCGGTAAAGCTACTCAAAATCGGTGACGTGCGCATCAAGCTGCAGCTTTACACCGTGCCAGGTCAAGTCTACTACGCGGCTACCCGAAAGCTCGTGCTGAGCGGGGCCGACGGTGTGGTGTTCGTTGCCGACACGCAGTCCGCGAGACTCGATTCGAATCTCGAGTCGCTCGACGACCTGAACGCCAACCTCGCGGAACAGGGGCGCAAGCTAAGTGCAATGCCACACGTCTTTCAGTGGAACAAGCGCGACCTGCCGGACCTCGTGCCGGTCGAAGAGCTAGATCGTCGGCTCAACTTGTTCGGTGCGCCTTCGGTAGCGACCGTTGCCACGACCGGTGAAGGAGTCTTCGAGGCGCTGGAGCGCATCACGCGGCAAGTCGTCGAGGCGTATCGCGCCGAGCTGCCGATAGCCGGGGCCAAACCGGAGGGCATGCCCTTGTTTCTCGATGCCGACGAGGTCGGCTTGACCGATGCGATCAAGGAACTCGCCGATTCGCAGCCGGCTGCTCGCGTGTCGTCTTCGACCGCTCGCCTCGGGCTGGCTGCCTCGCAGTCGAAAGCCGGCAGCAGCCCGCGAGCGCGCCCCTCTCGCGGTTCCTCTCGCTCGCCGAGTCCCAACGCATTGGCCGCCGCGCCCGTGCGAGCAGCGGCAGGACCCGCAGCGTCCAGCGGGCCTGGAGCGTTTTCGCTGGTCGATCTGTGGCCTCCGGCCGACCACGATTCTGTTCGGCGCGTGGAGCAGCTATTGGGCGCGCGCGACGCCGCGGGAGCAGTCACCGCTTGCGAGGATCTCCTCTCGAGGGTGCTGGCGGCGGCCTCGATGCTCCTCGGAGCTCAGCCGCACCCGCGGGATCCGGCACTCGTCGTCGCGTTGCTCGGCCTGGACGGGGGCAGGTATTTGGCGTTCCGGGCAACCGCCCGCAATGTGCGCGCCAAACGTTCGGCGACCATGCGCGAATCGCTCGAATGTTATGCCTTTGCGATCGAAACGCGCCGAATGCTCGACCGGCTGTCGAAGGGCTGAACCGCGCTGGCTGCGCTGGAATCCTCGTGAGACTTGTTCGATATCGAGATTCACGGTCTCGTGTCCATTATGGGCGGGAGGCTATGGACGGGTCGATATCCCGAATCGAAGGGGACATTTTCGCTGATTGGCGCGCCACCGACATCCCCGCCGATATCGCCAAGCTGCTGGCCCCGGTGGCACCTCGCCAAATCCTCTGCATCGGCCTGAACTATCGGCGGCACGCTGCGGAAACGGGGGCGAAGATGCCGCCACATCCGATCCTGTTCATGAAGGGAATTCACTCCGTCCAGAACCCGGGCGATCCCATCCTGATTCCACGCCATCTCCCTAGCGAAGAGGTCGACTACGAGTGCGAGTTGGCCGTCGTGATCGGCAAGACGGTCAAGAACGTCCCTCGCGACAGCGCGCTCGACTGTGTCCTCGGCTACGCCTGCGCGAATGATGTGTCCGCGCGCGATTGGCAGAAGCGTCTTGGCGGCGGGCAGTGGTGTCGCGGAAAGACGTTCGACACGTTCGCGCCGCTCGGGCCGCGCTTGGTTACCCCTGATGAGATCGGCAACCCGAACGCGCTGCGAATTGCAACGATCCTGAACGGCGAGCGAGTTCAGGACTCGACGACCGCGGACATGATTTTCGATGTCGCGGCCCTCATCGAGTTCTTGAGCTCGAGCACCACGCTGCCCGCCGGCACAGTCGTCCTGACCGGTACGCCGCAGGGCGTCGGAATGGCCAAAAACCCTCCGCGATGGCTTGCCCCCGGAGACGTTGTAACCATCGAAATCGAGAAGATCGGCGCGCTGACGAACCCGGTCGAGTACGAGCGTGTGTGAGCAGACTCAAGCTTACGGCCCAACACAAGCGGAGCAAGCGCGAGCTTCAAACTGAGCCTTCCGGCAAATTAGTGAACGCTGGCGGCTTGCTGAACCCCTTGGCGCGGCCCAAAGTTAAGCGGCCCCCTTGGTTTCGACCCTGTTCGACGAGAGCTTGCTGATTCTGTCGGATGTTCATCTCGGAAACGACTTGAACGAGCTTACGCTCGGCGAGCGCAGGTCGATGTGCGTTGATTCCGACCTCGCCAGCCTGCTCGCGCACTACCGCCGAACGAAGCCGTCCGGTAACCGATGGCGCCTGGTCATCGCGGGCGACTTCATCGACTTCATCGGAATGGCCATTTGGCCTCGCGACGGCGACGTGGTCACCGAGCCGAGCGACGAGGAACGAGAGCACGGGCTGGGCAACGCAGCTGATCACGGAAGGCTCAAGCTGCGTGCGGTTGCGGCGCGGCACCGAATCGTCTTCGAGGCTCTCTCCGACTTCGTCGCCGAGGGCAACGCGTTGACGATCGTCCATGGCAACCACGACGTCGAGTTTCATTGGGACGGGGTCAAACAGGAGCTACGAACGTTGCTTCTGGAAATGGCGGTCGAAAGGCGCGGTGGCGGCGCCGGATTTGCCGACGAATTCGCGGCGCGCATCGAATTCGCGCCATGGTTTTACTATGTGGGCGGAGTCGCGTACGTCGAGCACGGACATCAATACGACACCCTTTGTTCCACTGAGCACGTCATGGCGCCTCTGTCTCCGCTCGATCCGCGGCGCATCGCGCGCAGTTTCTCCGATGTGCTGCTGCGATGGGTCGTGCGGCCAACGAGCGGCGTTCCGGAATACGGCCATCACCGAATGGGCGCTGTCGATTACGTGATTCTCGCGGCGCGTCTCGGGATCCGCGGGCTCGTGCGATTGGCGATGCGCTTCGTATCGGCGATTGTCGAACTGTTCCGCGTCCGCCGAGCGTTCCTGTCCGAGAAGGCGCACGCCCTGCGCGATGAGCACGAGCGAAGGATGACTGCCTTGGCCGAAGCGACACGCGTAGGAATAGAGCGGCTTCGCGCGCTCGCCGCCTTGCAGGCGCCGCCAGTAACGCGATCGATTTCTAGGATCTTGGCCGGCCTCCTGCTCGACCGGCTGGCAATTGCCGTCGTTGCCACGTCCGCCCTCGCGGCCATCGCGTTGTTTGGCGCACACCACATTTGGCGCTGGCCTTCGATGGCGGCCATCGGGCTCGGCTGGGTTGTCGGCCATCTGCACCTGCGCGAGCGGCGGCGTAACCTGTTTGGCGAACGTCTCGACAATCAAGAAGCGTTGGTCGAGCGCGCTGGACACCTCGCGCATCTGTTCCCGGCGGCCTTCGTCGTCATGGGCCACACGCACACTCCGGCAATGGTTTCCCTTGCCCAGGGGGCAGCGACGTACGTGAACGTCGGCTCTTGGCACGAGGCGGAAGGCGACGCTGAGGCCCCGAGCCGCCGCGCCGCCCGCACGCACTTGGTCATTCATCCTGCACCAGCGGGGCCGACTGCGGAATTTCTGGCGTGGAGCTCCGATGGCCCTCGTCGTTTCGACCGCGGATCGGAGGACAAACCTGAGCAACTCGGCACGCTCTCGCGGAGCGAGTTTGCGTCGTAGGCGACTCGAACGTGTAGCCGACGATTGCCTTCATCACGATACCCGCGCTCGCGGGCGTGAGTCCCTCGCCAAGACCAACATTGAGCTCGAAATGGGCGACCCCGATTAGGTCGAATATCTCGTAGAGATAGTGTTCCTCTTGCCGCAGCGGTAAAGGCGAAAATACCGGACCGAAGGTGCCGTAATACTCGAGCCCGAACGCGACTACGCCCCAGGCGCGTGACGCCTTCGCCGCCGGTTGGAACGACGGGCCGTCGGACGCGCCCGAGCCAGCCAAGGCCTGCTCGAGGATAGGATTGATGGCGAAGAGCCAGTCGCGGTTCTGCCAGGCGACGATCGGTCGTACCTCGGCTCCCCAGACGTCCCGCTCGTAAGTCGCAGGCACATAGGAGAGCTCGACGTTCGCACCGAGTCGAAGGTGTGCATTCCAGCCCGGCGGCGTGACGAACTTGGACCGCAGCTTTGCTCCTGCCCAGTCCACCATGCCATCGTCGGTTCGCACGGCACTTTGAAAATACGCCCCGAGCTCCCACCAAGGCATCACGCCAAACGAAGGCTCAATCGTCGCGTGGAACTGCCCATGAAGCGGTGCCTCCGGGGCGTCCGCATCACGGTGCCCGGTCGCCCATTCGTTGAGATGAAGCTCGACCCCAGGAGCGCCCACCGGATTTGCCGTCCCGTCGTAGACCTGGATCTCGAACGCGTCGCTGGCGTGGACGGTCGATGCGGAAAGGAGCAGCAACGCGGGCGCCGCCACCACGGTCCTCATGAGGTGGTCCACGCTACCCCGAAGCCATGACCCGAAGTAAGCTAGGGCGCGCCTATGCTGGCGCGCGTATGCACGTTCTGCGCAATCGCCGCCGGGGAGATCGCCGCACATCGCGTGACCGAGCACGATGCATGCGTCGCATTCCTCGATGCGCGCCCGCTCTTCGTGGGCCACGTTTTGGTCATTCCACGCGCTCATCGCGAGACCATCGTCGACTTGACCCCCGGCGAGCTGGTTGCGGTGTTCGGTTTCGCGCAGCGCCTGAGTCGCGCGATGGAGGTCGCGCTCGGGGCAGAAGGGAGCTTCGTCGCGATGAACAATCGAATCAGCCAGAGCGTCCCTCATGCCCACGTTCATGTGGTTCCGCGACGCAAAGGCGATGGTCTGCGAGGGTTCTTCTGGCCGCGCCAAAAGTACTCCAGCGACGCCGAGGCCGCCGAGGTTGCGGCGAAACTACGGGCCGCGCTTGGCTGAGTCGGGCTACAGTCTGCCCTCGACCCATGGAACTCCGCGCTGATGCCCGTATCCCTTACCCTCGCGAGGCGGTTTTCGCCGCCTACCGCGACCACATCGCAGAGCTCTTGCCTCATCTGCCCAACGTGCGCCGAATCGAGGTGAAATCGCGAGAGGAGAAAGGACCCATTGTGCAGCTCGTCAACGAGTGGCACGGCGGGGGTGAAATCCCGGCCGCCGTGCGCGCCATACTCGGCGACTCGATGCTCACCTGGGTCGATCACGCAACTTGGGACTCGGGCGCCGTGCAGTGCGACTGGCGGACCGAGACGCGCGCATTCGGCGATGCGTTGCAATGCGAGGGGCACAACGAGTTCTTGGAGGACGGTCCGGGGAGAACGCACTTGCGAGTACGAGGCAAGATCGAGGTGGACGCAAAAAGGCTCAGGGGCGTCCCAGGATTTCTCGCGGGCACCGTGGGACGCACATTGGAAGAATTCCTCGGCGGCCGGATCCAGGCGAACCTCGTCGAAACGGCCAAGGGACTCACGAAGTATCTCGAAGAGCGGGCGTAGCCTTGGCGGCGAGATTACTGAGTCATCTGCTCGAGCGCGAACGCGTATTCGTCGGCGAGCCTTTCGACCGTTTCGCGGACCATGTCCGCACCGCCGTGACCTGAGTGCTTCTCGATTCGCAGCAACACCGGCCCGCCGCTCGACGCCCATTGCAGCTCGGCCGCGAACTTTCGCGCGTGCATGGGGTCCACCCGGTCATCGCTGTCGGCGCTCAGCAGAAGGGTCGAGGGATATCTCGTGCCCTTGGTGACGTGGTGATACGGCGAGTAGGCGAATATCGCCTCGAAATCACCAGGGTCTTCAGCAGAGCCGTATTCTTCGATCCACGTCTTGCCGCTGCCGAACAAGTGGTATCGCACCATGTCCAAAAGAGGCACGCCGCAGAGCGCGACCCGAAAGAGATCGGGGCGCTCGGTAATCGCTGCCCCCACGAGGAGCCCTCCGTTCGAGCGTCCCATAGCCACCAGCCTCTCGGGCGACGTGATTCCTTGCCGAATCAGCTCCTCGGCGACCGCAAAGAAGTCGTCGAACACGTGCTGCTTTTCGCGCCGCATCCCGTGGCGGTGCCATTCCTCTCCGTATTCGCTCCCGCCCCTCAAGTTCGCAACGACCCAAATGCCGCCTTGCTCGAGCCACGGATACATCGACGACCAGAAAGACGGTGTTTGGGGTACCTGAAACCCCCCGTAGCCGTAGAGCACGGTCGGCGTGCTCGTGGCTTTCACCAGGTCTTTGGCGCGCACGAGGAAAAACGGAACCCGCGTTCCGTCCTTGCTCGTGGCGAACGCCTGCTCGAGCGAATACTTGGCCGGGTCGACCGGGACCTTGAGGCGATAGAACGTGGCGGTCTTCCCAGTCTTGACGCTCGTCTCGTCGATCTCGGTGGGATACGTGAACGACTGAAACGAGTAATAAGCCAGGTCGTCATCCACGTCGCCGCTCAAGCCCGCCGACGAGCCGAGGGTCGGCAATTCGATATTTCTAACGAGCTTCCAATCCGCGTCACTGCGTCCTTGAGATACACGAGCGAAAGCGAATGCCCGACGATGCTGATGCCCTCGAGGGTAGCGTCGTCCCGCTGCGGGACAATTTCCACCCACGCCGCCCGATCGGGTCGCAGCGGATCCACTTTGAACACGCGGTACTTTGCAGCCCCTTCGTTGGTGCGCACGAAGAAGTGATTGCGATCGATGTCGACCAGATAGAGGGCGTCCTGCCCGACGACGAGCGGGCTCCACGCGGCGCTGTTGGAGCGCAGGTCCCTGAACGCTACGTCTGTGCGCGTCCAGCCGTGCTCGATCGTGAGCACGAGCCAACGGCCATCTTTCGAGAGCTCCGCGCTGATGAACGCTTTCGGATCTCCGGTCCGCTCGTGGACGATCCGGTCCTTCGAAGGCGTCTCGCCGAGCTTGTGAAACCGGACCTCGGCGTAACCCGGACGGTCGGCCGTGGCTACGCTGCCTGCCGGCGGCACCCACGTGTAGTAAAAGCCGTCGCCAGACGGCGTCCACGAAGGAGAGGCGTACTTTGCTCCCTCGATGGTGTCGACGTCGCTCTTCTTGCCACTCGCCACGTCCATGACATGAAGCGTCGCTTCGTCGGAGTTGTTGTTCTTGACCGAGTAGGCGACCATCTTGCCATCCCACGAGACGCTCCACGCTCCGAGCGAGACGCTTCCATCGGCGGACCATGAGTTCGGGTCGAGGAGCACCTTGTCCGTACCCCGCTTTCCCTCGCGAAAATACACTGTCGTCTTCTCTTTTCCGGCATCTCGGCGAGGGTAGAAAAAGCGGTTGCCCCGGTGGGTCGGGGTTCCCGCGCTCTCGATGTAAAGGAGCTCCTTGAGGCGCGCGGCGATCGCGTCTCGCGACGGGAGCTTGGAGAGATACGCGCGGGCGAGCGCGTCTTCCTCGTCGGTCCACTTCTTGACTTCGTCGCTTGCTCCGTCTTCGAGCCACCGGTAGGGATCCGGCACGCGAACACCGTGAAGCTCGTCCACTTGATCGACACGCCTGGCGGCCGGATAGGGCAGCGCGGCGGCGTTCGCGGCTGAAAGCTCGCCGGCGACCGGCGCAGGCGCTCGAGGCGACTGTTGAGCGGACGGCCAACCGGGACGCGCCGCTTGGCCCTGGCAAGCGACCGCGGTGCACACGAGGCACACGATTGCGCGCTGGAGCAGCACCCGCCCGACCATAGCGCCTGAGCTTGGAAGCGCGAGCGGGATGGCAGGAGCCTACTTGAGCCAGTCGTTCGTCGGCATGGTGTTCTGGCTCGTGAAGCAGGCGGTCAGGTCGAAGAGCATGTACTCGAGCGCCTTCTCCTGCGGCGACAAACCGGCATCGGCGCAGCCCGACGGAACGATACCTCCCGACGTGTTCCCCCCAGGCATGACGCCATAGTCGCTCGATGCCGCGCCCACGTGCAGGTCGCTGTAGACGACTCGGCCGCACTTTTGCTCGAGCGGCGAAGCTATCGGCGTCTCGAACGAGAAATATTCGGTCGCACCCGCTGCCGACCCTCCATCTGGAACCATCGCGGTTTGGTCCGCGACAATCCACGACCTCGAGTTCACGTTGGACGAGCTCACCAGTGCGTTGTAACGGGCTTGAACGATGGGAAGCTCGTCATTGGTGAGCGCGCCCACGTTCTTGAGCCAGTCGTGCATCTCGATAGCGCCGAAGAAGCTCGTTTGGATGAGCGCGTTGATATTGTAGATGTCTTGAGTGCCTTGATACCAAGAGGCCAAGTTGTCGTTGAAGAAAGGCGACCTGATGTCCGTAAACCAGGCGTAGTGAAAATGCGACGCGAATACGCGGCCGCCATTGTCCGTATAGTCACGGAGCGGAGATGGATTTACGCCGCTCGTCTCACCGCCTTCGCACGAGAGCATCACGACGTCGTACTTCCTCAACTCGTCGCCCGATGGCCATAGCGCGAGGGGCGACTGCGGCGAACCGCCCTGCATCTGAGGTCCGGCAACGCTACTGCTCCCACCGCCCTGAAAGATGTGAATGTGGCCGCTGCCTCCGGCGCCGCTCGTGTATTCGCTGTCCACGACCCCGATACGCTTGAGCAAACACTCGAGTGAATCGGCTCCGCCGGTGGATATGGCGAATTGCGGCAAGGTGTCGGTCCCACTCCCTTGCCTGGGCAAACTCAAAGTCTTGCCCAGGATGGGGTTGTCCTGACACGGCTTGATCGCGGTTGTCGTCAGGTGACGCCACTTGCCAATTTGGATGACGAGAGGAACGTGATCGCCAACCGGCACATGGCCAAAATGAAAGTACCCCCTGGCGTCGGTCAACGTACCCGCCACCACGGCCTTCGGATAGTAGTCGGGGCAGTGGGGGCACAAGACAGGCGCGCCCGGCGGCCCAGGCAGGTCCGGCAACGCAACGTCGACCGGAATATAGACGGCAATGTTGTAAAGCGGATTGTTGCCCGCAGGGTCGTAGACGGTACCGCTGACGCTGGTCGCGGGCTGTCCGCCGCAGTCGCGCACGCATTGTTGGTCAACCGTACACGTGCACTGCGCGCCGACGCAGCTCGAGTCGGAACCCACGATGGTGGGCTGCCCATCACTCGGCGCGTGATCCGCGCCGGCTTCACCGATGTCACCTATCAAGACGTCGTCGCGGCACGCGCTCGTCGACGCCGCCAACCACGCGATAAGAGGCAAGGCACCGGGCACAGCTCGCATCGGCATGATCACGGATTCGACGCCAGCAGGGACCTGATTCGCGCGGCGTACGGAGAACGCGGCTCGATCGCGAGAAACGCGTTGGCAAAACGCGTCGCGGAGGCCCGGTCGCCGGCTTTGAGCAACGTCTCTATTCGCAATACGGCAGCCTCGGGGGCCATGGCGCCATGGGGAAAGCGATCGATGTAACCGTCGAGAATGGACAGCGCGCGGGCAAACTCCCCTGCGCCCAGCGCGGCCCGGGCGCGCTCGAGTGTCGCGAGTTCCGCCGGGAGCGTCGAGTCACCGGCCTTCGGCACCGAACGCGCAGTTGCGAGCGGCGGGGCTGTCGGCGCTCGGGACGGAGCAGCCGGTGCAAGCTCGGGCACTGCGGAAGTCGACGGCGTAGGGGGCATCGACTCGACCAGACCGCGCGGGGCAGCTTTGGATCCGGAAGCAACCACGCTCGGCGCGAGGCTTTGCGACGCGGCGATTCGTTGCACGTGCCGAATGGCCGCTGCCCCGGTCACCACTCCCGCACCGGCAAGTCCGAGCACTCCCACCCATTTGAGCGCCGCCAGTGAGCTTACTTTCAGCCCCGCTGCGGCATTGCCCATGGCCAAACCTCCCGCAGCAGCAGCACCGGACGCGGCAAGAGCGGCTGACGCCGCGAGCAGCGCTCTCTCCCGCGCACCCTCGGGGGCGACTGCACGGCCTGCGCGCAGAAGCATTCGCTCGAGGTCGCCATCGCAAGTCACAAGCAGGCGTTTGGGATCCGTCATGGACGACCTCCATGCGACCCGTTGCCGGGCCCACCCTGCAAGCGTCGCACAATCCCTTGGAAGCTCCCGCGCGCACGCCGAAGCCGTGAGCCCACTGTCCCCAACGGGATGTCGAGCATAGTCGCGACTTCGCGAAGCGTGAGCTCCTCTATCTCGAAGAGCACGAACACGATTCGAAGGTCGACCGGCATCGAATCGAGAACCTGACCAAGCACGTCTCGCGCTCGTCGCTCATCGAGGAGGTCTTCAGCGTTGGGTATGGGAGCGGCCAGCGTTTCGACGTCGGCGACGCCCGACTGCGGTCTTCGCCGCTCTGCGCGCCGGGCTTCGGACGCGACGCGGCGAGCCGTCGCGAACAGGAAGGACACCTCCGCTTCGGGCGCTACGTCGTCGAGGCGACGAGCCAACACGCACAAGACCTGCTGCGCTGCGTCCTCGGCGCTCGCATCGGGCACCCCCAAGTAGCGCACCGTGCGCCAGATGAAGTCGTAGTGGCGGTCGACGATGCCGCGCAGCCGGTTCCGCGCGGCTTCTCGGCCCGAATTGCTTGGAGCGGCGGCCTCCAAGTGGACAGGGGGACATGGTGGAGCAAATTCGCGGACGCTCATTGAGTGCGAGAGTGACAAATGATGGCCGGTCAATGGCCGATGCGTCGGTTTTTGATCAGAAAAAGAGAACACCGACGCCGACGCCGGCAGTCACCCCGAGCGCCGGCACCTCGAACGCAGTCGCCATGCCTGGATTGAAGTAAAAGCGATCTTGCGTCACGCGTACGAGCGCGCCCGCCTCGGCATCGACGAATACGGGCGGCAGAAGGGCCCATTCCGCGCGGGCAAGCGGGCCTACCGCGGCCCATCCGCGGGTCGACGTCCTCGAAGCAGTCACGCCCATTCCCCCGGCGACCTCAAGCGTGCCCCCTTCCAGGCGCACACATTCGCTTACCCGCAGCACCCCGCGCGGCCAGGCAATGGGACACCCGTCGAGGCGGCCCACTGTCCAAGTGAACGTGGCCGTACCGCCGGTGACGTCGAGCGTACCGCTGCGGGCGCGGATGAACGACAGACGAAACGATGGCGCAAACAGCCGAGCCCCGGTGGCGCGCCACCCGACATACGGTGATCCGGCCAGAACAAGCTGCGGCATCACATCGGTCGCCAAGGCGAAGTCAACGCCGCCAAGCATCCCCCCGTCGTCGTGCGAGCGAGCCGTCGGCGCGAGAGAAGATGCGGGCGCCGAAGCAGCGGCCGAGCCTTCTGGCGGGGCCGCGGGGACCGGATTCACGGCCCCTGGGTCGATTGCGAGGGCGACCATGAGCGCGAGCGCGTCCACGACGTCCGAACACGTGTCGGCCTGCACCTGACGAGCCGCCTCCCGGTGATCGCTGCTCTGGACCGCGATCCGCCCGAGTGGTGCACGACCGCTCTCGACCACGACCGTGAAGGTGCGTGCGACTTCGCCGGCCGATGCAAGTCGTACCCGCGTGGTGCGCTCTCGCACGCGCGCGACAAAGGTGGCTTCGTCCGGACAGTCGGACGACGCGTGATAAACGAGGCGGATCGGCTCTGCCTCGTGCTGTGCGAGCGCGGAGGCGCATGGGCTGCAAACCAGCCCCGGCGAAAGTAGCAAGACAAGCAAGACTATGGCGATCGCACGGTCGCGATTACACTGAAGGCCACGTTTCATAGTCCGCCCAACACGAAGCTTAGCGGCACGGCTGAGGCGCGCGCTGCGGAGCCCAGGATCGACCTCTCGGTCACGCCATCGATCCGTCTTACGACGCGCGTTCGTCTTTTCATGCGCGACCACGGCCGGAAGCTTTGGTGGTTGCACTCGGCGTACGCGCTCGCGATTGGGGCGGGCGTCGTCCTGTTCGCGCAGCGCGGCTTCGACCACGCCCGCTGGCTAGCGGTCGCCCTGGGGCTTGCGTGGCTGCTGGTCGTACTCGTCTTCCGATTGTTCGGATCGGGTGACCGCCACCGCGCGTTCGAGACCTCGCAAGACACGAAAACGCGCGTCCACTTTTACGTGATGACGTATGCGCTCAAGAACCTCTATCAGTGGATGCTCTTTTTTCTCCTGCCCTTCTATTGGAAGTCGGCGACGGCCAGTGCCTACAATTTCTGGTTCGTGCTCCTGCTCGCGACGTGCGCGGTGCTGTCCGCGCTCGACATCGTGTTCGACCGAGTGCTCATGCGCTGGCGCGCTCTCGCGTCGCTCTTCCACGGAATCACGCTCTTCGCTTGCTTGAACCTCGTTATCCCTGCGCTTTTTCCCGACACGCGAACGCTCTGGTCGCTTCTGGCCGCGGCGGGTGTCACCGTGATCGGTTTCTGGACTCTCCACGTGACCGGACGCGTTCTGCGAAAGAAGGCATACGTTGCCATCTTCATCGGGTCGTTGGCGTTGGGCGTCAGCGCAGCCTACGGCGCGCGCGCGGCCATCCCGCCCGTGCCGATGTACGTTTCATCCGCCGCCGTGGGTCCCAAACAGCTGCCCGATGGCCGCCTCGCTATGGAGGTGCGCACACTGCACCCGTCGGTCATTCAAGAGCTCATCGCCGTCACGGACGTGGTCGTGCCCGGCGGGAAGGGAGACCGCTTGCATCATGTTTGGCGCCGCGAAGGGCGAGAGGTGCATCGGTCGACCGAGGACACGTCGCGCATCGCGGGACCCAAGGGGGTCGTGAGGCTTCGCTCGTCCCTGACGGAAAAGGACCAGCCCGCTGATCTCGCGGGGAGCTGGTCGGTGGATGTCGAGACCGAGGACGGTCAGCTCGTGGGCAGGGCTGAGTTCCGCGTCGCCGAGTGACAGGCGAGCGAGTCCGCCTTCAGTCTTTGCAGGCGTCGACGGGCACCTGCGGCTGGACGACAACGTTTTCGCAGTAACGGAACGTCGGATCGCAGCTTACGGCATTGGCGCAGGTCTGGTCGATCGAGAGGACGACCATGTCATTGTACAGAAGCGCCGCGAAGCCCGGGCCATCGGTCGCAGCGACGAAACCTTCTTTGAAAAAACTCGCCGCATTGCAACCGGTGGTGGTCGACTGCATGCACTTGCCGCAATAGTCGTTCGCGAGCTTTGTCTGCGCCATGGTCGGCATCGCCGCCGCGAGCCTTGCGCTGACGCAACTCTCGCGAAACCAATTCTGGCCGGTGGCGCACTGGAGGACCGGGTGACAGGCTATGAAGGCCGAACGCGCCGCCTCGCTCAGCGCATAGGCATAGGCGCCGCAGTTGGCCAGGTTTTTCTGGTCGCAAGCCGAGTTGTTTTGACAACGTGAGTAATAAGCGCGAAGCGCCTGGCAGTAGTCAGCGACCACACCGCCCTCCCCGTCCGACGCGGAACCAGAGTCCTGCGACACGCCGGTCGTATCGCCGGGAGCCAAGACGAACTCGTTTCCGCCGCAGCCGGCGGCGGCCACCGACGCGGCCACCAAGAGCGCCCGCATGCGGACGGCGGCAAGGATGGCAAGCGACGACATCTCTAACCCATGCTACGCGAATGCGCTGAGAGCGCGGAAGACGCGATAGCGGGGGAACCGTTTGCGGTCCAGTCTCTTGGCTCAAATTTCGCGATTCGCGGCGGCTTCTGCCGTTACCGTCTCCGTTACCGTCTAGGGGTCGGCGATCGCTTCGGCGCCCGCCTGCATCGTGGCATGCGACCGCAGCCGCGACTTGACGCGCGCCCGAGCCAAGTGACCGGCGATGGTGGATGTCGAGAGGCCGAGCTCATAGGCTATGACTTTGTTCGAGTGACCAAGAGCGGCATAGGCGAGCACCTGCCGCTCACGAAGCGTGAGTCCTCGCATGTCCGGGACTCGGGCGTCGTTCCGATGCGCGAGAATGAAACGTCGCCCGTCGGACTCGACATGATCGATCAGCGACCACCGACCCGAAACGAGGGCCTGCCAGATCGCAATGGCCTCCTCCGGATCGTGCCGGCGCAACGCGCCGCGCGCCCGGTCCAACGACAAGACCGCCCGGCGAAGCGCGCAGCGCGCAGGGTCTCCTTTGGCTGGCTCCTCTGCATGCTCGAGCATTCCGTTGGGCTTGAGGATCGCCTCCGGCATCGGCGTAGTCGTGCCTTGACCCGACGTTGCGGTGCCCCAGCTCGCGAACTGGCGCCGAATGCGGAATGCCGTGGCAACGTGCGCGGCGATACAGCGCCACCGGTGCACCCGACGCGGAGGCGAAGAGCGGCGCTTCCGCTGCGATGCAACGAGAAGACAACCCAGGTACGTAGGATCCTGCGCATTCACCCATAGGCTGTCAGCGACCTTCCATTCATTGAGAAAAGCCTCCAGGCCGCGTTGGAAATGGCGAGCACGCTCCTCGTCGAGTCCCGCCCGGATGAGCACTTCAGGCGACCGCGACAGATTGCCTACGAAACCCGTTCGGTATATGCGCGAAATCAGCTTGCGAACAGGCGCTGGCAAGGCGGAATCGAACTTTGCGTTGGCCGCCAAGAACTGGGCGTCGCCACCGGAGTTTGCCGATTCCCGAATCTCGTGAAAATCCTTCCCGCTCGCATCATAGGTCCAGGCGCATACGCCGTGACCGTCATCCAAGCTGGGTCGCGCGGCCTCCACCAGCCCCAAGAGCCATTCCTTTTCGCTTCCGCGCATACCGTATGCCGCTTCGAGAATCGCGATCGGATCTGTCATTCGATTGCACCCCTGGAGCGGTGACGAGCGAAGAGCTCTCGACGCGACTTCACGCCAACCTTTCGATAGATCGAAGCTATTTGATTGGCGACGGTTCGAAACGAGGTTCCCCGCATGCGGGCAATGTCGGAGTTGGATTGTCCTTGAAGCACAAGCTCTATGACCTCTCGTTCCCCTGGGGTCAAGCCTTCATTGATTTCGGCGGACTCGAGGCCTTTGTGGAGCGGGAAATCGATGAGAAGGTATTCATCCGATCCGATGACGAAGGAGTGCACCTGCAGATCCTTGGGCGGGACCAGTCCACTTGCGACGCCCGTAGACCTGCGTTTGCGCAGCTTACGAGGCATGGTTTCCGTCACCTCAATGGCAATACGAGCGGTGGAAGGGGGGCCTGCATGAAGTCGAATTCAGTTATCAGGTCGCCCAGCATCGGAACATTCTCACGCACCGTCGGTCGCGGGTCGGGCCGCCCGTCGGTGCTCGGGTCGATCCGATCCCCGCTACAAAACACGTCCTCGATGAACCGCAAATACGCGTCGTGGCTGAGCGTCTGATGGTCTATCGTGCCCTTTTTTGCCCACGGGCTGATCGTCAACCCGGGAACCCGAAAGCCGAAGCCCTGCCCGTCGACGGTTGGCGGCGGCACATGGTCGTAGAAGCCTCCCCAATCGTCCCACGACACGAAGATGACCGAGGATCCCCATGCGGAGCTTTGCATGACAGCATTGACGAGCGTAGTGACGTACTGTTGCCCGAGGCCCACGCTGTTCGGCGGATGCTCGCTCACCTCGTCGTTCGGTACGATCCAGCTCACCGCCGGCAATGCGCCGCGCGCCGCATCGAGCAGGAACTGATCGAGTTGTACGATGTTGCTCAGCTCACCTGCCGCTTTCACCGTGTCGAAAGCCGGCAAGGGATTCCAGATGGAGGGTACGTTGCCGCTCAGCGGAACGGGTAGGCAGGTTTGCTCTCCGTTGGCGCAGTCGGGCTCGTTGCCTTCGCCGAGATAGTATTTCCAGCTCACGTTGTGCTTGTGTAGGAGATACGTGATATCGGTCCAGGCGAAATCGAAGCTGTACGTATTGGTCGATAAAGCCATATCGCTCACGCAGGTGGCCGGATCGCCGCCATCGCAATGCGCGGACCACGCCGACAGCAAGTAGAGGTGTTCGGGCAGGCTCCAGGACGCGACCGGTTCGAACATGTGATCCTGGAGCACGAAGTTGTCGGCGTACGCCCAGTAGTTCGGGACCTCGTCGCGCGTATGGTAGCTCATCGGATCGAGACGGTTGAGAGCCCCGCCTTCCATGCCGGCGTCTCCGCCCGCACCGCAGCGCGGGTCGTTCGGATTCCGGCACCCGTCGTGACCGCCACCACTCGATTGAAGAAACCCATCCATCTTGCCGTTGTCGTAATCCCGGAGGAAGTCCTGATGCCCATGCCCGCCGCCGGTATTGAACTCACTCGTCGTGTGGTACGGGGCGACGCACCCTGCATCTCCGGTCGGATCGAGGACGCAAACGCTCGGGGCTCCGCCATCCATCGGAATTCCTTCGGCACCGGGATAGGTCCCGAAGTAGTGATCGAACGAGCGGTTTTCCTGCATCACAATGATGATGTGCTGAATCTTGCCGTCGGCGAAGCCGTTGCTCGGTACACCACCGTCCGACGTCCGTTGAATGGACGCATCCGCGGAGACTCCCGGCGCGCGCGTCGCGCCGCCGCACATCGCGATCGCGACGCTTGCTGCGATAAACCCAGTGGCGTTGAGAAGGCGACGCACGCGGCTCGCGTTGCCTAAAGGAAACACCATCACAATCACACAACTATCCCGCGCTCTCAGCGGCGGGTCGAGGTGCCTTGTCCAAATCCCATCAGATAGGCGAAATTGCCTTCGTAGAAGGCCCGCTTGTCGGCCTCGCTGCGCTCGGAGAGCGACGCCTCGAACCGTTTCAGCGGATTTCGCCCGCCTTCGACGTGCGGGTAGTCCGACGAGAACATGAAAAGCTCGGCGCCACAACGCTCCATCAGCTGACCCACGTGCTCGGTGGGGTACGGCGTGACGCGTATTTGGCGGCGCACGTATTCCGTTGGTCGCAGCGGCAAGCCGCCGATGCGGCCTTCAGTCCGTCCGAAGGTATCCTTCACGATCTCGAGTCGCTCGAGCCAGGCAGGGACCCAAACCGCGCCAAGCTCGATGACACCCACGCGCAGGCGAGGGAATTTCTCCAGCACCTGATCGAAGACAAGCGCCGCAAGCGCGATCTCGACCCAGTGGCTGACAGCCATGTAGCGTATACCCGTGAAATTCTCGCCTCCGCCGTGGAAGTCCGTTTGCCCTTCCCAGCCGTTCAACGAAAATCCAGCGGCGATTTTGCGAGGCGCGTCCCCCTCGACGTGAAAGAAAAGCGGCACGCCGCGTTCCTCGAGTTGGGCGTACAGGGGATGAAGAGAGGGATGTGTTATCGAATGCGTGTTCGGCGGAAGCGGCGATATCGTCACGCCTTTCGCCCCCGCATCCAGCGCGAAGCCTACCTCGGCAATTGCACGGTCCGGGACCGCGAGCGGGACGAAGGTCACCGGAAGCAGGCGTCGATCCGCGGCGCAGAATTCGACGATGCCCCGGGTGAGAGCTCGCGAAGTCGCATATGCGACATCGATGTCCTGCGCCGTCTCCGACTGCGTAGGAGCAAACGTTGCAAACACGAGCTGAGATTCGTAGCCGAGTAAGTCGAGCGCTCGCGTGCGGTCCTCTGCGTGGAAGGCTCCATAGGCGTCCCAACCCTTGCGAACCATGAGCTCGGCTTCGTATGCCGCGCGCTCCGCGGGGTCGCCTGCTCGCTCTTTTCCCCGCGCCATCATCCCGTCGATGCGCGATCTCGGGCCTGAACTCAGAAGAGAGAACGGGGGGATGCGGTCGCGGAATTTCTTATCCGCGTACGACGGCAGCCATTCCGGGAGCTCCATCAGATGTGAGTCGGCATCGTGATACACGCGTCCCTGAGCGTACGGCATGCATCAGATGGATACGCCCTCGTCCCGCCAGGTCAAGGCGCCGGCGGCAGACAAGCGCAGACTCAGCGAAGATTCAACGCACCCAAGTAGTCGCGCTTACCGAGGTCGACGCCATTGTGACGCAAGATGGCGTACGCCGTCGTTAGGTGAAAGAAGAAATTGGGGATCGCGTGCTCGACGAAGTAGTCGGTGGCGGTCATCGATTTCCCCTCCCAGCGTGGAAGCCGGATGACGCGCTCAGCCGCGCCGTTGAAATTGGCTTCGTTGAATGTGTCGAGGTAGGAGACGACCGCGGCGATCCGTTTGCGCGCGTCGTCGACGGATTGCTCGGTGTCCGGATGTGACGGGGGCTCCTTGCCCGCGGCGCGCGCGGCCGCATACTTCGCTTGGTCGCAGGCTGCCTGAATCTGGCGCATCAGCGGAAACATGTCGGGCGCCAGCCGACTCTGGAGGAGGACGCCCGGATCGAACCCCTTCGCTGTCGCATGGGCAACGGCTTTGGTAAGCCAGGCGTCGAGGTTAGAGAGAAGCTTCTTGGTCTCGACCACGGTCAAATAGATCGACATGGGCGGTTCCATAGCACGGGACGCGGGCTGTCCATCTCACGTACGGTCACCTTTCAGTCGCTCGAGCGCTTCGCGCGCTTCGTCCAGCCGTTTCTCCGCTTCCTCAGCGTCGCGATTCGCGCGTTCGGCGTCGGAGCTGGCACGCCGTGCCAGGGCGCCCGCATGCCGCGCCGCCGCGCGAGCCTCGACCGCTTTCTGCTCCAGCGATGCCACTCGATCTTGCGCCGCCTGCTGCATCGCTCTCGCGCGTTCTCGCAGCTCTTGCCCGTGCTTCTTCTCTCCGTGGCGAGTGGAACCCGACTCAAGACCCGCAAACGGGTCGTCTACCTCGACGTCACGCGTCAGCCGACCCGCCAGCAGGCTTGCTTGCGCTTGCGAGCGAGCCGCACTCGTGGCTTGCAGAGTCTCGGCGATTCGCCGCGCTTGCCCCGCGTTGAAGGAAAATCCAGAAACGGTCGCTACCTCTCGCGCACCGTCGACAGCGGCGGCCAGGCGATCACGATACTCTTGAACACTCCCGCGGATCTTCTCCGCGTCGCCTTGCTTCTGCGCCTTGGTGGCCCGGTCACGCGCGTCGAACAACGCGCGAAGCAGTTCGGGTCTTCGGTGCGCTACCTGGTTGAGAGCCCACGCGGTGCGCGTCGGCCTTGTGGCCGACGCCACGACCTGCACCGCCGCTGCTTCGCCCGCCGCCCGAAGGGACGCTACGAGTTCGCGACGAACCGCCACGAACCGGTCGAGAGGAGCCGCGTAAAGCCGGTCAAGCGCTTCTGCCAGCGCCGGTTCGTCGTCTTGGGCGCGAGCCATGGGCTCGTGCATAGCCCAAGTCGCTTCGTTTGATCGAAGCGCGCTTTAGAACGATGCGCCGAGGCTCAAGTAGCCCCAGGGCAGGACGCCCAACGAGCTCGGGTTCGGGTTCGATAGGGCGAGGCCCTGGCCAACGACCGCCATGGCCCCGACGCGGAACTGGAATCCCGCATGGTCCACCGGATGCAGACGATAGCCGACCATAGCAATCCCGTAGGGCATCACGCCCGCGCCCGAGGCGCTCGCGCCGATTCCACTGGCGCTGCCGCTCGCATAGGCGATTGTGGTCCCACCGCCCAGCTCCAATGCATGCTTCCCCGACCGGATTCCGAGGTAGCTTGCTGTGATTGGGATCATCAGGAGGCTCGCGCTGGCACTCGTTGTCATGCCGCCCGACGATACCGATCCGCCGACCGACGTGTAGCCGAATCCGAGACGCACGCCGAGTTCGTCGATCACCATTCGTTCGTAGTTGACCGAATACAGGATTCCCGCGCCCAGTCCTTCGAGATAGATGGAATTCGGGGCGGGGTGATCGCCCTCTTCGGCTGCCTTCTGCGGTGCCTCTGCGGGCGCAGGCGAAGCCGGCGGCGCGGCCACGGGGGGCTGGGAATTCTCCTCGGCGCTTGCCGTCGTGGCGGTGAGCGTGCCGCTGGCGGCAATGGACAGAGCGAGGCTGGAGAGAACGATGAGTGAGCGCATGTTTTCCTCCCAATGGCGCAGCGCGTGCGATTGAGCGCTGAACGCCCTACGTTCAGAAGGACGGACGGCTCATCATTGGGATTCAGCCCACGCACGCAATTGTGTGGGGCATGTCGGTCACCGTGAGCTGCCCAAGCGGGAGCGCACTTCGCACATGTCCCGCGGCATGGCCTCTTCCCAACACACCGTCTCCTGGGTTGCAGGATGCATGAACCCGAGCTGCGCCGCGTGCAGCATCAGGCGCGGAGCCGGTATCGGATGGCCTGCCCAGCCGCGAACGTACACGCGTTCGCCGACCAGAGGATGACCCGCCTCGCTCAGATGGATACGAATCTGGTGGGTGCGACCCGTTTCGAGGCGACACGCGATGAGCGTCGCGCCCGCCAACGATTCGATGAATTCGACGTGCGTGACAGCTTCGCGGGCGCCGGCAAGCGAAGCCTGTCGACTCGAACCGCGCATCGAACCGCGGAGACCATCTCCCCGGTCGTCCACGAGGACACTGCGAATGGTGCGCGACGTCACGGCGCCGTGCGCAATGGCCAAATACTTGCGCTTTACGGCGTGCTTGCGAAACTGCGCCGCGAGGCTTTGCTTGGCAAGCCACGTCCGAGTGAAGACGACCAAACCGCTCGTCTCCTTGTCCAGGCGGTGCACCACGCCGAGGTTCGGCCGGACGTCGCGCCTCCGATTGGCGTTCGTGTGCCGGGTCAGCCAGGCGCGCACGTTGGCGTCGAGAGTCTCGCCGTCCGCATGAAGCCTTGAACCGCGCGTCATCGAGCCCGCGTACGGCACGGTGTTCATACCGGGAGGCTTTGCAACGACGACCAGATGCGCGTCGACGTAAACGATCGCCTCGTCGGCAAGATCGCCACTCGTGGGACGACGCGCGCGTTCGTCGAAATCGATTGTTTGGCCGGCACGCACCCGTGCGGTCGGCTCGGTGACCACCTCGCCGGCCACTCGAACCTTGCCGGAGGCTATCCAGGCGCGCGCAGTGCCCCAGCTCGCGCCAAGAAGCTCGCGCACGGCTCGGTCGAGGCGCCCTTCAACGGCGGTGGACACAACGACACTTCGAGGGCGTGAGGTCATGCGGCGTCCTTGACAACGCGAGCTACAGTCTGCCCGCCTTTTGCGGTCCATGCCGAAACGCTCACGTCAGGCTGGTCCTGGAAGCGGCGCCGAGCCTACAAGGGGAAGAATGACAACAGCGCGGTTGTGCCTGACATGGATCGCCCCGGCATGGATCGCCCCGGCATGGATCGCCCTGGCATTGATT